>Ga0256407_10000029_pt1 | contig 330293 bp, 279 predicted proteins | sample RumenRJG_04DNA_FD_193489 | JGI IMG/M metagenome (GOLD analysis project Ga0256407, IMG submission 193489) | Bovine rumen microbial communities from Lethbridge, Alberta, Canada - RJG_04 | ecosystem: Host-associated > Mammals > Digestive system > Stomach > Rumen | place: Canada: Alberta... | reverse complement strand
ACGGTTTTGAGGTTCTCATAAAGCTCAAGGAGAACACAATCGCGACTCCCGTCATCGTCTACTCGCAGGCGATAAAGCGCGACATGATTGTAAAATCGCTGTCGCTCGGCGCGCGGAGCTACGTCCTCAAGCCGCAGAAGCCGGAGAATATCGTGAAGAAGGCAATGGAAGTGCTCAATGCTGGAAAAACTGAGTAGCCGGAACGACGGCATAAACTACGCGAGCAGATTCCTCGCGAACACGCTCCACGAAATACGGACCCCGATTCAGACGATAATCGGCACGATAGAGCTGATTCAGGAAACGAGCCTCGACAAGGAGCAGACCGAGTACATCAGGCAGATTCAGTTCAGCGCGGAAGTGCTGCTCGACCTCGCTAACAACATCCTCGACTTCTCCAAGCTTCGCTCGAACGAGTTCAAGCTCGAGACGATTCCGTTCGACATCGCGATGGTCACGGAGCAGGTCGTCAACCTCGTCAGCATAGAGTCGTTCAACAAGGGGGTGGAAATCGTCACGGACATCGACGAGAGCGTCCCCTCGCTCGTCATGGGCGACACGGTGCGCGTCCAGCAGATAATGCTGAACATCGTCAAGAACGCGGTGAAATTCACGAACAACGGCTACATCCACATCGAGCTTTCATACCAGTCGGGGACGATATGCTTCCGCGTGACGGACAGCGGCATCGGAATCAGCGAGGAGAAGAAAAAGAAGCTCTTCACCGATTATTTCCAGGCGGACATCTCAACATACCGGCAGTTCGGAGGCACGGGGCTGGGGCTTTCCATCTGCAAGAGCCTCGTCCGCACGATGAAGGGAACAATAGGCGTGCGGGCGAACCCCTACGGCGGCTCAATCTTCACGGTGCTCATCCCGCTCCCGGCGGCCGTCGAGGGGCTTGAGGACAAGAACAAGATAAAAATCAGCGACATTCCCGAAAACACGCGGATACTCATCGTCGAGAACAACGAGCTTGCAAAGAGAAGCCTTGAGCGGCGGCTCAGGATGCTCGGCATCAAGGAAATCGAATCGGCGAGCAGCTCCGACGAGGCGATGAGCCAGCTCGAATTCGCGCGGAGGATTCATCATCCGTTCACCATCGCGTTCATAAACATGATGATTCCGTCGATAGACGGCTGGCATCTCGCGTCGAACATAAAGAGCAGCAGGGGCGGAGAGAAAATTAAGCTGTACCTTCTCTCGCCCGAGGGGCAGATGCGCGGAGAGGCGAAGATGAAGCTCCTCGACTGGTTCGACGGATACCTCTACAAGCCCGTGAAGAAGGACAAGCTCGTCGAAATACTCGAGACGGCGTTCGGGATACGGTGCGCCGACGAGAACGAGATGCAGCGGCTCCGCGACGAGATAATCAACAAGCGCGAGCAGGATTCGTCAATCGCGCGAGGCCTGAAGATTCTCGTGGCGGAGGACCACAGCGTCAACAGGAAGCTGATGGAGGCGTTCCTCAAGAATTTCGGCGCGGAGGTCTACCTCGCGGAGGACGGCGAGCAGGCGGTCGCGCAGATTGACGAGGTTCCCGACATCCCGCTCATATTCATGGACATATTCATGCCGAACAAAAGCGGGGTCGAGGCGACGGAGGAGCTCCGCGAGAAGGGCTACAACGGAATTATCGTCGCGTGCACGGCGAACAACGACTCGAACGATTTTGCCGACTACATGAAAATCGGGATAAACGACATTCTCGTGAAGCCGTTCAAGCGCGCGGCGATAAAGGCGACCCTCGAAAAATGGAACACCGCGCTGCAGATTCCGTTCATGACGGAGATAAAGAACATCGACATGCTCGCGCCCGTTCCCGACGACAGCACGAAGGACGAAATCTGGAACCACAGGGAATTTCTGTCGTCAGTCGACGGCGACAAGTCGTTCGCGCGCGGGCTCATCACCGATTTCATCACGCAGACGGAAAAGCTCATCGCGAGCATCGACCAGAACCTCTTCAACTCGCTCAACAGCGCCGCAATCCACCAGGACGCGCACACGATAAAGGGAAGCGCGGCGTCCGTGTACGCGCAGTCGATTTTCGAGGCGGCGAAAAAGCTTGACGACAAATCGCAGGCAGCCGACACCGTGCAGAAAACGGCGCTCCTCGACACGGCGGAGCTTCGCGCGGCGTTTTCCGAATTCACCGATTTCGCGCGCCCCATCATCTCGTCGTGGGAAAAAGAGGCTGACAAATGAAAACGAATTTCCACACGCACACCACATTCTGCGACGGGAAGGATTCCGTCTGGGAGAACGCGTCGCTCGCATACGAAAAGGGTTTCTCCGCGCTCGGTTTCTCGGCTCACGCGCTTTATCCGTTCTCGTCGGACTGGCACATAGCCGTCGAGGAATACGGCGCCTACCGGGATGAGATTGCCCGGGTAAAATCGATTTTTGCCGGAAAGATGAAGATTCTCGCGGGATTCGAGGTCGACTACATTCCCGGCATTTCCGTCCCGAGCATAAAAAGATACGAAGCGTTCGCCCCCGATTTTATCATCGGCTCCGTCCACTACGTCCCAGCGGGAAACGAATGCCTTACGGTGGACGACTCCCCGTCAGAGCTTTTGCGCCTCGCAAACGATTTTTTCGGCGGAAGCGCGCGGAAAATGACGGAACGGTATTTCGAGCTTGAGCGAGAGATGCTCCGAAAAGGGGATTTTTCCATAATCGGGCACCCAGACCTCGTCCTGAAATTCAACGACACGCTTTCGATAATCGACGAGTCGGAGAAATGGTTCCGGAACGAAATCGAGAAGACGGCCGACGAAATCGCGAGGGCCGGCGTCGTCGCGGAAATCAACACGGGCGCGATTTCACGCGGATACAGGAAGACGCCGTATCCGGGCACGGAATTTCTTTCGCTGCTCAGGGCGCGGAACGTCCCGATTACGATAAATTCCGACGCGCACTCGAAGGAAGCTCTCGACTGCGCGTTCGATGTTGCCGCGCAATGCGCAAAAGCGGCGGGCTACACGGAAACCGTCGTCGATTTTCCGACACCGGCATCGTTCGCGTTCGCCCCGCTCTGACATGCAGAAAAAAAAGGGGCTGTCCAAACATTATTGTCATGCCGCATTCAATGTAGAGATTCCGAAACGGGTTCGGAATGACACCATGCGGCGAACGTATTGGACAGCCCTTTTATTTTTTGGGAAAAGAATCAGCGGTTTCTGCGCTCGTTCTGGCTCTGGCAGCCGACGCAGAGGAACGCATACGGAATCGCCTCAAGCCGTTCCTTCGGAATCTCCTTTTTGCAGATGAGGCAGTAGCCGTATTTTCCCTGCTTAATCCTGTCGAGCGCGTTGTTTATCATCTGCAGGCGGTTCAAATCCTGCTTTCCGAGCGACTCGAGAAGAGTGCCGTCCACGACATCGGACGCGATATCAGCCTCGTCGCCCTTTTCCCCGCCCTCGATGATTTTCTTGAAATCAGCGTTCTGGTCGGCAAGGGACTTTGCGATAACGCTTTTTTCAGCGAGAAGTTTCTCCTGCATTTTCTCGATGAACTCTTTTTCCATTTATATCTCCTTTTTGAATGCTCATCAAAACCGTCCACAAACGCCGCTCGATAAAAAAACAGCATACGGGCAGGTATGTCATTTGTTGACAATTTCACTGATAAATACATAATAATATAAATATAAATTCTCAAAAAGACAACTTTTATTTTGGAGGAATCGTGGCTAAGGAAGAAGCGATCGAGGTCGAGGGAATTGTAAAGGAAGCGTTGCCGAACACGATGTTCCGCGTCGAATTGAAGAACGGCGGGCATGTGATTTTGGCACACTTGTCGGGAAAGATGCGTAAGCACTACATCAGAATCGTTCCCGGCGACAGCGTGAAAGTCGCCCTTTCTCCCTACGATTTGAACCGCGGAAGAATCATTTTCCGCGAGCGTTAGTCAAAAAAAACCGCCGTCATATGCCGGCGGTTTTTTTATGCCCGAATGATATCAGAAGATGAGGCGGCGGATGGAACCGAGCGCGCCCGCAATCCCCTTGACGATAACGGCGATGCAGATGAGCGGGCCAATCGGGAAGAAAAACAGGAACGAATACTTGAACAGGACGAACCCGATAAGCGCGACGAGGCTGCTCTGCAGAAGCATCGAAAGGTTCTCCTGGGGGGTCGCCTTCGTCTTCTTCGCAAAGTCATCGGACGTCGTATAATAGTAGTACCGCCGACCGCCATAGTTTCCGCCCGCGTTCCCGTTCATCCACTGCCAAAGCGGATCGTCCTCGCCGTAATACGACTGAGACCTGCTTCCGCCGTACGTGTTCGCCGAATTCTGCCCGTATGAATATGAAGAAGAGCCGTACGCGTCGTACTCGCGGCGTTTTTTCTCGTCGCCGAGCGTTTCGTACGCTACGGAGACATCCTTGAATTTTTCCTCGGCATCCTTGTCTCCGGGATTTCTGTCGGGATGATATTTCATCGCGAGTTTTCTGTATGCCGACTTGATTTCCTCCGCAGAAGCGTTTCTCTGCACTCCGAGCGTCTCATAATAATCCTTCAAAAAAAGCCTCCTTGGGATATCCGAGCCCCATTCAATTTCGCAATTTCCCGCGAAAAGGACAACAAAAAACAAACAAACGACCGTGCGAATCGTGACGCACCCGTTCAGGCATTTGCCTTTATGACGACCCACGTCGCGCCTGTTCCGCCAAGCGCGTGTTCCGGATGCCCGCTCGTCCCCAGATTCGGGTTCTGCTCGATGAACGTGCGCACCATCGGGCCGAGGACGGGGTCGGGGCCGTGCGAATGGTTTCCCTTTCCGTGGACGATGAGAATTTTTTTGAGGTTGCGCCTGACGCAATCGCTGACGAACGACTCAAGGCGCGACCACGCCTCGTCCCTCGTCAGCCCGTGCAGGTCGATTCTCGCCTCCGGCCTCATAGTGCGCACGAATTCGCGCCGCTCCATCTTCGTGCGCTCCTCGTATTCGGCAGCCTCCGCGTCCTTGTCCGTCGTCCCGAACCTGTTCAGCCACAAATCTATCGGATTTATGCGCTTCTGCGCGTCCTCCGCCATAATCTCCTCGAACGTCTTCTTCTGCGAGGCGGCGAGCTTCTCCTCCTTCGTGGGCGCGTTCGCCTTCTTCCGGGAAACCTGCTGGCTTGCCTTGCGCTCCCTCTCCTTTTTGCTCTCCTCGCTCTGCATTTTGTCCCACTGATTGAGAATATCACCGAAATCCATAGCGAACCCCCGATTACCTGATTTTCAGAACTTCACGGGACGGAATCCATCCCCCCGTTTCCGGGCAATCAATATAAACCCAATCACCGATATGTTCCACAATCCGGGCGCGCTGTCCGCGTATAACAGAGCGCGACGAGGAAACTTTGTCGGACGACTCCTCGGGGACGAGCGAAAGGCTTCCGCCCGAGACGATTGCATACGTTCTCGTCACGGAATGCGCCATCATCGCGGACGCGACGGCGGAAAGGGCGAACGCAATCCCAAAAAAGCACGAGCGCCTCACGTGCCGAGTCGCGACGGAAACGGCGAAGAGGAAGAGCATCGCGGAAGAAAGCACGGCAAGCGAAAAAGCGAGGGGAACGCTCGGCTCGTCGTCCGGATTCTCTATGCCGAGCGAAAGCTCCTTCGAAAGGCGCTCGTCGCGGGCTGCCGAGAACGGAAGGGAATGCCGCTCCCGACAGCGCAGATTCCGCACCTCCTCGATGTCCTCGGCGGAGATTGAGCCGAGGCGCTCGCCCGATTTCTCCTCCTTCCTCGCGAACGCATCCGCGAACACGTCCTCCCCGCCTGAAGAAAACTGCCCGCGCACGGGAGGCGCGACGATTACGCTCGAAACGGGAAGGGAAATCCGCCGGCGGTCGCCGTTGTACGCAATCGCATCGACCTGAATGTCGGGAAATTCGACCTCGCCCGAGACAAGCGGAATCCACTCGAACGAGGCAATCTTGAATTTCTCCGGGGAGAATTCGGTCCTGCGCTCGCCGCTTCCCACGACGCCTTCGCGGGAAAGCTCCCGGAAAATCGAATTCTTCGGGATTTTCGCGTCCATCCCGAGAATCTGGACGCAATACTGCATGTAAACGGAAAAACCGACAGGCTCGCACGCGCGGAGCCCCTCGAAGTCCCCGCCGTCATCGCGCACGACGGAAAGGGCAGGAAGGACGACGGACGGATTTTCGTAGACGACAATCGTGGCGAACGGGATTTCGATTACGAACGAGCCGATTTTCGCCATCAGCGGCGGAACCGTAACCGTCCCCGCGTCGGAAAACGAAAACCAGAAGCGGATTTCCGTGCCCCTGTCCCCGTCACCATCGATGAATTCGCTTCTCTTCGACGAGATGAATTTCACGTCGGGAGGAAGCTCCGGAAGGTCGGTCTGAATCGACGACGGCGCGACGCCCGGCACGGAAAGGACGAACGAGCAGTCGGAATGCGTGAACACGGTGTCTGCCTCGCACGATACGGAAAGCCCCCTCATCTCAGCCCTCGAAAGCGTGAGCGGCGACGCAAAAAAAACGGGAACGGCAAGCACTGCCGCAAGAAAAATGAACTTCCTAATAGTCGATTCCGCCATCGTCCGCCTCCTTCGATTCCATCTTCTTCCATCGGTTCTGCTCGCCCTCCCGTATGAGGTTGAACAGAGAGCGCTCGAGGGGGCTCGGCTCGCCGCGCGACTCGGAGACGCCCTTCATCTCCGACGCCCCGGAACGCGTGTTGTTGAGCGACTCGCGCCGGATGCACAATTCGAGGTTTATCCGCGCGTCCATGTTCGTCGGGTCGGCGACGACGGACTTCTTGAACATCTCCCGCGCCGAGTCGAATTCGCCCTTCCGACCGAGGACGACGCCCTCGTTGTAGAATATCGCGCCGCGAAGCTTTCCCTCGCCGTCGCTCCCAATCTGCTCGAGCGCATCATCGAGCTTCTCGAGCGCCGCGTCGTATTCCTCAAGCGATATGTATGTCGAGGCAAGCCCGAAAAGCGCGTACGGATGCGAGGCGTCGTCCTTCTCCGTCTCCATAGCCGCCGTGAGGAAATCTGCCGTCGCCTCGCGGAATTTCCCGCTGTAATGGAACCAAGAGCCTTCGAGAATAAGCGAGCGCGCGTCGGAGCACGATGAAAGAAAAAACGGCAGAACGGCAACCATCGAGACGGACGCGCGCGCCTTCCGCCTCAGCCCAGCAACGTCAAGCTCCCCCATGACGAACGAGAGGACGAACGAAATCAGCGACACGAAAATAAGCAGGACATGCCGTTCCACAGGGCGGAATTCTAACGCGCACAGCTCTGACGACGGGGAAAGCTGGTCGAGGAGGACGGTCGCGGAGCCTTTCGAATCGGCATCGACGTAGCGGACAAGCCCCTGCGAGTGGAACGATTTCCGCGCCTCCTTCGATATTTCCTCGGCGATGCTCCTCATCCGGCTCGCCATCAGATATGTCACGACCTCCGTCTTCCCGTCCCCGGCAATCACGCGCGTCCCATCCTCCGAGCCGAACCCGACTAGCGTCACCGGAATGCGGAACCGACCCGCATCGACGAGCGCCGGATACATCGAGTCGTCGGTCTCGTCGCCGTCCGTGAACACCCAAATCATGTTCGCCTGCGCCATATTCCTCGGAAACGACGAGAGCGCGCATTCGATTCCGCGCCCGATAGAACTTCCCGACGCCGTCATAAGGTGCGGGGAAAGGGAATCGACGAGCGAATACACCGCCGCGAAATCCTCCGTAAGAGGAAGCGCCACGAACCCGTCGCCTTTCGCGATTACCGCGGAGACGGAAACGCCGTCCATCCTCGGAAGAAGCGCGCCGACGTATTTTCGGACGGCATCGAGCCTGCTCATGCCGCGCACGTCGGCGGCGTTCATGCTGTACGATATGTCGAACACGAGGCAGACCGCGCCGCCGCTTTTCTGAACGGGAACCTGCTTCGTCCCCCACGAAATTCCCGCGAGCGCGAGGCATCCCGCCACCCACGCGACGAACCGGAGGAACAGGCTCGAAAAGAACGAATGCCGGAGCGCCCTCCGCCCCGAAACGACCCCGTCCTCCGGGCAGAACGACGGGAGAGCGCGCGAAAGCCGCACGTACTTGAAAACCATCACCGCTATCACCGGCACAAAACAAAGCATGAAAAGAAGCGCGTATGGACGCTCAATCGAAAAAGAAAGCATTTCCGCCTCCGCTCACAGTATTTCGGAGAGGCACACGCGCCTCACGAACCAGCCCGCCATAAAAAGCACCGCGGACGCGACAAGGAATTTGTGGTAGAAAAGCTCCTCCACCGTCCTGATATGAAAATTCTGGATGACGCGCTCCCTGCCGGCAATCGAGGAAAGGGATTCGGACAACGACGGAATCGTCTCTATGCCGAAATACCGCCCGCCAGCGGCAGACGCAATCCGCTCGAGCGCGCCCCTGTCGAAATCGGACTCGTACAGTCCGGAACGCACGTCCCCGGTGTTCGGGTCGACGTACTCGACGAGAACTGTCCCGCGCGTTCCGATGCCGAGGACGTACACGGAGATTCCGTTCTCATCGGCAAGGGCAGCAGCCGTCTCCGGGTGAATCGAGCCGGCGTTGTTCTCGCCGTCGGTGACGAGGACGATACATTTTCTCGGCGCGGACGTCGCGACGAGATGGTACACGGCGGAGCACAGCCCCGTCCCAATCGCCGAGCCGTCCCCGAGCGCCCCGATTTTCAGCGAATCTAGCCGGTCGAGGAATACGTCGTGGTCGCATGTCGGAGGAACGACGGACACAGCCTCGCTCGCCATCGCGACAAGGGCGAACGTCGCCCCATTCTCCGCCTCGACAAGCGTCTTTATGCCGAGCCGAGCCGCGTCGAGCCTGTTTATCGTGGAGTTGAGGTACGAAATGTCGCGCGCCGCCATCGACGGGCTCGTATCGACGACAAAGAGAATCTCCGTCCCGCGCGACGTGAACACCTTCTCGTGATGGCGCACCACAGGGTCGGAGAACGCGACGACAAGCGCGATGTAGCCCAAAAGCATGAGCGCGCCAGAAAAAAAGGAAAGGAACGCCGCAAGCCGCCCCCTCCACGAGAACGCCGTGCCCCCCCAATCCGAGAGCGTCAGCGGAATCGAGAATTTCCGGAAGAACCCCGCCTTCCTCAGCGCGAAGAGAAGCGGAACGACGAGAATGAAAAGAAACGCCGCAGGATTCTGAAAAACCATCACCACACCTCCTCGAATCCGGCATCATCGCGCGCGGTTCCAGAGCCCACGTCGGCGGAGACTGCCTTTATGAGCGACGACACCATCGACCGCCGCTCGTCAGCCTTGAATTCGGAATCGCACAGCCCGTGCGCGAACCGTATGTAATCAGTCCGGGCGAACACGGAAACGAAAATCTCAATCTCCGGGGGAACGTCGTCTCCGAACACGGACGAGAACACGCGCGGAAGGTCGCCCGTCGTCGCGGACGAGAATTCCTCGCCGAGCAGCCCGCTCAGATAATTCCTGCTTACCGACTGCACGCGCGCGGCGAATTCGACATCCCCGAGCGAATCGGAATCCTTCAGAAGCCTCCGGAAATTCCGGAGGGCAATCCGCGCGTTCTTTTTCAGCGAGAGCGACACGACGAGGCGGGAAAAAAACGCGGAGATGGCGGGAATTCTCGTGAGCGAGAAGACGAACGCCGAGAAAAGCGCGATTGCCGCGACGAGAACGAGGCCGAGGATGAGCTTCGTCCCGGGAACGAGAAGCGGCGCGGACGGCGGGCGGAACGAATCAGCCCCCAAATGCTCCGCAATCGACGAGACGGACAGCGGCTCGAAATCGACCCAGACGACGGGGGGAACGCTCCGGCTTTTCGTCGAGAACTGCATGAGCGCGCCCAAATCGAACGCGGGAAAATCGATTGTGCCAGTCTTCCACGGAACGATTTCGGCACGCAGCGAATACAAGCTTCCGGTGCGGCTCACCTCGACGGACTTCACGAGGCATTTTCCCGAAAGCCGCGCGAACACCGAATAGTCGGGGGAAAGCTCCACCACGGAAAGCTCCGCCACCTCCGCGGGAAACGGGCACACGTCGGAGCTGAATTCATAGCGGATTACGACGGTATCGCCCACGAAAATGTTTTTCGGGATGACGAGCTGCCTCGCCTCCGGCGACGAATCGACGGAAAACGCGGGGAGCGCGGAAAGGCAGACAAGCGCGAGGATAACGGCCCTAAAAATCATCAGCGGCTCCTCCGCTTGGCAAAAAAACGGGAAAGCGCGAGCACGGAATCCTCTGCGGTCGACACGACGAGCGTATGCGCGCCGTGCTTCGCGCACAGCTCCTCCCATGAATCGACGCGGCGCCTGTTCGCCTCGAACCACGCGCGGGCAAACGACGACGAAGACGTAGGAAGGACAGCCGATGCGCCCGTCTCGCTGTCGGAAAACGGAACCGTCCCCACGACGGGAAGCTCGGAATCGGTCGAGTCGGAAATTCTCACGGCAATGACGTCGTTCCTGCACGAAAGGAACGCAAGCTCCTTCTCCCACCCGGCGGCGCGGAAATCGGAGACGACGAAGACGAGCGAGCGTTTTCGGAGAAGGTTCGACGCGCACCGGAGGGCGGACGAGAGCGCGGAACCGTTCACCGCCCCGGACGGGAATTCGAGCCGGTCAATCTTCGAGAGAATCGAAAGGGCGTTCTCGCGGCCCGGTTTCGGCGGGCACGAAAAGCGCACGGAACCGTCAAAAAAAACGGCCCCGCTCGCCCCGGAATTCCGCTCCGACGCGAGGACGGCAAGCGCCGCGACCTCGCACGCGCTCACAATCCGCACCCCGTCCGACGAGCCGGAGAACATCGACCGGGAGCAGTCGAGCACGACGAGGACGTTCAGCTCGCGGTCCTCCTCGTACTGCTTTATGAAAGCGCGCCCCATACGCGCCGTGACGTTCCAGTCGATTGCGCGCACGTTGTCCCCGGGAATGTACTCGCGCACATCGCTGAATTCTATCCCCTGCCCCCTGCTTGCCGAGCGGAAATTCCCGCTCCGAATCCCCTCCGACAAGGAGATGGACGCGATTCTGAGGCGCGCCGCGCGCGAGGCAAGATTTTTTGAGAGAATCTCTTTCATCGCAGTCACGGAGCCGGCATAAGAGAGAGAATCTTCCCGATAAGCTCGTCGGAAGTGACGGAATCGGCGGAAGCCTCGTAAGAAAGGACAATCCGGTGCCGCAAAACGGGAAGGGCCGCGCTTTTCACGTCGTCGGGAAGGACGAAATTCCTCCCCGCGAACAGGGCCTGGACCTTCGCGCACTGAAGGAGCGCTATTCCCGCACGGGGCGACGCGCCGAACGATATGTATTTCGAGAATTCGCTCTGGCGGCTCTTGAACTGGCGCTTGTCCTTGTCTGCGCGGGTCGCGCTGACGATGGATACGATGTACTCGACAATCTTGTCGTCGCATTTTATCGAATCGACGAGCTTCCTCATCGCAAAAATCTTCTCCGCGTCGAGGATTTTCCGCAAGGGGATGTCGGGAGCCTTCCCGCATGTCCTGACGACGGCTATTTCCTCCTCCGGCGTCGGATACGAGACAACGAGCTTGAGGAGGAACCTGTCCAGCTCCGCCTCGGGGAGGTTGTACGTCCCCTCCTCGTCAATCGGGTTCTGCGTCGCGAGGACGATGAACGGCTCGGGAAGCTTGTAGGTGTTCTCGCCAATCGTGACCTGGCGCTCCGCCATCGCCTCAAGAAGCGCGGACTGGACTTTCGCGGGAGAGCGGTTAATCTCGTCGGCGAGGACGACGTTCGTGAACACCGGCCCCTTCCTGACGGAGAACGTCGCCGAATTCTGCTCGTAGATGAGCGTTCCCGTCACATCGGCGGGAAGCAAATCGGGCGTGAACTGGATTCTCTTGAAGTCCAGCCCCGAAACATCAGCGAAAGACCGCACGGCAAGCGTTTTCGCAAGCCCCGGCACGCCCTCAAGAAGGACGTGGCCCCCGGCGATTGCCGCCGTCAGAATCCCGTCGACGACATCCTTCTGCCCGACGACCCTGCGGGAAATCTCCTCGCGGCACAAATCGATAACTTTTCTGCAAACCTCAAAATTCTCCGTATCAGACACAGCTGCTCCCTACCCGTTTTTCCCAATAATTGCACATTATTTTCCAAAAATGTAAACTGAATTTATCATGTTACATATCTTAGCTCAAGAATTGAACGACACGCTCGCCGGAACGACAGCCGGCTTGCTTCTTTCGGACCTCGGAAGCCGCATCTACTTCCCGAAGGGAATTATCGCGCAAAGTGCGGAGGCAAAGAAACTCGGCAAGACGGCAAACGCCACGATTGGAACCGCGCTGGAGGGCGGAAAACCGATAATACTCGGCTCCGTCCACAAATTCGCGCCGGAGCTTTCGGCGGCAGAGCTGGTCTCGTACGCGCCGACAGCGGGAAACCCCGACCTCCGCGCGAAGTGGAAGGAAAAGCTTCTCGAGAAGAACCCGCTCCTCAAAGGGAAGAATTTCTCGCTTCCCGTCGTCGTGCCGGGACTTACGGCAGGTATCTCGTTCCTCTCGGACTTGTTCGTGGACGAGAAGCATCCGCTCCTCGCGGCAGACCCATCTTGGGACAACTACGCGCTTATCGTCGAGACACGGCGCAATTCTGAGCTACACCAGTTCAACATGTTCAGGGACGGCGGTTTCGACATCGACTCGTTCAAGAAGGCGCTGCGCGACGAGGCGGAGAAAAGCGGCTCCGTGCGCGTAATCCTCAACTTCCCGCAGAACCCGTCTGGATACTCCCCGTCGAACGCCGAGGCAGAGGCGATAATCGCGGCAATAAAGGCGGAGGCGGAGAAAGGGACGCGCATCATCGTCTGGGACGACGACGCGTATTTCGGGCTGAACTACGAGGACGACATCTACCCGCAGTCGCTTTTCGCGGCGCTCTGCGACATCCACGAGAACGTGCTCGCGGTGAAGATTGACGGGCCGACGAAGGAAGACTTCGCGTGGGGATTCAGGAACGGATTCGTCACGTTCGGCTGCAAGGGCATGACGGACGCGCAGTACGACGCGCTCGTCAAGAAGCTCATGGGGCTGATTCGCTCGTCCGTCAGCTGCTCGACGACGCCGTCGCAGAGCATGATGCTCCGCGCACTCGGCGAGCCGAACCTCAACGCGGAGAAAGCGAAATACCGAGCGGTCCTCGAACGGAGATACAAGGTTGTCCGCGCGTTCGTCGACTCGCACGCGTCGAAAAAACTCACGCCGCTCCCGTTCAACTCGGGATATTTCATGAGTTTCGCGCTCAACGGAATCGACGCCGAATCATTGAGGCTCAAGCTCCTCAACGAGCGCGGAATCGGCACAATCGCAATCGACAGCAAAACGCTCAGGGTGGCGTTCAGCTCGCTCGACGAGGACAAGATAGAGACAGTCTACAGCGCGATATACGAAGCCGCCGAAGAAATGTAAAAAAAACGGGGGCGGAACCGCCCCCGTTTTTCTGCAAACCCCATCTCCTTTTTCCGACAATCCGACAAAATGAAGAATTCCATAAGAAAAACAATATCCGCACTGACGGCGGCACTCGCCATCATCCCGCTCTTTTTCTGCGCATGCGACGACAGCCCGACCTCGACGATAACGATATGGACGGACAAAGCCGAAATCGCCTCCTACGCGGAGCTTTTCAACGCGTCGCACGACAAGACGAAGGCGGTCGTCGTATACAAAGAACGGCTCTCGGCGTCCCTCCCACCCGCGAAGGACGAGGCGGCGCCCGACGCCATCATCGGCTCGCTGCTCAAGAATTCGGGCAACGAGAAGTATTTCGCGAACCTCGACGACATGCTCGGAGAGCGCGACGACGACGGGGAAATCTCGAAACGGAAAATCGACAGGAAATTCTTCTACTCCTCGCTCCTCGATTACGGGAAGAACGAGGACGGCAAGCAGATTCTCATCCCGGTGAGCTTCAATCTCCCGGTAATCATCTTCTCGGACGAGAACAAGCCGCTCGTAAAGAACGCGCACATGCTCGAGCTTGAGGAAATCCGCGACCTGTCGAAGGAATTCAACGCGACGGCGAAAAGCGGCATCTACACGAAAATGGGCTTCGCGCCCTCATGGAACAGCGATTTCCTCTACACGGCGGCGAAGATGACGGGCGCCGACTTCCACGAGGAAGGAAACGCGCTCGCATGGGACGAAAAATCGCTCGAGATTGCAGAGGAATTCCTGCGCGAATGGACGAAAAACGCGAACAGCTCGTCAACCGCGGAGCAGGATTTCTCGTTCAAATACCTCTACACGCCGAACTACAAGCAGGTCGCGTCCGGCAGGTGCCTTTTCGCGTACACGACGACGAGCAAATTCTTTTCCCTCGCCCCGGAGCAGACGGAGAACCTGCATTTCCGGTGGCTCACGACGAACAAGACGATACTCGCGGACGACGAGATTACGACGGCGGGAATTTACAGGAAATCGCCGGCACGGAACCGCAGGGACGCGAAAACGTTCCTCTTGTGGATGATGGACGAGGAGAACCAGCGCGCGATGCTCGACAGGAGCTTCCGCATGAACCTCGGCACGAAGACGTTCGGAATCTGCGGCGGTTTTTCGGCGCTCAAGGGCGTGAACGAGAGGTTCTTCCCGACGTTCTACAAGAACCTGCTCGGAAACCTGCCCGGAGAATCGGCAATCCGCGCGCCCGCCCCGCTCCCCACCCGCTGGGAAAGCCTGAAGGAGCGCGTCGTCATCCCGCACCTTGCCGAGTCGACGAGAACGGAAGGTTGGCAGGACGCGAAATCAATCGACGAGCGACTCAAGTCGTGGGCGAAGCAGTTCAACTGACGAGCGGAAACGGCAGCTTTCCCGCGCAAAAAATCCCTTTTTCCCCTCCCCGATTCCGGAAAACGATGCGGCGCCAAATTTGCCTTAAAAAAAAATCGCGCGCGCCGAAAATAAAGTAAAGCGCCCGGAATTTTCACCCGCATTCATCAAAGCAGCACAAACCGAACGATGCGTTTTTCGGGCAGGTCACTCTTCACAATCACAGCAGTCTGATTTCTATAGAAAGGGGGGAAAAATGGTTGATGCGGTTTCAGTGAACAACAATATCTCAAGCGTCTCATTCCAGAACGCCTCGAACGGCTCGGACAAGGTCTACGTTCCCGTCCGTCCCGCAAACGTCGTCTACTCCCAGCTCGAGCATGTCTCCGGCGTCGCCGCACGGGAAAACCAGATGGGCGTCACGGTAAGCAAGGTCCAGATTCTGAACTCGCTTATCGACCAGCTCATCTCGATGCGCGCATTCCCGAACATCGACTCCTCAAAGGAAGCCCCGCTCAACGAAAAGCAGATTGACGTCCTCATAGACAGCTTCCAGATGAAGCTCCAGACGACAATCCAGGTCGCGAAGGCAACCGGATACGGGCTGGCGGGCGCGACGCCGGACGTCGGCGTTCTCTTCACGCTGGACGCATGAGGAAGGAAGGCGGGAAGATGCCGACAGGACGCCTCAGAGGAGAGGAAAGGAAACGCGCCGAAAAGGGCGCGTTTTTTTGTTTCCAGCATAGCCTTCAGCCAGCAGGACTTGTTTCGGCATCTCTTGATTGCAGATTCTGAAACAAGTTCAGGATGACAGTTCGCCGCCACGCCCGCACCCTGTTGACAGCATAAATAGTTTGGTATAAAACTATTTTCGACTTATGGAAATGGAAGCGAATCAATCTGAAATCACAAACTCAAATTTTATGCTTATTGCGATAAATGAGGCGAAAAAGGGAGAGGGCTTTACTCACCCCAATCCTTTGGTTGGCGCGGTGCTAGTAAAAGACGGCATTGTGCTTGCGACTGGCTACCACCACAGATACGGCGATTTGCACGCAGAACGCGATTGTTTGAAGAATGCTCGCGAAAAGGGCGTGGACACGAAAGGCGCGACGATGTACGTTACTCTTGAGCCGTGCTGCCACACGGGAAAGCAGCCTCCTTGCACGAACGCGATTATCGAGGCTGGAATTGCGCGCGTCGTTATCGGCAGTCGAGACCCGAACAACCTTGTGAACGGCAAGGGCGTGGAACAGCTCAAATCCGCGGGAATCGAAGTCGTGCAGGACTTTTTGAAAGAAGAATGTGATAAGCTCAACGAAATTTTCTTCTATTACATTACGCACAAAATGCCATATGTCATTTTGAAATATGCGATGACGGCTGACGGCAGAACGGCGACCGTTTCGGGCAAAAGCAAGTGGATTACGGGCGAAAAGGCTCGCGAGAACGTGCATAGAACGCGCGCTAGCGTTGCCGCGGTTATGACGGGGATAGGAACCGTGAAAGCCGACGACCCGCTTTTGACCTGCCGACTCAACGACGGAAAAGAGCATCACCAGCCAGAGCGCATTGTTATCGATACAAATCTTGAAATACCCGAGGAAAGCGCGCTCGTGAAGTCTGCAAAAACGTCGAAAGTTACCGTGATTTACGGATTTTTCAACCCGCACACGAGCGACAGGCGGGAGTGGCTTTTTCATCAAGGCGTTGAAACAGCAAGTTTCAGCTTGGACGAAAAGCACAGAATCAACATAAAAGAAGTGCTTGAATATCTAGCTTCTATCGGAATCGACAGCATTCTTGTCGAAAGCGGCGGAGAGTTGGCGGCTTCTGTTTTGCCTTTTGCCAACGAGGTTCACGCTTATGTTGCGCCAAAGATTTTCGGAGGAGTTTCCGATATTCGCGTGCCAATTCGTGGCGATGGCGTAGACAGCCCAGACGACGCGGTGCAGTTCAGCTTGTGTGATATAGAAAGATTCGGTGACGATGTGCTTTTGAAGTACAAACGACAACTTTAGGGAGGCTTTAGAAAAGATGTTTACGGGAATTGTTGAAGACGTTGGCTCAATCGGCTCAATCGAACAAAACGGCAGCTCTTTGGTTTTGCAGATAAAAGCAAAGTTCGCTTCTGAGCTGACACTCGGCGAAAGCGTGGCTGTAAACGGGATTTGCCTCACGGTTACCAAAAAGGACGACGCGAGTTTTTGTGCAGACGTTACGCCCGAAACGTTCCGACGCACGTCGCTGTCTTTGCTTTCCGCAGGCTCGCCCGTGAACCTTGAGCGCGCGATGAGGGCTGACGGCAGGTTCGGCGGGCATATCGTTTCGGGGCACATCGACGGCACGGGAAGGCTTACGGCGATACGGCGGGAAGACAACGCGTACAATGTCTTTTTCCGCGTGGAAAAGCCGCTCTTCCGCTACATCATCGAAAAGGGCTCGGTTGCGCTTGACGGAATCAGTTTGACGGTGGCGAGCGTGAAAAACGAGGGCAATTACGGCGAGTTCAGCGTGGCTGTCATTCCGCACACATGGGAGAACACCGCGCTCAAAAACAAGCGGGTCGGCAGCATCATAAACGTGGAATGCGACGTGGTCGGAAAGTATATCGAGCATTTCGTGAATATAGGCTCTTCCTCCTCCACTTCGTCAGAAAAAATCGACATGATGACTTTCACAAGTTTTCACAAAAACTGATTAAGGAGATGTTCCTAAACTTTTAGGGAGTGTTCCTTAACATCAAGGAGAGTTTCCTTGACATCAAGGAGGTCTTCCTTGACCTTAAGGAGAGTTTCCTTAACATCAAGTAAAGCTTCCTTAACCTTAAGGAGAGTTTCCTTAACATCAAGGAAAGCTTCCTTTACGTTCTTTTTTGTTCGCACATACTTTTTGCGACAATTTTCAAATTTTGGAGGTTAATTTGGATACACAGGAAATTGTTTTTGACAATATTGAAGACGCCTTGGCGGATTTGCGCGCAGGCAAAATAATTATGGTTACCGACGACGAGAACCGCGAGAACGAGGGCGATTTGATTTGTGCGGCGGAGGCAGCTACAGGCGAGAACATCAACTTTATGGCTTGCAATGCAAAGGGCTTGATTTGCACGCCGATTAGCGAGGAAATCGCAGAGAGGTTCGAGCTTTTCCCTATGGTCGCAAAAAACACTGACAATCACGAAACAGCCTTCACGGTATCAATTGACCACGTTTCAACTTCAACGGGAATCAGCGCGTTTGACCGCTCGGCGACGGCGATTGCGCTCACCAAAGACGACACGAAGCCGTCTGATTTCCGCCGACCCGGTCATATGTTCCCGCTCATCGCTGTGAAAAACGGCGTTTTCGCGCGGCAGGGACACACAGAGGCGACTGTGGATTTGTGTCGCTTGGCTGGCTTGAAAGAAGCGGGCTTGTGCTGCGAGATTATGAGCGCGGACGGACACATGGCGCGACTTCCTGAACTCGACAGATTGCGAAAAGAATGGGGAATGAAGCTTATCACGATTGAGCAGCTCATCGAATACCGGAAAAGCCACGAGAAAATCGTCGAGAGGAAAGCCGAGGCGCGCCTTCCGACACGGTACGGCGACTTCAGGCTTTTCGGATTCCACGACAGGATAACGGGAGCGGAGCACGCCGCGCTCGTCCTCGGCGACGTCACGGGCGACAAGCCGGTCCTCGTCAGGGTGCACTCGGAATGCCTTACGGGTGACGCGTTCGGCTCGCTCAAATGCGACTGCGGCGACCAATTCGACGCGGCGATGAGAAAAATCGCGGAGGAAGGGCGCGGAATCCTCGTGTACCTGCGGCAGGAAGGGCGCGGAATCGGGCTTCTCAACAAGATAAAGGCGTATTCGCTCCAGGACAACGGGATGGACACCGTAGACGCGAACCTCGCGCTCGGGCTTCCGGCAGACGCGCGCGACTACAACTGCGGAATCCAGATTCTGCGCGACCTCGGCGTGCGGAAAATCCGGCTGATGACGAACAATCCCGACAAAATCGAGCAGATAAACGCGGGCGGGAAAGGAATCGAGATAACGGAGCGCGTTCCACTCGCCGTCAAGACGCGCCCGCAGGACATCGAGTACCTGCTGACGAAAAAGCGAAGAATGGGGCATATGCTTTGAGATTCCACGCAAGAAAGGCAGCTGTGCCGCTCATGCTCATTGCCTTGTCGGCCGGGGCGGCGCGCGCGCAGGATTTCAGGCAGGTTCTGTTCGGGAACAACTACGAGAGAATCGGGCGCGTCACGAACGAGGACGTGCTTTCCGCGCTGAAGGAAAAAATCGAGCCGATCGTGCGCGCCTACACGGCAAGGGACGACCGCGCCCCGCGTGTTCTTTCGGTGACCGCGATTTTCGAGGAGAAATACATCAACGGGAAAATCTACCGCGTCATAGCGGCAGACCACGATTACGGCGCGAAGCTGCTCGGCGAGGAAAAATCGGAATCGGAACGGACGGAAGGCCGCTCCCTTTTCGCGCGGCTCCGCTCGGCAATAAAGCGGGAGGCGTTCGGCGTTCCGATGCAGAACGTGTTCCAGCTCGTGTTCGTCGAGACGGAAAAAGGGCTCAGATGCCTCTGCGCGGAACCGTTCCGCTACTGGAACAGCGACGGGAACGAATGGTTCTTCTGCGAGAATTCGTTCTCAAGCGTCGAAATCATCAGCAGGGACGGGATGATAAACGGCATACTGCTACACACGACGAGCGAGACGGAATCGCACATCGGCCCGAAGCGCACCGCCGAGCGGAAAAGCCGCGCGTGGTTCATGGAATTCGGGACGGCGTTCCTCTACGGCGACTCGCTCGAAATGGACATCAAAAAGGACTGCGACGCCGAAATCGAGGGAAGCTTCGCGCTCATCGACAGGAAACGCCCGTTCCTCTACACGATTCAGAACGCGTTCGACGGGAACCCGGCGACAAGCTTCATCGAGGACACGGGCGACGACATGATGGAGATTTCGGTCTCCGTAAAATCCCCGTCGTCGGAGACGGACAGGATACGGATTGTCAACGGCTACGCGCAGACGGAAAAGCTCTACAAGGCGAACAACCGCATCGCAAGGATTTTCTCCGGCGCGAAAGCGGAATTCACCTGCGCGGACGGGAAGACGGAAGCGCAGGAATCACCATGGGACAAAAGCGCGCTCACGGTCCTCTCAATCCACAAGGGAAGCTCGTTCAGCGACACGTGCCTCGCCGAGCTCGATTTCCGGACGAAGGGAGGAAAGTGGATTTTCGGCGAAAACTGAGAGACCACCGCACACAAAACGAGAATGGAATGCGGGGAATGAATTCCGCGCACCTACACTATTTTTTTTTGAAGGAGACAAAAATGAACATCATCGAAGGAAAACTGACCGATGCCGGCGGAATGAAAATCGCCATCGTCGCGTCGAGATTCAACGAATTCATCGTTTCGAAGCTGATTGGCGGCGCGCGCGACGCGCTCGTCAGGCATGACGTCAGCGAGGACAACATCGACCTTGCATGGGTTCCCGGAGCGTTCGAAATTCCCGTCGCTTGCAAGCACCTTGCGGAGTCGAAGAAATACGACGCGATTATAGCGCTCGGCGCCGTCATCCGCGGCTCGACAAGCCACTACGACTACGTCTGCGCGGAAGTCTCGAAGGGAATCGCCCAGATTTCACTGCAGACAGGCATTCCCGTCATGTTCGGCGTCCTCACAACCGACACAATCCAGCAGGCAATCGAGCGCGCCGGCACAAAAGCCGGAAACAAAGGCTACGACTGCGCGCTCGGCGCAATCGAGATGGTCAACCTCGTAAAACAAACGAAGGCCCTCTCAAAAATCAGCCTCTAACCCGCCCCTCTCACAAACGCGCACCTCCCCTCAGGAAGGTGCGCAAATGCGCACCGGCGCACGCTTGCTCCAACCAAGCCAATCTTGGAACGGGAAAAACCCCGCAAGTCCTCCGCCCTCCGGGCAAGGAAGGTGCGCAAATGCGCACCGACGCACGTTTGCTCCAGCCAAGCCAATCTTGGAACGAAAAAAAAACGCAAGTCCTCCGCCCTCCGGGCAAGGAAGGTGCGCAAATGCGCACCGGCGCACGCTTGCTCCAACCAAGCCGAACTTGGAACGGAAAAAGAAATGCTCACCGCCCGCTCGGGCACGGAAGGTGCGCATCGCGCACCGGCGCACGCTTGCTCCAACCAAGCCAATCTTGGAACGGGAAAACTCCGCAAGCGCTACTTCCACGGGAATATGAACGAGCTTATTTTTCTCGGGCCGAGCGTCTCGCGGTCCTCGGCGAGGAGGTCGTCCCACGGGATTTCGTTGCGGCGGTTCCGGTCCGTCGAGAATCCAGGCTCGCGCTGCTCCATTTCCTCTAGCCAGTCGTATTTCTTCAGGCGGAGGCGGAGCGCGTTCGTCGAGGAGAGCGTCAGCCCGAAGAAGCCGGGGACAATCATGAAGAACGCGCACGAAATCAGGAAGATGACGACGTTGTGGAAGAAAACGCCGACCGAGAAAAGCGGGTTGTCGAAGAAAATTATGAACGATTTTTTCAGGCACTTTGAGAAGCCGTTCTGCTCCTGAAGGAAGTAAAGCGGGACGAACCACTGCAGCGCGCACGCCGATATGAACGAGAACCACCCGAGGAACGCAATCATGGCGAGGGAGAAAAATCCACCGGCTGAAAGGTAGTAGATTACGCCGAACCGAATCATCAGGACGAGCAGCATGAGCGCGGCGCCCGAAAAGAACCCTATCCGCCACGCATACGAGAACGCCCTGAAGAACGTGCCGAAGCTTCCCGAACCGAAATTCGCGATTTTCGCGGCATTCGCCCCGTAAGCGAAGATGAGCGTCATCAAGATTCCGCCCGCACCGATGAGGACGGCGTTCGGGAGAAACGGATTTACCCGCAGCGAGAAGCGGATTCCGTAAAACGCCGCCGCGAGCACGACAATCGCGAACACGTTCGAAACCATCAGGAAGAACATGTTGTCCCACCCGTCCGCAAAATTTTTCTTCAAAAAGAACCTGAACATTCACACTCCAAAATCACGAAAAAAAAAGAAATTCCGCCCGGCATCGGAAAAAAGGAGCCGGACGGACAAAAAATCAGAACAGCCCGGAAATCACGCCGTCGTCGTCGATGTCGATGTTGAGGGCGGCAGGCATTTTCGGAAGCCCCGGCATCGTCATGATGTCGCCCGCAAGGACGACGACGAATCCCGCGCCGGAATACAGCTGGACGTCGCGGACGGGGAATATGTAATCCTTCGGCGCGCCCATAAGCTTGGGGTCGTGGCTCAGCGAATTCTGCGTCTTGGCGATGCAGACGGGAAGCTCCTTGTATCCCATCTCCTCGTATTCGCGGAGCTTTTTCAGGACGCTCGGCGGGAATTCCACGTCGGAGGCACGGTATATCTGGCGCGCGATTGTGCGGATTTTTTCCACGAACGACGCGCTCGACTCGTAAAGGTAGCGAAAGTCCGCCTTCGTTTTCTCCGTGATGTCTACGACGGCACGGGCAAGCTCCTCCATTCCCTCGCCGCCTTTCGCCCAGCCCTCGCACAGGACAGCGCGCGCGCCCTTCGTCTCGCAGAGTTTTTCGAGCATGGCGATTTCCTCGTCGGTGTCCGTCACGAATTTGTTCACGGCGACGATTGAGGGGACGCCGAATTTTTTGATGTTGTCAAGATGGACGGAAAGGTTCTCGAAGCCCTTCTGCAGCGCGGCGATGCTCGGCGTCGAAAGGTCGGCCTTCGCCATCCCGCCGTGCATCTTGAGCGCCCGCACCGTCGCGACAACGACGACCGCATCGGGGGAGATTCCCGCGGCGCGGCATTTTATGTCCATGAATTTCTCCGCACCCAAATCGGCAGCGAACCCCGCCTCGGTGACGACGTAATCGCCGCTCGCCAGCGCGCAGAGCGTCGCGTTCACGGAATTCGTTCCCTGCGCGATGTTCGCGAACGGGCCGCAATGGACGAAAACGGGATTCTTCTCGAGCGTCTGCACGAGGTTCGGCTTTATCGCGTCCTTGAGGAGCGCGGCTATCGCGCCGGTGCACTTGAATTCCCCGAATTTGAGCGGGCGCCTGTCGAACGTCTGCGCAACCGTGATGTTGTCGATGCGCTTCTTGAGGTCGGAAATCGAGGTCGCGAGGCAGACAATCGCCATAAGCTCCGACGCGACGGAGATGCAGAAATGGTCCTCGCGCGGAATGCCGTCCGTCCGCCCGCCAAGCCCAATCGTGATGTTTCTGAGCGCGCGGTCGTTCAAATCGACGACGCGCTTCCACGTCACGGTGCGCGGGTCGATGCGCAGCGCGTTCGTCTGGTGTATGTGGTTGTCGATTATCGCGGAGATGAGGTTGTTCGCGATGGAGATTGCGTGGATGTCGCCGGTAAAATGAAGGTTGATGTCCTCCATCGGGACAATCTGCGCGTATCCGCCGCCGCATGCGCCTCCCTTCACCCCGAAGCACGGCCCGAGCGACGGCTCGCGCAGCGCGATTACCGCCTTCTTCCCTATCCTGTTCAGCCCGTCGCCAAGCCCGATCGAGACGGTGCTTTTCCCCTCGCCCGCGGGTGTCGGGGTGACGGCCGTCGTCAGGATGAGTTTTCCCCGTTTCTGCGGGTCGCGCGCCTTCTCCTGCAGCGCGCGCAGTTCCGCCATTGTGATTTTTGCCTTGTACGGTCCATACAGCTCAAGCGATTCCTCGCCTATACCGATTTTTTTCGCGACGTCCGCAATAGGAGCCATCACGTTTTTCTGAGCGATTTCTATGTCTGTCATACATTCCCCCAACTGCTCGTGTTTTTTTCGGGCTCGATTCTACACTATTTTCGTGATAGTGTGCGCAAAATAGGCGCTTTCCGTTTTTGTAAAAGAACGATAACATTTTGTTATCGGCACGGAAAAAGAATCCTTTCTGCTTTATAATACTAAGATATTTTATCTAAAATTCTACTCCAGGAGAGATAAATGGGAACGAAAAGCGGAAGCAAGAAGAGCAGCCTGGCTATCCAGATTGCATGGAAAATAATAGCCGTAATGGTCATGTTGCTGTTGGGCTCGTCCATAATCTGCGTAATCCTTACGTCAAAGCAGGTGGACCAGATGGTCGTAGATGACACGATGGAGCTGGTGAACTCCGCCGCGGACTCAATCAGCAACAGAAACCAGATGCACATGCAGCAAATCCGCACCTACACGATGTTCAACGAGGTCGGCATGGAGTCGTTCGACCCGGTCGAGATACACCGTATGCTCATCTCGTACAGCAAGATGAGAAGCAAGAACTTCGTGAGGATATCGTACGCCGACTATGCGACTGAAAAGCTCTACCACGACGACGGGACAATCGAGGACTGTTCGACATACCCGTATTTCAGGAAGATGAAGGACAACCAGCTCGACCAGCTCTACGCGGAGCCGATTGGCGACAGCTACGAGACGGGGCTGATTCCGTACTGCAAGACGGGAAACTTCCACGACAAGGGATTCTTCGTCGGTTTCGCTCCGGTGTCGAACCTTCAGAACGCGGTCCTCAAAATCAAGGGAAAGGACATCGCAAGCCCCAAAGGATTCGGCGTGACGGTCGACTCGCGCGGATACTACATCGCCGGCCCCGCGACGGAGACGATACTGAAGTTCCCGTGCTGGACGCTTGAGCAGTCGAAATTCGCCGACGACGCCCTCGAATACATACGGACGGCAGAGCCGAGCAAGACGAAGAACAGGTCAATCCTGCACTCGACGCTGTACAACGCAGGCGTCAAGAACGAGATTTTCCTCCGCGCGATTCCGAGCACATCGTGGACGGTCATCACCGTAATCCCGACAAGCACGATGAAGAAGACGGCGAACACGCTCGCGCTCATCCTCGGCGTGACGATTCTCGTCACGGCAGTGATGATGGCGCTGATAACATCGTTCCTCCTTTTCCATTCCATAAAGCCGCTCAAGCTCATCAACAAGAACCTCGGGCAGATTTCGACGGGCGACGCAGACCTCACGCGCAGGCTTCCTGAAAGCGGGACGAACGAGGTGGGGCAGATAACGCACAACTTCAACAAGTTCATGGCGAAGCAGCAGCAGCTTTTCGCGGACATCTCAAATTCGCGCGACCTTATGTCTTCCGCGAACGAGGATTTTCTCCGGAGCCTGGGGCAGACGCACGACCACGTCGAGCACCTCGACAAATCAATCAGCGAGACCGAGGGGCAGATGCACACGCAGCTCACATCGGTCCAGGACTCGAAGCGCGTCGTCGGGGAAATCGCGGAGAAAGTCACGAACCTCGACTCACTCATAAACAGCCAGAGCAACGCCGTCGAGGAGGCAAGCTCCGCCGTCGAGGAGATGATAGGAAACATCAGGAGCGTCACGAAATCGAGCGAGAACATGAGCGTGACGTTCGAGCAGCTCAAGGAACTTTCCAAGAAAGGTCTTCTTGCGCAGCGCGAAATCCGCACAATCGTGGACGAGATGTCGGAGAAATCGAAGGACCTGGACGTCGCGAACAAGACAATCGCGAACATCGCGAGCGAGACGAACCTTCTCGCCATGAACGCCGCAATCGAGGCGGCGCACGCGGGGGACGCGGGGCGCGGATTCGCGGTCGTCTCGGACGAAATCAGGACGCTCGCGGAATCGTCATCGGTGCAGTCGAAGGAAATCAAGACGAAGATTGCGGACATCAAAGCCCTCATCGACAAAATCGTGAACGCGGCGGCGCAATCCGACGCAATCTACAAATCGACGAACAGCGAGATGGACAACACGTCGCAGATTGTCACGACGATACGCAACGCTATGAGCGAGCAGGACGTCGGCTCGCAGCAGATAATCGACGTTCTCAAGCAGATGCGCGAGGTGACGTTCGTGGTGCGCGACGCCGGCGACAAGATGAAGGCAAGCCAGGACGAGCTCAACGGAATCGCGGAGGAGCTTTCGCGCTCGGCAAGCGAGGTCGAGGAATCGCTTGAGCGGACAAGCTCGACGGCGAAGAGCGTCTCAAAAATCGAAACGCAGCTCACGGAAGCGGCGGAGCGCGTCGACTCGGCAATAAACGCAATCTCGACGAAGATAAACGGATTCAAGATAAGCTGATGGAATACAGCGTATCATCGGTGCTGTCGCTGATTTCGCGCATCCATTCGAAGTCGCAGAATTTCCTCCACAAAAAAATGGCGGAGAACGGTCTTCCCGACCTTGCGACTTCCCACGGATTCATTCTTTTCTGCCTCTCGAAGGGCGCGCTGTCGTTCTCCGAGCTGACGGAAAAGATAAACCGCGACAAATCGACGACGACAGCCCTCGTAAAGAAGCTTGAGAACCTCGGGCTTGTCGAGATTCATGTCTGCGCGTCCGATTCCCGCAGGAAATTCGTTTCCCTCACGGAAAAGGGGCGCGCGTACAACGAGACGACATCGGCGCTGTCGCAGGAACTTCTGGCAACGGCGTACCGGGGGCTTGCGGACGAGGACGTGAGGACGCTCCTCTCTCTTCTCGTCCGCCTCTCGCAGAACATATCGGACGACAGAGATTTCCCATAAAAAACTGATTTTTCCGCAACATTTTTTCATCTCCGCTGTCTAATTTTACGCGAAAACAACAGACAAAGGATTTTCAAATGAACCTGATAAAAGAGTTTACAAATCTAACCGACGAAAACATCTCCTACGACGAGCTGAAATCAAAATACGAGATAAAGGCGCCTGCTGACTTCAACTTCGCGTACGACGTGGTGGACAGATACGCAAAGGACGCGCCCGAGAAACGCGCGCTCGTGTGGTGCGACGACGACGGCAACGAGAGGACGTTCACGTTCTCGGAGCTTTCAAGAAAATCGAAGCAGGCCGCGGCATTTTTTTCCGCACAGGGAATACGGAAAGGCGACAAAGTGATGATGATTCTCCGCAGGCGCTGGGAATTCTGGGTGATTCTCCTTGCCATGCACAGAATCGGCGCGGTCGCTATCCCCGCGACGAACCAGCTGCTGACGAAAGACATTGAGTACCGGTTCAACGCGGCGAAGGTGAAGATGATTGTCGCCCTCGACGAGGAAAAGATAATCGGCGAAATCGAGGCGGCGCTCGAAAAATCCACGAGCGTCGAGAAAATGGTGATTGTCCGCTCGCAGAAAAACGACACGAAGACGAAAAAGGAATGGCTCGACTTCGGAAAGGAAGTGGCGGCGTTCGGCGAGGATTTCAAGAAGCCCGAGGGAAGCGCGTTCCCCTGCGGAAACGACACGATGCTCCTCTATTTCACGTCGGGAACGTCGGGAAACCCGAAGATGGTCCAGCACAACTTCCTCTACCCGCTCGGGCACATCACGACCGCGAAGTGGTGGCAGAACGTCATCGACGATGGGCTCCATTTCTCGGTGGCGGAGACGGGCTGGGCCAAGGCGGTCTGGGGAAAGATATACGGCCAGTGGATTTGCGGCAGCGCCGTCTTCGTGTACGACATGATTCAGTTCAAGCCAGCCCTCCTCATGCACAAAATCGAGGAATACGGAATAAACACGTTCTGCGCCCCGCCGACCGTCTACCGCTACCTCATCCGCTCGAACCTCAAGAAGTTCAACCTCTCGTCGCTCAAATACTGCGTCACTGCGGGCGAGGCGCTCAACTCCGAGGTCTACAACAAATTCTACGAGCAGACAGGAATCAAGATGTTCGAGGGATACGGGCAGACGGAAAGCACGATTATCGCCGGAAACTTCACCGGAATGGAGCCGAAGCCCGGCTCGATGGGAAAACCCGCCCCCGGATACGATTTGGAGATAATCGGCGGCGACGGCAAAAAATGCGCGCCCGGCGAAGTCGGCTCCATCGTCCTCAAATTCACGAAGGGGCATCCCGTCGGGCTATTCGCGGGCTACTACAACGACGAGGAGCTTACGGCGAACGCGTTCAAGGACGGCCTGTACCACACCGGCGACACGGCAAAATACGACGAGGACGGATACATCTGGTTCGTCGGGCGCGCGGACGACCTCATAAAGACGGCCGGATACAGGGTCAGCCCGTTCGAGGTTGAGAGCGTCTTCCAGCAGCATCCCGCCGTCCTCGAATGCGCGGTCACGGGAATCCCGGACAAGCACCGCGGGCAGGCAGTCAAGGCGACCGTCGTCCTCACGAAGGGATACGAGCCGACGAAGGAGCTTGAGCAGGAAATCATGGAATTCGTGAAGTCGAAGACGGCAAGCTACAAGCATCCGCGCGTCCTCGAATTCGTCAGCGAGCTTCCGAAAACGATAAGCGGAAAAATACGCCGCGTCGAAATACGCGAGAACGACAAATAACAGCTGACGGCGGCCGGATTTTTCCAGCCGCCTTTTTTGATACGCCCTGCCTGAAAACGGTTGATTCAGATATTGTCATGCCGAACGGATTTTTCAAGGAATCCGATTCCAAAGAAATCCGTTCGGAAAACAAATCAAAAGGCTATGTCCGTAAAAACGGTTGATTTAAATTTTGTCATATGACAATCGGATTTATCATCCCGCGTTTTCATTCAAAAGAGATTCCGTTAGGAATCTCAAATCCGTGTGACAATCTCTAAAAATGTCGACAGAAACATGTATCCACCGAAAATCCGGACAGAGCCAATTAAAAAAGCGCGCGACGTCACTTCCGGTAAAGGACGGTCTTGCCGAAAAGCTCGGAATTGCCGTCAGCCGCCGTTATGACGACCGAGCCTTTTTCCGGGACTTCCTTGTTCAGCACGACGATTGATTCCCGGGCGTTCCGGAACGCGTTGTAGCTGAAATCGACCACCCAAAATGAGTCGTCACGCCATCCTGATTTCCTGTATACCGTGACGGAGACGCTTGCATCCGAAGGAACCTTGTCGTAATGGACGCAGATTGTCCTGAAGTCGCCGGAGAATTCGGCGCCCTCGATTTCCGCAAAAAAGAACGCCTCAAAGAACGCCTCGCACGACAAAAACAAAAAAGCGGAGGCAACAAAAGCAAGGACGCAGATTTTTCGTCTCATAAAATTCCTCTACTCAAGCCGTGAGCGCGACTTGTTGTGCTCGTCGAGCGCCCACAAATACCCGATGAACGACTTTATGCACTGCCCGACCTCCCCGGCGTTTCCGGAAGCGGCGGCATACATCTCATAACCGCCCGACGAGCATTCGGCATAAAGGACGCCGCCCTCCTTGTCCGTAATCTGGAAGACCTGGTTCCCGTCAAAAACGAAATCCCGCACCGTCGTCCAGTCGCTGAAAAGCTCCCAAAGCTCGCCCTCGCTCATCTCCGCGTACTTTCCCGTCGCCCTGCCAATCCTGTACCCGTAGTCTCGAGTCGCGCTTATGGCGAATTCCGCGCCGCTTTCCGACACGAATTCCGCGACGACGAACGGAATCTTCCGGCGGGAGCTGTCTATGCGATGGGGCATCGTAAGCCGCCCGCCGCCGTCGGGAACGGAATCGAAGAGGAACGCCCTGACTTTCTGCGAAACGGAAGAAGGTTCCGGCGCGCCGCAATATCCTTTCACGAGGTCGAAATCCTTCGGGAAATCGCCGTAAACGTAAAAATCGTAAATGAGTGGAACCGATTCTCCGTCCTCAAGCGCGCTCCCCTCCCACCGGTACGCATATCCGGTCGACGAGAAAATGAAATCGGAAAGCGCGTCCTCGCCGGAAAACCGTATAGACCCCTGCGTGTCGGAGATTGTCCGCCTTCCGGAGATGAAGAAATCGCCCTTTTTCAAATCGCGCGGCTTTTCCACGCTTTTTCCGGCAAAAAAAGCTCCGAGCGCGCTTTTCTTCTCCGAAAAGAAGATGCGCCCCTCCCCGATTTTTTCGCCCGCGCAAAGGTTCGATTTGCTGATTATGTCACCCGTTTTTTCAAATGACAGGGAAGCGCAGCCGGAAACAACAAGAGCCGCCGCGAGGACAAACGCCGCCCGAACTGATTTCAGAAGATACGTCATATGCTCACCATTCGCGTCATGCCGGATTTCAGTCCGGGACGACAATATTTTTTTGTTATATTACATCATTTCCCCCAGTCTTGAAAACGTATCAAGCATTCCAAACCGCAGCGCCCCGACGAAAAAAAATGCCCCGCGCGGAAAAAACTTCTCCGCGCGGGGCGACAACTACATAAGGCTGAATCAGCCGAAGTACCTCTTCAAAAGTCCCTGGAATCCGGCACCGTGGCGGGCCTCGTCCTTTGCCATCTCGTGGACAGTGTCATGGACGGCATCGTAGCCGAGCTCCTTGGCGAGCTTTGCGAGCGCAAGCTTTCCCTCGCACGCACCGGCTTCCGCATCGGCGCGCATCTGGAGGTTCTTCTTTGTGGAATCCGTGAGGACTTCCCCGAGAAGCTCCGCGAAGCGGGAGGCGTGGTCGGCCTCCTCAAACGCATATCTCTTGAACGCCTCGGCGACCTCGGGATAGCCTTCCCTGTCCGCCTGGCGCGCCATCGCAAGGTACATTCCGACCTCCGAGCATTCGCCGTTGAAATTGTCGCGCAAATCCTGGACGACTCTCTCGTCAAGCCCCTTTGCGACTCCGACTTTGTGCTCGTCGGCAAAACCAGCGCTCTCCTTCATCTCGGAGAACGCATTCTTCGCCTTGCACTGAGGGCAAACCTCAGGAGCGTTGTCGCCAGTGTGCACATATCCGCAGACCTTGCAAACCCATTTCTTCATAATACATACCCCCTGTATCGAATCGTCATGCGGCATCTCAGCTCTCCGCTTTTTTTTGTAACGATTACAATATTGTATTATATACAATTCTTTCCGTACGTCAAGCGGAAAAGAAGGAAAAAACGCATCGGCCGCGATTTTTCTTTTTTTTTATGATACGGGATAACTGATGCAAAAGCGACGAAAAAATCGCAATGAGGTAGAATAAAACCGCCGCGGGGATTTTCCGAATTTTTCCGCGGAAACAGGAATTCAAAACTACAGGAGAAAAAAAAATGGAAATCGAGACCAAATGCCTCCACGCCGGATACGAGCCGAAGAACGGGGAGCCGCGGATGCTTCCGATTGTACAGAGCACCACGTTCAAGTACGACTCAAGCGAGGAGATGGGAAAGCTTTTCGATTTGAAGGCGAACGGATACTTCTATTCGAGGCTGCAGAACCCCACGACGGACGCGGTCGCGGCGAAAATCGCGGCGCTTGAAGGCGGAAGCGCGGCAATGCTTACCGGAAGCGGCCAGGCGGCGACGTTCCTCTCCGTGTTCAACATAGCGGGGGCAGGAGACCACGTCGTCGCGTCCTCAACCATCTACGGCGGCACGTTCAACCTGTTCAACGTGACGATGAGGCGCATGGGAATCGATTTCACGTTCGTGGACCCGGACTGCACCGACGAGGAGCTTGAGGCGGCGTTCAGACCGAACACGAAGGCTGTTTTCGGAGAGACAATCGCGAACCCCGCGCTCATCGTGTTCGACATCGAGCGGTTCGCGAAAGCAGCGCACGCGCACGGCGTCCCGCTCATCGTGGACAACACGTTCGCCACGCCGATAAACTGCCGCCCGTTCGAGTGGGGCGCCGACATCGTGACGCACTCGACGACGAAATACATGGACGGGCACGACGCGACGGTCGGCGGCGTCATCGTCGATTCGGGAAAGTTCGACTGGATGGCGCACGCGGACAAGTTCCCCGGGCTTACGACCCCGGACGAAAGCTACCACGGAATCACATACGCCACGCAGTTCGGCAACGGAGCGGCGTACATCACGAAGGCGACGGCGCAGCTCATGCGCGACCTCGGCACGGTGCAGTCGCCGATGAACGCGTTCATGCTGAACCTTGGGCTTGAGAGCCTCCCCGTCCGCATGGAGCGCCATTGCGCGAACGCCCAGAAAATAGCGGAATTCCTCGAAAGCAGCGACAAAATCGCGTGGGTTAACTACCCGGGGCTGAAATCGGGCAAATACTACGAGCGCGCGAAAAAATACCTCCCGAACGGCTCCTGCGGCGTCGTCTCGTTCGGCGTCAAGGGCGGACGCGCGGCCGCGGAAAAATTCATGGCGGGGCTGAAGCTCGGCATGATTGCGACGCATGTCGCCGACGCGCGCACCTGCTGCCTCCATCCGGCAAGCAGCACCCACCGGCAGATGAACGACGAGGAGCTTCTCGCCGCGGGAGTCGCGCCCGACCTCGTGCGCCTCTCAGTCGGGCTTGAGAACGCGGACGACCTTATCGCCGACATCAAGAACGCGCTCGCCGCGCTCTGAAAAAAAAGCGCCTGAACCGCCTTTTCGGCAGGTTCCCGCGCAAACGAAAAGGCTGCCCAAAAACCGCCGCACGGCACCGCTTTTTGGGCAGCCCTTTTGTTTTCTTGCCCCGTCCTACCGGCGCGAGAATTCCTCGTCGGCGATTTTCAGGGAGTGCTTCACCGCCCAACGCTTGACGTTGACGCAGAAATCGTTGTATTTATCCTTGCTTCCGTAGAACCAGTTCTTGTACTTTCCGGCGACCTGCACAATCTTCGGGCCGTGCAGCTCGATTCCCGCGACAATCTCGTTTCCCTTCTTCACGAACATCAGCACGATGTCGTTGGCAAGCACCTCGGCGATGTAATCCTTGCCGTCCTCCTTCCTGAACATCGAAAGCCAGTCGGAGTAGAAATACACCTCGTCGGTGTTCTTCGGGAGGATGAACTCGTAATCCATGCCGCTGTCGCGCCAGCCGAGCGAGCTTGTGTCGAGATAGTTTATCTTCGTGTTCTCGATTTTGTTCTCGTCGCCCGCGATGCGGCGGAGCGGGTTCCGCACGTAGTTCTCGATGTCGGAAAGCGTTTTCGGAGCGAAGCCGAGCCGCATCCCGTAGACGCCGGAAGAAAGAAGCTCGAGCACGTTCTTGAGGATTTCGAGCACCTCAAGCGGTATCTGGCATTCCGACGACTCAAGCAGGCTGAACTGGCTCCGCTCAAGCGGATTTTCGATTACGGCATGGTTTCTCATGTCGAACACGCTCTCGTAATATATCTGCCGCATCTTCATCTCGTCGACAATCTTCTCGACCTTCGCGTATGTCGCGCGGAAATCAACCGTCAGCTTCTCGGCGTTCGGCTCTATGGTGACGAGCTGCAGCACGAGTTTCTCGGAATCGCACTCGACGTCGCGCAGTTTTTCCGTACGCGAAGGCGTCCACTTCCCTGTTTTTTCGTCAAAAATGTAGTACATGCGCACGAGTATATCACACTCGCAATCAGTGGAAAAATACGGAAAACAGCAATTTACATTCGCGCCGCCTGACCGCCTGCCGAAGCCGGAACAGGGATTTCGGGAACAGGATTTTCGGAATGTCAAAACGATGCCCCAAAACCGTCGTGCCGAAACGGCTTTCGCAGCGGAAACGCATCCGCGCGCACCGGAAAATTCATCCCGATGGCACGGCCCGCTCCGTCCGCATAAACGCGCTCCGTTCATCCGCACGGACAGTTCCGTTTATGCGGATGAACGCGCTGGTTTTATCCGTATAAAATCCCCCAAAAACCCCGATAAATGCGCATAAAATGGCGCAAATTCGGGACAAAATCGCCAAAGAAACCGGACAAAAAAAAGGACCCGCACGCAAAAAATGCAGGTCCCCCGAAACGACGCTTTACGGCATACAGTTTACTATACGTGCCGAATTATCGCAATGCGCAAGCGGCACCTCAAAAACGCCCCCGCCGCGCCCCGAAACGGATGCGGAAGGGGCTTCCTTCACTTTTCAGTACATCAATAGACCGACAGAATCTTCGTCAGGCGCTTCTTTCCTATGATGCGCATGAAATTCGCAAGGCGCGGGCCCTGGTCCTTTCCGACGAGCGCGTGGTAGAGCGCGGTGAAGAGCGCCTTCGCCTCAAGCCCGAGCTCGGTCGCGATGGCGTACATCGCCTGCTGGCAGTCCTTGTCAGTGGCGAACGTGTCGAGGTTCGGGACGACTTCGTCGCGGACGCGGCACACTGCCGTGAGGATGTCGCCCGCGATGTCGTCGGCCTTCGAGCCGTCCTCGCGGATGCGGAAGCACATGTCCGCGGCGCATTCGGGCGCGCACGACGTAATCCAGTACCAAGCGCAGACAAGGCGGCGGCGCAGGCACTCGACCTGCTCGCTCTTTATGTCCTTGAACGTCGCTATCACAGCGTCGATGTCGCCCGAATACGTCTGAAGGAGCGTCGTCAAAAGGCGGAACGGAACCTGGTACGGCTTCACCTTCGGCATTCCGCTCTCAATCTGCGAAAGCTCGTAGATTCTCTTCTCGCGGAGGACAATCGCCTCCCTCTTCTTCTCGTCCTTCTCCTTCGGAAGCTCGTCGCCCCAAACGATTCTCTCGGTGCGGTCGTACGCCTCGTAGATTGTGAGGACGTCCAAATCGAACGAGATGGAGAACTCGTGGTCGACCTTGTTCGAAGCGAAGATGTAGCGGAGGACTTCCGGCTGGTAGACTTCAAGCGCGTCCACGAGGGAGATGACCTTTCCCTTTGAAGATGACATTTTTCCCGGAACGCCCTTGAGCTTCACGAAGTCGTACTTCATCGTCACAGGCGCGTCCCAACCGTAGAGCTTCTTGGAAACGAGTTTCGCGGTGTCGTAGCTTCCGCCCGGGCTGATGTGGTCCTTTCCGCCAGGCTCGAAGCAGACCTTCTCCTCGTTCCACCTCATCGGCCAGTCAACGCGCCAGCCGAGCTTGAATTCTTTTGATGTGCGGAGGTCGCCTTTCTCGACGTGTCCGCAGGCATTGCATTTGTACGTGATTCCGTACTCGCCGTCGTAGTCGATGATTTCAGTCTCGTCCTTGTTGCACTTGCAGCAGAATGCGGCAACCGGCCAATAAACGTCCTCCGGCTTCATCTTGTGCTCGTCGTCGCGGTATGCGTTCAGGCACTCCTTGATGACGTCGCGCTTCTGCATAGCGATTCTCATTCCCTCGGCGTAGCGGTTGGCGCGGTAGCGGGAAGCCTGATACAAAAATTCAGGGTGGATTCCCACGCGCGGAAGCTGGTTCTCGATGTCCTTCTCGTGGTGGCGCGCGTAGTTCTCGTCGCGTCCGAATGTGTCAGGAACCATCGTAATCGGGAAGCGGAGGTATTTCGCAAGCTCGTCCGGGTTCGGCATGTTTCCAGGAACCTTCCTGAACACGTCGTAGTCGTCCCACGAATAGATGAAGCGGACGTTCTTGCCCCTGTCGCGCAATGCACGGACAATCAAATCCACCGTGATGATTTCGCGGAAGTTTCCGATGTGCACGGTTCCAGAAGGCGTGATTCCAGAGGCGCAGGTGTACAAGTCGCGCTCGCCCTTCTCCTTGATGATTCTTGCCGCCTGAGCGTCCGCCCAGTGGCAAAGCTCGTTTTCGTTTCGTTCTGCCATATATAAATCCTTGAAAAAATGATTTTTTGCTGATTCGCAGGAAGCACAATTCTACCGAAAATCGGGACGATTCACAATTAAGCGGAAACGGGGGATGCTGAGCAAAACTTTCAGGCTTTTTATTTGGCCATGTCCGTATTTTCGGCGGATATACGATTTCCATCGCCATTGAGAACTTGCTTCTGAATCCGTGTACGCCAAATACAGAAATGCGGGACCATGACGAAATTTTGCCCGATTTTTCTGGGACAGAATGGAAAAAGACGGATTTCTGCCTTGAATATCGTTTTTTTTCAAAATGAGCACAATATACAGCTTCTATAATACGCTAACATCCCCGTTCGGAGGAAAACAATGCCTAACAAAACGTTAAAAATCAAAATGGGATTGGCCGCAATGCTTGCGGCAAGTATCTTCTCCAGTTGCGACACGTCAACCCGCGACTTGGACGAAGATAATTCAGCCATCATCGAAGGTTTTCCGGAAGATTTGCTCGCGACGCTGGAGTTGCAGAACAACATCGACCTGAACAACGACGGAAAGCTGAGCGGACACGAGGCCGCATCGCTTTCGTCGCTCGACTTGTCCGGATATGTGTGCGGTTGGATTTCGGATGCTGACGAGTCTGTGGCGACCAACAGTTCCACAGGGCTTGCCCTTACATACGATGAGGGCGTTGCCTTAGGGTATTCCGCAGACGGTTCGGGGTACACTTGGACGGACGAGCTTTCATGGCTCGACAAACTTTCCTATTTCACTGGTCTTGAGTCGCTCACGGTCGGTTCTGAAAGCAAAGCGTGCGCCCTGGCCTCAATCGACATATCAAAATTGACATCCCTTGAGACACTGAACCTCATTTATACAAATGTTTCCGAGCTTGATTTGACAGGGCATGAAGCCATCACTTCCCTGACAATATCGAAAAGCTCGAAAATCTCTTCTTTGAGCCTTTCTTCACTCCCAAATCTCGTTTCCCTCGACATACGAGGCTGCGCTGTAAAATCTGGTCTTGAGCACATTCCGAATCTGACAGCTCTCACAAATCTCAAAATCCACCGTCTTGGAGATAACAACAACGCAGTGATGGGAAAGGCCGAGAACGAAACGGCCTACGCCGTTGATTTGACATCCGCGACTTACGCGAACAACAACGACGTTGGGGCGCTGGCAAGCGGAGCGTTCGACAAATTGACCAACCTCGTAGAGGTCATGGCGGAGAACTGCGGAATCACTTCGATAAACTTGTCCGCCTGTTCTAACCTCAAGAACATCTACCTTGAGGCGAACAACATAAGCGGAGAACTCAACTTGAGCGGCATAAACACAGGATTCAAGAACATTCAGCTCACGGGAAACCCTAATTTGACGTCTTTTACGCTTCCCGGAAGCAAGACCGCAACAGGAAACGTCTACGCTGACACGGGTGTTACCTGCACGAACTCGGAAGGCTCTGCCGTGCAGACTGCCACTACGACGTTCTCAAACGGAAAATGCACAACTACATGGAACTAGGTGAGGAGAAAATGATGAAAAAGGCAAATGCTTTGAAAGCCACTGTTTTGGCCGTTGCAGCCGCATCGGTTTTCGTTGTGGCATGCCAAGAGCCGTCTGGCGTTTCGTACGACAGAGGGGCGAAAGCCGTGGGGTACGCTTCGCACGCAGGCGTGGACGGAGGCGACGACGCAGACGTTTTCCACACGTACTACATAAACGAATTCGACACGAACACACCATATACGTACGACAACGACGGCGCCGGGCAAAGAAGCTGCAAGGTTTTGAACGTAGTTTTGACAGACGTGAAATACCGCCAAAAGAACGGAAAATATTGGGGCGGAGATCAGCTGGAGTCCTCCGATGCAAAATACAACGGAAGCAAAAACTATTCCAAGAAGCTTTCCGATTTGTGCTTGAACAATGACGGCAAGAACTGCGACTGGAACCAAGACGGGACTGCGGACTTCGTTCTTACCGGCGGAAAAGACTTGAACCCGGTCTTGATTTGCCTGGAAGGTGATGTGGAGAACTCCTGCACGACCGACAGTGGCTGGGAAAGCGCCGGCGCGACGGGAAGAATCGTTACATTGAACGGACTCAAGAACGTGACCATTCAGGGAGTTGGCGAGAGCGGAGCAACGCTCGTCCATTACGGATTCAAAATATCAGGTTGCAGCAACATCATAATCCGAAATCTCTCGTTCTCCGCTCCGTACAAAGATGCCATCGATATCGAGGGAAGCGACTGCGTTTTGATTGACCACTGCTCTTTCTCCGACTGGATTTCCGAGGACGAGCCCTACACCGACACTGAGGGAAATTCTGTCTCCAGCGACGGCGCGATTGACATAGGCGGCGGAAGCACCAACGTCACTGTTTCTTACAACCACTTCGACGACACGAACAAGAACATGCTCTATTCCTCGGGGAACTACGGGGCGGACGACGGAAACACCGACTCCAAGCAGACGGTCTCCGTCATGTACAACTGGTTCGAGAAAACGCACCAGAGAAACCCGATGGTCAGATTCGGAACAGTCCACGTCCTCAACAACTACTACGACAATGTTTCTTCTTACGGAATTGACGGAAGACATGCAGCCCGAATTCTTGTCGAGGGAAACTACTTCCTGAACACGAAGAAAATTTCCCAGACTTCCTTTCTCGCCGCCGAGATTCCTTCATTCCTCAGCCAGAAAGATTGGGGATGGGAATACGGATATCCGGCTCTCATAAAACTTCAGGACAACTACAGCAAGTACAACGGCGAAGTCGTCTATCCTGTGCACCACGGCGTGAACGGGCTGAACGGAGTAACGGCTGTTGAGGTTCTGGCGACGAGCAACCCGAAATATGACGCTTCGGGAAACATTGTCGCGCGCAGCAGCGGTGACGATTTCGCTCCGACTACATTGGACGGAACCACGTGCACCTACGACAACGACAAGCACAACGGCGCGCAAAGCTGGGACTACACGCCTCCATACGAGTACGTCTCTATGAAGCCCTCCGATGTTCCAACATACGTCAAAGCCAACGCAGGAAACATCTACAAGCTGGGCAGGCCTGCGAATTTGAAAGCGGCGCAACTTTTGGTAAGCCACGGCTCGATTTATTCAGAGAGCTTCACAAGTACACTTTGGTAATGGAAAACGGAGAATTTCGAAAAATGAAAAAGATACTTTTTATTTTTGCGTCGGTATTGCTGCTCTCACCACTCTTTTCGCAGGAAAATCCTGATGTATCTGTCGAATCCGTCGGGGCTGTCGAATCCGTCGGGGCTGTCGAATCCGTCGAATCCGCCGGGGCTGTCGATGAAAATGGCGCTGAGAAAAAAAATCCAGAGCCTGTGAGCGTGAATAAGGAGGAAGGCACTTCGGTTTCCGTCTATGGCGACCTCTACTTTACAGGCTACATCTCCGAGAGCCACCGCGGAGTGAGCATGAAGAACGGCAATCAGGACGACAGCCTTGTCGGAATCAAGGCGAAACTCGACGAGCACACGGGAGCTGTCGCAAGATTCAAGTTCACTGCCGCCGCAAACGCCGGCAGCGGCGACACGACAGTCGATTTCAAGGATGCGTACGTCTACAGCGATGTCTTGGGCGAGTGCGGAATCGATGTCGCCTCCCTTGTGCTGAAAGTCGGGTACAAGAGCTGGAACAGCGATTATTTTTGTCCTTCAGCCATGACGATTGACGACACGTACATCCAGAACGACAAGACGAAAGATCGCTTGAGTTTCAGAGTCGATGCCGGATGCCGCGATGAGAAGTTGCCTGTGACTTTGAGTTTCGCCTCCGACCTGGATTTCGGCTCTGCTTTGAACGACACTGCCAACAACAATGCGGGACAGACATTTTGGGCTCAGATATCCGAAAAAAAACAACCTGTTTTGGGCTTTGTCGACATCGACTGGAATTTCTATCTCTGCCGCTATTTCAACGAGCTCAATTCCGATTCAACAGCTGTCGATTATGACCACTTCATCCAGCACATGGGGGCAACCATGGGAATAGATGTTCTTGTCATTCCCAATCTTTTTGGAAGAAAAGTCTCAGTCCGTCCAGGATTTGCATGGGAATACACGAGAACCGTCACCGAAAGCGACAACGAGGCGACTTCTTGGGATTTCCAGGCCGGACTCAAGGCTTCCGTCGAGAAAATCGCCTCGCTTGCGCTCATGTATTTCCGCGATGGCGAGAACCCTGTATACGACAAGGGCAACTACAATCCCGCCAGATATTTCGCCTTCCAGACAAGCTTCGATATGCTGGAGAAATTTTCGGCGTATTACGGAATGGCCTACCAGTTCAACGAGACTGTCATAAACGCAGCTCCGTCTTCCGCTGCCGACAGGACTTCGTTCGAATTCGGGGCTTCGTTTATCCCGCTTCCGAAAGTTTGTTTCACACTCGGCTGGCAGCGCGGAGAGTGGGGAATCAACGCGCCTGTCACGAATTTGAAGGACGAGCTTGGAGCGTTGTCAAAGGGTCAAATCTTTCTTCAGACAAGATTTTCTTTCTGATTCGATTGAGCCGGTTTGATTTTTGTGTAACAGGCCTGTTCGCAAACTAGTCTCCGAACAGGTTTCATATAGCGGACGCCGGATTCGAGAGATTCCAGCGTCCGCTTTTTTTGATGATTCGCTCCTCCTCATCATTCCCAAAAGGAATCCAAAAAACATATGTTATAGGTCGAATGCCGAGTTTTACTATTTTTGTGATTTAGTTCAGCCGAAAACAAACAGGAGACGGCAAAAAAGCTGGCAGACTTCCACATTGAGCGCGTCCGCGATTTTCACGAGCGACCCTGCGCGCGGAAACCGCCGTTTTCCTTAAACTATCAAATCAAGTACTTTTATCACATCGACCCGAAGACGTTTCGGACGGTATCCCCTATCCTCGAAAGCAGCTCGGCCTCCAGCGTCCGCCCGAACGCTTCCTCGAACTGAGCGCACTTGTTCTCCGGGCAGCCGTCTTCCCTGAAAAGCGCGGACGGCGGGATTCCCAATATTTCTGCGATTTTGTCGACCATTTCCGGCTGCGGCCAAGTGTCCTTGTTCTCGATTTGGTTTATGTAGGCGATGCTGCGCCCCACTGCATGGGACAATTTTTCCTGCGACATGCCAATCTTTTTTCTATAAAACTTCAAGTTGTTTACAAACACCACTCTAATCGCGCTCATTTTTAAAAGATGCACTTTTGTTTTGAATGTGATTACATTATGAAACTAAAATAATGTAAGATGGATGGAGAGGGGGATTTTGAAAAAAAAAGCCCATAAAGCAATACAGGATTGAAGTGAGATAAGCGGAAAAATGAAACCAAAAAGTAAAAATTTAGAATTGATATACGTCTATATCAGAAAATACAAAATATTTACAAATCAAGGATTTTGTTTTTCACCTGAATATGAAATCTCTTGCGACGAAAAGTCAGGCAATCAACATTTTCTTTCATTGGAAATTACAATGAAGAAAGATTTTGTGAACATTTTCAAAAATGAAAATGCAAATGTTTCTGTAATATGTGGAAAAAACGGCTGCGGAAAATCTACTTTGCTAGAATCCATAAGCAACGAAAATTCTAAAAATATAGTATGTGTTTACAAAGATAATGAAGGACAATTTTTCGCAACAGAAGAAATTAGTATAAAACATGAGGGCAAAAAAATTTCGGTGGGCAAATATAACACGATTTTGAACAGTTCTGCCTACCATATCAGTCAGTCTGACTTTTCTTTAAAAGATATTGTTGAGTATTACACGAAAAATCAAAATGTGTTTGACGGTATTCTCAATGAAAGCGACAAATTGTTCACCCACTTTCAAGTAAAAATATGGAATCTTGATGAGCTTGTATCAAAAGTAAAATCTGATGATGAAATTGTCTTTTCTAATGAAATTCAAAATACTGACTTTGAAAAAAATCCGCTTTTACTTTATGTGTTGTTAAGTAATGATGCCAAAAATAATTTTTTCAAAATTTATAAAGAGCAAAAAATTAATGGCGATAATAGAGGATTTCTCGAATTGCTTGAGGAGTATATATATGCTAGTTGTAATACTGAAAAATATGAAGAACTTTTGAAATTACAAAATCAGATTTTTAAGGAGCATCTTATTTCTGATTTTGAAAGCATCAAAACAAAATTAAACGAACTTAATACTTTTTATAACGAAATGCTTAAAGAAGTTTTTACTATTCATAAGCCCAACGAAAACTTTGATTCGTATATATTTTATGACGGTTTTGCGAGATTTGGAATTACAGAACGCCATATACAAGATTTGAGTTCGGGCGAAATTCAAGAGTTCAAGTACCGCTATCAGTTGTTTAATGTGCTAAAAGATTCAAATGTAAGCACTGTACTTATTGACGAACCAGAAGCATATCTGCACCCCGAATGGTGCAGACGGTTTATATATGATTTTTTGAAAGCCTTTCAATCTGTAAAGGGGATATTAAAAAAAGAAAATTTGTTTGAAAACAGAAAAATCAACTTTATTGTTTCGACACATTCTCCGTTTATTCTGTCTGATGTTACAAACGACTACATCATCTACTTGGAAAGACAACCTGACGGCTCAACAAGGCAGGTTAAAAAGAAAAAAGACACCTTTGCGGGAAACATTGGAGAACTTTTTACTGAAAACTTTTTTATGAAAAACACAATCGGAGAATTTTCCCGTTCAAAGATTCAGGACGTAATAGAAAAGCTGAAGTCTAAGAATCTAATTTCTTATGATGAACTTGAAACTTACAAACAACTGATTGAAAAGGTTGGCGATGATTTACTAAGAACTCTTTTAGCTGATATGTGGGAAGCGAAAAAATGAAGAAAATTGAATTGAGTGATAGACAAATTGAAAATGCCTCTGAACTTTTGAAAAAACATAAGACATATAGCAGTTTTTCACAAAATAAGTCAGATGCATACGCCTTTACCAAAATCATCGGTGTAAAAATCTGTCCTTACTGTAACATAAACTACATATCTACAATTATTTCAGGCAAGAAGAAAATTTTACGACCAGATATCGACCATTATTTTTGCAAGTCTAAGCACCCACGTTTTCAATTGTGTCTGTATAATCTGATTCCGTCCTGTTTAACATGCAATGAACGTCTAAAAGGTAACGCTGACTTTATGAAAGTTCCACATGCACATCCATACTTTCATGATTTCGATTCACTTATGCATTTCTGTGTGGAATTAAGACAATCTAATGATTATTTGGATGAAAAGAATTTAGAAATATCATTTTCACCGTATAAAAATGAATCCAAGTCTCTTCAAAATCGAGCAAACAACAATATTGAAACTTTCAAACTGAAAGAACGTTATCAAGTCCATGCTGACCAAGTAATTGATTTGTTCAAAAAAGCGAAATTTTATTGGAAAGCAAAAAAGACAGAGATAAGCAGGCTTCTCTATGGCAATTCGATGGAGCTTTCAAATTGGTCGTATTCTGCAATAGAAAGGATTCTGTTTCCAGAAAAAGACTGCGACATCAACCAAGTTTCTTTTGGCAAACTGAAAAAAGACATCATCAATCGCTACTGTCTAAAAAAGTAGAAAGATAAATCACAACACAAGGAGAAAACAAAATGAAAAAGCACATTCTTACACTCGTACTCGCAATTTTTTGCACAGCCGCAGTCTTTGCGGAAATAAAAATCGCTGTTAAGCAACACATTATATACATGGATGCTGACCAAGCGATGTTAGACACAGCTGTCATTGATTCACAAAAAGTAATGGAACAAGGTGGAAAGGTTATTCTTCGCTATGACTTCGAGATAACGGACAAAGGATTTTTAGATGCAAGCAATCTTTATATTTTTCTGCGATTTCCTGATAAATATAGCTATTTTGCAGAAAAATGCTTGAAAGTAACCGCTCTCTCTGGTGCTGCTGATTTGAGACGCAATGTTCAAAATACTTTTGAAAATAGAGAAGAATATTCAGAAATAGGGAAATCAATAGGAAGATTGCCAGAAGCAAAATATTGGGTTTTAAGAGAACGGAGCACAGAAAAAGATTCAAATGGTACAAAAAAATATAAATATGATTTCAGGGAAGACTGTATTGCCATTCCGTTAGAAATGGTCAATAAAAAAGGAAATAAAGCATATATCGAGTTCTTCATTGATTTCAATGAGCTTGATGATGCTTATAATTATTGTCTGGAAACTGGGGACAAGGAGGCTGCAATCTGGTATGGAAACCTTCTCCATGAGATTCCAATCGATATCACATTTCACACAATGTATGCTTGGTCTTACGCTATTCCAAATGATGAATACATAAAAAAATACGGATACGATAAGTTTTGGATGAATATTGATAACTACAACTGGTGGCTAAATAACTGCAAAGCCTCAAACCGCTCGTTTACGATAATGGTAAATTAAAATGCGAGGATTTTTTCTTTTTCTGCTTTTTATTGCTATGCTGCCTCTTTTTGCGGACAAGTCTTCTGGCAATAAAAAACTTGGAAACAGTTTTTATAATTCTTATGAAAACTCTTATAAGAATTCCTATTCTTCATCGTATAAGTCTGCATACAAAAACTCGTATCACAATTTATACGACCCAAATTATGGAAAATATCTAAAATTTGTCATAGAAAATGATGCTATCGCAGAAGAGAATTTCGTCAAATACTTCTCCGATTGGCAGTGGTCGGGTCAAGAACAGGACTTCTTCTCTTATGCCGAAAGCAGAGCTGAACGGGAGCGGAAACTCGCAGACTGCTACGATGCCGCCATAAAAAAGTTCGGAATCGGAACTGCGCTTGTCGCGACGAGTTGGATGGTCGCTTTTGTCGTGCCTGGCGGACAAATTCTTACACTATCCATGATGGTCATTGCAAAAGAAGTGACCATCGGAGCGTTGAGCGGCGGAGCTATCGGTGCGGTAACGTCGGCAGGAATAGCCTACCTGCAGGGGAAGCGCGGCGATGAGCTGCTTTGCGAAACAATCAATGGTGCTGCGGACGGATATCTTGTGGGAGCGGTAACAGGGCTTGTTTCTGGCGGCGCGAAAGCCATATCTTTTGCGCGCAAAGCAAAAATGATGAAGTCGTTTTCTGGAACTGAGACAATCTTTGACGGAAAAGTCTACGACGAAACTGGAAAACTTATTGGAAAATACGACCCGAAATGGTATAAAACGGAAAAGTGTGTCCGCGATATTGAGAGAAACGGTCTTGAAAATTTGACACCTGCCCAAAAAGGCAATTATGGAGAAATGAAAACAGACCTTTTCATGCGCGATAGGGGATATGAAAGGGTAAGCAAAACACAAGTTACGAATCTTACTGAAAAAGCGCCTCAGGGAATAGACGGAGTTTATTACAACCCAAATGGAAATCCCAAATACATAATCGCAGAGGCAAAGTGCGGCTATCAAAATTCAGCGGGAGAATTCATGGGGAAAAAAGCACTTTCCACCCCTGCCGACGGTATAGAAATGAGCGAAAATTGGCTTTTCGGAAACATAACAGGCAACAACCGACTTGAGTCAGCCGTAGGAAAAAAAATAGCCGATGATATTGAGGAACAAGGATTTGAAACTGTTCTTGTACATGTAAACAACAAAACGGGAGAATGCAGCGCATACGCTTTGGAATCGACAGCAAATGATGTCAACATTGTTGGAGTTTGGTAAAAATATGAGAGATTCTATAAAAGACAAATGTTATTTTGACGATTTCATAAAAGAGGATTCAGAGAGAATTTCTGCTTTTGTGGAAAAACTAAAAAACGGACAAATTCCAGATGCTCGTGTCCAGAGAATCAAAGAAAAAACAACGGCTCTTCAACTTGGAGTTTTTATTGCACGATATTCAAGAGGCGATGAGTTAATCGAATTATCGAAGTCTTTTCCCCCTCTTTTTGATTCATGGACAGATACATTCAACAAAAACAATTACGATGTAAATCTCAAAATGGTTTCTTTGTCTGTTCTATTCAATTTTGAAAAAGAACTAAGTAAAATCGAAAGCAATTTGCTTGAAATCGATGATTGGCTCATAACTTATCTTCTTTGCGGCGAAAACAACAAGAATCTTGTTTATCCTGAACATTATGAAAGTTTGCGGTCAATTTTGAAAAACAATTCTTTTGATTCCCTTTTGAGTTATGCGAAAAACGATTGGTTCGATGAAGAGCTGGACTGTTTCTTTTCTCATAAATCCTCAGAAAACTTGTATTATGGATACTGGTGCTTTGAAGTCGCGGCAATCATAAAGAAACTGCAAATCGCCGACAGAAAGCTGGCAAACGCCAAATTCTATCCATACGATTTGGCTCATTTCCAAGAATAGAAAAAATCCACCGTCAATCCTCTGTCAACATGTCAAAACCCCTTGCTCTCACACACCCCCCGCCCATTCACCACAACCTTGCAAACAGGTATCAATCAGGTGTATATTCACAGCAACGAGGTGCGAACATGAATCAATCCGCTTTTAGCGTCAGAATGGACAGCAATTTGAAAAAAGAATTTTCTCTTATTTGCGAAGATTTTGGAATGCCGGTTTCCACGGCCATCACACTGTTTGCGAAAGCCGTTGTCAGAGAACACAGAATTCCGTTTGAAATTCGAAGCGACTTACCCAACAGCCTTACCAAGCAGACAATTGAGCTTGCAGAAAACGGGAAAGAATTGCATGGTCCTTTTTCAACTCTCACAGATTTGAGGGCTTCATTAGATGCTTGATATCGTATACACAACCCAATTCAAGAAGGATTACAAGCTCGCCAAAAAACGCCATGTAGATATTGAAGAACTTTTCAGAGTCATAGGAATGCTTCAAAATCAACAAGTGTTGCCCGAAGAAAAGAAAGACCATACATTGGTCGGCAATTACAAAGGCTACAGAGAATGCCATGTACGACCAGATTTGCTCTTGATATATAAAATAAAAGAAAAAGAACTGGAGTTGGTTCTTTTTAGAACAGGAACTCATTCTGATTTGTATTAGATAGACAAAATCGAAAGCAATTTGCTTGAAATCGATGATTGGCTCACAACCTATCTTCTTTGCGGCGAAAACAACAGGAATCTTCTTATACTGAGCCTCACAAATCTTTGCGGTCGATTTTGAAAAACACTTCCCCAAAAATGCGCTATCATTTTTGCACAGGAGCGCACGCTGAATGGTTTACACGCTATGCCACAAAGACATACAAGTCCTCGAATTCAAAATGGAAGACGACGAAGTTTCCGATGTGATTTCAATCTTGGACGAAAAGCACCTTCCTGTCGGGACGTTCAAAGATTTTGAGAAGGGAGTGTCGAAAAAGCAGCAGTTCCGTTCATGGTGGAGGAGCCGCGCGATTCCCGCAAGCCGTCAGAATCTTAGGGATGCGCTGGAGATGCTCGGCAACATCACGACGGAGCAGCTCGCCGCAAAATCGTTCGGGTTGAGTCTTTCGGACAAATATTGGGCGAAGCCGGTCGACAGCCCTCTAACATGGAAGGACGTCAATTTCTTCGAGAATGATTTCTCCGACGACGTCGGGAAGGCTCTTTTCGGCACCCTCGACATCGCCGACATTTCGAGCCTGAGCCTTCTTTCCCCGGACAACACGTCGGACGGATGGCTCAAAAAGAAGTGGATTATGGACAACGGCGAGCGGGTGCTCCTGAAAGGCGGGAGCGGAACGGAGCAGCAGGAACCTTTCAACGAAGCGATTGCAAGCGAAATCTGCAGGAGGCTGAAAGTTTCCCATGTGGAATATTCTGTGGCGGAGCATGACGGGAGATATTATTCCGCCTGCAAGGATTTCATCACGGGCGACACGGAATTGGTCAGCGCGTGGCACATCAAAAACGCACTGCCAAGGGGAAAAAACGAATCGGAGTACGCGCACTTTTTAAGATGCTGCGAGGCGGTGGGGATAAAAAACATGGAAAGCATCAAAAAGCAGCTCTGCCAAATGTTCACCGTGGACTGCATAATCGCAAATTCTGACAGGCATTTCAACAATTTCGGATTTGTCAGGGACGCTGCCACTCTTGACTGGCAAGGCCTCGCTCCTGTCTTCGACTCGGGAACTTCGCTTTTCCACGACGTGTCCGCATACGACTTGAAAAACACGACAGAGTACATTTCAAAAAACGCAAGCTCAAAGCCATTCGCAAAAAGGCATCTGGAACAATTGGAAAAACTGCAGTGCAAAGAATATTGCAGTGACTTGCGTTTCGAATCGCTCTCGGGCATTTCAGCCTGGGCAGAAAATCTTTTGAACAAGAACAGGCACCTGTCTGAAAAAAAAGACATCCTCTGCAAAATCCTTGAAGATAGGGTCAGGAAAACAGAGAACGCCATTTTCGGCACAGCGTGAAAAACGGCAACTAGCCTTTTTCATGCGTAAGCCGTGCTCGCCACCGCCCCTACTCTCCACCAGTTGACACGACAGGATTCGACAAGCTTGCGGATTCTCCACTTTCCGACGAAGAGCTTCCGCTGCCGCATGAGATAAAAAACGCGACAGGAAACGCAAACAAGAAGAACAAACATCTCATTTTTGACAAAGCCCCCTCTGTTTTATCAAATTCGCTATCCATATTGCGGAAACTTTTTGTCAACGAAAGTGATTCTACCTCACTTTCCAGAGCAAAAGCCCTTTTCCGTCGCTTGAGAACACGAGCGCGATTTTGAACAGATCCTTTACAGAAGCTGCTTTAATTTGTCAGACAACATTGCTTTTCTTTTTTGATAGAAATCATCAAAGTTGCTCTGCTCCAAATTCACATCCGGGATAAGATGCGAGTCAAAGAATTGGGTTCGGTTGCCTGTTTTCTGCAATTCGTTTGCTACCCAATCCTTCAAAAGGAGTTTTCCTTTCGATTCGTTCTCGTTTGCATCGAGCATCTGCAAATTTACGATGGAGTTGTACATTTGATACGGGTATTTTTCCTGCAAAGCTTCAGGCAATTCTTCGTATCTGTCGTCCGGGTGCAGATGGTCTTTGTGGAAATTGTTGTTCTTGTAATCGAGATTCGGATATAGCATCGCAAGAATTGTAAAACAATATTTGTTGTCTTTCTGGGTCGCCAGAAGTTCGTCAATGAATTCGTCGTCAACAGGGGTGAGCTGTCGGTTTATTTTTTCACAAATCGTGTCGGCAGGAAACTGATTCACAGAATCGCTGATGAATCCTTTCTCAATCTCTTTGGTGAATGCTTTTCTTGCATTTTCCAAAGTCGTGTCGGAATGACCGCCGAACCCCTGCCTGAGAAGAACCGAAAACAACCATTTTTTCATGATTTTTCTGTCAACCTCGAAAGCTTTGACATTCGTGAAATTTTTGAAAACTTTTTTGTGGTAAATGTAATAGAGAATCGGCAGCGTAGCATTGTTTGATGTAAGCGTGTAGCTGTCCAAGGCGAATGAGCGCAGCAAATCGAAAAGGGAATCGATGGAATCCCTTATTTCAATCCAGTTGTCTTCCAGCAGCTTGCAGAATTTTTTGGAGAAGCTGTTGATGGAGAATTTTATCGTCTTATGATAAAGGAACAAAAATGCTTTCATTATGAAATCCACATTTATTGAAAATCCTTTGTCGTTTGTCCTGTCAACAAGCTGTGTAATTTCCGTCCTGGCATCAAGAGTCCAGTTCGCGACCATGAGCGAAAACATGATGTCAGAGAACGAAAGCGCCGTTCCGCCTGAATTTATTCGGGTGAATATGTTCACGGCTTTGTCAGGATTCTGCTCGTCTTCTTCGTAATAATTGATATTCGACGCTGTGAATATAGATTTTTCCAACAAACGAAGCATTTTCTTGCTTTCTTTTGAAATATTATTGTCAGCGCAGAATTCATCCAAATCATAATTTCCTGTGTACAAATCGATGATTTTTCCGACCCTGAACCATGTATTTCCGTCCGAATCTGTGTATAAATCTTTATTTTCGGTAATGGATGTTTTTTCGAAATAGAACAGATATTTTCTGTCAGCTTCCTCATCTGTGTTCGTTTTTGTGATACAAAGATAGAGTTTTCTCTCTGGAAACGAATTCGGATTGTTATCCCATGAATGTCTGTATTCGTGATATGCGTAGCTTCCGCACAATCCGAGGTACAAAGAAGTAAGCCTCTGCTGCCCGTCAAGCACGGCATAGAAATCTCTTGTGATGGAAGGCTTCAGTTCATTGTGCGTGTTGTACTTTTCGACAAAAGAGGTCAAAAAGTTATAGAAATTGAACTCGGTTCTTGTCGTGTCCCTTACTTTCCAGAAAAGCATTGAGCTAATCGGGTATCCCTGCATCAAAGAGTCAAACAGACGCTCAATCTGCTCCGTTGTCCAAACGTATTCTCGCTGAAAAGCTGGCAACAAATAGTCTTTGTTCTCTATGCATTGTATTGCATGATAAATTGTTATAGGTGATTGGAATCCTGCCATAATTTGATTTTCTCCAAGTGAATTGATTCAATGTGTTTAATATATCGGTATTTTTTTTCGAAAAAAAATCTCAAGCAAAATCAACGGAAAGAGTACCCAAAGCAAAAAATCGCCAATGTTGCCGCAAAAATTAAGAAAAATTTCTTCATAATGAATCCCCCAAACAAGGTTCCAAGTATTCTAACGTCAACGAAAGTGATTCTACCTCACTTTCCAGAGCAAAAGCCCTTTTCCGTCGCTTGAGAACACGAGCGCAATCTTGAACATCTGCTTTCCGCTCACGGCGAAACGCTCTGCATAGCCGTTTTCGTCAATCTGGGCGAGCGCGGTCTTTGCGACTTCATCAACGTCTTTGCCTTTGTCCATTTTTAGCTCAAAAATGAAAACCGCGTCCTTTGTGGTGACGACGACATCGCTCCGTCCGTTCACGTTCTGCAGCTCGGAGACGACGCGCATTCCGCTCAGACGGAACATCAAGTGCGTCACTGACTCGTAATAATTCTCGCAGATATCCTTCTTCACGATTGTGGGCAAATCCGCAACGGCAGCTTTTATCATCGAGCAAACGCGGTCAACGTCCTTGTTCCTGAGCGCATTCCGCAGATTGCTGATTTCAAGCCCCATGTCGTCGTAGGGCACTGAGACGTATTTTGCCAAAAGGATTTTCAAGAACGACTGCTCGACCTCGCGGTTCGGGAAGTCCAGCCAGAACATCCTGTCCTCGGCGTCGAAGCCTTTTATCGTGAGATAGCCGCTTTGATAAATGACAGGGAGCATGTTCTTTGTGTTCGGGTCGTACTCGCGGAATGAAATCTCATCGACCTCGCGCCCGTTGACGAGCGTCTCAAGCTCCAGCGGCTGGTTCTGCAACGCCTTCACGAGCATCGACGGAGTTCCGCTTTGGAACCAGTAGGAGCCGAAATCACAGTCAAAAAAGCACTTCAAAAGGCAGAACGGGTTGTAAACGCCTTCCACGTTGAATGAAAAATGATAGCCGTCGTACATTGTTTTGAGCTTCTCTTTCGCCGCCTCCACCGTCATGCTGAACCGTTTCGCAAGCTCCTCGATTTCTGGCGTGAAGTACGAGTTCAGCTCTGACTCGGAAATTCCGCAAATCGAAGAAAACTTTGACATCAAACTTATGTCGTTAAGCTGGTTCAAACCGCTGAAAATATTCATGTGGCTGATTTTCGTGATTCCCGTGATGAACAAAAAGCGGATGTATTGGTCGAGTTCCTTCAATGGGCTGTAGAACGCACGGAGTTCCGCCCGGTTTTTCTCCTCGTATTCGGAGTAGAGCGCGTCGAGCACCGGCTTGTCGTACTCGTCGATGATGATGGCGACCTGCTTGCCAGTCTTTTCGTAGGCGGTCGTTATGATGTTGCTAAATCTTATGGAAAGACGCGGGTCTGAAACCTCAATCTCGTAGGCTTTCTCGTATTTTGAGAGAATAAAATTAAGGGAAGATTTCATAATCTCCGTGTCCGTGTAGTTGTCTCCGCCGAAGCTGATTTTTATGACCGGACAAACTTCCCATTTTTTTTCAAGCTTTTCAAGCGCAAGCCCGCGGAACAGTTCTTTCTTGCCTAAGAAATATGCTTCCATCGTGGAAAGCAGAAGACTTTTTCCGAATCGTCGCGGGCGGCTCAAAAAATAGGCTTTTCCCTCGCGGGCAAGGTCGTAGACGTAAGAGGTCTTGTCCACATAGACGCAACCTCGCCTTCTCAAATCCTCAAAATCCTGAATGCCAATCGGCAAAAATCGGTCTCTCATGAAAGCAATTATATTCTGTTTGGGAAAAGCGTTCTATTAAAAACGCACGACTTGTCGAAGCGGATTCTGTCGGACGCCACCGTGCCCACGAGCCGATCGGGATTTCTTCCGGCAAGGATTCGGAAGCCGAAAAAAATACGGCGCAGGAATGATTTTCAGTAGAACGTCTCGCGGACGATTCTGATGACATCCGCGTCCTTCTGCTCGAACCGGAAAGACGCTGCGGGGACGAACGAAAGGCGGTACGAGGCGCCCTCCTCATTCAGCACGGGCACGAAGTCGGAGACGCCCTCCTCGAACATGAGATGGCAGACGAGGTAGATGAAATTCCCGCCGAACGTATACGCGCTCTTTCTTGCCAGCGGCGACTCAATCGTAAAGGAGGAGACGAACGTCTCCTTGTCCGATTTTCCGCCGGAAGCCTCGGTGACAGCCTTGAAAAGGTTGTACGCGCGAAGGAGCGCCTGCTCGTCGTCATAAATTGCGCGCGCGCGTTCGCTCGTTTTTCCGAGCTCGCCGAACGGGTCGCGGTAAATCCGGTATGATTTCGAGACCGCCTGCTTGCGCGCAGCCTCGCCCGCGTTTATTTTGTCCTGGAGGAAATCGTCCTCGCTTTTCCGCTTGGGAAGGCTTTCCCCCGATTTCTTGAAACGAGCGAATTTCTTAGAGAATTCGCTGAAAGCGTCGTAAATCGTCTCTGACATGCTATTCCTCCAAACTGCGGACGAGCTTTATCTCCTCCGCGTATTCCTCCGGCGTCCCCCACGGCGTCTCGAGGATGAACGGGAGATTTTTCAGCGCGGGATGGTTCACGATTCTCTTGAACGCTTCAAGCCCGAGCGTCCCCTGACCGATTTTCTCGTGCCTGTCCTTGCGGCTCCCGAACGGGTTCTTCGAGTCGTTGAGATGGACGGCGCGAAGATATTCCAGCCCGATTTCCTTGTCGAATTCGCGGATGACGCCGTCGATATCGCCCGCGATGTCGTATCCCGCGTCGTATACGTGGCACGTGTCGAGACAGACCCCGATTTTCCCGGGTATTTTCACGCTGCCGATTATCGATTTTAGCTCGCTGAATTTCGAGCCGACCTCGCTCCCCTTGCCCGCCATCGTCTCGAGAAGGATTGTCGTCGTCTGATTCTCCGTGATTATCCCGTTGAGCATTCCGGAAATAAGCTCGATTCCCTTTCCGACGCCCTGCTTCATGTGGCTCCCCGGATGGAAATTGTAATACTGGTTCGGAAGCGCCTGCTCAAGCCGCGCGATGTCGTCCGCGAAAACCTCTCGGGCGTACTCGCGCACGCTTTCCTTGTCGGAGCACGCGTTGAGGGTGTACGGCGCGTGGATAACGACGGGCGCGAACGAATTTTCTGCAAGAAGCGTGCGGAGTTTTTTGGCGTCGTCCAAATCGAGAGCCTTCGCGGCTCCTCCACGCGGGTTCCTCGTGAAGAATGCGAACGTGTCCGCCCCGGAGCGGAGCGCGGTCTCGCCCATTTTGAAAAAACCGCCGGCAGAAGAAAGATGATAGCCTATGCGCATTGAACCTCCGTTTTCCACGAACCGCCCTATTCTACACGATTTCAGACCGAAGCGGAACGGAAAACGGCTTCCCGACGCACCGGCGAACGGCGGTTTCCTGGCAAAAAAAATCCCGCGCGGACGAAAAACACCGCGCGGGAACCGTTTTTCAGGCAAAGCCCTCTCTTTTATTCAGGCTGCTTCTCAAGCGAGACTGCGGAACTGTCCGCATCGGAAGGCTGCTGCGGATTCTTCGACAGCTCCTCGCAATGCTTCGCGCCGTTCACTATCTCGTAGAATTCCTTTCCTTCCATCGTCTCAACCTCGACGAGCCTGTTCGCGATGAACTCGACAAGCTCCTTCCGCTCGGAAAGCATCTTCAGCACGAATTCGTACCGCTCGTTCATAATCCGGGAAATCTCCTCGTCTATGTAGCGCTGCGTCTCCTCGCTGAATTCGCGCACCAACGACGGCTCGCCGCCGCGGTTTCCGAGGACGCCCTTGCCGAGCGTCATGTTGCGGAATTTGTCGCTCATTCCGTAATCGACAATCATGCTCTTCACAAGCTCCGTCGCGCGCGCGATGTCGTTGGACGCTCCCGTCGAAATGTCGCCGAGAACGACCTCCTCCGCAGCCCTTCCGCCGAGAAGAGAGTCGACCTCGTTAATCATGTCGCGCCTCGTGAGGAGGTGCTTCTCCTCCTCCTCGCGGTACTGCGTGAATCCGCCGACGCCGTGGCTTCTCGGGACGACCGTTATCTTGTTGACCGGCTCGTGGTCGGGCGTGAATGCGGCGACAAGCGCGTGCCCCGTCTCGTGCACGGAAACGAGGCGCATCTCCTTCTTGTTGTCCTTGCGCGATTTCTTCTTCAAGCCGATGCTCACCTTGTCGATTGCCTCGTTGAAGTCGAACATCGTCACCTTGCGCCTTCCGTTCCGAACGGCGAGGAGCGCCGCCTCGTTGACGACGTTCGCCAAATCGGCGCCCGCAAATCCCGTCGTCCCGTGCGCTATCGACACGAAATCGACGTCGTCGTCGAGCTTCACGTTCTTCGCGTGGATGCGGAGGATTGCCTCGCGCCCCTTCACGTCGGGACGCTCCACCGGAACCTGCCTGTCGAACCGCCCCGGGCGAAGGAGAGCGGGGTCGAGGATGTCGGCGCGGTTCGTCGCCGCCAGGATGATAAGCCCCTTCTCGTTCTCGAAGCCGTCCATCTCGACGAGGAGCTGGTTCAGCGTCTGCTCGCGCTCGTCGTTCCCGCCGCCGAACCCGTTCACGCGGCTTTTTCCGAGCGCGTCAATCTCGTCGATGAACACAATGCACGGAGCCTTCTCTCGCGCCTGCTTGAACAAATCGCGGACGCGGCTCGCACCGACGCCGACGAACATCTCGACGAAGTCGGAGCCGGAAATGCTGAAGAACGGAACGCCCGCCTCGCCCGCAACGGCGCGCGCGAGAAGCGTCTTTCCCGTTCCCGGCGGTCCGACGAGAAGGACGCCCTTCGGAATCTTTCCGCCGATGTCGGTGTATTTCTTCGGCTCCTTGAGGAAATCGACGACCTCGACAAGCTCGTCCTTCGCCTCATCGACGCCCGCGACGTCGGCAAAGCGAGTCTTGACCTTTCCCTCGTCCACCGCCTTCGATTTTGAGCCGCCCGCGCCGAACAGCCCCATTCCTCCGCCGAGCCCGCCCGTCATCTTGCGGAACATGAAGAAATAAATCGCGAGGATTATCAGGAACGGGAGAATGTTTATGAAAATCTGGAGGATTATGTTCGTCTGCTTCGTGACGAACTTGTACTGCACGCCCTTCTCGTCAAGAAGCTCGATGAACTTCGCGATGAGAACGCCGTTCGTTCGGTAGACTTTCCTGTTCGTCATTTCCTGGCGCTGCTGCGCCCTGAAAAGCGGGAGCCCGCGGAGGATTTCCTGCGCCTGAGCCTTTCCCGAATCATCCGCGGCAGGGGCAGACGGCTCCGCGGCAGAGACCTCGACAGGGCCGTATCCGACGAACACGCTCTCGCCGAGCTCCACCTGGACGATGCGCCCGTCCTCGATGAGCTGCCTGAATTCGGAGAAATCTATGAGCGGCTCGCTCGGCTTCTGCATTATGAACATATTCACGAAGGCGAGCACGGTCACGACGGCGACGAGCATCCCCCAGAACGGGAACCGGAACGGTCTGCGCCGCCTCGGCCCGTCATCGTCCGGCTTCCCGCCGTCGTTCGGGTCGGTCGAAAGCCGGAAGAAATTGTACGGGTCCGGCTCGCCGCTTTTTTTCTGCTCGCCCTCCTGCCCGTCGCCTTTCTTTTCCGGAACCTCAGGTGTCTTTTTATTCTCAACGTCCTCTTTGTTCTCTTCGCTCAATTTCCAACTCCAAAGTAAAATATGCGCACGGATGGAACCTTGCGGCCCCAGCATCCCAACAACACCATTCCCATAAAACAAGAACTTTCGGCAATTCCGAACGCCGCATTTTACGGCAATCTGTTCCGAAACACGATTTTCCGGACAGGTTTAATATATAGAAAATTCCGCCTATCGGAAAGAGCGGAAAACGCGCCCTCTGGAACGGTTTTCCGGGCGCACTTAAGACAGGCCGCCGTTATGCCGAAATTCAGAGCGGTTACTATATTCATTCTTGGCTGATGAGAATCCCCGCGCGAAAAGCAGGGCGATTCCGTTATGTTATTTTTCGGGAGGGAAAAAATGCCATTCGGTACAAGGAACCCGTATGCGGCGTATCAAAGCACGGGAATAAAGACTGCGAGCCAGGGCTCGCTCGTCGTCATGCTCTACAGGGGCGCGGTCAAGGAGCTGACCGCAGCCGACGCGTGCTTCGGGGCGGACGGGAAGATTGCGGCGCCGCTTATCGAGAAGTACGGCAAGCACGTCCTCAAGGCGCAGGAAATAATCGGCGAGCTTCAGGCGTCGCTCAACATGGACGTGGGGGACATCTCCAACAACCTCATGTCGCTCTACATCTACTTCAACCACGAGCTGACGACGGCGTCCATCAACAAGGACAGGAAAAAGCTCCAGTTCGTCTTGGACATGATGAGACAGCTCACGGGCGCATGGGAGACGGCGGCGACGACGACGACGGCGACGAACATCGCCCAGCCCGTCGTCAACATACAAGGATAGCGGCCTGACGGTCCGGATGGGAACATGAAGAAAGAAGATTTGACGCAGGAGGAGCTTGAGGAGAGAATCGCAATCCTCAAGCGGTTCAGAACCCTGCTCGAGCAGCAGCGCGAGAAATTTCAGGAATACCTGATTGTCCTGGAAAAACAGCACGAGCGGATTGAGGCTGACGACACCGACTCGCTCGAGGCGCACACCGCGCTGGAAAACCAGATTGTGAGCAATATCAGGAGCCTCCAGAAGGTCATCGTCCCGATGCAGGCGCTTTACGAGACGAAATCCGGCGCGGGAGACAGCTCAATCGCGCAGATTCAGAACGACCTGGACAACCTGCAGCAGAAAGTCCTGCTCCAGAACGAAAGGAACAGGCAGCTTCTGCAGTCGCGCATGACGGAGCTGAAATCGCAGATAAACGCGTTCGCCTCCTCGAATCCATACCGCGGGCTGCGCTCCGTATACGCAGAGCGCCCGACCGGCTCGATGATTTCGATAGAGGGCTGAAAAGCCCACACAAAAACACGGCATGGACTGAAATTTCCGCGCATTTTTGAAAAAAACGCAGTCCCGCGCGGAAATTTCAGTTCATGATGAACAAAGCACTTCTCATATTCATTGCCGCTTCTCTTTTCCCCGCTTACCCAGAGAATTCCCGCAGCATCGAATTCAAATCGTCGTGCGCGTATTTTCTGCCAGACGGGAACGCCCGCACCCCAGCGCACAAGGCGGAGGCCGATGCAGGAATCCGCGCCCGATGGAACGGGGCAGACGCGCGCCTTTTCCTTTCCGTGCCGAAAACAGCGCTTCCCGGCGACGGGGCGGACATACTCGCGGAAAGCGTGAGAAATCCGCGGTTCGGGCTCGGCATAGAGGCGGAGGCGGCCGGCGCGAAAATCGGCGCGAAGGCAGGAACGAACACATTCTCCGACTCCCTCTCAAAAATCAGGAACCCCACCCCCTCCGCAATCGCGAACCCGCTAGCGAAATCGCTCTCGCTCAAATGCGGGACGGGAACGGCGCTCCCGACGCTCACCTCGGCACAAAAACCGCTTTCGGCGACGCTCTACGCGACGTCCCCTTCCCGGCTGATGAAGGCTGAATTCATGCTCGACGAGGAGATGGACGCGGCGGCATCGTTCTCGGCGGGTGCAAAACTACGGAAGAACGCGTCGCTCACTGCATCGCTCACGGCGTCCCGTTTTTTCGTGGAGAACGGCTCGGCGACGCTCAAAAAGGCGGGCGCGCAGTTCGACGGGAAATTCATGGCGGCGGCGATGGCGGAATGCGCGCTCATGTCGCCCGTCCTCAGAGCGGTCGCGCGTTTTGCCCTCCAAGAGTCCCCGTTCGGGCCGCCGTGCGCATGGATGAAGCTCGACGGGAGGACAGCGTTCAGGAACGTTCTCCTCGACGCCTCGTTCTTCTCGATCCCGACAGCAGGAACGTCCCCGAAGGCGGCGCCGCTCATCGGGCAAGGCTCCTCCGTCGTCAGGACGACATCGCAGCTCTCGCTCGCGCCGCAGATACTGCTAGAAGCCGGCGGATGGAAGGGCGCGCCGTCATACATCAGGCTCGGGCTCTGCGCCATGGGCGCGGAGAAAGTCGCGGCGACGAAAAGCGCGGAGAAGCTCGGCGTCGGAAAAATTCGGGCGGCCGCCGAATGGGAGCGCGGGCAGCTCGGGCTAAGGGGCGATTTCACTGCGGCGAACATACTCATTTCGGGAAACCCGACGACGAAATCGGCGATGCCCGACCGGTACGACTTGTTCTCGCTCTCGGCGCAGCTTTCCTCGGAGAAGATACGCGCCGAATTCTCGGCAGGAGCGAAATTCCGCGACGAAAGCACGGAATTCTCCGCGTCGTTCTCGGCATCCCCGGGAAAATCGCGCTCGGTTTCCGTGCGGAATTCCTTCAGCGCGGAATGGAAGGACGGAGGGGTGCGCTCGTCGGACACCGTCGCGCTCTCATTCTCGGCGAGGACGAAAAGCACTCGGGCTGACGCGAAATTCGCGCTCACGCTCCCGTTCTGAATTTTTCGCCCGCACGCGCCGCCTCTCTGAGAATTTGTTGATAAACGAACGGATTTCCTTTATATTTGTAGAAATCTACAGACATCTGTCGGAATTGAGAAAATCTTTTTAGAGAGGTAAACAATATGGCTTTTGATATTACCAAAGTTCGTAATATCGGTATCAGTGCCCACATTGACTCTGGTAAGACTACTACATCAGAGCGTATCTTGTTCTACTGCAACAAGATCCACCAGATTCACGAAGTCCGAGGAAAGGACGGTGTCGGTGCTGTAATGGACAACATGGAGCTGGAGCGCGAGCGCGGAATCACAATCCAGTCAGCGGCGACACAGGTACAGTGGAAAGACACGACTATCAACTTGATTGACACCCCAGGACACGTCGACTTCACTGTTGAGGTCGAGCGCTCGCTCCGCGTTCTCGACGGCGCCATCATGATTCTCTGCGCAGTTGCGGGAGTTCAGTCGCAGTCAATCACCGTTGACCGCCAGCTCAAAAGGTATCATGTACCCCGCATCGCGTTCGTCAACAAGTGCGACCGCCAGGGCGCGAACCCGATACGCGTTTGCGGACAGCTCCGCGACAAGCTCGGTCTCAACTCGCACATGGTCGAGCTTCCGATTGGACTCGAGGACAAACTCGAAGGTGTCGTAGACCTCGTCGGAATGAAGGCAATCTACTTCGACGGCGACAACGGCGAGAACCTCCGCTATGCAGAAATTCCGGCGCACATGAAGGCTGATGCCGACAAGTACCGCGAGGAGCTGCTCGACGCGGCATCGAACTTCGATGACGAGCTTATGGAGACAATCCTCGACGGAAAGGAAGTTCCGGAAGAAATGCTCATCAGGGCTATCCGCGCGGGAACGCTCGCGGAACAGTTCGTCGGCGTCTTCTGCGGTTCTGCCCACGTCAACAAGGGTATCCAGCCGCTTCTCGACGGCGTCCTCCGCTACCTCCCGAACCCGACCGAAGTCCACAACTACGGCCTCGACCTCGACAAGAACGAGGAGCAGGTTGAGCTTTTCAACGTGCCCGACAAGCCGTGCGTGGCTTTGGCATTCAAGCTCGACGACGGACAGTTCGGACAGCTCACATACATCCGCATCTACCAGGGACGCCTTCCCAAGGGCGCGGAGCTCACGAACGTCCGCACGAAGAAGAGATTCAAGGTCGGACGCCTTGTCCGCATGAACTCTGCCGCCATGGAAGATATCCAGGTCGGCGAGCCGGGCGACATCTGCGCTCTGTTCGGCGTTGATTGCGCTTCAGGCGATACATTCTGCGCAGAGGGCATCAACGTCGCAATGACTTCGATGTTCGTTCCGAAGCCGGTTATCTCTCAGGCCATCAAGCCGAAGGACAAGTCAATGGCAGCGAACTTCGCGAAGGCCCTCAACCGCTTCACGAAGGAAGACCCGACGTTCCAGACAGAGCTTGACCCCGAGTCGAACGAGACAATCATCAAGGGTATGGGTGAGCTCCACCTCGCAGTCTACGTCGAGCGCATGAAGCGCGAGTACAAGTGCGAAGTCGAAGTAACGCCGCCGAAGGTAGCTTACCGCGAGTCAATCAAGGTTCAGGCTCCGTTCAACTACACGCACAAAAAGCAGACTGGTGGTTCAGGTCAGTACGGACGCGTCGCAGGCTTCATGGAGCCGCTCGCGGACAAAGACTACGAGTTTGTTGACGCCATCAAGGGCGGCGCAATCCCGAACGAGTACATTCCGTCTTGCGACAAGGGCTTCCGCCGCGCAATGGAGAAGGGTTCCCTCATCGGCGCTCCGGTTGTCGGCGTAAAATGCACCATCAACGATGGTCAGTTCCACCCGGTCGACTCTTCAGACATCGCGTTCCAGACTGCGGCAATCGGCGCTTTCCGCGAAGCTTACGAGAAGGCGAAGCCGGTTATCCTCGAACCGATTATGAAGGTCTCCATCGAGGGTCCGACTGAATTCCAGGGAAACATGTTCGGTCTTATCAACCAGAGGCGCGGAGTCATCCTCGAATCTACCGATGAGAACAACATGTCAGTCGTCAACGCCGAGGTTCCGCTTTCCGAGATGTTCGGCTTCTCGACAATTCTCCGCTCTTCAACGCAGGGAAAAGCCGAGTTCACGATGGAATTCCTCAAGTACGGTCAGGTTCCGGAGGCAGTCGCTTCAGAGCTTAAGAAGAAGTACCAGGAAGAGAGAAAGGCTAACTAACCCGGGCGCTCCCAAAAAGGGAACTATCGGAGTTTCATAAAAAATGCAGGCGGGGCGCTTCGTTCCGCCTGTGATTCTATGCACAACAAAGGAGCTTACTGTATGGTAAAACAGGATCTTTATGAGAAAAGCCCAGTTCGTCTTTTTGATGCTGCCACAGACGGCGGACTCAAAGCAGGTGAGCTCGGTCTCGTCACATCCAAGAAGGGACTCGGAAAGACATCCGTTCTGGTGCAGTTCGGAATGGACACGCTTCTTCAGGACAAGCAGCTGATCCACGTCACATTCGACATCCACTCTTCGAACGTCATCTACTGGTACGACACGATTTTCACGGAGATTTCCAAGAAGAAGAATGTCGGCAACAGCGAGGAGCTCAAGAGCGACGTCGTCTCAAAGAGGACGATTCTCAACTTCTCCCTCGACAACTTCACGCTTTCGAAGGTCGTCAACACACTCAACGCGCTCAAAGCCGGCGGAATCGCTGTCTCGGGCGTCGTGATGGACGGAATCGACTTCACGAAAGTCACTGAAGGCGACATCAACGCGGTCGCGCAGTACGCTGCCGCAGAGAAAGTCACAATTTGGACGGCTGCTACGGCAGACGGCGACAAGCTCTCCGATTCGGTTCCGGCCACATTCGAGAAGTATTTCGCGGCTGTCGTCCACCTCAGCCAGAAGAACGACAGCGTCGCGCTCGACGTGCTCAAGATTCACGACAAGAAGGACATCTCAACAGGCCTCAAGCTTGAGACAAAGACGTCCCTTTTGACGAAGAACTAATCGCCCCTTTATAAGGGAACGGCTCCGGGATTCTGTCCCGGAGTTTTTTTTTGCGGAAACAAGTCGCGCGATTTTCCCTCCGACAAATTCTCCACCGTAAAAATACGCTAAACGCTCGCCTGTTTGCTTTTTTGTGAAGCACGTTTGTGCAGCTTTCACGGCGGAAATGGAAAAAATCCGAAAAACGGAAGGAGGAGAAGCATGAAAATGCCACGGGAAGCAATCGCGGCTTTGCATCCAGCCGTTCGTATCGCGCAGCGACAGCGATGACGGAGGAAGCCGCTGCAACGAAACTCCGTTTATCAATCCCGAGGATTTTAACAAAGCTGCAACAGCGCGCAGCCGCTTCTTGCCGAATTCCCCCGCCCCGCCCTATACTTTTTGCATGAGAAAATTCCATGTCGTCTCGCCGTACGAGCCTTCGGGCGACCAGGCTGAGGCAATCGAAAAGCTTTCGGAGGGATTCCTCCGCGGTGACCGCTACCAGACGCTCAAGGGCGTGACGGGCAGCGGGAAAACGTTCACGATGGCGAAGATAATCGAGAAGGTGCAGCGCCCGACGCTCATCATCAGCCACAACAAGACGCTTTCGGCGCAGCTCTACCGCGAGTTCAAGTCGTTCTTCCCGGACAACGCGGTCGAATATTTCGTCTCCTACTACGACTACTACCAGCCAGAGGCGTACGTTCCCGCGCGCGACCTCTACATCGAGAAGGACGCGGCGACGAACAAGGAAATCGACGCGCTCCGCCTCAAGGCGACGTACTCGCTCATGGAGCGGCGCGACGTGATTGTCGTGGCGACGGTGTCGTGCATATACGGGCTCGGAATGCCGGACTTGTACAAGGAAATGCGCGTCCACATCGAGAAGGGCGAGCTCCTCGACATCAGGAAATTCGAGCGCGACCTCTGCTCGATACAGTACACGAGGAACGACATGGCGATGGACCGGGGAAATTTCCGCGTGAGGGGCGACGTGATAGAGGTCTATCCGCCGTACATGGAGACGGACACCGCGTACAGAATCGAGCTGGAATTCGACGAGGTTGCGCGGATTCGGCGGTTCAACGTCGTGACGCGGGAGACCGAGGAGGAGCTGGACGAGATGCAGTTCTACCCCGCGAAGCACTTCGTCGTCCCGCACGACGCGCTCGTCTCCGCGACGGAGCGTATTGAGGCGGAGCTTGAGGAGCGGCTGGAAGTCCTCCGCGCGCAGGGAAAAATCCTCGAGGCGGAGCGGCTCAAGACGCGGACGACGTACGACATCGAGATGATGAAGGAGATGGGATACTGCTCCGGAATCGAGAACTACTCGGGGCCGATTTCGGGAAGGAAAAGCGGGGAGCCGCCGGCGACGCTCCTCCACTACTTTCCCGACGACTTTCTGTGCATGATGGACGAGGCGCACGTCACGTCCCCGCAAATCGGCGCGATGTATGAAGGGGACCGGAGCCGCAAACAGAATCTCGTCGACTTCGGGTTCCGCCTTCCATCCGCTCTCGACAACAGGCCGCTCAAAATCGAGGAATTCGAGAAGAAGCTCAACCAGGTAATCTACGTCACCGCGACGCCGAGGAAGGAGGAAATCGAGCGGAGCACGCAGGTCGTCGAGCAGATAATCCGCCCGACAGGGCTTTTGGACCCGCTGATTGACGTGCGCCCGAGCGAGGGGCAGATGGAGGACATCAGGCGCGAGGTTGCCGCGAGAATCGAGAAGGGAGAGCGGAGCCTCATCCTGACGCTGACGAAGAAGATGGCGGAGGATTTGACCGACTACCTGCTCGGACTGGACATGAAGGTGAAGTACATCCACTCGGAAATCGACACGTTCGAGCGCGTGGAAATCCTGAAAGCCCTGCGCACCGGAGAAATCGACGTCCTCATCGGAATCAACCTCCTCCGCGAGGGAATCGACCTTCCCGAGGTGAGCTTCATCGCAATACTCGACGCGGACAAAATCGGCTTTCTCCGCTCAACGACGAGCCTCATCCAGATAATAGGACGCGCGGCGAGGAACGAGAACGGCACCGTCGTGATGTACGCGGACGTGATGACGCCCGCGATAAAAGAGGCGGTCGGCGAGACGAAAAGACGGCGCGAACTCCAGCAGAAGTGGAACGAGGAGCACGGGGTCACGCCGCACACGGTCTCGAAGGCGGTGCAGGACATCCTCGTCCGGCAGCAGCAGGACGCCGAGGAGAACGCCGAGGTGGAGCTGGGCTTCCTCAAAAAAAGCGCGAACCTCTTCGACGCCAAGCAGCGAAAAAAACTCATCGACGCGCTCAAAAAAGAAATGTCCGACTGCGCCGACCGGCTTGAGTACGAACAAGCCGCCGCCATTCGCGACCAGATACGCGAAATCGAAGAAACCTACGGCAAAGGCAAAAACTGACAGTCGCCCGCACGGACGCGGGCAGCCCGTACTCAACAGCAAGGCGCACGGACGCGCCGAGCGCAGAGTACGAGCAAGCCGCCGCCATTCGCGACCAGATACGCGAAATCGAAGAAACCTACGGCAAAGGCAAAAACTGACAGTCGCCCGCACGGACGCGGGCAGCCCGTACTCAACAGCGAGGCGCACGGACGCGCCGAGCGCAGAGTACGAACAAGCCGCCGCTATTCACGACCAAATACGCGAAATCGAAGAAACCTACGGCAAAGGCAAAAAAAAGAACCCGCCGAGCACATCGACGGGTTTTCGCCAGAGAAAGGGAAACTTAGTTTGCAGCCTTTGCACCAGCATTGGCCGGAACAACCTGAACCTTCTTCGTGAAGATTCCTGTCTTGTCCGCAGTGCGGAGGCAGCGAGTGCAGACGGTGTACGTCCTCGTCGTTCCAAGCTCATCCTGAACCTTGATTTTCAAGAGGTTCGGTCTCCAGATGCGGCGAGTGTGGTTGTATGACTTACTGACTTTGTTTCCAGTCTGCTGTCCCTTTCCGCAGCAATCACAAATTCTTGACATAATTATACCTTCCCTAAAAAATTTGCCAAATGGTTTGGAGATTATAGTTTTTATGACATGCCGTGTCAATTACAGAAAAACCCATTGCAGGAAAAGCTTCCGCGCTCATTTTTCCGTGAGGAGCACAAGCCCGTCATACGCAGGGGAAACGGAGCCTCCGCGGGAAACGATTCCGGAAAGCGACGGAAAATCGCGGAGCCGGCTGTCGATATACGACTGAATCTCCGTATGGAACAAATCGTGCGTCATATGCGTGAACCACGTATGGGTCGCGCCGAGACGTTCTGCATACGACATCGCCTCAGAGAAGCAGCAGTGCGTAGAATGCGGCCTGACCCTGAGCGCGTCTATCACGAGATGGTCTAGGACAAGACCTGAATTCAAGACGGTGCCAATCGAAGAATCGGGAATCGAGGAGCAGTCCGTCAGATATGCGATTGCGTGGTTCGAACCGGCGCCGTGAAGGACCCATCCCACGGTCGGGAGCGTGCCGTGCATCATCGGGACGGGGAACATGCGGAGGGAGCCGAGGCAAAGTTCCTCGGACGGGGAATAGCGGGCGCAGTCAATCAGGTTCATCTTGGGGATTCCGCCCCCGAGCGAACGCGGATGGAACACGTAGTCGAATTTATGCGCGATGTCGTTGAGGGCGATGTCGTTCGCGAAAATCGGAATTCCCTTCCCCACCGATTCCTGCCGCCAGTTCGTGCGCCGTTTCTGGATGTGCCTCATCATCTCCTCGTCGGCATCCGACAAATCAGTCCCGTCGCCCACCTGCGCAGGACGCGTGTGGCTGAATATGCGTATGTCGTCAAGCCCGTGGCAGTGGTCGGCATGGCTGTGCGTTATCAGAACGCCGTCGAGCCTCATTATCCCCGTCGCAAGAGCCTGGATGCGGAATTCCGGCCCGACATCTATCACGACGTTCGTCGTCGGAAAAACGCTCTCCGTCCCAGGCTCCGAATCCCACGCCCCCGAGGAATTTCCCTCATTCTCAACATACGCGGAGCATCTGAGCCGTTTGTCCTCCTTGTGCGGCGAACGGCACACCTCGCACGTGCAGCTTACCACAGGAACACCGTGGCTCGTGCCGGTCCCCATCAAAACCATCTTCATGGCCGCCATTATAAAATCAAAGCCCGATATATTGAAGTTCCCGAACCTTTTACGAGACATATTTTCCCGTTTGTTCGATGAACTTTGTCGTCACGCGCAAAGGCGCGCAACGCCCCGGCAGACGGCGGCGCGTGGACGGGATTTTGAGGGGATTGGGAGATGCGTCCGGCTGAATTGTTGACCATGATATTTATCTAAACTAAAATGGGCATCTTCGAGGGGTTTAATGAAAAAGATATTTTTGACGGGTATTCTCATGGTTAGCCTTGTTCTTGCGGCGGTGGCGGACGGAATCGTCACGGCAAGGAACTACTTCGACTCCGTTTCCGCCGTGTACGGCGCGCTCAGGGATTACGAGGCGGACATCGACATAAAGGCGAACAAGACGACGATGAAAGGAAAAGTCTCGTACAAGAAGCCGAACCTTCTTAGGATTGATTTCAGCACCCCAAGCGAACAGGTCATCTGCTTCAACGGGGAGCTTCTGACGATATATCTTCCGGGAAGCTCCGCAATCCTGAACCAGTCGGTGCAGAACACGAATTCAGGAAACGCGAACATGGCGACGCCGCAGGGGCTTTCGCTCATGAGCAGATACTATTCCGTCGCATACCTCAAAAGCGGCACGCCCGTTCCCCTCGACGACGACGCGGAGAGCCCCGAGCTTGTCGTGAAGCTCCGTTTGAGCAGGAAGAACACGACGGAGGCGTTCAGGTACATCAACATGTCCGTCGACCCGCAGTCAAAGCTCATACGGCAGCTTGAGGGAATAACGCCGCAGGGCGAGTCGTTCGTATTCAATTTCAAGAACTACATACTGAATTCAGGCATTCCCGACAACAGGTTCGTTTACGACGCACCATCATCCGCGAACAACTACAACAATTTCCTGTTCTCGGAATGACGCGACTGCCGCCATTCACAAAAACGCAAAAATCTGAAAAAAGGCTGTACTTATTATGGAAAATTATGGAGAACTTCTGAAAAAAGCCCGCGAGGAGCGGAACCTGGACTTCGCGACAATCGGACGAGAGACTTCGATTTCGCAGAGGTATCTGGAGGCGATGGAAAACGAGGAGACGCACATATTTCCGAGCGAGCCGTACCTCATCGGCTTCCTCAAGAATTACGCCGACTACCTCGGTCTCGACCAGGACAAAATCGTCTCGCTCTACCACGCGAAGATTATCCAGGAGACTCCGCCGCCCGCAGCGCTCACCGCGCACGAGCGCCCGCGGTTCGTCGTTCCGCTCATCGTGTTTCTGTGCATTCTCCTCATCTCAGGCGGAATCGTCGCCATCTATTTCTTCATGAAGTCGCGCCCCAAGGCGGTCGACCCCGAGGTCGCGCTCAAAAAACCGACGGTGACGCAGAAATACGAGCTTAAGGAGACGCCGTTCACGGGACGCCTTTTCAAGAACGACCAGCTCGTGCTCGGGACGGACAAGGGAAACATCATACTGACGGTCGCGCAGACGAACGACGTGTTCGGGCTTGAGACGCCGGTCGGAATCCAGTACGTCGAGCTTTCCGAGCAGGTCGAGATGGATGCCGACGGGGATTCGATGCCGGAAATGATAATCTACGTCAAGGACCTTTCGACAAAAGCGAACGACCGTGGCGCAGAAGTCAACATAATGCTCAAGAGCGCGGCGAACGCGGCAATCTCCTCCCCGGACGAGTCGCTCATCCAGGGCGCGTCGGAGATTCCCAAGGAGCAGCGTAAGGCGGAAATCATTTCCGACACGAGGGCGTATCCGTTCACGCTCAACGTCTCGTTCAGGGCGGGATGCCTTTTCCGCTACCGGGCAGACAGGAAGGACGTCGTCGAGGATTTCCTCGCGAACGGCGACGTGCTCAACATAACGGCAAGCAACGGCTTCCGCGTGTGGATGTCGAACGGGAACACCGCAAAAATCCAGATTGTCGCGAACGGGCGCTCATACGACATCCCGATATCGAAGGCGGGCGAAGTCGTCGCAGAGGACATCAAGTGGATTAAGGACACCGACGGAAAATACAAACTGGTCATCATCGACCTCGACTGAAAACGGGCTTGCGGCATTCCACGATACGGAAAGCCGCATTTTTTTTTGCGGGAAATCCGCACATCACATGAGACCTGTTCGATAAGTTTTATCGCTCAAGGTCGACGAGCTCAAAAACGCGCAGGCAGCATGTTTTTGAACATCGCATTTTAAGGGAAGCTGTTCTGAAGCTGAGGTTTCCGAACAGGTTTATTTTACACGTCCTGAAGGCGAATCTTACGAACGCGTTTTTCACGGACGAACGGAGACACACATGAATTTTTTTATCGACCAGCACGGATGCGCAAAAAATCAGGTTGACGGGGAGCTCATAATATCGCAGCTCGTATCGTACGGCTACAAGCAGACGTTCAATCCGGAGGAGGCGCAGCTCATCATCGTGAATTCGTGCGGCTTCATCGAATCGGCAAAAATCGAGTCAATCGAAGCTGTGCAGTCGGCGCGGCAGAAGTACCCGAACGCGAAAATTCTCCTCACGGGATGCCTTGCCGAACGGTATGCCGGCGACCTCAAGGAATCGCTCACCGAGGCGGACGGATTTTTCGGCAACGGGGACATATCGCAGCTCAACAAAGTCATCGCGCCTCTCATGGAAGGTAGCCGCCCCGTCCTCACCCCGCCGCAAAAGGGCGTCTGCTGCGGCGAGCGCCACACGATTCTGTCGTTCGCGGGAGCGGCGTTCGTCAAGATAACGGAAGGATGCAACAACCGCTGCTCGTTCTGCGCGATTCCGATAATCCGCGGGGAACTCCGGTCGCGGAAAGCCGACGAGATAATCGAGGAGATAAAGAAGCTGATTTCGCAGGGAGTCTACGAGCTGAACCTCATCGGGCAGGACCTTGCGGCATACGGGACGGGCGCGACGGACGACGTGTTCGGGACGGGGCGGACGTTCCTTCCGCGGGGGACGCCGGGAACAGTCGGGCTTTCCGAGGATGTGAACACGGACGGACGTGAATCGGGGCTCTGCACGCTGCTCAGGAAAATATCGGCGCTTGAGGGAACGTTCAGGCTCAGGCTCCTGTACATCCATCCCGACCACTTCAACGAGGACATTCTTCCCGTCATAAAGGCGGACGAGCGGATTCTCCCCTACTTCGACATTCCGTTCCAGAGCGGCGACGACGCGACAATCCGCGCCATGCACAGGACGGGAACGCGGGAGAAATACGAGAAGCTCATCGAAAAGATTCGGGACGTTTTCCCCGACGCCGCGATACGCACGACGTTCCTCACGGGCTTCCCCGGCGAGACGGACGAGTCGGCGAAGAACACGCAGGACTTCCTCAAGAAAATCGCGACGGACTGGAGCGGCTGCTTCCCGTATTCGCGCGAGGAGGACACGCCCGCGAATTCTTTCGAAAACCATGTTAGCGGAAAAATATCCAAAAAGCGCGCCGCCCAGCTCGTGAAGATACAATCGAAAATCACGCGCGACAGGCTCGCATTGCGGTGCGGGAAGGATTACGACGTTCTCGTGGAGGAAGTCCTCGCGGCAAGCGACGACGAGGAATCGAAGGACGAGGGAATCGCAATCGGGCGAGCGTGGTTCCAGGCGCCGGAAGTTGACGGCAGCGTCGTCATCCGCTACGACATGAGCAGCAAAGCGGAATGCGACGCCGTAAAAACGGGAAGGCTAGTCCGCGTCCACATAAGCGCAAGCGGCGACGTCGACCTCACCGGGGATTTCATCGGGGACTCGCCGCTCAACGCGTCGATAAAGGCAAGCGCCCTCACGTTCGCGCAGGACATGAACCTGTAAAAGGGGGAAAAATGGAAGGAAACGGAGGAACAGCCGAATACTTCGAGGAGATGGCGAAAGTCTCGCCGGAAACGCAGGAATACCTTTCGATGATGAACGACGAGCAGCTCGAGGCGGTTGTCCACGAAGGCTCGCCGCTTCTGATTCTCGCGGGCGCGGGTTCCGGAAAGACGCGCGTCATAACGACGAAAATCGCGTACCTCATCAGGGAGAAGAACGTCCAGCCGTGGCAGATTCTCGCGGTGACGTTCACGAAGAAAGCCGCGAACGAAATGCGCGAGCGCGCAATCGCGCTTGACGAGCGGGCGGCATCAGTCCATATAAAGACATTCCATTCGTTCGGCGCGTGGTTTCTGAGGCTCAACGCCGAGGATGCCGGAATCTCGCCGAGCTTCACCGTTTACGACGACGACGACGCGGTCTCCCTCATCCAGAAGGCGGTTCCGGGCCTCAAGAAGACGAGCGCGTCCCATTTCGCGCACCTGATTTCGCTCGCGAAGGACTACTGCATTCTTCCGGACGACGACGAGCTTTCCGAAATCGACGCCGACCCTGAATTCCGGAAAGTCTACAAATTGTACCAGTCGCGCCTGCGGGAAACGGGCAACGTCGATTTCGGCGATTTGATTCTCCTTCCGTACCTCGTCCTCAAAGAAAACGAGGACATACGGCGGCGTATGCAGCGGAAATTCCGAGTGCTGATGGTCGACGAATACCAGGACTCGAACGTGGCGCAGTTCAAGCTTCTCCAGGAGCTGAGCGGAATCTCGGAAGGCTCGGGGAACTACATCTGCGTCGTGGGCGACGACGACCAGTCGATTTACAAATTCCGCGGTGCCGAGGTCAAGAACATCCTGACGTTCGCGGAGCATTTCCCGAACACGAAGACAATCAGGCTCGTGCGGAACTACCGCTCCAAGGCGGAGATTCTCACGGTCGCGGACGACGTCGTCAGGAACAACTCGGGAAGGCTCGGGAAGACGCTTCTGGCAGCGCGCGGAAGCGGGAAGAAACCCGTCCTCGCGTTCCTCAAGAACCAGGACGAGGAAGCCGAGCAGTGCGTCATGGCAATCAAAAAGGACGTCGAGAAGGGCGCGAACTGGTCGGACTGGGCAATCCTCTACCGGACGAACGCGCAGTCGCTGACGTTCGAGACGGCGTTCATGCAGAACAAAATTCCGTATCAGGTCGTCGGCTCGCTCAAATTCTACGAGCGCGAGGAAGTAAAGGACATTCTCGCCTACCTCGCGCTCCTTGCAAACCCGCGCGACGAAATCGCGTTCAGGAGAATCGTGAACAAACCGGCGCGCGGAATCGGCCCGAAAGCGCAGGACGCCATCGTCGAGGATGAGCGCAGCTCGCCCGTTCTCATGGACGACGGCGCCGGGCTCGTCAAATCGTGCGCGGCCCTCGCGCCGACGTTCCCGAAAAAGGCGCGCGACGGTGCGGAATCGTTCTGCGCGATGATGGACAGTTTCCGCGAGGAAATCGGCGAGGAAGGCACATTTCTTCTCGGAAAAAGCGACGACGAGGAGCCTTCGCTCGACTTCGGCGGGGAGGAACGCGCGGAGGAGACGGGGACTGGCAACCTTTCAGACCTCATCCGCGCGATAATCGAAAAATCGGGGCTGAAGGAGCACTACGAGGCGGAGGACGAGATTTCCGGGACGCAGAAAGTCGCCAACATGATGGAGCTTACGAACGGCGCCGTCCCGTTCGACTGCACGCGGGCGGGACTCCTCGAATTCCTCGACCACATCGAGCTCGACAGGACGGACGACGACGACGCGCACGACAAGAACAAAGTCACCCTCATAACGCTCCACAACACGAAGGGGCTTGAATTCCGCAAGGTCATCATGACGGGAATGGAATTCGGCATTTTCCCGCGCACCGACAAGACGGGCGACGACCTGGAGGAGGAACGGCGGCTCTGCTACGTCGGCATGACGCGCGCGAAGGACATTCTTTTCCTGACGTGCTGCGCATCCCGGCGGCTGTACGGAAGGCTCGAATACATGGAGATGAGCCCTTTTCTGAGGGAAATTTCCCCGGACGACATCAACATAACATGCTCGCGGGGGCAGGAAACCCGAAAGCGCCTTTTCCTTGAGAGCGCACACGGAAAAAACGGACTGTCGAACGCGCACAAGAGCGGCGACTCGCTCGCGGCAAAATGGCGGAAAGGAACCCGGCTCTACTGCGACGAATGCGGCTACGGGGAGATAATCCGCTGCGGCGAGACGGAAGCCGGCGAATTCAAAATAACGGTGAAATTCGAGACGGGGGAAATAAAATCGTTCCTCCCCAAATATTCCGCGCACAAACTCGAGATAATACGGGACTGAAAGCGGTTTCCGGTGTTGACCGGAGCGGGTGCAGGTGTTATTATCATTTCAACAATAAGACTTTCACGGAGGCGGAAAATGAGGAAGATTCTTCTCGTAATCGACATGCAGAACGATTTCATCGACGGCTCGCTCGGAACAAAAGAGGCGGAGGCAATCGTCGGGAACGTCGAGGCGAAAATACGGAAATACGACAGGAAAGACGTGTTCGCGACGCGCGACACCCACCATGCCGGATACCTTTCGACGCAGGAAGGAAAGAACCTTCCGGTCGAGCACTGCATACGGGGAACTGCCGGCTGGGCTATCAGGGACTCAATCGCCACGCTCATTGACGGTGGGAACGTAATCGACAAGCCGACATTCGGCTCGACGGCGCTTGCGGAAAAAGTGAAGGCAATCGCGGAGGAGAACGGCGGCGAAATCGAGGTGGAGCTTTGCGGGCTCTGCACGGACATCTGCGTCGTCTCGAACGCGCTTCTCATAAAGGCTGCCGTTCCGGAAATCCCGATAACGGTCGATTCGTCATGCTGCGCCGGAGTGACGCCAGCAAAGCACGAGGCCGCGCTCGAAACGATGAGAAGCTGCCAGATACGCGTAATCTGACGGGGCAAAAAGGACGGAAAAAAATGAAAAAGACAAACGCGATGAGGATTCTCGACTCGGCGAAGATAAAATACGACGTGCTTTCATACGACGACGACGGGGAGCACGAGCTTTCACGTGGCGCGGCGGAGCGGATTGCGGGGAAGCTCGGGATAAACCCGGCGGCATGTTTCAAGACAATCGTCATGCGCTCGGAATCGAAGCAGATTTTCGTCTTCTGCCAAAGCGCGCTCCACGAAATCAACCTCAAGAAAGCACGGCAGGCGTGCGGCGCCAAGGAAATCTCGCCCGTAAAAAGCGACGAGCTTCTTTCCCTGACGGGATACGTCCGCGGGGGATGCAGCCCGCTCGGCATGAAGCGGAAATTCCCCACGTTCATCGACTCGAGCGCGCTTTCGTTCGAGAAGATTTACGTCAGCGCGGGAGTCCGCGGGGAGCAGCTTGTCCTGAGCCCGGGCGACCTCGTGAAAGCGGCGGACGCCACAGCGTGCGACCTCGTTCTTGAAGGCTGAAAAGGCGCGCCTGCCCGGAAACGCCCGGCAAAAGCAACCTTGCCCCCGACTAATTCTACAAAATCTCAAACTATGGTATAAATGTGCGCGCGCAATCTTTTTGGTTGCCGGTAAAATTGCAAAAAGCGCGTTTTTTCCACAGCCCGAACCCCGGCGTTCGGGCGTATACTACGGTCGGGCGGCGGGATTCATCGGCTGGTGAATTTCCGAGCCGCGGTGCAGGATTTTTGAATGAAAGCAAGGATTTTTTTTATGGCGGCGGCTGTCCTGTCGTCGGTTGCGGTTACGGGATGCCTTGAAAAAAAGGCGGAGGTACGGGAGGCTGATGCCGAGACGACGGCGCAGTCTGCCGAAATGCCCGAACTCATAAAGGCGCTCAGCGAGGACGAACGGAAATCGATAGAGGGAAAGACCGCCGTCGTCATTCTCGGGCACGGCTACAACGAAGGAGCGGCGCGGGAGGAAATCATATCGCGCCTCGACGAATCGTTCGGGACGGAAAGCGAGGGCAAGGAAGGGCTTGTGATGGTCCTCACCTTCCCCGACGACTTCAACTCGAAAATAACGACGCTCGAATCGAAGATAAAGGAAAAGTCGCCGCTGCTAATCGTCATCATCGGCGCGCCGGAAAGGACGCACCGCGCGCTTTCCGCCATCCAGGACAAATTCGAGGACGGGAACACCGGCTACCCGATATACTCGTTCTTCCCGCAGGACGACATTCTCGGGACGCAGTCGACGGCGGATCTCGTTCTCGACTACGCGCACAAGCCGGAGAACATCGAGGACACGCTCGGCGCGGACGAGACCGCATCGCAGGAAATCGACGTCGCAAAGATGGTCGAGAGCGCGATTTTTCTCGCGATAAGGAACGGGGGCGCGGGGAACATTCAGACAACGGCGCAAGAAATCGCGGGCGCGGAAAGAACGATATCCCCGTACGTCGATTCGGAGACGGGGCTTCATTCGAAGAACCATTTTACGTTTGAATAAGAATTCCTAAAGGCGGAATATGAACGAACTGAAGCAGCAGCACGACATGGTTATTTCCGGTACCGGGCAGGGAAACATCCTCGCGGAAAAAGACAGGGCGCGGATTCTCGTCGTATCGGATTCCCACGGCGGCAAAGTCATGTTCGCCTCGATAATCATGAAATTCGGGAAGGATGCGGACGCGCTCTGCTTCTGCGGCGACGGCATTCCGGATTTGCTCGGAATGCTCGAGGGCTCGCTTTCGCGGGAGGAACTTTCGCGGAACATACCGCCGGTGATAGCGTTCGTGCAGGGGAACGGCGACCAATCGTCGTACACGCTTCTGACGGACGAGCGCGTTCCCGTTTCCGTCCCGATACTGCAGACGATTACCGCCGCGGGGAAAAAGATACTGATTACGCACGGCCACCGCTACAACGTCTACATTGGGACGAAGGAGCTGAAGGCGGAAGCGGAAAAACTCGGCGCGGACATCGTCTTTTACGGGCACACGCACATAGCGAACGCGCTCATAAAAACGAAAAGAGGCGGCGCGCAGGGAACGAAGCAGAAAATTGCGCTGATAAACCCGGGAAGCTGCTCACTTCCGAGGGGCGGGCTGCCGCGGACGTTCGCAATCGTCGACGTCTTCAAGGACAAGCCGATTCCCGAGTACAGCTTCTACGAGGCAAAGTGGAACGAATTCGAGGAGCTGACGTTCGTCCCGTTCTGCCCGCCCGCCGGCGAAATCAATCTTTTTTGGTGAACGCAATCCGGTCGTGGCCGGGATATATCAGAGTCGAATCCTTTATATCCGTAAGAATGCGCCCGATGCTGCATTCCAGAAGCCTCTCATCCCCGCCCGGCATGTCGGTTCTTCCGACTGCGCGGAAAAAAATCGTGTCGCCCGTTATTATCATGTCGTCAGATTCGTTGTAGAGGCATATTCCGCCCGGCGTGTGTCCCGGCGTATGCATGACGCGCCATTTCGCGAGGTTCTCCGAAGCTTCGCCTCCCATTTCCGGAACGCACTCGGCGAGCGTCATCCCCTCCGCCAAAAGCACGTCGGGCTCGCGGATGTTCGACACGAGTGGAAGGTATTTCAGGCTCCCGTAACCGAAGCGCGCGAGATGGTTCGCCTGATATTCCGAGCCGGCTTCTCCAATCATCATCGCGTCGTTCTTGTGGATTGCAAGCTTTGCCCCGGGGAATTCCGCCGACAAGGCGGGAACAGCAAAAATATGGTCGAAATGACCGTGAGTCAGGACAATAAGCACGGGGTCGAGCCCGTTCTCCCTGAGGAATTTGTTGACGACAAGCTCGTCGACGGTATCCATCTTGCATCCGGCGGGGTCGACGACAAAAGCCTTGCCGTCTCCGACGGGAACGACGAACGTGTTCACCCCCAACGGCCCGCACACAATCCTGTGGATTTTCTTCTCTTCCATTTGTTCCTCCTCTCATACCACGGAAAACAAAAAAAAGCCGTCCGGAAAAAATCTGAACGGCTTCATGAAACGGCAGAATGCCGGATTTTCGCTACTCGATATCGCTTGATGAAGACGACTTCGGCGCCCTCATCGCGAGGATTTCCTCATCGGTCATCTCGGAATAACTCTTCACCACCGTGACCTGCGGCTCCTCGTCGAACTTCTCCTCCGCGACAGGCTCCTGCGCTGAAACGGAAACCTCCGGCTCGGAAAATTTCGGCTCCTCGCGGACGTCATCGGCGCGCGGGAAGCGTTCCTGCCTCGGCTCCTCAGCCTGCTCGTCTGAACCGATATCGGCGTCGATATCCTTCTGGCGGGAGAAGCTCACGCTGAGCTTGCGCCCGCGATAATCGTAGCCGTTGAGCGCGCTGATTGCCTTCTCCGCGTCGTCCTTGAACAGCTGGACGAACGAGTAGTTCGCGAGCACCTTGATGTCGCCGATGCGCTCCTTCTCGATTCCGGCGACGCTGATGAACAAGCCCACGATGTCGCGCGGGAAGACGCGCCTGTTGCGGCCGACCCCGACAAAAACAGTCGCGGCCATATCAGGCTCTATGTTGATGTGCTGGTAGCGCTCGTGGCGCTCGCGCACCTCGCGCTGCTCGAACTGCTGCTCGGCACCTTCGTCCGCCCTTTCGTGGTCGCGCTCAAACTTTCTTCTGGGGCGGAAATCGTCCCTGTTCTTGAAATTGTTGAAGCGGTAAATCGCACCGCTCGCCTGCTTCAGCACATACGCCGCAACGAAACTGCGCATCGTAAGGGGAACGTTCTGCTTGAAGACCTTTTTCAGGTCCTCGAACTCCTCAGGATTCGATTTAACCTTTGCTACTGCATCCTGAAGAAATGATGCGACCTGCTCCACCGTAACGTCTTCACGTCTGAAAGCCATAATAAAACTCTCCTCAAATTAAAAAAATCTCGCCACATAAAAAGAATGAATCTTCTCAAATCCCAACCCGAAAAGCACCTTCTCAAGCGATTCGGACATGAAAAAATCGGCGACAAAAAAAGTGCGGATGCCGTGCCCGCGCATAAAAGAAACGCAGGTCTCAAAAAGCCGCTCCGCGATTCCCAATCCATGGAAACCATCTTTGACAAAACAGGTAGTTAGAGTTGCTGACTCTCTTGCATCTGCCGGACCCGATGAGAAAAGAAGGCAGCCGACAAAATCATCGGACGCGGTGCGGCACACAAAACCGTCCGCACCGCCGATTTCCCCGAGCGCGCGGCTGGAGCGGATGTTCCAAAAATCCGCAAGCAAGACGCCGGCATCTCCGGGATAAGCCGCCTTCAGCTCATCTTCCTTCTTTTCCGAAAAAATCCTCAGCTCCGATTCGACACAACCGGACTCCGCCTTGCGGTCATACCGGCTGAACGAGAAGCCATCCGAAATCAGGCAGAGAGAGAGCGTATCCCCGTCAGCCGACTTCTCCTGGCTCCAATTCTCACGGAGCGAAGCATACCATTCCTCGACACGCGAACGCATTTTCCGCTCCTTGAAGCGGTGGAAGTCGCGCTCTATATCCGGATGGTTCTTAAGCACATTTTTAAAATTCTTGAACACCCCCCTGCCGTTCGACAGCACGCCGAGCAGCTCGTCCCTGACGGGGGAACTGCAAAGGCTTTTTGCGAACGACTCAAGAAGATTGAACCCGTCGGAAGAGAACCATTTCGGAAGAGAGTAAATGTCCTCCGGACGTATCCCCGAATCCTGCGCGGAATCCGAATCATACGACAGCGACGAGAACGGGACGACTGAGACGCCCTTCTGTGCCGAAGCGACAAGGACGAATTCCTCGGTCTGGTTCTCCATCGCGAAAATTATTTCGGAAATTACCGGTTCGGAAAGCGGGAACATGTTTTCTTCCGACTAGGCGTTCAAATCGCCGCGTTTCGTGACGATTTTTGAAATCAATCCGTATGAAAGCGCCTCATCCGCCGTAAGCCAATGGTCGCGGTCGCAGTCGGCGCGAACCTCGTCCTCGGATTTTCCGGTCTCGTCGGCGATGAGCTTTATGAGCTTCTCCTTCGATTTCGCGATTTCCACAGCCTGAATCTCAAGGTCGGTCGCAACGCCGCGCGCGACGCCGCCGATAAGCGGCTGATGGATAAGATAGTGGCTGTTCGGAAGCCCGAAGCGGCGTTCCTTCGGCACGGAAAGGAGGATTATCGACCCCATGCTGGCGATAAGCCCCGTTCCGATTGTATAGACGGGCGCGTTGATGAAGCGAATCATGTCGTAAATTCCGAATCCGGAATCGATTGAGCCGCCGGGTGAATCGATGTAGATGTAGATTGGTTTGTCCGAGTCCGCCTCAAGGAGAAGGAGCTGCTTGATGATTTTCTCCGCGTTCTCTTCGTTTATCTCCCCGCTCAGTATAATCTGCCGGGTCTTGAGGAATTTCTCCGAAAGCGAATCTTCCTTCTTCTCCTCTTTCTTTTCCTCTTCGTTAAGGATTGTACCCATTCTGTCTCCTCTTTCTTTCCATTCGGATAATATTGAAAAAAACAAGCGGATTTAAACGAAAATCCGCCTGACGTTTCTGAAAATATACTCGAATTACGTCTAAATGGCAAACCGTCGGAAAATCGCGCGATTCCGTCATGATTTCTGAATTGCGCGGATAATATCGCCGAAATCGGATTCGTAATCGCGGTACATCGGCATGACCTTGCGCCTGAATTCGCCGCGCTCCTCGTCGGAAAGCTCGATTATCGTGTTCTTGGCGCCGCGGACGACGCGCTCGGACTCCTCCTCGAATTCGAGCCACTTCCTGAATTCGAATTCCTGCGTCATTTTCGCGCACTCGCGTATGAGCGCGGCATCCTTCTCGCCGAGTTTTTTGAGCGTCTTCTCCGACGCAATCAGGACGTCTGGAACGTAGACGTGCTCCGTTTTCGTGTAGTACGGCGCCGCCTGGTAGTCGCCCTTGCTTTTGTACGTCGAGATGTTGTTCTCCGCGCCGTCGACAAGCCCGTTCAGGATTTTGTTGTAGACCTCGTTCGAGGGAATCCCCGTTATTCCGGTCGCGCCGAGAAGCTCGCAGAACCGCATCATCGCGGGCGACGTCTGGATGCGGATTTTCATGCCGATGACGTCGTCGGCACTATGGACGGGGCTTACCGAATAGAGCGAGCGGACGCCCGAATCGTAGAAGCACAGCCCCTCGATTCCGATTCCCGACTCCTTCATGCTCGAAAGCATCTCGTCGCCGATTTTTCCGGAAAGCACGCCCATGAAATGGTTCTTGTCGCGGAAAAGATACGGCAGATGGATGACGCACAGCTTCCTCACGCGGTTTGAGACGGGCGCGGAGGAGATGCGCGCGAAATCGAGGGAACCGTCGCACAGCGCGCCGAGCGCATCGCTCTCGTCCTCGTAAATCCGTCCGCCGGTGTACACTTCAATCTTGATTCTCCCGCCGGAACGCTCCTCGACGAGCCGCGAGAATTCGCCGCACGCGAGCGCCGTCGGATAGCCGTCCCCCTGCACCTCGGAAAGGCGGAGGACAACCGGGGCAGCCTTACCCCCGATGCAGGATTTTGCGATTTTAACGCAGAAAACAACGGCCGCAGCAGCGACGACAGCCGAAATCACCATCATTTTTTTCATGGCTCAATTCTACATGAAACAACACGATTTTTCAAAAAACGAGGCTTAAATTTGGGGCAGAAACGCGAGAGCGCCGCTTTCTTTTTTGCGCGAATGTTGACAACATCGGAAAATTCACGAAAATCCACAGTCTATGAAAAAGGTGTTTTTATTCATTCTCATCGGTGCCGCTTTTGCGAATTTTGTAACGGCACAGCAGACGGAACAGGGAACGGACTCGGCGGAACAAAGCGCGGAAATCCAATTCGACACCAGCGCGACGGCCGGGGCGGATTCCGGAAGCGGGGGATGGCTCCACGAGAACGACGGGGAAAAGCATTACCTTGCCGCGGCGGGCGGCGTCGTCGCATGGAACGTCCTTCTTTGCTCCTACAACAAGTACATATGCAACGCGCCCTGGGCACAGGTCGGACCGGACATCTGGGACCATTTCTGGGAGAGGAAATGCGAGTGGGACAGGGACTGGTACTGGACGAATTTCGTCCTCCATCCGTATCAGGGAAGCTTCTACTACATGATTTCCCGCGGCTCGAACCTCAACAGGCTCGAGTCGCTCGCGCTGACGACGCTCGGCGATTTGTCGTGGGAATTTCTGTGCGAGCGGAACGCGCCGTCCTTCAACGACATGGTCTACACGTCGCTCGGGGCGTTCTGCGTCGGCGAGATGCTCTACCGGCTCTCGCTCGAAGCGGACGAAATCCACGACCTTTTTGGAATCGCGATTAACCCGACGCGGCTCTACACGCAGCTCGTGACGAGGCAGAAACCGCGCGGAAAAAGCGGGAACATCCACGAGCTGTCTCTTTCCGCCGGAATCGGAAACAGCGTCGGTCACACGAACCTGCTCGGCTACAAGGGCGACTACGACGCGACTGAAATCTATCCCGTGTTCGCGACGCCGGAGATTTTCATCGCGTACAACGACCCGTACGGGCACGACTCAAACGACCCGTACAGCCAGTTCGAATTCAGGTTCTCGGGCGCGATGGGAAAAGGCTCGGGAACCGGATCGGACTGCAACTTCGCGGAGCTTGACAAGAAGCTTTTCTACGACATACGGATTCTCAGCGACGGAATGCTCGTCTCGCGCGCGCCCGACTTCGGGGAGAACAAGGACACGACGGTCGGAATCGTGATGGAATACGACTTCGACTGGCATTCGTACTACCTGCTTTCGTCGCTCGCGCCGGGATTCGCCATAAAGCAGCGCATACGGGGGGACGACGCCTCATTCGAATGGCAGGCGCACCTCGCGGGAATCATCCTCGGAACGAGCGATTTCTACTATTACAGAAGGGATTTCGACGAGAAATACGCCGTAGACAACAGGGAAGGAACGTCCGCGCCGTACAATTACAACATCGGAGCGCAGACAATCCTCCGCGCGCGCTACCGCACGGAAAACGGGATGTCTCTCTCGGCGGGGTTCCGCGGATACGCCATGTACGATTTCTACAACCAGCTCCAGTTCCTCACCTCGGGCGAGCGGGGAACGCAGGCAGGATGGGATTTGGTCGGAATCGCGAACATCAGCGCGGAATTCCCCCTTTCCAGGCGCGTCCGAATCGGATTCAACGAGGAGCTCTACACGAAATACGCGATATACAGGAACATCGACGACGTCCTTCAGTTCGTGAACAACGCGACGGTATTCGCGAAGCTCCAGCTGCGCTAGAGAATTCGATTTTTTATATTCGCATGGCGCCGTCAGTAAAAACGGCGATTTGCCCTTTCTCATTCCGAACGTGATTTCACGGAAATCGGTTCGGAATGAGACCGAAAAATGCGGGAAGCGTCGTTTCCTTAAGGCTGCATTATGGAAGCACGCTTCATTGAGTCAAAAATCGTGATATACTGTTCCGCATGAAATTTATCAGCACAAGAAATCCAGGTCATTCTGTGAATTTCGAGACGGCGGTTCTCGACTGTATCCCCGCGGACGGCGGGCTGTACGTTCCAGAGGAAAGCGCGGATCTCCGCAGGTGGATTCTCTACACCGACGAGAAGACGACATTCGCATCGATAGCAGGCGCCCTCACGTCGGCGTGCATAAACGAGGAATTCAGCCCCATCATATGCGAGACAATCGCGTCGAAGGCGTTTCCGTTCGCGCCGGAACTGAAGCAGATAGACGAGCGGCTGTTCACGCTGAACCTGTTCAACACGCCGACGGGAAGCCACAAGGACTTCGGCATATCATACCTCGTCAACTGCCTAGAGACGATTCTGACGCTGAAAGGCCGCGAGGCTGTCTTCCTCGACGCGACAATCGGGGAGCTTGGGGCAAGTCTCGCACGCGCGCTCAAGGGAAAGAAGCACATAAAGGCGGTACTCCTCTACCCCACGAAACCGGAGCCGAAAATCAGGGGGCTGTGCGAAAGCGACTTCGTGTGGAACGGCGGGAACATCCTCCCGATTGAAATCGACGGGACGGAAGCCGACTGCCACAACATCGTCAGGAAAATCTTCGCGGACAGGAAGCTCGTCGAGTCGTTCAGGCTCACGGTCGCGAACACCGCAAATATCGGAAGGCTTATGCCGCAGTCGTTCTTCTATCCGTTCGCGTTCTCGCGGCTCAAGAAGCTCGTCTGCGGAGACATTTTCTACGCGATGGCGCCGGGAAACTACTCGAATCTCGTCGCGGGATTGTACAGCTGGCAGCTCTCGCTTCCCGTAAACGGCTTCATCTGCCCGACGACAAACGAGCTGAACCTTGATTTGCGCGGTAACTGCGAGGTCATGGATTCGATTGTCGATTTCAGCGGCAGGGAACCGTGCGACCCGGCAAGCCCCTCGAACCTGGAGCGGCTCGAATATGTGTTCGACGCGAATTCGATGATGCTCAAGCATTTCATCTTCCCCGCCGACGTTTCGGAACAGGAATCGGCGGCGGCGTGCCAGGAGCTTTTCATGAAATACGGGCTGCACGCGGGAAAGGCGACATCGGAAGCGTTCGCGGCGGCAAAGAAGAGGAGCGGCATGACGAGCGAGGACGACGCGGCAGTCGTGCTCGTGCGGCGTGACCATCCGGTCTTCTCGTCCGATTTCATAAAGCACAACATCGGCGAGGCGCCCGACCTTCCCGATAACATACGCGACATCCTTTCGCCGTCAAAAACGGGACGGAAGCTCGTCTCGGACGCAGGAGAAGTCATCAGGACGATGGAGGAATTCCTGTAACGGAACGAACGCGCAGGAAAGGCGGAGGCTCGAGAAGAATTCGGAGAGCCTCCGCTTTTTTTCTGCGAAAACCGGGCGTGTTTCCACAAAAAGCGCATGCTCCGCCCGCGCGCGATGATATTCCGCCTTGCATATGAGGGGAAGACTGATTCAACTACAGAATGATATAATCGCATCATGGAAAAAACACAATTCACACCTTATATTCCGGCAGACAGGATAACGCCGGAATTCACAGCAACATCGGTAATCACGGGCATAATACTCGCGATTGTATTCGGCGCGGCAAACGCGTACCTCGGGCTTCGTGTCGGAATGACAATTTCAGCGTCGATTCCCGCTGCAGTCATCGCAATGGGCGTGACGCGCATCATCCTCAAGAAGAATTCGATTCTCGAAAGCAACATGGTCCAGACAATAGGCTCCGCAGGCGAATCGGTCGCGGCAGGCGCTATTTTCACGATTCCCGCGCTGTTTCTTTGGGCGAAGGAAGGGCTTATCGGCGAGCCGAGCCTCCTCACGATTTCCCTCATAACGGTCTGCGGCGCTGTTCTCGGCGTCCTTTTCATGATTCCGCTCAGGAATTCTATAATCGTGCAGGAGCACGGAACGCTTCCCTACCCGGAGGCGCAGGCGTGCACGGAAGTTCTTCTTTCAGGAGAGAAGGACAATTCCGGAGCGAAGGCGATTTTTGCGGGAATGGGATTCTCCGCGGTCGTCAAATTCGTCATCGACGGGCTCAAGCTCGTACAGGGCGCGATTTCCGTTCCAATCGGATTTCTGAAGACGGAATTCGCGACGGAAATCTACCCCGCCGTCATCGGCGTCGGCTACATCTGCGGAATCAAGATTTCGTCATACCTTTTCGCGGGCGGAATCCTCGCATGGTTCGTCCTCATCCCGGCAATCATCACTTTCGGCGGCTCAAGCACGATTTTCCCGGCGACAGCATCGATAAAGGAGCTGTACGAGAACGGCGGCGCGGGCGCGATATGGTCGAGCTACATCCGCTACATCGGAGCGGGCGCGCTTGCCGCCGCGGGAATCATCAGCCTCATAAAATCGCTTCCGCTCATCGTCCGCACGTTCACGAGCGCGCTCGGCGGCTTGTCGAAATCCGCCGCAAATGGAGCTGACCGCACGGAAAAGGACATCGACATAAAATTCGTCCTCGCAGGATGCGCCGTAATCGCAGTCGCAATATGGCTTCTCCCGCCGATACAGGCAGGAATCATAAGCGCCATTCTCATCGTCATTTTCGGATTCTTCTTCGCGACGGTCTCGTCGAAGATGGTCGGCCTTGTCGGCTCAAGCAACAACCCGGTCTCGGGAATGGCAATCGCGACAATCCTCATCTCGACGATTCTCCTCAAGGTTTCCGGCGACACGGGAAGCCACGGCATGGTCAGCGCGATAACAATCGGCTCGATTATCTGCGTCGTGGCGGCGCTCGCGGGCGACATGTCGCAGGACCTCAAGACGGGATTCCTCCTCGGCGCGACACCGAGAAAGCAGCAGATTGGCGAGCTTATCGGGGCCGTCGTCTCGGCGCTTTCTATCGGCGGCGTGCTCATTCTCCTCGACAAGGCATGGGGATTCGGCTCCAGCGAGCTTTCCGCGCCGCAGGCAACGCTCATGAAGCTTGTCACCGAAGGCGTTATGGACGGGAACCTCCCGTGGGCGTTCGTGTTCCTCGGCGTTTTCATCACGATAGCGGCTGAAATCGTCCGCATTCCGTCGCTCGCCGTCGCAATTGGAATCTACCTTCCGCTTGAGCTGACAGCCCCGATTATGATTGGCGGCGTCATCAGGCACGCAATCGAATCCCGCAACAAGGATTCCGCGAAGGAAAATTCATCGGGCGTCCTCTTCAGCTCGGGGCTTATCGCGGGCGAAGGAATAATCGGAATCATCCTCGCGCTCATCACCGTCCTCGGGCTCGACGGCGCAATCGACCTCTCGTCAGCCAACACGGGAACGGTAGGCGGAGTCGTCGTGCTCGCGCTCATCGTCGCCGCAATCACGAAATTCGCGCTCGTCAAGGCACGCAAGTAGATGAAAAAAGCCGCGAACCTCCTCGACCTCGTCCCCGTTCCGGACGGTCGACTCAGGACGGAGGCTGACGAGAACGGGAACGCGACGTTATTCGTGGAAAACCGCGGCGCGTTCAACTTCGTCATGCAGAAAATTCTCGGGAAGCCGAGATTCACGCAGATTCACCTCGACGAATTCGGCTCGTTCGTGTGGAAAAACATCGACGGGAAAGCGACGGTCGGGGAAATCGCGCGGAAGCTTTCCGAGGAATTCGGCGACAAAGTGGAGCCGCTGCACGCACGGCTCGCCTCATACATGAAGACGCTCGAACAGTGCGCCTTCATCACGATTCGTCATTGACTGAAAGAGAGCCGCCGTCCGAAAAAACGGACTGAGCGAAAACAAAAAAGGCTGCCCGAAACGGACAGCCTTTTTTTTCAGCTCATGTTATTTTGACGAGCGGCGCCTCGTCTTTCTTCCGTCGATTACGGGCGGAAATTCCTTGAGGAATTCGCCGAGCTTGAATTCGGATGCGTCCTTCGCGGAGGAAATCGCGTCGAACATCTTGAGGATGCGCGCCGATTTCTTCTTTCCCGCGCCGAGAAGGAGAATCTCGTGCGCGATGAAAATGCTCGAATCCATAAGCTCGCTCTTGAACCAGACCGTTCCGTCGTATTCGTTCGCGCCCACGAGAAGCCCGGCATCGTCCCCGCCCGCGATGTTCCTCGCGACAATCGAGTTTGCCTTCGCCTCCTTCTCCGTCTCGCCGAACGTCGGCTGCTTCTTTGCCGCAAGCGTGAACGCGCGCTCGAAGAAATTGTACGTCACGAACTCGCTGACGTTCGCATTCTTGAGGAATTCCGAGATTTTCCGGTACAGCGCCCATTCCTTCGCTGCCCCGCGAAGGGCGAGGTCGGCGACCATCGAATAGACGACCGCGAAAAGAAGCCCCTCGTTCTGGGAGAGGATTCCCCCGGCAATGAACGTCTTGGGAGATTTCGTCGAGAGCGCAATCTGCTTCTCGACGACGGCGGAATTCTTCCTGATTTCCGCGGCGGTGCGTACGATGTGCGCCATCTTCCGCTTGAACTGAGCGAACTGCGTTTTCGGCGAGGCGAGCCGCTTAATCTTGCGCTTGCCGCTTGCCGAAATCGTTTTGTTCGCGATTTCGTAGAACGAAAGGAGATTCTCCTCGACAAGCGCGCAAATCGAATTCACGTTCGCACGGCGGATTTTTGAGCGCCTCAGCTCCTTCATCGTCAGGAGAAGCGAGCGGACGGCATCCTCAAGCCCAGGAACGAAAACCTTGGAGAACGATTCGTAAAGCTCCTTGTACCGAAGCTCCTGCCATGCAATCTCAAGGTCGCGGATTCCCCGTCCGTCGAGGAACGCGCAGAGCGTGGAAAGCTTCCCGTCAACGTCCTGCTCCTGCCGGAAGTCGAGGAGCACCTGCGTCTCGAACCCGTTGAGCCCGATGAACATTCCCTCGTCGTGAATCTGCCGGCATTTCCTGACGAACCAAAGACCGCTTCTCTGCTCGCGGAAAATGAGGTAGTAGTCGTCGCGCTTCGAAAGCCCCAGCCCGTCGGCGAGCGAGCGCGACACGAGCTTCTTGTCGTTGTCGCCGGGCCCCGTCTTTACGGCGTACTCGCACGACTGCTTTATCCAGCCGAACGCGCGCTCGTATTTGTTGTTGTAGAACACGAGCGAGTATTCCGAGCCACATTTGTTCGAGTACGCGAAGACGTTCTCGTTGACGCTTCCGGCGCACCACACATCGTAGAAGAGGAAATCATCGACGCCGGAGAAAAGGTAGCGCTTGTGGAGCAGCGGGAAAATCTCCCTTCTGTGGCGGTCGAGGAGGTATTCGTCGGGCTGCTCGTCGCGGTATGCGCGCGTATATTCCATCCCGTATTTCTCCTCGAACCCCTCAAGCTGACCGTGCCCGAACATCGGCAGTCCCGGCATCGTCGCCATAAGCGTGCAGACGCCGAAATACTTGTCGCCCTTGCCGAACTGCGCGACGGCGGTCTCCTCGTCGGGATTGTTCATGAAGTTGACGTATCGTTTGAGCACCTGCGGGTCGAACTGAATCGTGTTCTTCACCGTCGCGCGGTACTTGAAGTTCTCCTCCTTCTTGAGCATGTTCATGAACGCGCTGTTGTAGACGCGGTGCATTCCGAGCGTGCGCGTGAAGTAGCCCTCCATCATCCAGAACGCCTCGGCAAGGAGGAGCGTGTCGGGAACCTCGCGGGCAACGCGGTCGACGACCTCGCGCCAGAATTCCTGCGGAATCGCATCCTCGAACTGCTGCGGGGAAAGCGCGAATTCGCTTCTTGTCGCGATGTCGCCGCCTTTTCCCGGCTCGGGATACCAGAGGCGCTTTATGTGCTTCTTCGCCAGAACCATCGCCGCGTCGAACCGTATAATCGGGAAATTCCGCGCGACATGGAGGATTTTCTGCATGACTTCCTCGCGCGCCTGCGAATTCAGGAAGTCAATCTGCGCGGTGTCGTTCCACGGCATTCCCGTTCCGTCGTTCCCGTGATAGATGTAGCGCGTGTCGCCGCTCTGGGTGTCGACGCGCTTGAACACGACGGCGCAATCGCTTTTCGAATAGTAATGGTCCTCAAGGTATATTGCCACGCGCGGGTCGTGGCTCAGATTCGGGCCGTTGAACGTGTACTGCGGGAACGGATTGTCGCGTCGCTGCACGAAAAGGTCGGGGCGCTCGACGACCCATCTCGCGTCCATTCCCGTGTGGTTCGGAACCATGTCGCTCGCAAGCCTGATTCCGCGCTGCCAGAGCCTCGTCCGGAGGTTCTCAAGCGCGCGCCATCCGCCGAGATTCTCCGCGATATCGTAATCGTCCAGAGAATACGCGCTCGCCGCCGCCTCGGGATTCCCGCACAGCTGCTTTATAGTCCGGCTCGCGGTGCTTCTCTCCCAGATTCCGATGAGCCACAGCCCCGTGAAGCCCTCGTCGCGGAGCAAATCAAGCTCCTCGTCGGGAATCTGGTCGAGCCGCCTAATCTCGCGGTTGTACTTCTTCGAAAGCTGGTAGAGCCACACGAGAACCGTTTTCGCCATCAGGACAACGTTCGGCATCCAGTCGCTGTCCGCGCTGAACCGCTCGTACTCGCGCATGAGGTAGTCGTAGTTCGGGGGAGACATGTCCGGGCTTCCGCCGTTCGTCGGCTTCCACTCCGGCTTCCATTCCTCGGAAAGTATGTCGATTCCGCCGAAAAGACGCCTGAGCCAATAATCCTCGCCCTCTCCCTCGCCCGGAAGGAACAGTTCCGCCCAATGGACGCGGACGTAATCGAGCTGCTGCTGGAGGTTGTCCGGCGCATACGCGACAGGCTCCTTCAGGAACGTTATGAGGTCGTGCGAGAAAGAGCCGAATTTCGGGAGGCTCGCGAAATACTTCTTCGCGACTTCCCACGCCTTGTCGTAAACGGGATTCTCGCGCAGGTTCGAATCGTCAAAAAGCACGCGGAACGGCTTGAACGCGGGATTCTCGTTCGCGAGGCGGAGCATAATCATCTCCTCAAGCGCCTGCTCCCTGTTCGTGCGCACGCGCCCCGTCTTGCGCTCCGTCATCTCCGTGTCGAGGAATTCCTTTACCGAACACTCGCCGTTGTAAACGCATGTCGGAGGAAATTCTTTCGTGAATCCGACGATTACCGACTCGATGCCGTCCTCGCCGAGCGCTGATTTCAGCTCTGAGTGCAAATCCGTGAACGCACAAGCGCAGCGCTGCCGCCGGTAAATATAGCACGCAAGATGGAAAATCTCGTCGAGAAGCCCCATCGCGTTGAGGGTGCCGGCAGATACCTGAGCCTGATTCTGGCTTGCCAGGTACTTGTTGAACCTGACGGCAAAAGCCCTGACAGCGCCTATGTTCGCGAGAATGACGTTCCCGCTCGACTGGTACATCGAATCTGAAAAACCGCACGCATCGCGCACTGCCGCAGCAATGTGGAATTCGTTGTACGAACATCCACCGAACAGCTCCGAATCAGATTTCATCATTTCCTCCTTTTTTTCATGGGGACGCGGAAAGCGGCAAAAACGCGCAGCCGCGCCATACTTTTTTTTATTCGGCGTTTTCCGAAAAGCCGGATTCCGCCATTTTTTTAACTACCGCCGTGAAATGCAGCATTTTCCGTGCGGATACATTTTTCGATAACGACAGAATACCCCGAACGCAGCACGGGCATACGCGCCTACTTGTCATGAGATTCCGCAATGCTTCTGATTTTTCCGACAAGGGACTCGTTTGAGCGGAGCGCGGAGACCGTAACGGGCATTCTCCACGTCCAGTTGAATTCGGACACCGTTCCGGGAATGTTCACGCGCTCGGCCGATGAATCGGGCAAGTAGAGCGAGTCGTCGAGGTAAAGCCAGTCCTGCAGCGGATTGACGAGCCAGACGCCGCGCGTAGACGCGCACGCCGAAAGCACTTTCTCCGCGATGACAGAGTCGAACGATTTCCAGCAGTCCTCGTCCCCGCCGAGGAACGAACGGCAGAACGCGCCGACGGAATCCTTCTCGGTCTCCCACCACTGTCTGAGCGTGGACGAATCGTGCACGCTCGTCGTCACGAGGCTGAGCTTCCGATAATCGGCGAATTTCTCGTACGGCTGCCCCGGCTCGCTCCATTTTCTGCACCAGCGGATTACCTTCAGCCCGAGTATGCCGAATTTCTCCATGACGCGCGGCATTTCCTTTATGACGACGCCCAAATCCTCTCCGCACGGAACCATTTTCGTCGATGGGATAAGGGCGGAGAAAATCGTCTCAGCCTGCTTTCCCCATTTCAGCTCCTCCTTCTCGGCGTTCTCCCTGAAAAGAGAGAGGAGCGCGTCCTTCTCTCCCTGGTCGAGCGAATTCCATGCGCGCGTATCGCTGAATTTCGCATTCGGGACGAACAATCCCTTCTTGACCTCGATGAGCGTCCTGTTGTGCCACCACGCGCACAAAAGCTCCGTAAGCTCGCGCTGAATCTGCTCGTCAAGCCCGAATCCGGAAAGGGAGACGGCGCGGATGTCCAGCTCCGACTTGAAGTCGCGCTTGAAGAGCCACAGCTCCTCGTATCCGATTCTCTCGCAGAACACGGAAAGAATCGCGTGCGCCTTGTCGAAATCGCCCGTCCGCCTGAAAAAATCCTCGGTCGAGATATGCGGCTCCTTGAGCCAGCGGATACGCTCCTTCGAGAAGCCGTATTTTTCGAGAGCCGCCGCGGAAATCGACGAATATGGAAGATGGATTCCGAATTCGGCCGTCCTGTCGCCCTCGGGAACGCCCCAAAAGCGGAAGAACCCCGGTATATGGTCGAGACGGTACGCGTCAAAGTAGCGCGCCGCCTGCGAGAGCCTCATCTTCCACCACGAAAAACCGTCCTTCTCCTGCGCGGCCCAATCGTAAACGGGGAATCCCCAGTTCTGCCCTTTCGGATTGTCGCCGTCAGGAGGTGAGCCGGCGCGGCATTTCTGGCTGAAAAGAGACGGCGTCGCCCAAACGTCGCAGGAATCGTCGTTGAGGAGAATCGGAAGGTCGCACTTGAGCTTGACGCCCATCGCCCGGACCTTTTCCGCGGCACCGGAAAGCTGGATGTGGGCGCAGTACTGCTCCCACGCGTAGAAGCGGTGCTTGTCCTTGAGCCGCTCGTCGTACCAGCGCCCGAGAATCTCCTCGCCTGAAAGCCCGACATCCTCCCGGCTCCATTCCTTCCAGCTTGCCTGATTGTATTTGTCCTTGAGGTTCTTGAAAACGCAATACGGCTTGAGCCATTCGGCATTCTGCTCGACGAACAGCGAATATCCCGGCCCATATTCCCGAATAGAGGACTCGTCCGTGTTCATCATGCTGAAATAGATGCTGCGCAGAATGGATTCCTTCAACGTCCTGATTTTCTCATAATCGAACCTCGGCGCGGCAGAAAGCTCCTTGAGCTTGTCGTATTCGGCACGGCATGACGGATTGTGGGACATGCACCTCTCGAAACCGGGAATGTCTTCCATATTTATGAAAATCGGATGCAACGCGAACGCGCTCAGACTTGAATAGGGGGAACTGTGCGTTCCCGTGTCCAGAACAGGAAGGAGCTGGATTATCGACAGCCCCGCCATCTTGCAGAATTCCGCGAATTCAGGGAGAGAGGTGTACTCGCCGATGAAGCCGGACGTCTCAGTCCTCAAGCCTCCGAGGGGAACGACGACACCTGTTGATTTTTTGATTTCCATAAAGGAAAGTATACCACGCTTTCAAATGCTCCGCACAGATATTCACGACATATATGGAAAATCTGACATTATTTTGCGGGAAAACGACATTGCGAGCCGTAATCCCCAGCAAAAAAACGGGCACAACCGAGCGCTAATTCTGCTTCGACTCGCACCACCGCGCGAATTCCTCGTCGTATTCCTTCGCGAACATCGACCGCTTGTTCCCGAACACGTGCTCCCTCAGCTCGGAGAACCAGCAGACGACGAACGAATCGGAATCGATGTCGAGCTTATCGCGGAAAGAGAGGCGCAGCGTCTCGGGGTCGTAATCGAATCCGACGCCGGAGACGAGCCTTTTCCCGCCGACCATGACGAGCGGCTCGCCGCTCACGTTTCCGTTCAGGATTATGACGGGCGGGTTCTCGTACTCGCCGCGAATTCTGAACACGCGCCCGGATTTGAGCGCCGATTCGTCGCTGAAAACGATGGTCCCGCTCACCGAATCATACGAATACGATTTTTTCGGGATGACGACGCCGGAACCTGAGCCGAAAAGATGAAAAGCCTCCGCCTCGGTTCCGTCGACGTAGCTTACGGAATGGATTTTCGTAAAAACGCACGACGTGTTGACGCTGTTGTCCTCGGAAAGCGTCGTGTCGACAAAAGTGCTCACGCCTCCGGAAACGCCGGTGGACGCGCACGAAAAAAACAATGCTGAAGTGAAAAAAAATGCGATAAATTCCCTAGTACCCATGCGGAAAGTATACCATGAAAGCGCGAAACGTCCGAGAGGCGTTTTTTGCAGCGGCACCAGCTCCTATTCTTCGCGCGCATACATCCCAGAAACAGTGCCTGACATGGTTTTATTGTCCGCAGAAATTCTTTTTCGCGCGCTCCGCAACAGCCTTCGTCTCGACAGCATTCCAGGCGGCATTTACGATTCCGGGAACGACCGGAATCACTTTCCATATATTTACCAGACCTTTTTGCCCGAATTTCGTCAAAAAGCGGAATCCGATTTTCTGATTTATCTTCACGAGAATATGCCCGGGAAGTTTTTTCAGCATGTTCAGCGCGATTTTTTCAGAAGCTTTCAGACCGACCTGCTTCACCAAATCGACAATTTTCAGCCCGACCAGGCTTGTGTAAACGAGCGTCTTTACCGCATCCGACTGTATGTCATACCCCCGCATATACGCAATCGCGCAAATCATCCGCATCTGAACATACAATCCCGTCGTGATGTCGGCGGGAATGCTCACGGGCAGCGTTATAAGCCCTCCCAATCCCGTCAAAAAGCCCGTTGTCGCCAGTTTCGCGACTTGATTCGAGACCATATCATCAACAGCCTTCTCCTTGTCGCCGGCAGCCTGCCTTATATATTCCTCGGCGAATTTTTCAAGCGGCTCCGAAAGCGGATGCACGCCGGAAATGACTTTCCCATACACCGCTTCAAGGACGCCGAGACCTTTCTGCCCATTCTCCACCACAGACACTTCACGACTCATATCAGCACCTCCGCCCGCATTATAGCGCGAAACGTCCACGAGGCGCGATTGGCGCGCGTGCGAATTGAGCAACGGGGCGATTCGCTGTAAAATCGAGGAAATTTTTTTACTGAAGGTTTCATCGAAATGGAAAACTCAAAACGCACCGTGACTTGCGGTGAACTCAACAAGTCTGATGTGGGCAAGACCGTCGTTCTCAACGGCTGGGTCCACAGGAACCGTCTGCTCGGCGGTCTTTCGTTCGTTCTTTTGCGCGACCGCTACGGGCTTACGCAGGTCGTCGTCGGGGACAAGGCGAGCGACGAAGTGAAGAAAATTGCCGCGTCACTGAAATCAGAATACTGCGTCGCGATAAAGGGCGTCGTCGCCGCGAGAAGCGAGAAGGACGTGAACCACGACATGGCGACGGGAGAAATCGAGGTCGAGGCGGAGGAAATCGAGATTTTCACGACGTCGGACGTTCTTCCGTTCCAGATTGACGAAGTGCGGCAGAAGGACGGGACCATCTCCCTCCCGAACGAGGACATCCGCCTCAAATACCGCTACCTCGACTTGAGGCGCGAGCCGATGCAGAAGAACATCATCCTGCGCTCAAACGTGACGTTCGCGACGCGCGAATACCTCACGTCGCTCGGGTTCCTCGAAATCGAGACGCCGACGTTCATCAAATCGACGCCGGAAGGCGCGCGCGACTACCTCGTCCCGAGCCGCGTTCACCCGGGGAAATTCTACTCGCTTCCGCAGTCTCCTCAGCTCTACAAGCAGCTTTTGATGGTATCCGGATTCGACAAGTATTTCCAGATTGCCCGCTGCTACCGCGACGAGGACGCGCGCGGAGACCGCCAGCCGGAATTCACGCAGATTGATATGGAGATGAGCTTCACGAACCGCGAGGAAGTTCTTTCGACGACGGAAGGGCTGATGCGCCACATCTTCAAGAAGACGCTCGGATACGACCTTCCCGCACAATTCGACAGAATCAGCTGGGACGACGCGTTCGACCTGTACGGAAGCGACAAGCCGGATTTGCGCTTCGGGATGAAGATGCAGGATGCCGCGTTCATGGCTGATTTGTCGGACTTCAACGCGTTCAAGGCGGGCGCGGCGAACGCAGACAAGTCGATCGAGCGGCACAAGCGGAGCGGGCTCAAGGCGCTCGTCGTGAAGAACGTCGCGGACAAATATTCGCGCAAGGCGGTCGAGGCACTCGAGACTGTCGCGAAAATCAACCACGCGAAGGGCTTGGCATGGATGAAGGTGAACGCCGAGGGAAAATTCGAGGGCGGAATCTCAAAATTCTTCGCCGGAAAGGAAGATGAAATCTGCAAAAAACTCGGCGCGGAGAAGAACGACCTCCTCCTTTTCGTGAGCGACGAAAAATGGCAGACGGCATGCGTCGCGCTGGGCGCCGTCAGGAAGCAGCTCGGAAAGGACCTCAACCTCTACGACCCCGCCGACGAATTCCACTTCGCGTGGATAATCGACTTCCCGTACTTCGCGTGGAACGAGGACGAGAACCACTGGGAGACCGAGCACCACATGTTCACCCTCCCGCAGAAAAAATACTGGGACACGCTCGAAAGCGACCCGGGAGCCGTCAAGGGCGATTTGTACGACCTCGTCCTGAACGGCTACGAGCTTGCCTCAGGCTCAATGCGTATCAACGACCCTGCCCTCCAGCAGAGAATCTTCAAGATTGTCGGCTACTCGGATGAGCGCGCGAAGAAGGCGTTCGGCTTCCTCGTCCAGGCATTCAAGTTCGGAGCGCCGCCGCACGGAGGAATCGCACCGGGACTCGACCGCCTCGTCATGCTCATGAGGCACGAGGAATCAATCCACGAGGTCATCGCGTTCCCGAAGAACAACCTCGCGGCAAGCCCGATGGACGAATGCCCGAGCGAAGTGGACGAGCAGCAGCTCAAAGATTTGCACATCGTCTGCACGGAAAAGGAATCCGAATAGGAATCCGCGCTGAATAAAACATCCCTCCGCCCGCGAAAAACGACACCGGGCGGAGGGATGTTTTGTTTTGGGGCGGCACTTCCCGTTTTCAGCGGATTTTTTCCATCACGGACTCAGCCGAATCGAGAAGCGCGCCCGCGTTCCGGCTGACGCGGGTCATCTCGTCGGACACGGACTCGTTCTCCTCCTTCATCGCGGAGAACTGCGCCGCCGTTTTCCGGACGCTTTCCGTTATGCCGGACAAATTGTCGCCAATCGTATGCCCCAGCGAATTCTGGCTCTCTATCGCCTCCGCCATCCTGCTGAAATTCCTGCTGACGAGGGAGCCGCTTTCCACGATGCGCTCGAACGAATCTTTGACGACGAGCGCATATTTCCGCATCTCCTGAACCATTCCCGTAATCTCCCCGATGACGTCCGAGACTTCCTCCTCGTGCTCCTGGCTTTTCTCCGCGAGGTTGCGGATTTCCTTCGCGACAACGGCGAACCCCGCGCCATGCTCGCCCGCGTGCGCCGCCTCGATTGCCGCGTTTATGGAGACGAGCGCCGTCTGCTCCGTGACGTTCGAGATGAAATCGTTCGCGTAATGGAGCCGCTCCGCGCATTCCGACAACGCCCCGATTTTCGCGTCGAGCTCAGAAAGATGCTCCGCGCCTTTTCCCGAGCTCTCGCGCAAATCGCTCGCAGACTGGATGGAATCGGCGCGGGACGAATCGAGGACGCGGATTTGCTCAAGGAGCGAGGAGATGTGCTTTTCCGACTCCTCGATCGCGGACGTCTGCTCGAACAGCAGGTCGCCGAGAATCCGTATCGAGCCGAGGTTCGCGCTCACCGATTTCCTGACCTTGCCGACGATTCCAGCCTGCGACGACGCGTCGTCCTTCGTCTTCGCCATCACCGCGCTCATCGAGCCGAGAATCCGCGAGAGGAACAAATTGAAGACGGTTATGATGAAAACTGCCATGAGAACCAGGACGAGGGAAATGACGGGGAGGATTCCGCTGAGCATCTCGCCCGCAGTGTAGGGCTTGTACGCGACGAGATACCAGCCGACGGTCGGGACGCTCCGTATCTCGAAAACGCCGCCCGACGTCACGAACGAAATTCTGTCCTCGATGCCGCCTGCCGAAACGCCGTCAAGCTCCGGCAAAAGCTCCGTCACGGAAACCTTCTTTTCGAGGATGCGCTTGTCCGTCGTGCCCGTAACCTCGCCGAGATGGTTGAAGAAATACATCGAGACGTCCGGCTCGATATCCTCGTACAGCGAGTCGAAAAAGCCGTCGAGCGGAATTCCCGTCCCGCAAATTCCCGCCGGATGCCCGTCGCCGGAATTCACCACGGCATTTATCCAGAGGTTCGTCTTCTTCAGCTCGGAATTGTAGTTTATGTTGAAGTTGTACGGTTTCCCGCATTCGAGCGTCATGGAATACCAGTACTGCTCCGGCTCAAGCGGATTGACGATGTATGCCGGACGGCAGTCCGAATAGAACATTTTGTCGGTGTCGGAAACCCAGAAAACGGAATTGCTGAGGAACGAATCCTGAAATGACGCGAATTCCCTCACCGCGCCGTCGCGTATCCTGTCGTCGTACGGATGCACCATAAAATCGAGCACGGCGGGGGATTTCGTCATCTGCATCACGAGCGCAATCTGGCTGTTCAGCCCGCTTTCGAATTCAAGAGACTTCATCTGCACGAGCTGCGCGAGGCGCGCACATGTACTCTGGTTGAACGAGTGGCGCGAGCCGAGAACGACAATCATAACGGCGACAACTGCCGTCGCGATTATGAAAGCCGCGGAGAAAAAAAGAATCTGCGAGCGATATGATTTTTTCCTGAAAAATTCCATGACACCATGATACTTTAGAATCCGCAAAATGCAAAAAATACAATGTAAAATGTTTAGACCTGTTCTGAAATTGTGGTTTCCGAACAGGCTTCTTGAGTTGTCGGAACATCGCAAAAAAACGGATTCTTCTCCGCACGGAAGCCCGTGTCAGCGCATCTTTTCCGAAAAGCAAAAAAAATCCGCCCGAAACGCGGGCGGACACATCTGTCTGCAATGACGCGGACCCCTGTCACTTCACGGCAGGAGCATTTGAATTCACGACGTAGCTTTCCCCGTTCGTGAACGGCTCAATCGCGACAATCTTGGAAAGCCACCCCTGAGCCTCGGACTTTGTCGTGCACGGCCCGACGCGGACGCGGTATTTCATCTTGCCGTCGGAGTCAATCGTGAAGACCTCCGCCGGCATCTTGTTCTTTATGAGGATTGCGCGCGCGCTGTCCGCCTTGTTCTTGTCCTCGAACGAGCCGACCTGAACCCAGAATTTGTCCGCGAGCGCGCCGCTTTTTGACGCGGAGGTTTTTGCCGAAGAAGCTTTTTTCGCGCCTGACGAAGCCGGCTTCGACGATGCCGTCTTTGAGGGGCGAGAATCCCTGTCCTTCGACTCAATCTGCGCCGCGGTGAAGTCGTTCTGCGCCGTCACGCTCGGGCTTTTCACGATGTTGTTCAAATCAATCGTCGTATCCCCGTCATCCGAATCATTCCCGCTGCCCTCGAAGTCGGACGGAAAGACGCTGTCGGCGACCGATGAGGAAGCTTTCGGCTCGCCTTCCTGAGAAGCAAGCCCGATTCCGTCAAGCGTCACCACATCAGCACTTTCCGCGCCGCTCGTGCCCTCGTAATCGGAAGCGAACGGGGAAAGCGGGGTGTCCGAATGGTACGCGCCGTCCGGAATCGCCCCGGAATTGATGTCGCTGACTATCCATCCGCTCGACGCCTCGTATCCGGAGCGCTGGTTCTTCCCGCTTTTGCTTATGTCAGATGAATACAGAATTATCGCCGCGCCAACGACGACAAGGAGGAACACTCCCGCCGCCGCCATTATCCACAAAGTACGCCTCTGGTTGTTGTTCTGGTTTTTGTCGCTCATTTTTCCCCTCGTTTCGCACGTTCGATTTTTTCCATGCATTCCGCGATGTTCCGTTCCAGAACCCGCAAATCTCCCGTGTTTTTCACCCTATATGTATCGGCATTTGATTTTTTATATTTAGAGAAGAGATTTCTCTGCGCCCAAAATCGGGCAAGAATCCGACTGAACGGAAGCGCGTCCCGCCGGCGCGCCCTCAGAAGCCTGACGAAAAACGGCGCGTCGACGAAAATGACGGCGTCGCATTCGGCAATGCACCCGATTTTATGGAGGACGGTCGCGTTTATCACGGCATCCTGCCCCCGAGCGCGGCATCCGGAAGCGAACGCGCGGAGCCTCCTGTCGACTTCAGGAAGGACAATCGCCTCCTGCCGCGAAAGGAGCGCCTTTTCCGAGAACACGAGCGCGCCCAGGCTCCTCCTGTCGAGCGAACCGTCCGGGCGGACGAGACGAATCCCGCGCTTTTCCGCATCGGCAGAAAATTCCCCGACGATTCTTTCCACGACGGACGAATCCCCGAGGATTTCATGGACGACGGAATCCGCATCGACCGCGGCGAACCCTTTTGCCGAAAAGATTTCCGACGCGGCGTTTTTCCCCGCCGCCATTTTTCCCGTAACGCACAGTATCAATGGAATTCCCCCCATTTCTTCCCCACCTCGACGGAAACGCGCAGCGGGACGGAAAGCCTGTACGCGTGCTCCATCTTGTCGCGGACGAGCGCCACCGTATCGGAAATTGACTTTTCGTCGTCGTCGCACTCGAAAATCAGCTCGTCGTGCACCTGAAGGATGAGCCGCGCGCCGGTCGGGTTCTCGGAAAGCGCGTCGTCTATGTCTATCATCGCCTTCTTCACGATGTCGGCAGCGCTTCCCTGAATCGGGGAATTCTTCGCCATGCGCACGGCAGCCTCGCGCACCGTCTTGTTCGAGCTTGCGATGTCGCGGATTTCGCGCCGGCGCCCAGAAATTGTCGACGTGAACCCGGTCGATTCGGCATCGCGCACCGTCTTTTCGAGGAATTCCCTGACGCCCGAATAGATTCCGAAATACGCCTTTATGAATTCGTCCGCCTCGTGGAAGCCGATTCCCAAATCGCGGGCAAGGCGGTACGCCCCCATCCCGTACATTATCCCGAAGTTGAACGTCTTCGCGCTGCGCCTCATCTCCGCCGTCACCTCCCCAATCGGGACGCCGTAAATCAGCGACGCCGTCGATTTGTGCACGTCGACGCCCTCGTTGAACGCGCGGCACAGGTTCTCGTCGCCGCTCAGATGCGCGAGGACGACAAGCTCAATCTGCGAGTAGTCCGCGCTTATGAGGACTTTCCCGCTGGCGGCGGTGAACGCGTTCCGAATCCGCCTTCCCTCCTCCTCGCGAACGGGAATGTTCTGCAGGTTCGGGTCGCGGCTGGAAAGGCGCCCCGTCGCCGTTCCAGTCTGCATGAAATTCGTGTGGATGCGCGACGACGAGTCGACGAGATTCGGGAGCGCCTCGACGTACGTGGAAAGGAGCTTCGATTTTCCGCGGTAATCCAAAATCTTCGCGACGAACGGATTGTCGACAAGCTCCATCAGAGACTCCTCGTCCGTGGAATATCCGCCGCTCTTCGTCTTCCGCTTTCCCTTCAGCCCCATCTCCTCGAACAGGACGACGCCGAGCTGCTTCGGGGACGCGATGTTGAACGAATGCCCCGCCGCGTCGAATATCTCCCTTCTGATTTCGGAAAGCGCGCGGGAAAGCTCCTCCCCGTATGTTCCGAGCGCGCCGGTGTCGAGATGAACCCCGGCCGCCTCCATGCCCGCGAGAATCGGGAGAATCCGCATTTCCGTGGCGAACACGCCGGAAAGCCCCGCCTCGGAAAGTCTCCCAGAAAGGACGGCATACAGCTGGAGCGTGAAGTCGGAATCCTCCGCGCTGTACTGCGCCGCGACTTCGACAGGAACGTCGGCGAACGTCTTCCCCCTGTCCACGATTTCGCTGAATTCGGTGCCTTTGAGCGAGAGAATTTTCTCGGAAAGGCTCTCGAGCGAGAACGAATTCTTCTCGCTGCGCCCCGGCTCAAGAACCCACGCCGCAATCATCGTGTCAAAAACGTTGCCGCACGGCGGGAAAACGATTTCGCCGTCGTCCGCGCCGCCGGAGGAATCCCCGTCATCGAGGCAGGCGAACAAATCGAGCTGGCCGTCCTCGCCGGCTTTCGCGCGGCTGTTCCTCTCAGCCACGCACGGGCCGCCTGAAAAACCGTTTGCGGCGAGAACCTCGATGTCGAACTTCGCGTTGTGCATGACAATCGTCGCGCCGGAGGAGAACAGCTTTTCGAGGCAGGCGAACGCGTCGTTTTTCTGCATCGCGCCACCGCCCATCAGCGGCACGTAGAATCCGCTTCCCGCCTCAAAGCTGAAGCTGAACCCCACGATGTTCGCGCTCCACGTGTCGAGCGAATCCGTCTCCGTGTCGAACGCCACGACGCCCTTTCCAATTGCGCGGGAGAAAAGCGCGGAAAGCTCGTCCTTGTCCCTGACGATTTTATAGTCGCCCTCGTTCTTCTTCAAAGGAACAGCATCGCTTTCCCCATCTTTTCCGCGCGAAAGCTCGTCGAACAGCCCCGCAGCCTTCGGGAGCGAGAATTCGCGGAGCTTCTTCGCCGCCGCGGAATAATCGAGCGAGGCGACGGAAAGCGACTCGAACGAGAACCCGTCGCCGAGCGGAACGTCGTAGCGGAGGGCGACGAGCTTTTTGGAGAAGAACGCGTTCTCCTCGTCCGCGCGGACTTTCTCGCCGACAGCGCCTTTTATCTCGGACGAATGCTCGTAGAGCGCCTCGACGGAACCGTATTCCTTTATGAATTTCACCGCCGTCTTCCCGCCGACGCCCTTGACGCCGGGAACGTTGTCGGCGGTGTCGCCGGTAAGGCTCAGGATGTCGCAGATTTTTTCCGGAGGGACGCCCCACTCCTCCTCGACGAGCGCGGAATCGACTTCCTCCCACATCTTAGTCTTGTCTTTTTTTCCGGGACGCAGAATCCCCACGTTCCCGCCGACGAGCTGGAGCAAATCCTTGTCGCCGGAAAGGACGAAAACGCGGAACCCCTCAGCGGATGCCCTGCGCGCGACCGTCGCGATGACGTCGTCGGCCTCGAATCCGTCGGAGCGCACCGCCGTTATGCCGAGCGCCGCCATTATCTCCTCAATCCAGGGGAACTGCGCCTTCAAATCGTCCGGCGTCTCCTGCCTGTTCGCCTTGTATTCCGGATACATCTCGTGCCGGAACGTGGGAACGCGCGAGTCAAGCGCGACGACGAACATGTCCGGCCTGAAATTCTTCAGCGTCAGCGCGAGGTTGTTGAAAAAGCCGTGAACGGCGGAAATGTTCTCGCCGGCCCTGTTCGTAAGGGGCCGTTTCACGAACGCGAAATACTCGCGGTATATAAGCCCGTAGCTGTCGAGAATGAACAGCGTCTTTCTTCCATCTTTCCCGCAATCAGCCGGCGGGTTCCCCGAAAAATCCAAACTTTCCATAAAACGCATTATATGATTTATAGGTGAAAAAGTCGTTCCCGCCAAAAAGCCCCGTTCGAAATCGCGCGAGATTCATGTTAAAATGATGGTTCCAAAAAGCCGGCGGTTTTCCGGCAAAAACGAAGAACGGAGAGAGCGATGTGCCGAAAATCAGACGCGTCCGGAAATCCAGTTTTCCCGCGCACGAACAGTGACAGGCGTTTTTTTTCAGTCCGCATGGGAAAAACGCGGAACCGGAAAATCATCGCGGCGGCGGCGCTCATCCTCTCCGCAGGGACGATGTCCTGCGAGAAAAGGCAGCGCGAGCCTGAGTCGCGGGAAGCGCTGGGAACCGTCTGTTCCGTGAACCTTTACGAAAGCGGGACGGAAAGCAAATACGGCAAGATTTTCGCGCGGCTCGACGAGATAGACGCGCTCTTCAACCTCTCGTCGCCGGCATCGGACATTTCGCGCGTGAACGCGGCGCGCGGCGCGCCGGTCGAAGTCGCCCCCGATTTCATAAAAGTCCTGTCCGAGGCTCTCGAAATCGCGCGCGTCACGGAAGGCGCGTTCAACCCGGCATTGGGCTCCGTCACGGAACTCTGGCGGAACGCGAAAATCCACACGGACAGGATTCCGTCAAAAACGGAGATACGGAACGCGCTCGCGCACGCCGATTTCCGGAAAATACGGCTCGACGAGCAGGCGGGAACGGTCTGCATGGGAGACGCCGAGGCGAAGCTCGACTTGAACGCGATTGCGAAGGGATTCGCGGCCGACTCCATCGCGGAAATCCTCGCGCAGGGAAACGTGAAGGGCGCGACCGTCAACCTGGGCGGGCACATATACGTGTTCGGCACGAAAAAGGACCGCTCGCCGTGGAAGCTCGGCATAAAGAACCCGAACGCCCCGGAAGGAATTCCCGCGGTCTCGATATCGGGGCTGCAGGACACGGCTGTCGTCACGAGCGGAATCTACGACGGATTTTTCACGAACGGAAGCGGCGACAAAAATGCGGGCGGCGTTTTCTTCCATCATATAATCGACCCCGAAACGGGGTTCCCCGCCGACAACGGAATTCTTTCGATGACAGTCGTCTGCAGGAACGCGGCGGCGGCGGACGCGCTCGGCACGGCATTCTTCGTCATGGGAAAGGAAAAATCGTTCGCGATGATGGGTGAAGGCGCGTTCGACCCGGTTGCTGGGGGAAGGCCGCTCGCGGTCTCCATAACGAACGACGCGCGCATATCGGCATCGCGCGGGCTTGAGGGGTACATCGGCGTCGTCCTCAACGATTATACCATATCATTCCGATAATAAATTCAGACCATCGCGCTCCGGGGATGCCCCCGTTTACAGATGAATTTATGGGCGCGGTTATAATATCATCAGCAAACGATTTCCGCTTTTGCCGGCTGATTTTGCGGGGATTCGCGCGGATTTCATCGGGAGGAAGAGTATGGATTTTGAAGAACCAACCATCGAGCAGCTCGAATACATGGTTCGAATGCTGAACAAATGCACGGACTCGTTCATCTTCATGTACGACATAAACGCCGACACGTTCATCATATCCGAAAGCGCGCGCAAGATTTTCGACTTCCCGTTCGAGAAATTCGACAACGCGCTCGAGGAGCTGACGAGGATAACGCACAAGGACGACAAGACGGCGTTCTCCAACGAGATTGAGCTGATAAAGACGAACAGGAAATTCGAGCTGAACATGGAAATCCGCTGGATGAACAGGCTCGGAAGGCAGATTTGGATAACGTGCAGGGCGAACCTGATGCCGACATCAAACCCGTACACGAAAATTCTCATCGGCATCGCGGAAATCACGAACGACTCCGACAAATCCGACATCATAACGGGGCTCGCCACCGAATCGCAGCTCAGGAGCGACTTCGCGCTCATGAAGACGAGCGTGGACACCGTGTCGGGCTTCATGCTCAAAATCGACATCGACGACATCGGGACGATAAACGAGCAGTACGGCTCGAGAATCGCGGACCTCGTCCTGGCGAAAGTCGGAGAGGGATGCAGGAGGGCGTGCGACGGAATCGCAAAGGCGTACAAGGTCAGCTCGTCCGAATTCATCTGCATGAACCTCACGGGGCTTTCGGCGCTCGTCGCGCAGAAACTCTACGACAACATCAAGCGCGAAATTTCCAAGCAGGACCAGGGGCTGGGGCGCGACATCATATTCACGATATCGGGCGGAATAGTCGCGTTCACAAACGACAACTCGCATCTTGAGGCGTTCACGAGAAAGCTCAACTACACGCTGTCCGTCGCGAAGTCGCACGGGAAGAATTCGTTCGTCACATTCAACGCGAACGACTACCAGCGCCACCTGCGGAACCTCAACCTGCAGGAAGCGCTCAGGGACTCGATAAAGAACGATTTCCGCGGGTTCGAGCTTTTCTACCAGCCCGTCATCGACGCGAAGAGGATACACCTCGACGAGGACAAGACGGTGCTGAACATCATCGGGGCGGAGGCGCTCCTGCGGTGGAGCCACCCCGATTACGGAACGCTCATGCCCGACGAATTCATTCCCATCCTCGAGCGGACGGGAATGATTGTCCCCGTCGGAAGGTGGATTCTCATCAAGGCGTTCTCCCAGTGCCGCGAATGGAACAAAATCCAGCGCGATTTCCACATGAGCGTGAACATATCGTACGTGCAGGTGCAGAAAAGCGACATACTCTCGGACGTGAAGACGGCGCTCCTCAACACGAAGGTCGAGCCGCACAACATAACGATGGAGCTTACGGAAAGCGGGTACATCGACAACGCCAACGCGCTCCAGGAGCTTACGGAATCGTTCTCAAACCTCGGGCTTGACGTCGACATCGACGATTTCGGGACGGGATACTCGAACCTGCGCTACCTCCAGTACCTGCACGCCTCGACGCTCAAGCTCGACTACACGTTCGTCCACAAAGCGGCGCACGGGAACGACGGCGACAACAAGGTCATCAAGCACATCACGCAGATGGCGCACGAGCTGAACATGAAGGTCTGCATGGAAGGAATCGAGACGAAGGAGGACATGGAGAAGCTTCTCGAATACGGCCCCGACAAATTCCAGGGATTCTATTTCGGCTGCCCGATGAGCGCGGTCGATTTCCGCGAGCACAACATCCGGCACGACTCGACCGCGGACATCTACGAAAAGAACAGGAGCGACGACCTGCTCGGCGAGCTCCAGAGCATCTGAAAAACGCCCGGTCAAAAGAACGCCCTGCCCGAAACAATCGCGGGCAGGGCGTCCTTTTTTCCATGGCCGTCAGGCGGCTCGCGAAAAAAATGGAACGGAACCTAGATGTAATGCCTGATTTCGTTGTGGTCGATGGTCCTCGTCTTCACGGCAGTTATGTAGCTTCCGTAAAGCGCGCTCGTGACGTCGAACAGGGCGGCGAACGAGCAGAGGACGGGCGCGACCGGGCGGAACAGCAGGTATCCCGCATCAAAGCCGCGACCGTACATCGTGCAGAGAATCGTCAGCGCGACGAACGTTCCGCCGGACGGAAGCGAGCAAAGCATGAACGAAAGCCCGAACGCCGACATGAAAAGCCACACTACGTCCTCGACCTTTATATCAAGCCCCGAATACGAGCCGAGAATCGTCACGAAGCAGATTGAGATGACGAGCGACGTCCCTCCCCTGCTGAAAATCGAGAAGAACGGGAACGTGAAGCTGTTCGTCTCGTCGCGGATTCCGAGGCTCTCGCGGCCGTGCCTCATCGCAATCTGCAGCGATATGTTCGAGTCTCCCGAGAAAAACGACGCGAGAAGCGGGCAGATGCTCGCGTACAGGACGCGGAACGGGCGCGGGTCCTTGCAGACGAGCCGGATGACGAGCGGGCAGACGACAACCGCGAAGATGACGAAATCGACGGTGAGCAGGATGACGAGCGGAACGAACGTCCTCGACTCGAAATACGGGCGCGCGGAAAGAATCCAGTTGCACGAGACGGCAATCATCCCCACGGAGAACCATTCGACGAAAAAGCTCGAAATGCCGTAGCACAGGCGCGAAGCCGACTCGAAAAGCGAGATTACCGGCTTGGACGAATCCTTGTCCGACGCGCAACCAGCCCCGGCAAAACCGGCGAAAACGAACGCGGGAAGAAGGTAGACGCCGTCCTTGAGCGCGTCGAACCCGGAATACGGGAAAATCTGCATCAGGAGCGAGCGGATGCTCACCGACGGAAGCTCCGTCATCCGCTCGCCCGTTATCGGAATCCGCGGGATTTTCACGATGAGCGCGGACATGATTCCCATGACGAGAAGGATGAGCGTGAACGCGAACACGAGCAGAATCGTCCACGACGACGTTTTCAGGAGCGTCCTCGAATCGCGCAGCCTGAAGAACGCGTAGGATGCGCTGAAAAAAAGGAGCGGCATGAGCGAGTAACGCCCGAACCGCACCGCGAATTCGGAGATGCCCGAAATGACGACGCCGACCGACGACACCTTCGTCGGGAGGATGAAGTACGCCGCGATTCCGAGCGCTATTCCAATCAGATATTTTATCCAGACTTTCATAATGGGCGAATTATATCAAATAAAATGTGCGTGTGGTATAATCGGCAGAATCATGGAAAAGACACTGCTCATCGCCGGCAAGGAGCTTCCTGACGGAGAGATGTTCGCCTCGGGGGCCGTGACAAGCGGGCGGAAGACGCTTATAACGAGGCTTCCGCAACCGGGCGACGATAACGAAGGGCTGAGGACATCGACGAACGGGATTCTCAGCGCATCATGGAACAGACCGTCCGCGCTTTCCGCGCGCGCCCTCGTCCTCAAAGCCCTGAACGAATTCGGGCATCTCGACGAGTGCGTAATCGTTTTCGACGAGCCGCACCTCCTCCAGAAATACGGCGACATCGCGAGCACCGCGGAGAACGTCCGCATCATCGAGGAGCTTATATCGAGCTACCAGTACATCGCCGCGGAGATTACGACGCGCGTGCAGAAGCAGATTCGCAACGCGTCGCAGTTGTCGGCGGAGGAAAAAAGGCGGCTCCGACTGGTGTTCCTCCACAAGACAAACCATTCCCTCGCGCAGGGAATCCTCGAAAAATCGACGGACAAGCCGTCTTCGCCGTTCCTTTCGGCGGCATCAGCCGCGTTCAGGGCATACGCGGAGAACATCGCGGCGAGCCTCGTCGAAAGCGACGACATAACGCCGCTTCTCGTCACGTGCGACGAAGGGAACGACATGCACGCAAACGACGCAGTTCTTTCGTCGTGGCTTTTCGGATATCTCGACCAGCTCGACTCTCTCAGGAGACCCCTGTCGGCAAAACAGCGGCTCTCATGGACAAAGGCGGGGACAAAAACCCCGGGAGGCTTCGGATTCTTTGGGTAATACGGCAATCGGACTTGAGGTCCACTTCATTCTTGTATGCGCGCTCCGGATTTTTCTGAGCTTCTGCGCGGGGCTTATCCTCGGGCTTGAGAGGAAGCACCGGCAGCAGGTTCTCGGGATACGGACGCTTATCCTGATTTCGGAGTCGGCGACGCTCCTCGGAATTCTCTCGACGTTCATAGTGAAAGCCGCCGGTGCGGGAGATGCAGCCCGCATCGCGGCGCAGGTCGTAAGCGGCTGCGGATTTCTCGGCGGCGGCGCGATAATGAAAACGGGGCTGAACATAAAGGGGCTCACAAGCGCCGCAATCATATGGACGGCGGCGGCGACGGGACTTTCGCTCGGCTCGGGGCTTTATATTCCGGCGATTCTCTGCGTTCTCGTCGCGGTGATTTCCCTCGTCGGCATCGAGAAATTCGAGCAGAAATATTTTCCCGCCGAGCGCTCGAAATGCCTCCGCCTCACGTTCGACGTCCAGCCGGGCGCGCACATCGACACGGCGGAGCTGAAATCCGCGATAGAGCGCAACGGCTTCACGGTTTCCGACATGAACATGAGCCGGATTATCGCGAGCAACATGATGATTTTCCATTATTCGGTGAAGTCGCCCAAAAAAGACGACTTTTCCGCCCTTATTGACGAGCTTTCCAAAATCGGGGCGCTGTCGGAATTCTCCATAACCGACTGATTTCCCGCGCGGACAAAAAAAGACGCGCGTTTTTTGCGCGCGCCCTTTTTTTTGAGCCGGTGAATCACACGGTGAACTGCGACATCTGATTTCCGATGTCGGCGATAGATTCCCTCATGCGCGACGAGATTTCCGAAAGCTCGTTCCCGCTTTCGCTCACGCGGCTCGCCCCGGACGACATTTTGTCCATCGACTCCTTCATAATCCGGCTCGAATCCTGCAAATCGTCCATGTTCCGGAGAATTTTCTTGTTCCTGTCCGCCATGTCTCGCGCCGCGCTCGTGACGTCGATGGTACTGTCCTTCATGCGCGCGAGCATGTCGATGACATGCTGGGAGCCTTCGGTCTGCTCAACCATCGCAGCCTTAATCTGCTGGACGAGCTCGTTCGTGTGCTTGATTTCGTCGGTGACCGCCGTGAACGCGCCGCTCGAATCCTGCGAAGCCGACACGACTTCCGCAATCGACGACTGGATGCTCCGCAGCTGCTCGCCGATTGTCTTCGACTGCGTAGAGGACGTCTCGGACAGCTTCCTGATTTCATCGGAGACGACGGCGAATCCCTTTCCGGCATCCCCCGCATGGGCAGCCTCGATTGCCGCGTTCATCGCCAGTAGGTTCGTCTGGCTTGCGATCGACGCGATTGCGCTGTTCGCCTCCTGAAGCATCCTCGACATTTCCTCAATCTGAGAGATTTTCTCGTTCACCGCGTGCTGCTTCGACTGCCCGTCGAGGGAACGCGATTCAAGCTCGCCGAACGAATCCGCCATAGCATCGACAGTCGAATTCACGGAGCGGATGTTCCCGACCATCTCCTCTACGGAAGAAGACGCGGAGGAAACCTGCTCCGCCTGCGCCATTATCATCTTGTCGAGCCTGTCGATGTTCCCCGCCACGTCGTCAACGGCGCCCGCCGCCGAGCGGACGCTGCTCTCCTGCGAGGACATCGACGCGCCGACGTCGTTTATGCTTCCGATTATCTCGCTGATTGCGCGCCCCACATTGTCGGCCGCTCCGTTCATGTCCCGTCCGACCACGCGGAGCTTCGACTCCGAATCCTTAATCTCGGACGTGATGCCCTGGAATTTCTCGAGGAACCTGTTCACCTCGGCGACAAGCTCGTCGAACACGCGGAAGACGGAGCGCCTTCTCATCACGACGCGCTTCGTAAGGTCGGCGTTCCCGCTCGAAAGGTCGGCGACAGCACCCTTGAGGATGCGCAGCTGCCCGATTATGCTCAGAATCGTCACGGAAAGGAGGATGAAAACGGCGATGATTGCCAGGCTGATGAGGAACGGGAGCGCGGCGAATTTCCGGAACGACGCGTTGTCGTACGGAACTTTCAGCACGAGATGCCACTTCACGAGGTCAAGCGGCATGATAAGATACTCGCCGTCGCGGGCGCTGGATATCGTCAGCGAGGACGGAAGGGGGTCGATGCCCTTGAGGTGCGGCATCCGCTCCACAATCGGGATTTTCTTTTCTATAATCGAAGTGTCCCTGCTTCCAGTAATCTCAAGCTCGTTGTTGTAAAGGTAAATCTCTATGTCGGAATCAAGCCCGTCGACCATCGACTTGAGCATGTTCGAAAGCTCGATTCCAGTCCCGACCATCCCAATCGGAACGCCATTGTCGCGGACGACGGCGTTCACCCACAGATTGACGACGTTTATCTGCTGGTTGTAGTTGATGTTGAAGTTGTACTCGTCCGTCTTGTAGAGCGTCATGTTGTACCAGTATTCGCTAGGCAACGACGGGTCGACGACGTACTGCGGCTTCATGTCGTTCCAGAAAACCTTGTCGACGTCCGACGTCCAGTAAATCGAATGGCTCGAAAAGGAATCCCTGAACGACTCGAAATCGAGGAACGCGTTCATCTTGAGCATCGGGTCGTCGGGCTCCTTCAGGTATTCCTTGACAGAGCGCGTCTTGACGAGCTGCCGTACGATTGTCAGCTGCTCGCTCATGCGCATCTCGAATTCCGTGCAACGGAGTCGGGCGGCAAGCTCCATCCTCGCGTTCGCGTCAATCCTGAACATATACTGCGAAATTTTGTTCACGATAAAAATGTCGCAGACAAGAACAAGAATTCCCAAAGCAATTCCCGCAAAAACCTTCCTCATTTTGGGCATAAACGTCCTCCATAAATAAAAACAGTCATGAAAACAGCTTCCCGAGCAGGTTCCTAAAACTGCGATGCCAAAAAGACAGAGCCATTTTTGCGTTTTTGCCCGCATTCCCCGAACGGAAAACATCTAATTATAATTAAAATAAGAATTATTTAACATAATTTTTATAGTTCGGATGTTCTTTTTATCGAAAAATTTCGCCACGACGGACGCATTCCCGCCGACGCGATTTCATGGCGGAAGCCGCATGGGGATTACAAAGCAACGGCGGAATGCTAGAATGACCGTTCTATGAATTCGACGAACAGCAGCCAAAACCGATTCGAAAACCCGCTCATCGTGCAGAGCGACAGGACGATTCTTCTTGACGTGCACGCGCCCCGCGCCGACGAATGCAGGCACGCGCTTGTCCCGTTCGCGGAACTTGAGAAATCACCGGAACATTTCCATACGTACAAGCTCACCCCGCTCTCATTGTGGAACGCGGCGGGCGCGGGATTCAAGCCTGAGGATGCTGTGCGCGTCCTGAACGAATACTCGAAATACGACGTCCCGCAATCGGTCGCGGTCTGGATTTCCGAGACGGCGGGAAGGTTCGGCAAGCTCAGGCTCGTCCCCGCCCCGGGAATCGACGTCCCCGAAAAGGAAGGGAGCGCGAAGAAAATCCGCGAGGACTACCTCTACCTCGTCACGAAAAACCAGAACGTGTTCCGCGAAATCAACGCGTCGCGCGTCGGGAAAAAATACCTTGCGCAGTGCGAGTACGTTCCCGTGTCGGCGGAAACAGACAGGGAACTTTCCATAACGGACGAGGAGCGGAAATTCTGCTTCTCGATGCCGCTCACGCTCCGGGGGACGATAAAGCAGGAGCTTCTTTCGATGGGCTGGCCGGTAAAGGACGACGTCCCGATGAGCGACGGCGAGCCGCTTGAATTCTCATTGAGGACGACGACTGCGGCGGGAAAGCCGTTCAGCGTGCGACAGTACCAGAGCGAGGCGGCGGACTCTATTGTCGGCGACAAGGGCGCGGGAACGGGATTCGGGACGATTGTCCTTCCGTGCGGCGCCGGCAAGACGATTGTCGGGATGGCGACGATGGCGCTCCTCAAGACGAGCACGCTCATAATCACGACGAACATCAGCGCGGTCCACCAGTGGATTGACGAGCTCGTTGACAAGACGACGCTCACGCGCGAGCAGATTTCCGAATACACGGGCGAGTCGAAGACGATAAAACCCGTAACGGTGGCGACGTACCAGATTCTCACCTGGCGGCCGGAAAAAGACGGGCCGTATCCGCACTTCTCCCTTTTCCGGCAGCGCAACTGGGGGCTGATTGTCTACGACGAGGTGCACATGCTCCCCGCGCCAGTTTTCCGCGTCGTCGCGGAGATTCAGGCGGTGCGGAGAATCGGGCTGACTGCGACGCTCGTGCGCGAGGACGGGTGCGAGGGGCACGTCTTCTCCCTCGTCGGCCCAAAGCGCTACGACGTCCCGTGGAAGGATTTGGAGCATTCGGGATTCATCGCGACGGCGGAATGCATCGAGGTCAAGGTTCCGCTTCCCGAGAGCATGGAAATCGAGTACGCGGTTGCCGACCAGCGCAAAAAGCACAAAATCGCGAGCGAGAACCCCGCGAAGGAATCGTTCGTCCGGAGAATCGTGGAATCGTCGCCGGACGACAAGATTCTCGTCATCGGGCAGTACATCGAGCAGCTCCAGTCAATAGCGCAGATGCTCGGCTGCCCGATAATAACGGGGCGCACGCCGAATTCCGAGCGCGACGAGATTTACCGGAAATTCAGGACGGGCGAGATTTCCGTTCTCGTCGTGTCGAAAGTCGCTAATTTCGCAATCGACCTTCCCGACGCGAGCGTCGCAATACAGGTGAGCGGCACGTTCGGAAGCAGGCAGGAAGAGGCGCAGAGGCTCGGACGGATTCTGCGCCCGAAGGAACGGAAATCGCGCTTCTTCACGCTCATAACGAGGAACACGACGGAGGAGGATTTCGGCGCGAACAGGCAGAAATTCCTCGCCGAGCAGGGATATTCGTACAGAATTGCGCGCTGCGAGACGGAGGACGACCTTGACGACGAGCTTTCCGGCGGTGCGGCAATCGGATACTGCGGGCAGTGACGGCTTTTAGGAGGAAAATCGGATGACAGGCGAACAGGCGCGTCATGCGCAGAGGATAGTCGAATGGAGGGAATCGCTCGCGACGATGGGCGACGCGCAGTTCTTCGAGCTTATCAGGATGTACCTCGGCGAGCTGAAATCGCCGTTCAACAAGCAGAACCTCATCGAGGAGCTCAGCTCCTTTTTGCGGAAACCGGACAACAAACGGAAAATCGCGGAGCTTCTGAGCGAGTCCGACATCGAGGTCGTCTCCGCCGTCAAATTCATCTCGGAGGCGACGCCGCGGAAAATCGCGGACTTCTTCTGCGGCAAATTCACGTTCTCAAAACTATACGAGCGGATTCTGAACCTTGAGGAGCGTCTTGTCCTCTACAAGCACGGCGACTTCCTCTTCGTAAACCCGCACCTCGACGAGACGCTTTCGACAATCGCGACGAAATCCGTGCTCGCGTGGGAGTCATGCGTCGAGAAGGAGAACACGAAGGAAGGGTTCAGGCTGTCGCCGGAGCTTCTCCTCGCGTTCGCCGCGTTTGTCAGCGAGAACGGCGACATATGCAAGGCAGACGGCTCGTTCAAGAAGCGGGCGGCGGCGGACATTGAGGCGCGCTTCCAGTGCGGGCAGGCCCCGATAAAGCGGCTCAAGGATGCGTTCGAGAACATGTCAATTCTCGTGACGAACAGCTCCGGCTCGCTTTCCGTTGACATGCCGCGATTCCGCTCGTTCGCGCATCTTCCCGAGGCGCTCCAGTACGCGTACATCGCAGTCTCGTCGCTCGGACGGTTCTCGCGGAGGATGCTCGTCCAGCAGGCAAAGCTCCTCATCGAGGTCCTTCTTTCCGTCCGGACGGGATTCACCAAGGAGAACATGATACGGACGATGTACCTGGCGACGGAGAACACGCGGCGGGACGGCGGCGAGGAAGCGTTCGGCGCGACGGGACGGTTCGCCTCGATTCTACAGCGGGCGCGGAAAACGGAGGCGGAGGCGGAAAGCGACGGGCAGAAGGAAAACGCGTTCGACGAGATGAAGCGGACGGGATGCGTCTTCTCGTCGTTCGAGCGGCTTTTCGATTCCGCGCTTGAGCTGGGGCTCCTCCGCATACGCGGAATCGACTGCGACAAGAACGACATTTTCGCCCCGATTTCGGGAATCGGAGATTTGCTTGCCCCGCCGTCGGGCACGGAGCGGAAAGTTCTTTCGATTGACGCAGCGTTCAGCGCGATGGTTTTTCCGGGACGCCCGCTCATCGCGCTCATCGACCTTGCGAATATTCTTGAGCTCAGGAAATTCGACACCGCCGTCTCGTTCGAGATTACGAAAAAATCCGTGACGCGGGCATTCAACGCGGGGATGACGGAGGAAAAGATAAGCGAGGTCCTGTCCGACGCGTGTATGCACGAGCTTCCGCAGAACATCGCGGTTTCGCTCGACGACTGGAGGAATTCGTTCTCGTCAGTGTCGCTTTTCAGGGGGTACGTTTTGCGCGTGAGCGAGGAGAAAATCCCGCTCGTGACGAAAAATCCCGCGCTCGCGCCGCTGATTGCCGAGACGCTCGCGCCCGGAATCTTCCTAATAAACGCGGAAAGCGACGCGCAGGCGGCAAGGCTCATCGCGGAAAGCGGGCTTGATTTCATCGGAAAGGTGCGCACCGCGGAGAAAAGCGACGGCGCGGCGGAATTCCCCGTCTTCAGGGCGCGGATGATTGAGGGCTGCGGGGAAAAGAAATGCGGGAACATCACCTCGGTCGAGGAGCGGAAGGCGCATTTCGACAAAATGCGGGAAATCCTCGACTCGATGGACATCACGAAAGAGGAGCGCGAGTGCCTTCTCTTCCGCATAAACCGAAAAATCGTGCTCGACGAAAGCCAGCTCAAAGCCGAGAGCGTGAAATTCGCGAAAATCGAGGCGGGCGGGATGGACTTCACCGGAAAAGTACACATAATCGAGCAGGCGGTGACGGACAAATGCCCGATAGAGATAACGTTCGCGTCCGAGGAAAGCTCCGGCGTCGAGAGCGTCTCGGGGATTCCTTCGGGCACGGAGAAATCCGACGACGACGTGCGCGTCTCGATGCGGATTTCCGGAAGCGACGACATCAGGACGTTCTCAATCAGCCAGGCGACGAAAGTCCGGCGGATTTACGACACCGCGTTCAGAAGATAAGACGCCCGCGACGGCGGAAATGCTTTTGCGCCTCGCGAATTCGGAAGATATTCTGAAAATTAGAGTTCGACAATTTCCGGCCTTGCATTTAGAATAGTGTGTTGTGAAAAAGGAGATTCCAAATGAAAAAGCAAAAATCGGTGTCAAAGCTCATCTGTGCCATCCTTGTGATAGGAATACTTTTATACTCAGGAGCCATTTTCTACACCGTAAGCAACAAACTCAACTCCGGAATTGCCTCGTATTTCTCCGGCGAGCTCAAGGAGCAGGCGACCGTGATGCTCGAGGAAATCGACTATGTGATGGAAAAATCCTCCCAGACGACGGACTGGATAGAGCGCACCATTGTTGACGAGTACCCGCTGCGCGGATACGGCAGGGAATTCACGTCGCAGATAGCACGCAGCGCCGTCGATTTTATGAAAATCGATTCGGTGTCGTTCTACGAAAAGAACGGCGCGCAGATTTCCGACACGAAATACGGGACGTGCGGACGGAGCGACATCATAGCGACGGTCCTGAGCGGAGAGGCCTATGCGGATTTCGTGAAGGAAGGAAACGACATTTTCGCGATGATTGCACGGCCGCTCAAAAACGGCACCGCCGTATTCGGGGCAGTGATAACGAAAACGAAAGCATCGACGATGGATTTGATTGACACGGTGTCGTCCTACACGGGAAACGACGTCACGATATTTTCGGGGACGACACGAGCATACACGAGCATACAGGGAATGCAGGGGACGGAGATTGCCGACACCGGGCTGATTGACGCGGCGAAGCGGGGAACATCGACATCGCTCCACACGAAGATAAACGGAATCGCGTACACGGCATTCTACTTCCCGCTCAAGGACAGGAACGGGATGTTCCTGACGACGCTCTACCTCGGGCGCCCGCTCAAGGTCGTGGAGGCCGTGTCGAAGGAAATATTCAGGCCGCTCGTCGTCGTCGTCGCGCTCTGCACCATAGCGATTCTCGTCCTTATAATATCGCAGTTCTACCTGCGGATAATCCGCCCGCTGAACGCAATCGGCAAGGCGATCGACAACCTGTCGTCGGGCGACGCCGACCTCACGTTCAGGATTGCGGTGAAGGGAAACGACGAATTCTCGCGCCTCGGCATGGGCGTCAACACGTTCATCGCGATGCTCGAGGGAATCGTCAACAGGATAAAGGAGACTGCGGCGCAGGTTCTCTCCGGAAGCGAGCAGATAAGCGAGTCGAGCCAGGCGATTTCGTCGGGAGCGAGCGAGCAGGCGGCATCGACGGAGGAAATGAGCGCGACGATGGAGCAGATGGCGTCGAACATCAGCCAGACTGCGATGAACGCGCAGAAAACCGGGCTCCTCGCCGAAAAAACCTCGGAGGAAAGCGAGGCGGGCGGGCAGGCCGTGACGGAATCGGTGAACGCGGTCAAGGAAATCGCAGAGAAAATCAGCGTCATCGGAGCCATTGCGAAGCAGACGAACATCCTCGCGCTGAACGCGGCAATCGAGGCGGCGCGTGCTGGAGAAGCCGGAAAAGGATTCGCCGTCGTCGCGTCGGAAGTCAGGAAGCTCGCGGAGCGCTCGCAGATTTCCGCGGGCGAAATTGTGGAGCTTTCCGAGCAGACGCTCGACGCCGCCGACAATGCGGGAGAGAAAATCGCCAACGTCATCCCCGACATCAAGCAGACGACGTACCTCATCGAGGAAATTTCTTCGTCGTGCAAGGAGCAGGACGACGGGGTGCGCCAGGTAAGCCAGGCAATCATCCAGCTCGATTCCGTCGTGCAGCAGAACGCGAGCGCCGCCGAGGAACTTGCCGCGATGAGCGAGGAGCTTTCCGCAAACGCAAGGGAACTGTCAAAAATAATTGGGGTTTTTAAGACGAAAGCCCCGTGATTCACGCGACTTGTTCTGCTGCTTCATGGAGGGGCTTTGTTTTTACCGCGAAAACGCGGTAAAACCCGAGCGGATTCTTGCGCGTTGTTTTAGGCAGCGCGCGTTTTTTTTGAGCAGAAAGCCCCGTGATTCACGAGACTTGTTCTGCTGCTTTGTGGAGGGGCTTTGTTTTTACCGCGAAAACGCGGTAAAACCCGAGCGGATTCTTGCGCGTTGTTTTAAAGGCAGCGCGCGTTTTTTTTGAGGGCAGAAAGCCCCGTGATTCACGCGACTTGTTCTGCTGCTTCATGGAGGGGCTTTGTTTTTACCGCGAAAACGCGGTAAAACCTGAGCGGATTTTTAGTGAATACATTTTGCAGATTTGGAAATTTTATAGTAGGTGGGGATGTATGCGTTATGGCGCTACTTATGATTTGTTATAAGAAACAGTTTTTTGAAGAAGTATAATTTACAGGGTAACAGTTGGGTAAGTTATAATATTTAAACCAGAAAATGGAGGAATTATTTATGGACATTTTAAGGATGATTAGAAGCCTATTCGAAAAAAAACAAAAGACTTATGTTGAATTAGACGATAAGTATGTAATTGTAACAAATACTCTCTCATATCCTGTGTTATGTTTAAAAACTAGCATTATTGTATCAGAAACCGAAAAAGCTTTATACAGTTTTGATACAGCCGCTCCGAAAGGAAAGGGTCGTGTTTTCAGTTTTACCGAAGGTATGAAAAAATGGGCAACCCAGGGTGGGAAATACTCTATTTGTCCAATGTCCACAAATGCCACCGAAACAGAATCCTTAAGACAAGATAAAGAAGCCATCATTGCTTATGCAAAAGAACTTAAAGTATCAGACGTTGTTATAGACTCACTTGAGAGTGGTTGTGACGGGTACCCCAAGCCCGTTCAAGAAATTATTTACGACGAAAATGGAAACAGAATGTAATGAAACTTATCATATATGGCTATGCGTTTCCTCGCCATAGCCTTTATCAAAGTAAGTCAGATTATACTTCCCATATTAATTCCGTAGCCCCGTCGGTGATTTGATTGATTCAAAATCTGTCTGGGATTGATTCTTTTGAAAGACAAAATTTTCTCTGATGTTTTCAATATCAATATCTTTAATGGCACATTAAACTAATAGCTTCAAGAACTAAAAAAGTATTTTACGGCAATGATAAAACGCACTATGCTAATTATAAAGGCATAAGTGCGTTTTTGACGTTTTTTATAGAATTGGTGGCATTATTTACAGGGTAAATGACGGATAGGTTATAATACCCTTAATAACAATTAAGCTTGGGAAATAATTATGAAGTTTTATGAAACGTTAGAAAAAGAAATCCTGAGTGCAGTAACGCCAGAACTGAATAAAAAGTATTTTGTGCTATCTGAGTATTTACAAACTTATAACGGGGTATTCATAGGTCGTGACCCCACAAAAGAAGGCTTCGGCGATTCTGCTATGATTTACGGTTACCCTGATAAAGGAAGTCCAAAACACCCTGTAACGTCTTTGAAAACTTTTGAAGAAGTCAAGAATTACTATGAAAACATTGTAAAAGGTTACAAGGTCTATAAACTGCGTGAAGGTATTGAAGTAATGTTCAGAGAGCGACAAATGCCAGTAGATTATGAGTCAAATTTTACACCAGAATTAAAGGACAAAATAGAAGAATGGTTTGATGCGTGGTGTGATTACAAAAGCAAATTCACAACTGTTGAGGACAAAGAACAACACCTAGAAAATGTTTATAATTTGGGTGTTGTTCTTGAAAACGCAGTAAAAAATGTTGAAGAAGTTGAAAATTAGGCAACTTCCAATTCTGTGAATGGTGCAAAAGGGATACCGTTTGCTTTTATAGTTGTGTAAAAAAGCTCAAACCATTTTTTGATAAAAGGTCTTTTATCATCTTCAAAATCAATACGGACATCTTTATAATAAGTTTCTGCAAGTAAAGTATTCCTATCTTCACTTTCCGCATTCTTGCTAAAGAACTCAAGTTGGGCATTTAGAACAACTGATGTTCTTGGATGTAGTGGTGTCCTATCGTAGTTTTTTGCAACTTTTTCACCAAGCTCCTTAGCATAGGCTAATATCTTTTTCTGTTGCCATGTGTTTTCTTATTAAGGAAGACATAGTAGGCGCTTCGATTTCTGTTAGCTTTAACAAGCTTTCTTTGTAAACACTCTCAAAAAACCTATTTAATTCTTTCATACTTATTTAGTAAGAACTTTCATGATACATAATTAGCAGGTTAATATTTAAAAAGTTAGGTTATCAACCGTTTTTACGGACATAGCCTTTTATTTTCGGTTTTTAATTCTTTCTTCGTGCCATTTTCGCCAAGTCATAGGCTCTTCCGAAGTGGTTGGCTTCGGTTCTTTCGGTTCGTCAAGCAGAACAACTTTAATGTCAAGTTTGTCGTATGCGACAGTAACACCAAGTTTACCAAAGACTTCTACCATTTTGGTATTCAAAACTGTAAAGTTCTTTTCGTAGTTTTCCTTTGTTCCGTAATCAATGGTTAATGTGTAACCACGAATGACTGAAATCGGTGAGTTGCGTTTAGCCTCGCCAACCGACAGACCCTCGATTGGTTCTTCCAATATCTTAGGGTTCACAACCTTAAAGTTTTCCGAAACTCTGAACATAAGCATTTCTCCTCTTTTAGCTCTTTGTTTTAAGGTGGCAAGTTAAGGAACTAAATCAACTTATGCCATTATATTATAATCTTTCTGGGTTTCTACCCTGAAAAGATATTAAACCGTTTCCACGGCGTTGCGACCAAGTATTTTAATAACTACTTGGTATGGAACAATTTCGTAAATTACGCAAAGCAAAGGAACAGATTTTAACTGACTTTGTTTTTACCGCGAAAAACGCGGTAAAACCCGAGCGGATTCTTGCGCGTTGTTTTATAGGAAAAAGCTATTTCGTTATCAAAAAATTGTATTGGTAAAGATTCTGCAAAAGAAATATACCTACGTCATCTCTGATTGAAAAAATGGAGGAGCACGAAATGGCAAGGAAAATATTCACGTCCATCACGCAGCTGGTGGGGAACACTCCGCTTGTGGAGCTGACAAACTACGAGAAAAAACTCAATCTCAAGGCAAAGATTTTTGCGAAACTCGAATATTTCAACCCGGAAAGCAGCGTGAAGGACAGAATCGCGCTCAACATGCTCGAAACCGCGGAGAAAAAGGGGCTTATCACTCCGGGAAAGACGACGATAGTCGAAACGACTTCGGGAAACACGGGAATCGCGGTGGCGGCGTTCGCGGCCGCGAAGGGATACAAATTCGTCGTCTACATTCAGGATGAAGTCAGCATAGAGCGCAAGCAGGTCATAAAAGCGTTCGGTGCGAAGCTGATAAACTTGAGCGAAGTTCCCGAATATATGGAAGTTCTCGATGAGACCGGCGGAGATTTTGTCGCCGGAATAAAAGTTTTGAAAGAAAAAGTCATTCCGAAAATCGAAAACAGCTTCTTCATAGACCAAGTGTCGAATCCGGCGAATCCAGAGGCGCACTACAACACGACCGCGCGTGAAATCTGGAACGACACGGAAGGCGACGTCGATATTTTTGTCGCGTGCGCGGGAACCGGCGGAACGATTACAGGAACTGGAAGATTCCTCAAAGAGAAAAAGCCTTCCGTGAAGGTCGTGGGCGTTCAGCCGCCGGTGAATGACGTAATCGTGACAGGCGTCCACAATTTTACGGATGTCAAAAAAGAGCGCGTTCCGCAAGTTTTGAACAAGGAATATATCGACGATGTAGTCACGATTGTTCCAGACTCCGCTTTCGAGGCAGCCCGCCTTCTTGCGAGGACGGACGGAATCCTTGTGGGAATTTCAAGCGGAGCGGCTCTTTCCGTGGCGACGGATTTGGCGAAATCGGACGAGAACGAAGGAAAGAACATCGTCGTAATCCTTCCCGACACAGGCCTGCGCTATCTGAGCACAAACCTGTTCGCATGACGTTGGCTTTTTATCGTGAAAGCGTCATGAAGTGCTCCACGACCAGTTTTCCCGATTCAGTCAAGTCCGAGCTTGCCCAGCCGGAAGTCTTCGAGCAGCTTGACTGAATCGCCGAGGCGGTCTCGCTCTTGTTCGAGAGGCTCCAGTTCATGTGGCTGATGTTGTACTTCTCGCATAGGCTGAACCATTTTTCCGACTCGCTTGAGTTGAAGCCGCCGTTTCCGGACGCGTCGCAGGTGCCGAATTCCGTGATGAAGACGGGGAGTCCGCTGTTCACTGCCGATTCCACGCGGCTTCTGTACGAGTCCGTGTGGCTGTTCGCGTAGAAGTGGAAAGTGTACATGACGTTTCCGTAGGTTGCCGTGTCGAGCGGATTTGAAAGCGGCTCCTCGATGTCCTGGCTCCATGTGTTCGTTCCCACGATGACTACAGCGTCTGGGGCGTACTGGCGGATTGCCGGGATTACTTCCTCCGCATACGGCTTTATCGCGGATGCCCACGGAGAGTTTGTCGGTTCGTTGCAGATTTCGTAGAGGACGTTTCCGTAGTTCGCGTACTCCTTGGCGATTTCGGCGAGGAACGTCTTCGCCGCGTTCTTCGTCTCCTGCGGGTTGTAGTTGTGGACGTGCCAATCGACAAGCACGTACATTCCTTTTTTCGTGGCGTATTCGATTCCGTTCTTCATTATCGTCTTGAGCGCGCTCTGGTCGCCGCCGTTGCAGTAGCCGTTGTAGTCTTTCGGGTAGAGGACGAGCCGTATGCAGTTCGTGTTGAAGTCGTCCACGAGCGTTGCGAATGCGTCCTCGTTCACGTATCTTGAGAACTCGTCACCGAAATTCAAGCCGTGCGTTGAAAATCCGTAGAGCATGTACTTCTCTCCCTTTTCGTCCAGGAGATTCGCTCCCGACACGCTTAGTTTTCCGTGGTTCGCGTATGGTGTTCCCGTGACTGATGTCGGCTCGACCTTCGTCTCCACGTCCGATGTCGTTGTCGAAGATGATGAAGATGATGAGCCGGAAGAAGATATGCCTGTCGTTAGCGTTATTTTGCTTACAGAAACTCCGTATCCGTTCAGTGCAAATCCGTAGCTCTTGAGATTCGTCGCGTCCGATGCCGTGACTGTGTATGAAAGCGGTGTCGCTCCATTGGGTTCGACTCCTCCGTATGTGCTGTCGTAAGTTCCGTTTGTGTAGCTTCCTCCCGTCATTTCCGTCCAAGAACTTCCCTGATAGTTGAATTTCAGTTTGTTGTAGCTGGCACTCGAATCTTTTGTAAGGTAGACATCGATTTTGCAACCTGCTTCAAACGAAGAAAAATAACTCTTGTCGATTGTGATGTTGACCCAACTGGAAGAATCGTTGAAATCCTTCCATCCGCTCCATGCTTCAGTTTCAGTCGTGGAACTTGCGGAATTTGCGCCGGAAGTTCCATTGTTGGAATTCGTGGATGAATCGTCCCCGCTTCCGTTCGTCTGCGCTGTGTTTTCCACTTCCTCGCTTCCGCTTGTGCATCCGGCGAGCGCCGACAAGACGATTGTTCCAGCCGCGAAAAGGGCGGCTGCGTTTCTCAAAATTCTTTTCATATCTTCTCCAAATGTTTTTTTTATCTGCCAATCTTTCACAGATACATGATTCTCGGCGCATTCCGAACACGTTTCCGAATCCCCGCACGGAAGCCTCTTAAACGAGTTCATGGCGACGGAGAAGTACGCGGGCGGTTATTTTTCGGAAAGGAGCTTCTCGAGCGTCTGCGAGATGCCGAGGGCGGCCATAAGGGAGGACGCGCCCGTTTTTCCGTCGGACGGGATTCGTCCTGTTCTCACGGCGCGGAGAAGGAGGTTTTTCGGGGTGTTCTCCGCGTCGATGAATTCCATCGCCTGAACGCGATAACCGGCGCGCTCAAGAAGCTCGGCGCGTATTGCGTCCGTCGCGAGCGCGGCGAACCGTTCCTTTATGAGCCCGAAGCGGAGGAGCGGCTCGAACGGGGAACCGCAGCTGTCGGAGAGCTTCGAAAGCTGCGCGTTGACCTCATGCTGGCAGCACGGAACGGACAAAATCGCGCGCACTCCCCTTTTCACGGCGTAGTCGAGCGCGAAATCGGTCGCGGTGTCGCATGCGTGGAGGGTCACCACGATGTCGGGCGAGCGGCTCCCGCTGTACGTCGAGATGTCGCCCACGGAAAAAGAAAGCCCCGGCAGGTTCAGCTCGGCCGCCATCCGCGAGCAGTATTCGATGACGTCCTTCTTCAAGTCCAGCCCGAACACCTCGCAGTCGATTCCCTTGATTTCCCGCAAAAAATAATGGACCGCAAAAGTCAAATACGATTTCCCGGAGCCGAAATCGACGACGCGAAGGGGCGAGCTGTCGCCGTCACGGGCGCGGCTTTCCATCACGTCGGGAAGGATGTCGTCGACAATTTCGAGGAAGCGGTTTATCTGCCGGAATTTATCGTACTTCGCCGCGATGACTTTTCCTTCGGCGGTCATCACGCCGAGGCGGACGAAGAACGGCACGGGAACGCCCTCCTCGATTATTCTGTTCTTGCGCTGCGTGCCGACGTTCTTCATGACGGGGGCGGACACTGCCCTCTCAATCCGCGTGATTTTTCCCTTCTTGTTCGAAAGGATTTGGATTTCCTTGTCGTCGCTCCTGATTACGCACGAGCGGAACGTCTTTCCCGCGTGCTCGTCGATGAATTCGCCGAGCGCGGATTCCGTCATGCGCTTGTGGAACACCTGCTTCTCCGTGAAGAATTCCGCGAAATACGCCTCGCCGGCGCGCGACGATGACGAGGCGAGCCTCCTGATTTTTACGCGCGTGAAATCGTTCCCCAAAATATCCGAAATTGTGCCGACCGGCTTTGACAGCGTTGCCGAAAGAATCATCTTCCCTCCCGATTGTTGGCGGACATTATGGAAGAAAAAAACGGTTTTGAGAATCGGCAATAAAAAAGCCGCCCGGATGAAGCGGACTTCAAACGGGCGGCTTTTCGATTTCCGGAGGAACTTACGCGAAAATCGGGCGGACGTTGATTACGCCGTCAATCGATTTGAGAGAAGCGAGCGCGTCGTCGCTGACCCTTCCGTCAACGTCGAGAATCGCGTACGCAATCTCGTTCCTGTTCTGGTCAATCATCCCGCTGATGTTGAATCCGGCGTTTCCGAGAACGGACGTGAAATTCGCAATCATGTTCGGGACGTTCTTGTGCGCGATGCACAGGCGCGTTCCGTTCGCGGGAATCGCCTCGTCAATCGTCGCCTTCGGGAAGTTCACGGAATTGACGATTGCGCCCGTCTCGAGGAAGTCGCGGAGCTCCTTGACTGCCATGACGGCGCAGTTGTCCTCAGCCTCGGGCGTGGAAGCGCCGAGGTGCGGAAGGCAGACGACCTTCTCGTTGTTGAGGAGGGACTCGTCGGCAAAATCCGTGACGTGCGCCGCGACTTTTCCCGATTTGATGGCGGCGAGCATGTCTGCGTTGTTCACGAGACCGCCGCGCGCGAGGTTGATAATCCTAACGCCGTCCTTCATGACCTTGATTGCGGAGGCGTTTATCATTCCCTTAGTCTCGTTCGTCTGAGGAACGTGGACCGTGATGTAGTCGGATTTCGTGTAGATTCCGTCGAGCGTCTCGACAATCTTGACGTTGCGGTCGAGGCTGAGCGCCGCCTTCACGGAAAGGAACGGGTCGTAGCCGATGACGTTCATCCCGAGCGCGAGAGCCGTGTTCGCGACCATCGCACCGATTGCGCCGAGACCGATTACGCCGAGCGTCTTTCCCTTAAGCTCTGGCCCGACGAACTTGCTCTTTCCTTTCTCCGCGAGCGAAGCAATCTCGTCGCCTTTTCCGGCAAGCTCCGTGTTCACCCATTTGTTCGCGTTGACCGCGGGGCGAGACGAAAGGAGGAGCGCGAGGATGACGAGTTCCTTAACGGCGTTCGCGTTCGCGCCAGGCGTGTTGAAGACGACGATTCCCTTCTCCGCAAGCTTGTCGCACGGGATGTTGTTCGTTCCCGCACCGGCGCGCGCGACAGCCTTCACCGTCTCGGGAAGCGCCATCTCGTGCATGTCCGCCGAGCGGACGAGAATAGCATCCGCGTTGTTAATCTCGGAAGCAACCTCATATAAGTCGCGCGGGAGTTTGTCCAATCCAATCGCGCTGATTTTGTTCAAAGTCTGAATCTTGTACATTGTCCTTTCCTTATCGTTGATATTCTTCCCGCACCGGCGCGCCCGCACGGATGCGGGCGAATGGCAGGGACAGGAAAATCAGTTCTCCGCCGCGAATTTCTTCATGAACTCGACGAGAGCCTTCACGCCCTCAATCGTCATGGCGTTGTAGATTGACGCGCGCATTCCGCCGACGAGCCTGTGGCCCTTGAGGTTGACGAATCCCGCAGCAGCGGCTTCCTTTACGAATTTGTCGTTGATTTCCTTCTCTTTCGCAACCGCCGCATCGTCCGTCGCCCCCGTTGAGTATTTTGTGAGGAACGGGACGTTCATCAGAGAGCGGCTTCCCTTCTCCGCCGTCGCGCGGTAGAAATCGCTTGAGTCGAGGAAGTTGTAGAGATAATCCGCCTTCTCGCGGTTCCTCTTCGCCATTCCCTCTGCCCCGCCGTTCTTCTCGATCCAATGGAGAACCTTGTCGAGCACGTAAATCGTGTAGCAGGGCGGCGTGTTGTACATGGAGCCGTTGTCCGCGTGCGTTTTGTAGGCGAGCATGACCGGCGTTCCGGGGAGGCAGTCCTCGACTTCGGGAATCAAATCCTCGCGGACGATGACGAGCGTGACGCCTGCCGGAGCAAGGTTTTTCTGCGCGCCCGCGAAGAGAAGCCCGAACTTGGTGACGTCGAGCGGCTCAGAAAGAACGCATGACGAGATGTCGGCGACGAGCGGGATTGAGCCCGTGTCGGGAAGATACTCGTAGTGCGTTCCCATAATCGTGTTGTTGAGGCAGATGTACGCGTAATCGTAGTCGCCCTCGATTTTCTCGACGCGCGGGATGTATGAATATCCCTTGTCCTTCGATGAGGCGATGACATCGACCTGAATGCCGAGCCTTTTCGCCTCGGCGGCCGCCTTCTTCGCCCAAACGCCCGTCTCGATGTAGGCGGCTTTCTTGTTCTTTATTCCGAGGTTCTCGGCGACCATCGCGAACTGCGTGGAGCCTCCGCCCTGGACGAAGAGAACCTTGTAGTTGTCGGGGACGTTCATCAACTTGCGGACCATAGCCTCGGCGTCCTGAATTATCGGCTCGTATGCCTTGGAGCGATGGCTCATTTCCATCACGGACTGACCCGTTCCGTTGTAATCGAGCATCTCAGCAGCGCACTCTTTCAGAACTTCTTCTGGCAGGCATGATGGACCTGCGGAAAAATTGTAGACTCTTGCCATCTTTCGTACCCCTTTTGGTGTTATTGTGATTTTTTTCACAAAATTGATGGCGCAATCCTAGCCTTTTTCGCGAACATGGTCAACAAAAAAGCGCAAATTTTTGAAAATTTTATGATTTACTGTGAAGTTTTTCACAAAGAAGAGCCGGACGCTCCCACAATCCTCGTAAGCGCCGTCACGACGTTCGCGTTCTCAACGGTGACGCCGTCGGGAACGGAGAGAATCGTGTTCGTGTAGTTGACGATTCCCCGGATTCCGAAAGAGACGAGCCTGTCCGCCATCTCCTGCGCAATCTGGTCGGGAACGCAGAGAACGGCGAGCGTGATTTCCTTTGCCGGAATCACGGTTTTCAGCTCGGTCGTCAAATAAAGCGGAATGTCGGAATCAAGCAGCTCGATTCTGTTCATGCTCGTGTCGAACGCGGCGGCGAGCGAGAAAGCGGAGCCGGAGAATGCCGTCCCGGAAAGCAGTGACGAGCCGAGCGGCCCGAGCCCCACGATGCAGCATCTTTTTCCGCCGTTGCCGGCGCGTATATCAAGGGCAGCGGCAATCGCCTCGCGCAGGGCTGCCACTTCATATCCGTTCGAGCGCCCGGAATGCACGCAGAGAAGGGAAATGTCGCGCCGAATCGTCGCGTCGCTCCAGCCGGTAAGCGCGGAAATTTCCGAGGAAGTCACCCGCGCGCCGTTTTTTTTCAGCTGCTGAAGAATCTGCGACAATGTGACGAGGCGCCTCCTCGATGGTATCGGAATTTGTTTCATGGAAAAAAGAGTACCATTATTTCGGCGGCATAGGAACGACAACGGCGCAAATGATTGCATTCCGTACTGTTTGATGACATTTTCTGCGCATTTAAATAAAATCGAGCCATGATTAAGAACATTGACCTTTTTGAGAAAGCACCGGTACCGAAGGCCGTCCTGAAATTAGCGGTACCCACCGTGCTCAGCATGATAGTGACGGTTCTGTACAATATGGTCGACGCATTCTTCGTCGGTTTGATAAACGATCCCAGCCAGTTCGCGGCGGTGAACGTGGCGACACCAGTATTCATGTTCCTCATGGCGGCGGGAAACATATTCGGCATGGGCGGCTCCTCGTTCCTCAGCCGAGCGCTCGGCGAGAAGAAGATGGACAAGGTGAAGTCGATAAGCTCGTTCTGCTTCTATGCGGGAATCGTGACGGGAATCGCGGGCGGCATGATTATAACGGCGCTCATGCACCAGATTCTCACCGCGGTCGGGACGACGGAGACGACGTACGGATTCGCGCGCGACTACCTCCAGATAATCGCTTACGGCGGGCCGCTCATCGTCATCGGCATGGCGTTCACGAACCTTCTCCGCGGGGAAGGAGCCGCGAACGCATCGATGTTCGGCATGATGGCGGGAACAGCCGCGAACATAATCCTCGACCCGATTTTCATCCTCGACGAGCTTTTCGGGATAAAGCTTCTGGGAATGGGCGTCAAGGGAGCCGCAATCGCCACGCTCATCGGAAACGCGGTCTCCATTTTCTTCTATATATTCCATATCGTCTCAAAGAATTCGCTTCTCTCAATCAACCCGAGATTCTTCAAAATGGGAGAGGGAATCGCTTCCGGCGTCGTGTCCATCGGACTTCCGGCGTCGCTCACGAACATCCTCATGAGCCTCAGCGCGATTGTCACGAACAAGCTCCTCGCGTCGTATTATTCGGTCGAGGTCGTCGAGGAGCCACTCCGCTCGCTCATCACGACGTTCTCCGACGGCGTTCCGATATTCGGTGACGTCCCAACGGCGGCTATGGGCGTCGCTCTCAAGGCGAACATGCTCGTCATCTTCGTGCAGCTCGGCCTCGGAATCGGAATCGCGCCGCTTATCGGGTACAATTTCGGCGCGCGGAATTTCAAAAGGCTCAAGAGCGTGATGAAGTTCTCGATTCTGCTGAACGTCGTCGCTGGATGCGCGCTCACCGCGCTCTACTTTCTGTTCTCAAAGCAGATTGTCAACATTTTCAGCAAGGACGAGGCTGTCGTGAACCTCGGAATCAGCATAATCCACGCGCTCATGGTCTCCACGCCCGTCATCGGCATCATGTTCGTGCTGAACTTCACCTTCCAGGCGATGGGAAAAGCGGTGCAGTCGCTCGCGCTCGCAATATCGAGGCAGGGCGTCGTGTTCCTTCCGCTCATCCTCGCGCTGAACAGGATTTTCGGGATGAGGGGAATCGTCTTCGCGCAGCCGATTGCCGACGGAATCGCGGTCCTCATTGCGCTCGCGATGTTCATCCCGATAAACCGCTCCTTCAAAAAGGAATCGATGCACAGAAGCTAGCATCGCACGGCGGCTTCCCGTTCGGATTTTTCAGCATATCGAATAAAAGTCGCCAATTTGATATAGTTATTTCCGATTTGCCTCTTCAGACAGAAACAAATCAAAAATTTTGCGCCTCCCTGCGCATAAAGGAGAAAAAGATGGGAAACAATTATTTCAACTCAATTCCTTGGCGTGAAGCCCGCCTTCAGCTCGGTCATTGCCGCTCAATGGCGAAAGAAGAATTTGCCGACGGCGTCAATGCCCTTAAAGGAAAGAAAATCGTAATCGTCGGTTGCGGCGCCCAGGGATTGAACCAGGGAATGTGTCTCCGCGACTCGGGACTCGACGTATCATACGCCCTCCGCGAGTCAGCGATTGCCGAAAAAAGGCAGTCATGGAAGAACGCCACGGAGAACGGTTTCAAAGTTGGAACGTACGCGGAGATGATTCCGACCGCTGATTTGGTCGGCAACCTCACTCCGGACAAGCAGCATACGCCCGTCATCACCGAAGTGCAGAAATTCATGAAGCAGGGAGCCGCTCTCTGGTACAGCCACGGCTTCAACATGATTGAGGAAGGAATGCAGATTCGCAAGGACATCACCGTCGTGATGTGCGCTCCGAAAGGTCCCGGCACGGAAGTCTACAACGAGTTCCACAGAGGATTCGGTGTTCCTGACCTCATCGCAGTCCACCCTGTGAACGACCCTGAAGGAAAGGGCTGGGCAATCGCGAAGGCTTTGGCAGTCGGAATGGGCGGAAGCAAGGCGGGCGTCCTCGAGTCTTCTTTCGTCGCTGAAGTTAAATCCGACCTCATGGGCGAGCAGACAATCCTCTGCGGTATGCTCCAGGCCGGAACAATCGTCTGCTACGACAAGATGGTCGCCGACGGAATGGATCCGAAATGGGTCACAAAGTTCCTCATGCACGGCTGGAACGTCGTTTCCGAGGCTTTGAAATGGGGCGGAATCACAGGAATGATGGACCGTCTCTCAAATCCTGCGAAAATCAAGGCGAACGCAATCTCAAAGGACATCAAGAAGCTCCTCGCTCCTCTCTACCAGAAGCACATGGACGACATCATCTCCGGAAAGTTCTCTTCAACAATGATGGAGGACTGGAAGAACAAGGATCACGACCTTCTCACATGGAGAGAGGCTACAGGAAAGCTTCCGTTCGAGTCACAGGAAGAGTCTTCTGAGGAAATCGCCGAGCAGGAATATTTCGACAAGGGAATCTTGCTCGTCGCGATGGTCAAGGCAGGCTGCGAACTCGCTTTCGAGACGATGGTCGACGCCGGAATCAAGGAAGAGAGCGCCTACTACGAGTCTCTCCACGAAGTTCCGCTCATCGCGAACCTCATCGACAGAAAGCGCCTCTACGAGATGAACCGCGTCATCTCCGACACAGCCGAGTACGGATGCTACCTCTTCGCGAACGTCGCAGCTCCTCAGATGGCGAAGGACCTCATGCCGAAACTCACCACAGAGGTAATCGGAAAAGGCTTGAACGTGAAGGACAACGGCGTGAACAACGCCGAGCTCGTCGCCGTAAACGCCGAAATCCGCAACCACCCAATCGAGGTTGTTGGACGCAAGCTTAGAGCCTACATGACGGCAATGAAGCCGCTCGTAAAATAAGGCTTTTGTGAGTTTTCGCGAAGCGGAAACTCGGTACTTTGCTTGCGCAAAGTACCATGACCGCAATGAAACCGCTGGTAAAATAAAACATCCTGTTTTACTTAACCAACCGACAGCTTGCAATGCAAGTTGTCGCAGTTGTGCCGCACGTCCTGTGCGGCTAACGGATTGAGAAAAGTCCGGTGGCTTTGAGAGTTCTCAAGGTTGCCGGGCTTTTTTTGTGGAAGATTCGGCTTTTCCATCCGCAATTTTCCGCAGGTTGCAGTTTTTTACGGGATATAGCGGTATAGTTGATAAATATGACTTACGCTAATCCACCCGAACTCGATTCGAGGGCTATGGATGCAGAAAAAAGGTTTCTTGCAAAAACCGTTCAGCATGACAAAATCACAAGAACCTGCATCCTGATATTACAAGTCGCTGTTCCTCATTTCTTTTTTCTTCTGTCAGATTCTCTCCAATCCACGGTTCGCGTAGTTCCAGTCCATCGATGAAGGCATCGTCCAAAGCTGGTCGAAGGCTCCCCGCATGAGGAGCGCGATTTTTTGGGGAGGAACGTTGCCGCAGCTTCCACCGAACGCAGGAATCACAAGGCTTTTTATATCGTTCTGCATGGCGGATATGAGAGTCGTCCGAGTGCACTGATACACCACAAGCGGTTCCCGAATCACGGACGGAACGCGCATTGTGGGCGTGTGAATGAGTTTTTTCGCGCTTCCGGGAATGTCAATCAGGAAGCTCGTGCCGACAGGCTGCTCGCAGAAAAAATGGGTTCGGATATATTCCTGCACATGCGGAATGAGCGCGTCACCGAAATACGCCGTGATTGCGGCATCATAACCGCCGTCCATGAGACCGTAGCTGTTCGCGGGCGACACGACACACTCGACATCATGCGTATCCATGAAATGCGCGAAATCATCGCACACGCACTCGACATTCTTGATGTCGGAAAAGTACAGTTCCCAAAAATCGACCTGGCTTTGCTTTCTGTCCAAGAGATAGATTTTCAACGCAGACTCCTCATTTTTTTCGCGCGCTCACGACTGCGCTATTCAGCGGCAATTCCGCTCGGGCTTTATTCCGAGTTTTGTGTTATGAGAAAAGGACACGGACAAAAATTGCGACGTGCGGAGAGTTCGCCGACAAAAACCACCGCAAACGAAATTCCCCGACACTCGACCTACGCTGCCGGCTCGAAGCGCGCATCAATCGACGGGCGAGGAATTTCCGCCTGTTATTATCGAAAAGAGCCTGTCCAAATCCTCGCGGGAAAAATAATCGACTTCGATTCTGCCGCGCTCCATCGTGCCGTTTATCTTCACTTTCGTGCCGAACGCCTCGATGAAGCGCTGCTCAATCTCCGCGAGGTTCGGGTCGCGCGAGGACGCGGATGACGGCTGCTTGTTCCTTCCTGCACCGGAATTCAGCTCGTTCGCCATCTCCTCTGCCCGCCGGACGTTCATTCCGCCGCCGACTATCTTCTCGAACAAAAGCCGCCTGTCGTTCGAATTCTTCACCGCAAGAAGCGCACGCGCGTGTCCCGCGGTAAGGCGTCCCTCGACAAGGGCCGACTGCATCTCCGACGGAAGCTTTAGCAGGCGTACTGCGTTGGCGACGGTCGAGCGGTTCTTCCCGACGCGCACGGCAATCTGGTCCTGGCTGAGTCCGGAAATCTGCATGAGTTTGTGGTACGCCTTCGCCTCCTCGACTGGATTCAAGTCGGCGCGCTGGATGTTCTCGATAAGCGCGACCTCAAGTTTTTTCTGCTCGTCGAATTCGCGAATCTGCGCGGGAATGCGCTCGAGACCGGCAAGGCGCGCCGCCCGCGTCCTTCTCTCGCCCGCGATGATGTAGAACGAACCGTCGCCGGCATTCTCTATCGTTATCGCCTGAAGAACGCCGTGCTCCTTTATCGACGCCGCAAGCTCCTTCAGCTTCTCCTCGTTGAATTCAAGCCTCGGCTGCTGCGGATTCGGCTTGAGCCGGGAAAGCTCCACGAAAAGCTGACCGTTCGCGCCGGTCGTCACGCCTTCAGGAAGTGCTGATTCCGCCACGATTTCCGGAACATCGCCCGCCACGTCATGCTCATTTTTTGCGGGAAGCTGACTCTGCTCCGCTTCTGCCTCGTTTTTCGGCTCCGCGCCGGTAGTAAAAAGGGCGTTAACCCCGCTTCCAAGTCCGAATTTCCTAGCCACGTCCCATCACCTCTTCCGCAAGTTTCTTGTAGCTTTTCGCGCCGACACAATTCGGGTCGTACTCGCAAATCGGGACGCAATGAGAGGGCGCCTCGGAAAGGCGCACGTTTCTCGGGATTACGGTGTCGAACACTGCCTCGCCGTATTTTTCCTTGACGACGCGGACGACATCCTTCGCGAGGGTCGTCTTCCCGTACATCGTGAAGAAGACGCCGCCGATTTTCAGGTTCGGGTTCATCGTCTTCTGAACCTGCTCGACGGTCTGGATGAGAAGCGTGATTCCCTCAAGCGCGAAATACTCGCACTGGACGGGAACGAGGATTGAGTCCGCGGCGGCAAGCCCGTTGAGCGTCAAAAGCCCGAGCGACGGCGGGCAGTCTATCAAAATGTAGTCGTATATTTTTTTGAACGGCTCGATTGCGTTCCTGAGGAAAAATTCCCTGTTTTCCTGGTCCACAAGCTCGATTGCGGCGCCGGAAAGGTCGATTGAGGCGCTTATTGCGTCGAGACCATCGACCGATGTCCTCTTCACGCATTTATCAGCCGCGGTCGTTCCGGCAATAAGCTCGTATACGGTCGGTTTCTCCTTGGTGACTCCGACGCCGCTCGACATATTTCCCTGTGAGTCAAAATCGACGAGAAGGACGCGTTTGCCCGCCTTCGCCATGTAGGCTCCGATGTTTATAGCGGAAGTCGTCTTTCCGACGCCGCCTTTCTGATTCACAAAAACGTACACTTTTCCCATAAAGTCAATCATAGCAGATTATGAAAAAATTGAAAATGTTTCACAACGAAAACGGCGATGTTTCACGACAGCGGCGGGAAAAAATTCCGCCCGGAAAATCAGATGAGGCGGACGAAGAACGACGCAAGGACAACGGTGAGAAGGCCGCAGACAGCAATCGAAAGCCCGCTCATCGCCCCTTCGACCTCGCCGATTTCTATCGCCTTCGACGTTCCGAGCGCATGGCTTGCCGTCCCGATCGCGACGCCCTTCGCGACAGGCTCCGTAATCCGGAACACGCGGAGGATAAGCTCGCAGAACGTGTTCCCCGTTATTCCCGCGACGCAGATTCCGCCGACCGTTATGCCGACGATTCCGCCGTGCTGCTCGGACAGGGCGATTCCGATTGCCGTCGTTATCGATTTCGGAAGGAGCGAAACGTATTCCGTGTGCCCGATTTTGAACGCGAGCGCGCAGACAAAAATCATTGTCAGATGCGCCAGCGTTCCGGCAAGGATTCCGCCGACGACGGCAAGCCAGTTGTCGCGGAGCTTCTGGAACTGCTCGTACAGCGGAACTGCGAGGCAAACCGTCGCGGGCGTGAGAAAATACGAGAGGATGTCGGTGCTCTCGTTGTACTTGCCGATGTCGATTCCGAAAAACGCGACGAACGCAATCGAAAGGAGAATCGAAACGAGCAACGGGTTGAAAATCGCCAGGCGGAATTTCTTCTTGAGGAAACACCCGATTGCATACGTGACGAGCGTGATGACGAGCCCGAAATATGATGACGACTCGAAAAATTCTTTCATTTTGACTCCTCCCCTTTTTCTCCGCGCGTTTTTGCCCTTATGACGATTTGCGTGACGTATCCCGAGACGACCATCGCCACAATCGTCGAGAAAACCGACACGACGAGGAAGAAAATCCAGTTCGAGCGGAGAACTTCCATGTTCTCAAGAATCGCGATTGCGGGCGCGATGAAGAAAACCGGCATTATCTCGAGCAGGAAGCCGCTCGTCTCCTTTACGGCGGAAACTGGGCAGATTCCCGACTTGAGCGCGGCGAACATCAGCACGAGTCCGTATATCGAGCCGGGCACCGGAAGGGGAACGACCTTCGCAAGCAGCTCCCCGACGAGCGATATGAAAGCGATTATGAAGAATTGAACGACGTATTTCATAGGACAGCCATCTTAAAACTTCGCGCGCAGAGTGTTAAGGGCAAAAACGAACCTCGGCTCATCATCCTTCCGAAAATGACAATCGTGCGAAACTATGGTACTCTCGTGAATCATTTTTCCGCCCGCACGGAAAGGGGCGGATTCATTTCCTCTCAAAATCAGATTTTTTATGGAGAAAAAAATTATGGAAAGAAGAAGGGTCGTCATCACGGGAATGGGAGCGGTGACTCCCGTCGGCAACAGCGTCGACGAGGCATGGGAGAACATAAAGGGCGGAAAGAGCGGAATCGGAACGATTACGCTGTTCGATGCCGGGCGTCTTCCCGTAAAGATTGCGGCAGAAGTCAAAAATTTCGACATCGCGCAATACGGAATCGAGACGAGCGCGGTGAGGAAAACGGCGCGGTTCACGAAATTCTGCGTCGCGGCAAGCGCCCAGGCAATCAAGGATGCGGGCTACACGAAGGAAACGCTCGCAGCAGAGCGCAACGGAGTCGTCGTCGGCTGCTGCATGGGCGGCATGGAGGCGACGGGAGACGCGTTCGCAAAACTCGACGACAAGGACGCGGGTCCCTTGCGGATGCCGCCGCTCACGACACCGCTCATGATTACGAACGAAGCCGCAGCCAACGTCAGCATCGTGTTCGGGCTGAAGGGAATCTCGTGGGCGCTGAACACGGCATGCGCGTCAGGCTCCGACGCAATCGGGCTTGCCGCCGACATGATACGCGCCGGAAAATGCGACGTCTGCCTTTCAGGGGGAACGGAAGCCGCGATAACCGAATTCTCAATCGCGTCTTTCGTAAAGCTCACCGCCTTGTCGACGCACTTCAACGACACGCCGGAAAAAGCGAGCCGCCCGTTCGACAAGGACAGGGACGGATTCATCATGGGCGAAGGCTCCGTCATGCTCATGCTCGAGGAGCTTGAGCACGCGAAGGCGCGCGGAGCGAAAATCTACGCGGAAATCGCCGGATACGGTTCCTCATGCGACGCTTTCAACATCACGGCGCCGCTCAAGGACGGAAGCGGAGCTGCCAAGGCGATGGAGCTTGCGCTTCTCGACGCGGGAATCGGCGCGGGCGAAATCGGATACTACAACGCGCACGGAACATCAACGCACGCAAACGACGTCGGAGAGACGAACGCGCTCAAGATGGCTTTCGGCGACGACGCGAAAAAGCTCCATATATCATCGACGAAATCGATGACGGGCCATCTTGTCGGAGCCGCGGGTGCAATCGAGGCGATGGTCTGCGTCAAGGCGATAAACGACGGATTCGTCCCGCCGACGATTAACATCGACAACCAGGACATCGAGGGCGGATGCGACCTCGACTACACGCCGAACACTGGCGTCAAGGCGGACATCAACGCGGCAATGAGCGCGTCGCTCGGATTCGGCGGGCACAACGCCTGCCTCGTCATAAAGAAATTCGCCGAGTAGGATTTTTCCCGACTGATGCGCGGCAGTTTCATCTCCGCGCAAAAAAAAGGCCGCCCGAACAAAACGCCGCGGGCGGTCTTTTTTCATGCACTCGTCACGATTCCGAAAACGCGCAATCAGACGAAGCCGTCGCGCCAATGCCACACTGGGCGCGCGAGCTTGTAGGAGAACGGCTGCGTCCGCCCGAAATCGGGAAGCCACTCGGTATCGGGGCAAAGCTCCTGATAGAAAAGGTAATCGAAATCATACGCGTCAATCAAATCGCGCAAATCGGAATCCTCGGTCGAGCTGACGAGCCTGTTCTCTATAACAGAAAGCGCGCGCTTCCTCCGTTCCAGCTCCTCGTCGCTTCCCTTGAACGGGACGGGCGTATACTGCGACATCAGCGAGATGACCGCCTTCCCGTCGATTTTATGCTTGAGCCACTCGAGCACATCGGCAGTCTCCACGAAGCGTCCTGGAAGGAAAAGATGCCTGACGATGACGCCGCTCTCGATTTTCTCCTTGACGACGGTTTTTCCGTCGCATTCGCGGGAAACTTCCGTTATCGAAAGCGGATTCCGCTCGACAAGCCACTCGATTGCGGAGCGCGCGACATCCGGATAATCGGAGGATGCGCACAGCTTCATGGAAAGCTCGCTGCTGAGCGTCTTCAAATCGGGAAGGTATATCGAAACGAGCCCATCGAGCATTTTCAGCGACTCGATTGAATCGTAGCCGCTTGAATTCCAGCACACGGGAAGCGTAAGCCCCCTTTTCCGCGCCTCAAAAAGCCCCTCGGCGACGGCGGGAGCGTGATGGCTTCCCGTGACGATGTTGATGTTCTCCGCACCGATTTCCTGAAGGCGAATGCAAATCTCCGCGAATTCGCCAACGGAAACGTCGCGCCCCATTCCCTGCTGCGAAATCTGATAATTCTGGCAGAACGCGCACCGCAGGTTGCATCCCGTAAGGAAAATCGTGCCGCTTCCGCCGTGAACCGTCAGCAGCGGCTCCTCCCCGAAGTGAAGGCATGCGACGGCAACGCGGATTTTGCTCCCCTCCCCGCAAAAGCCTGCCGACGCGAACCTGTTCACGCCGCAATTCCGGGGGCAGGCGCGGCATTCACTATACAAATCCGACGAATTCATCTTCACAGCGCGCCGCGGTCGAGGATAACGCTCATCATGCTCTGCAGCGCGTCGAGCTCAATCGTCTCGGCAGAATCGTTCACGAAGTCGCGAAGGTTCTCCCAATCGTCCTGAGAAAGCGCGTCGAGCGAGTCGGAAATGTCGTTGTTCATGAACGAATGGAACGCGCGGATTTTTGCCACGTTCGCCTCGCTCGGCTCGTTCGCCGCATCCGCCGACGGAAGAACGTACGTGTTGAGCCAATAATCCGAAATCTGCCGGGCGACTTCCGGAACGTCCCTGTTGTACGTCTCGAAAAGCCTGCAAATCGACGCGCACGCCCTTTTTCCGTCGTAATGGCCGCCGTTGTTCGCGCGGTCAAACTTGATTGCTTTCTGAATGTCTGAATAGAATTTTTCGATTGTAGTCATGGCGTGATTATAAATTGAAATCGTGCGACAGAACAGAGAGAGGCAGAACGAAAAAGTTCGACAAACTCCAAGAATTCGCAAAAAAATCTACAATATCGCGCAAAAATATGCCGTCAAGTTATGAATCATACAAAAAAGACGCACAAAAAATCAAATTTTTCCACATTCGCGTCATCCCGAGAGGGTAGTTTTTCGTTTTTTTTCTTGACTTCTATAAGGGTGGCTTTTATACTCTCTGCTATGGACTTAAAGACAGTGTTAACGCCTGATACAGTTGAACTTCATCTCAAAGGTAAGACGAAAGAAGAGATTATCGATGAGATGCTCGACATACTTATCAAGGCAGGAAAAGTAGCCGACAAGGCTACCGCTCGCGAATGTGTGCTGGACCGCGAGAGGAAGATGTCAACCGGAATGAAGCACGGCATCGCAATTCCTCACGGAAAGACAGACACAGTTGCTGATTTGGTTGCATGTATTGGCATTTCTGACAATCCGGTTGATTTTGATTCATTGGATCAGGAGCCGTGCCGCATTTTCATCATGACGCTCTCGCCAATAAACAAGACGGGACCGCACCTCCAGTTTTTGGCGGAAGTCTCGCTGCTTTTCAAGAGCGCAGAAAAACGCGCGCAGATTCTGAGCACTCAGGACAAAGCGGAAGTCATAAAAATCCTGACAGAATAGTTTTTTCGTTCTGTTGGAAAAAACCTCTGCAGGCGCAACGCCCGGAGGTTTTTCTTTTTTTAAATACATTTTCATTGAGACGGAGAGACACATGAAGCTTGAGCGGCTTTTCAGCGCGGACGGGAAGAAATTGTGCAGGATTCAGACAGGCGAGGAATTTTCGCCGCAGGAGCGCGAGGTAAAATGGAGCGATGTTGAAGGCGCGCCGGAGGAATACAACGAGGAATTTCTCGCCTCTCTCAGGAATGAGCTGAAAGAAAAAGAGGAAAAGGGAGAATTCGCCGTAATCGTTCCCGTCGTCGACAAAGAGGGCTGCGCGGGCGATGCGCTCGTCGCGGCTATGAAGCACACCGCGCGGAGGATAAAGGACTGCGTGTCCGTCGTCGGGTTCGCGGTGCCAGCGGGAATCGACGAGGCGAATTTCATCGGGGAGCTTTCGCCGAAGCACAAGCACTACTGCTTCCGCACCAAAAGCGGATGGGTGCAGGCAGATTCGGAATAGGGCTCGATGCGCAACCGTTTTTACGAATGCGCACCGAACCGCACTGATTGCGAAATACGCCATGAAACCGCATAAAAATCATATCCTCCATTGAACAATATTCCTAATTATGGAATCATTGTCCCTATGGATTCTTACAGGATGCGGTCCCTTGCGGGGACTGCCATTTTCAGCGGAATTTTCTTGGGAATTTGCTTTATTTTCATCCGCTTTTTGCCGGGAACTAAAAACAGCGAAGGATTCACAGAACAAAATCGTACATCAAGCAGCACTTTTAGTTCAGATTCACAATTCAGCACCTATTCTCTTATGCAGAACGCACGCTCAGGAGTCGAGATTGCGGAAATGCTCGACATCAAGGACATCGACGAGATTGTATCTCTGGGGCTTGATGCGGCGTTCGGAAACGCGTCGCGCGAAAAGACGCAGAAGGAGACGGGAAAGGAAGGAACAGCCGAAAACGACGACGGGCTGAGGCTCTACAGGCAGGCTGGAACAAAACCGCTTGTGGAATGGTTCTACACGCGGGTCACGAACAACAAGGACGTCGCGCTCGCAATCCTCGAGAACGCCGACAAGAACGACATCCCGACGTCGCTTGCGTTCGCCCTCGCCTACGTGGAAAGCAAGTTCAAGCCGAACGCGGTCAACAAAAACACGAATTCCACGATAGACAGGGGGCTGTTCCAGCTCAACAACGCGACGTTCCCGAACCTTACGGAGGAGCAGTTCTTCGACCCGTGGACGAGCGCGAAATTCGGCATGGCGCACCTGAAATTCTGCCTCGAGACGGCGGGAAACGAGATTACGGCGCTCGCAATGTACAACGCCGGGACGACGCGCGTGAAGAACGACAGCACGCCGCAGCACACGCTGAACTACGTCTCGCAGATTTCGAAGTACCGGAAAAACCTCGAGCAGCGATTCTCCACCGAGATAATCGCGAATTTCGACACGGACAACACGCTCGCGTCGGCAAAATAAAGCGGCCGTTCAGCATTCAAAACAAAAACAGGATTCCGAATCAGGTTAGGAACGGCAAATTCCGTCTATCAAAAAAAGCGGGAACCATTTTTTCCGGTTCCCGCTTTTTTTTAATCGTCAAGCCGTGGGCGTCGCCCGCACGATTTCCGCTCGGTGCAGAAACCCGTGACATCGCATTTCGGGACGAAAAGGTTCCCGCAAATCCACGCCCATTCCTCCGAGTATGAGGAAAGCGACGCGCGGATTTCAGCTGCGAGCGCGCGGATTTCAGAATACGCCCGCGAGCACAGGCGCTGGTTCATCAGGTTTATCATGTTGCGGAGGTTCCTCTTGTCGACGATTTTCGTCATCATACCGAGGGGAAGAACGTTCGCGGCATCCTCCTTGGACACGCCGGCATCGAGCAGCTCCGCGTATTTCTGCCGAATCATATCCATGCATTCGCGATAAATCGACTCCGCACTTCCGTCGCAGATGCTCCTGCATTTCGACGAATCCTTCACGGACGGCGGAACGAAATAATCGAATTCCTCGCAGTTGACGTACCTCGTCGATTCCTGAAGGCGCGTCGGACCGCCGCCGATGTGAGTGTAGTATTCGCGTATCGCGCGCGCCGAATAGCCTGATATGCAGAGCTCGATGTCGACGAATTCAAGGACGCGGCCGTGCCCGCTTTTTATGCAGTCCTTCGCGCGCGCGATGTTCTTCGCCGCGTCGTCAACGGGGCTGTTCCAGCATACGCCGGCAAATTTTCCAATCTTCTGCAGGGGAAATTTATCAGTCGTGTCGAAAATCTCAATCATCTATTTCTTCCATCCGTCGTATTTTTCGCATTCGAGAATTCTGCGGGCGTTCTCCACGCGCTCCTCCGTCGGGGACTCCGTGTCCTTCAGCACGTAATCGATTCCGAGCTCCTTGTACTTCGTCGCGGCAAGCCCGTGGTACGGAAGAATCTCGACGCGCTGCACATTGGAGAGCGTCCTGATGAAATCGCGCGTCTTCTCGAGGAACGCGTCGTTGTCGGTGATTCCCGGAACGAGAACATGGCGAATCCAAATCGGCTTTTTGATTTCGTCGAGGTAGCGGAACATTTCGACGATGTTCTTTCCAGTGCGCCCCGTCAGCTTCACGTGCTCATCCTCGTCGATGTGCTTGATGTCCACAAGGAGAATGTCGGTGACGTCCATGAGACGTCGGAATTTCTCGAACCACTCGCCCTCGCGCGTGAACGGCTCGCCGGCAGTGTCGATGCACGTGTTGATTCCCTGCGCCTTTGCCTTCTCGAAAAGCTCGACAAGAAAATCTATCTGAAGAAGAGGCTCTCCCCCGGAAACGGTTATTCCGCCTTTCTTTCCCCAGTACGAACGGCAGGCAACGGCTTCCTTGAGGATTTCGTCCGTCTCCATCTGCCGTCCCCTTCCCATGTCCCATGTGTCGGGGTTGTGGCAATATTTGCAGCGGAGCCTGCATCCTGACGTGAAAACGATGAACCTGCTGCCAGGCCCATCCGCGCACCCGAACGATTCGAGCTGATGAATGTATCCTTTCATATCGTACCTCGCCGGAGATTGTAGCAGATATGAGGGATTTCCTCCACGGCGGGGAGCTTGCGTCAACAAAGCCATGCTCCCCTTCCCATTCGTTTTCGGCCGAGCTCAATTTTGTCTAAAAAAACGAGGGCTGCCCCATACGTTTGGGACAGCCCTCCGAGAAAAACGAATCAGCCTAGTACGTGTACTTCCATGAGACGGGGAGCGCGAACGCAGTGTACCCGTAGTCCGAGTCCGTTCCGAACTGCGCGATGAGACCAGCCGCGAACGCATGGTTCTTGTTCATCGCGAACGTAATCTTCGGGTAAACACCGATTGTCGGGTCGAGGTTCCGGAGTCCCTCCGTTCCCATAATGTCGTCGCCGAAATCGACGAGGACAAATCCCTTCACGTCGAAGCCGAGACGCTTGTCAACCGGAATGTTGAAGTCGACGGCGCCGTAAAAGTCGTAGTAATAGTGGTCGTCATCGTCGAACGAGTACGCCAAATCCGCGCCGAAGTTGAATTTGCTCGCGCCGAACATAAGACCAGCCGTAAGGACGTTCTCGCCGTAGATGCCGGCGACATGCCAATTGTTACTATCCACATTTGCTGAAGCAAGCAGGTTGCCGTCATATTTCTCGTAGTAGTAGTCGGAGTCGAGGTAGTCGAGGTTTCCGAGCCCGACGTCGCCCTGCTCAGAGTGCGTGAAGCCGACGTTCACGGTGAGGCTGTCGGCGTTTATGGAAGCGTAGGCGCCGAGAAGGAGGTTCTCCTTGTCAGTTATGAGATGGTGGATTGAGCCGCCGACAGAAAACTGCTTGCTTGAGTAATCCGCGCCGATTGCAACCGCGTAGTCCTGATTTCTGTCGCCGTCGCCGAACCAATCCGCGCCGCCATGCACGTCGGCAAAATCAATTCCGGCAACGAACGTAAACTCGCCTGTCGGTCTGATTACAGCCGCGATGCCGTCCGTTCCGTAGTCGCCGCCAAGCGCGTGGACATCAGCGACGGGAAGCCATGAACCTGCCGTCCACATCACGTCGTGGAAGCCGACGCTGACGGAATTCGCGGCGTTGTACTCGACGTAATAGTCGATGTCGCTCCAATCGATATTGTAGACGGAATCATCGTCCCACGGGTTCGACTTCTTGAACGTGAACGTCGCGTCGATTCCGAGGCTGAGCTTCTTTCCGACATACTCCGCAATCACCTCATTCGACAAGCCCGCGAAATTCGTATGCGAGTCGCCATATTCCGGATCAAAATAATGGAAGATATCGGATGAAAGCTCGTTGGAGAAAAATTCACCGCTCTTCTTCTCAGAATCTGCAAAATGGAACGCAGCCTCCGCGAATGAAGAGGCTGAAATTGCGAGGGCCGCTGCCGCGCACAAAATCTTTTTCATTTCTGAACTCCTGTTAAACGAATATTGAAATATGATGGACATCTTAGCGAATCAGTTCGACAAATTCTTCAAAACTGTCATAAATTTTTGTTATATAAGCATTTTTATATGCAAACAAAAACGCCGCAAGCGGAAACCGCTCACGGCGTTCTGACGGGCACACCGGAAAATCAGATTCCCGGACGCGCCCGCTGACGAAAGTCAGATTGTCGGACTACAGAGCCGCGTGGCATGTGCGCGCGATAACGTCGTCCTGCTGCTCCTTCGTGAGGTTGATGAAGCGGACAGCGTATCCTGATACGCGGACAGTGAAGTTAGCGTACTCGGGCTTCTCGGGATGAGCCTGGCAGTCCTTGAGCTTCTCGACGCCGAAGACGTTCACGTTGAGGTGGTGAGCACCAGCGTGCCCTGAATCCGGCCCGATATCGAAATATCCGTCGAGAACGTTCACGAGGTTGTCAACCTGCTCGGTCTTGTCGTGTCCGAGAGCGCTCGGGTTGATTGTCTGCGTGTTCGAGATACCGTCGAGAGCGTAGTGGTACGGAAGCTTCGCAACGGAGTTGAGAGACTTCACGAGACCCTTTGTCTCTGCGCCATAGCTCGGGTTCGCTCCCGGAGAGAACGGCTCGTGAGCCTTGCGTCCGTCGGGGAGAGCGCCGGTAGCCTTTCCGTAGACGACGTTCGACGTAATCGTGAGGATTGAAGTCGTCGGTTCGGCGTTGCGGTATGTCGGGTGCTTCTTAATCATGCCCATGAACGTCTTGAGGAGCCACACAGCGATGTCGTCTGCGCGGTCGTCGTCCTGTCCATAGCGCGGGAAGTCGCCCTCAACCTCGAAGCCCTTCGCAAGGTTCTTCACGACCTCGACGACTTCGCCGGTCTTCTTGTTCTTGACCTCGACATCGCCGCGGATAACCTTGACCTTCGCGTACTTGATTGCGGAGAGAGAATCGACGACGTGAGAGAATCCAGCGATTCCCGTCGCGAACGTGCGCTTCAAATCCGTATCCTCAAGGGCGAGCTCGGCAGCCTCGTAGTAGTATTTGTCGTGCATGTAGTGGATCGCGTTGAGCGAGTTCACGTAGATGTCGGCGAGCCATTCGAGCATCGCGACATACTTGCGCTCGACTTCCTTGTAGTTTGACGCGTCGAGGACGTCAGCCGTTATCGGAGCGTACTCCGGTCCGACCTGAACGCCCGGTGTGAGACCGTCAGCCTCGTCGCGTCCGCCGTTGATTGCGTAGAGCAAAGCCTTGGCGAGGTTCGCGCGAGCACCGAAGAACTGCATCTCTTTTCCAGTCTGTGTCGCAGAAACGCAGCAGCAGATTGAGTAGTCGTCACCCCAGACAGGGCGCATGACGTCGTCGTTCTCGTACTGGATTGAAGAAGTCTCGATTGAGATGTGCGCGCAGTAGCGGCGGAAGTTCTCGGGGAGTCTCTTTGAGTAGAGGACGGTCATGTTCGGCTCCGGAGAGGGACCCATGTTCTCGAGTGTGTGGAGGAAGCGGTAGTCGTTCTTCGTGACCATAGAGCGTCCGTCCTGTCCGAGACCGCCGACCTCGAGCGTCGCCCAAATCGGGTCGCCGGAGAAGAGGTTGTTGTAAGCCTCGATGCGGGCAAAGCGGACCATGCGCGCCTTCATGACGAGATGGTCGATGAGCTCCTGAGCCTCAGACTCGGTGATGACACCCGCCTTGAGGTCGCGCTCGATATAAACGTCGAGGAACGTTGAGACGCGTCCGATTGACATTGCGGCACCGTTCTGCGTCTTGATGGCAGCGAGGTAGCCGAAGTAGAGCCACTGGACAGCCTCTTTCGCGTTCGTAGCCGGCTTAGAGATATCGAATCCGTAAAGCGCAGTCATCTCCTTCATGCCCTTGAGAGCCTTAATCTGCTCGGAGACTTCCTCCTTGAGGCGGATGACTTCCTCGGTCATTGTTCCGTCACCGATGGCAGCCTTGTCGGCTTCCTTGAATTTAATCAGGGCATCGATTCCGTAGAGGGCAACGCGGCGATAGTCGCCGACGATGCGTCCGCGTCCGTATGTATCGGGCAATCCGGTGAGGATGTGAGACGAGCGGACCTTGCGGATTTCGGGAGTGTAGACATCAAAAACCGCATCCGAGTGCGTCTTGTGGTAAACGGTGAAAATCTTGTGGAGTTCGGGATCGGGAGTGTAGCCGTACTGCTCGCAGCTCTGCTCCGCCATCTTGATTCCGCCGAACGGCATGAACGCCCTCTTGAGCGGCTTGTCGGTCTGGAGACCGACAACCTTCTCGAGGTCCTTCAAATTCTCGTCGATATATCCGGGCTTGTGAGCCGTCAAACCAGTGACGATTGACGTGTCCATATCGAGGACGCCGATTCTTTCCTTTCCGTCCTTTCCGACTGACTTCTTGTTGTGCTCAGCCTTCTGCAACTCCTGAAGTTTGTCGAAAAGCTTGTTTGTCGCGTCTGTCGGTCCGACGAGGAATTTCTCGTCGCCGTCATACGGTGTGTAGTTGTTCTGGATAAAGTCGCGAACGTTGACTTCCTCTTTCCAAAGGCGACCCTTGAAACCGTCCCAAGCTGCTGCCATAAAAATAAACTCCTTCCTGCACAGGAGCCCCGAGAAAACGTGACGATGGCGACACCAGATGACTATCGTTCGCAAAAGAAAGGTAGTTTTCGGAATAAAAACGACGGACGGACCCAGAAAGGCCCGAGGGACGAACGCCCGCGCCATTCATACCCCAAAGATGTGACCAAAACAGTTCCAACAAGGCTCGTATTTATGCAAGCAAATCGATTGATATTCGCCGGATTTTACCGACGACTGTTTCTTAAGAGCGAGTATATTCTTTTTCAAACCTTCTTGCAATGTTGCATTCAGATTTGGGCGAAGAATCCGCGCTTTTCCGGAACCCGCTCCGCTTTATTTGTACTGATTACAAAAATGAATATAATACAAAATAATTTTCATGTCAAACGCTCTGAGAAAAAAAATGAAGGACGACGAAAAATCGCGCGGGCACAAAACGAGAAAAACTGAAAACAATGAGATTCGGACAGGTCGAATGCCCGCCTAGAACTGGAACACCGCGGCGAGCGAGAAAATCATCGAGTCGGGGAAATCGCCGGAGATTATCGCGCCGAGCGGGAAAAGAAAACGCGCCTCCGCCCCGAACTGCATTCCCGACGCCCCGCCCGGAAGCGCGCGGAGGTATTTTACGGAGCATTCGGGATACAAAAAGCGCAGGCCGGAATAGAACCACGAATTTATCGAAGAAACGTCATCGCCCGCGGTCGTCCCGCTTCCGCCCTCATCGTCGGAAGAAACGCCTCCGGCAAGGAACGCCGCGCGAAGGAGGAAGCCGAGCCCGCCGCAAACGGAAAGCCTGTTCTCGCCGAAAACCCACGAGCGTCCGGCATCGAATCCGAGGAGAAGGGACAGCGCCGTCGCCGTCCTGTTCTCGATTTCAGCGGGGCGCGCATCGTCTCCGTCCCAAAGGTAGTAGTTCGAAAAAAACGACGCCCTCCCCTGAAGAAGGACGCTTTCATACGCGGGAAATTCCGCGCCGAAACCGAGCGAGTACATGATTGGGCTGGGCGCCGACGAATTCCCGCCGGTGCTGACCATGAGGTTCGGGCCGCCCGTCACGAAAAATTCCGTCCTGCGCGAAGGGCGCGCCTCGTCCCCGCCCGACTCCTCCGCCGTCGCGGAAAATGCGGAAGCGAGAAAAACGGCCGTGCAGAAAAAAAACGCGCGCAGAAAAATGCTCCTCACGAAAATCCCCTGCTATTTGTAGAAAAGCTCCGCCATATCGACCGTGATAAAGCCGCTTCTGCCGGTCTTGTAGAAATCGTTCTCCTCCCAGCCGACGACAAGGCAGTCGCCCGAGATGCAGAAATTCGAGTAGAAATAGTTTTTGGGAAGGCGCGGAAGGCGGAACGCGACCGTCTTTCCGTTGTTGATTACGTTCCTTCCGTCGACGGCCCCGGCAAAATACGTCGTCCCGTCGGCAAAAACGGCGCATATCCATCCGTCAGAGATTATCGCGTTCGCGTTCGTCGACGAGCCGATGGGACCGTGCGAGAAATACCGCGGGGAATCGCCCCCGGGAACGCGGAGCGTCACCGTGAAATCGAAGCTGTCGGGAATCGGGGAAAGCAGCTCCCGAAGGCGGAGCGGCGCGGCGGAAAACGGTGAAGGCGTGTTCGGCGCGCGGTACTGCTCCTCGACGCATTCCTCCGAGGAAATTTTCCCGTCCTGTGTCTGCGCGGAAAGCGCCGCGAAATCGCGTAGGGAATTCCACTTTATGTAGCGGAACGAAACCTTCTCCTTGCCGGTCACGTCGTCGCGGCCGTCGAATTTTATCGACGAAATCCAATCCGTTCCGTCAAAGTACGAGCCGGAAATCTCCTCGTCGCTGCCGATTCCCAAATCGCCGTACGTCACGCACGGATAGAAAAGCTTGTTCTCCGTCGAGATGCGGACGAGGTACGGCCTGTTCGAGCCGATTGAGCCGGGCTCGTCGGAATCGTACTCGTCGGAATCGCTGTTGAAGAGCGAATTCCTCGACAACGTGAAATACGCGTTCCCGCCCGAGAAGATGAGGTTGGACGCGGTGGAGCGCGACAGGAGCTGCCTGTCGTTTATGAGCGTCGGCGTCGCCTTCTTCTCGAAAACGAGCGCGCCGATATGGTTCACGAGGAGGTAGCCGTTTCCGTCGAGCCCCGTGTCCGCGTCGGAAATGCGGACGCTCTCCGTCCAAGGTTTCATCGACTGTATGGCGGAATTCTGCGGGAGCGAGGTCTGCACGAAGCCCCCGTTCACGAACGAATACCAGAAGTGGTCGCCTGAGCGCTGGGGAATCTGCATTATTTCTATGTCGGGGACGGCGGAAGATGATTTCTCCCCGCCGCCGAAACATCCCTCCGAGATGAATGACACCGAAGCCAAAATCGATATAATCAATGCGTTTCTTCTTGACAATTTCATTCTTCAAATTTCGGAAGAAAACCACGACACTTTGAATGAGGAATGTGAATTTCCCCAAAAACCAAGAACAGGAGCAGGATAAATGAAAAGAATCATCTGTGCGGCAGTCGCGCTCGCGCTTGCCTCATGCATCGCGTTCCCGGCATGCGCTGCCGACGAGACAAAAAAAGTGGACGATATCCTCGCAAAAATGCCCGCGCGCGCGAGAAGCGAGATTTCCATAGGCGACAAGGCGGAATTCGTCAAAAAGCTCAATGCGGTGCTCGAATTCGAGAAGGCGGAGGCGGAGGAAAGCGGCGACCTTCCCCTTCTCTACCTGCTCGACAAGAAAAACGGGAAACTCTCGGAAAAATACGAGCCGAAGAACCTTGTTCCCGTGGACAACCCCACGCTTTACAAAGTGAACAAAAGCGGAATGACAATCCGCCGCGACGTGAAGACGCACCTCGAGGATATGGTCCGCGCATGGGATGCTGATACGGGAAGGGCGCTCTTCCTCGTCAGCTCGGCATACCGCTCGTACAAATACCAGAACTGGCTTTTCAACCACTACGTCGAGACGGACGGTCTTGCGGAGGCGGAGCGGTACAGCGCGCGCCCGGGAACGAGCCAGCACCAGCTCGGCACGGCGATGGACTTCGGCTCCATAACGAACGACTTCGCGGACACGAGGCAGGGAAAATGGATGTACGAGAACGCGTGGAAATTCGGCTGGAGCCTGAGCTTCCCGAAAGGATACGAGAGCGAGACCGGATTCATGTGGGAAAGCTGGCATTTCCGCTATATCGGAATCCAGGCGTGCGAGCTGCAGCGCGAGTACTTCAACGACATCCAGCAGTACATGCTCGAATTCATCGACTTGTGGAAGAAATCGTAACGCATGGGAACACTGTCACAAAAAATCATCGCGGCGGCGGCTTTCCTCGCGCAGGCATTTATCGGATGCGCGAGCGCCGACGCCCCGAAAGACGCTGACGGCGGGGAACGCCTATTCAAATCGCTCGGGTGGGAATCGGAGAAGGACGGAACGGCGATGGTCGGGCAGGAAGTCTGGATAACGGCTTCCGCACCGGGAGGGAAAATCGAGGACGGGGAGCCTGCCGTCATAAAAATCACCGCCGCGCACGACGGAAACGACATCGACATCGACGAAATCGAGGCCAGCGTCACGGGCGGAAAGATTCGCGCGCGCTGGACTGTAAAGGATTCGCCCGAATTCTTCGAGGGCGGCGGATATGTCGTCCCGAAGTATTCCTTCACGGTCGAGGTCGCCGACGGGGAGTCGGAGAAATCGCCGGAGCTCAGCGTATACGGGTTCATCGCCCACCGCCTTGTCGGAAGCGACGGAAAGGCGAAAGCGGGCGAGAAGTTCGTCGTGAAGCGGACCGACGGAAAGACAATCGAAGGAAAGCGCGACAAGAACGGGACGGCGCGGCTTGAATGGCTCCCGCTCGGGAAATACGAGATATCGCGCCTCATCGAAAAAACGGCGGGACAAATCGAGGCGGAGAAAAAGGCCGCGGAACAGGAATCGGAGGACGAAGGAAAGGACGATGGAAGCAAAAACGGAGAATAGGACGCGCGCGGAGGAACTTCTTGCGGGCATAGCGGAGGAGCATCTTCCGGACGCGATAGCGGCGCTCGAGCGGCTCGCAAAAAAAGGCGCCGAAAAAACCGCCGGAACCGAACGGGCATCGGGCGGGGACGCGATAACGATATACACGGACGGCGGATGCCACGGGAACCCCGGTCCGGGAGGATGGGGAGCTGTCGTCATCGCGGACGGGGACGCGCGGCAGATTTCCGGCGGCGAGGAAAAGACGACGAACAACAGGATGGAGCTGACCGCCGCCATCAGCGCGCTTTCCGCGGTGAGGAACACGGAGCGGTTCGCAGGACGGAAAATCGACATTTTCACGGACAGCCAGTACGTCAAGAACGGGATTTCGTCATGGATAAACGGCTGGAAGAAAAACGGCTGGCTCACGTCGCAGAAAAAGCCCGTCCTGAACAAGGATTTGTGGCAGCTTCTCGACGAGCTGAATTCCGCCCTCGCCCCGTCGTGGAACTGGGTCAAGGGACACGCTGGCGTCGAGTTCAACGAGATATGCGACGAGCTCTGCCAGAAGGAAATCGCACGGTTCGAATAGCGGAATCCGCTTTACGGATGCAGGACGGCGAAAAAAAACGCTTGCCGATTGCATCTTCCTTTATTAGATTTCCAGTCAAAAGAAAAAACAAACCGCGTCCGCTGAAAAAATCGGACGGCGGATTTTCAGGAGAACAAAAAAATGGCTAAACAGTTGATTTTCAATGAGGAAGCCCGCAAGAAGATGCTTTCGGGCGTTGAGCAGATTGCGCAGGCAGTGAAGGTCACGCTCGGACCGTGCGGACGCCTCGTCATGCTCGACAAGAAATTCGGTGCGCCGACAATCACGAAGGACGGAGTTTCAGTGGCGAAGGAAGTCGAGCTCAAGGACCCGTTCGAGAACATGGGCGCGCAGCTCGTGAAGGAAGTTTCCTCAAAGACGAACGACGTTGCCGGCGACGGAACGACGACCGCGACTGTTCTCGCATACGCCATTGTGCGCGAGGGCCTGAAGGCAGTCTCGGCGGGCATGACACCGATTGAAATCAAGCGCGGAATCGACAAGGCGGTCGCCATCGCCGTCAAGAACATCAAGGAGAACAGCCGCGCGGTGAACGGCTCGCAGGACATCACTCACGTCGCGACGATTTCCGCGAACAACGACCCTGAAATCGGAAAGATTCTCGCGGACGCAATCGAGAAGGTCGGAAAAGACGGCGTAATCACCGTCGAGGAGTCCAAGAACATGGACACGACCGTGAAGACCGTCGAGGGAATGCAGTTCGACCGCGGATACATCAGCTCGTACTTCGTGACCGACCGCGAGCGCATGGAAGTCAACTACAACGACGCGTACATCCTCATCCACGACAAGAAAATCAGCACGATGAAGGATTTGCTCCCGCTTCTTGAGAAAGTCGCGCAGACGGGCAAGCCGCTCGTCATCATCTGCGAAGACATGGACGGAGAGGCGTTGGCGACGCTCGTCCTGAACGCAATCCGCGGAACGCTCAAGTGCGTCGCTGTGAAGGCTCCGGGATTCGGCGACAGGAGAAAGGAAATGCTCCAGGACATCGCAATCCTCACGGGCGGAACGGTCATCACCGAGGAGCTCGGCCTCAAGCTCGAGACGACGGAGCTCGACCAGCTCGGACGCGCGAAGTCGGTCAAAATCGACAAGGACAACACGACTATCGTCGACGGCGCGGGCGAGAAGAGCGCAATTGAGGCGCGCATCGCCGAAATCAAGGCGCAGGTGGAGAAATCGACGAGCGACTACGACAAGGAGAAGCTCAAGGAGCGCCTCGCCAAGCTCGCAGGCGGAGTCGCGGTCATCAACATCGGCGCAATCACCGAGACAGAGATGAAGGAAAAGAAATTCCGCGTCGAGGATACGCTTGCCGCAACGCGCGCCGCGCTTGAGGAAGGAATCGTCCCGGGCGGCGGAATCGCGCTCATCGAGGCGGCGAAGGCGCTCACTGACGAGGAGGCCGCGAAGCTTTCCGAGGACGAGAAGGCGGGATTCCGCATCGTCCGCCGCGCGCTCGAGGAGCCTATCCGCCAGATTGCCGACAACGCGGGCGTTGACGGTGCCGTAATCGCGGACAAGGCGAAGAACGAGAAGAAGGGCGTCGGCTACAACGCGTACACCGGCGAATGGGTCGACATGATGGAAGCGGGCGTCATCGACCCGGCTAAGGTCACGAGAAGCGCATTGCAGAACGCGGCTTCCGTCGCCGGAATGCTCCTGACAACGGAATGCGCAATCACCGACATCCCCGAGCCGCCGGCACCGGCAGCTGCCCCCAACCCGGGAATGGGAATGGACTACTAACAAAAAAAGGCACCGCGCCTTTTGAATGAAGGAGCGCCCCGTCGAAATCAGTCGGCGGGGCGTTTCTTTTTGTCCGCCGTTGTGGTAGTTTTTCGGAACCGTCCGGAAATCCGGAATCGGAAGGAGATTTTTCGATGAATTCAGGCGCAAAAACGATGGAGCTGTTCAATAACATACCCGGGGAATGGAGGGAGGCGATAATCGCGTCATACGACGGGAATTTCGCCGAGGAATTCGGGAGGCTCTGCGATTTCATCGACTCGGAATACGATTCGTTCCCGGATGATATGAGGCCCGTCGAGAAGACGGATGTGTTCAACGCGCTTTCCGTGCCGTTCGGGGACGTGAAGGCGGTGATTTTGGGGCAGGATCCGTATCCGGACGCGGAGAAGGCGCACGGGCTCGCGTTCGACACGGCGGACGGCTCCGTCTCGGCATCGCTGCGGAACGTCTTCTACGAAATCGAACGGGAAAAAAATCCGGATACAGAGCAGAAAGGATTCAAAACGGAACGGACGGGCGACTTGTCGGGATGGACGCGGCAGGGCGTTCTCCTCCTGAACACGATTCTCACTTTCAAAAAGAAAAGCGGCACGACGGGCGTGAACGCGCACGCGGGAATCGGCTGGGAAAAATTCACCGACGCGATAATCAGCGCGCTCGACGGAAGGGAACATCCGCCGGTCTTCCTGTTGTGGGGGAAACCCGCGGAAAAAAAGACGTCCCTCCTGAAGAAAACGCCCGCGGACAGGATTCTCGCGACGTCGCACCCCTCCCCGCTTTCCGCACGGCGAGGGTTCATCGGCAGCGGCATATTCAAAAAGGCGAACGACGCGCTCGGGGACGGAAACGAAATCGAATGGTAAAAAAGCCGCGACAATCAAAAACATCACATGAACAAGAATAAGTATTATTCATCCCGGCACAAAATCGGGCACGGGCAGCAAAAAAGGCGCTTCTTCCGAAGCGCCTTTTTTCCACAATCATCTAAAAATCATCATTTAGCGTCGGCGGTAGAGTTGTTGCTTGACGCGCTTACAGAGGGCTGGGCATTCCTTGTGGCGACGACAGCCATCTCAAGACGGTTGCGCTGAACTGCCGTAACCTTGTAGTCCTTGTTGCCGAGCGGGACGATGCTGTCTTTTGTGACGCCGAAAGTGTATGTCGTTCCCTCGACGAGAACATCCATCTCAAAGCGAGTCTTATCAACATCGATGATTTTCGTGACTGAGCCTGTTTTTCCCGCAACCGCGATGTCATCACCGACATTGACAGTCAATGCAAAAGTCGGAAGCACGAATGCAGCCGAGACAATAAATGCAACAATCTTCTTCATAAAAAACTCCTTAAAAAAGATTTTAACTATTATTGCACGTTTTTCAGACAATGTGTAAGGCTTTTTAAAGAAATGCGCACGCTTGCTCCGACAAAGCCGAAATCGGAACTCGAAAATGAACAAGCAAACAGCCCTCCCGGGCACGGAAGGTGCGCCTCGCGCACCGGCGCACGCCTCCTCCGAGAAAGCCGAACTCGGAACTCGAAATTGCCAAAGCAAACAGCCCTCCCCGGGCACGGAAGGTGCGCCTCGCGCACCGGCGCACGCTTGCTCCGACAAAGCCGAACTCGGAACTCGAAAATGAACAAGCAAGCGCAAGCGCGTTGAACGACGGGCTTTTTTGAAGTAGAGTATCGGCATTATGAAAGAACTCGAATTGAAATACGGATGCAATCCGAACCAGAAGCCCGCAAGGGTTTTCGTTGACGACGGCGATCTTCCCATAACAGTCCTAAACGGGCGGCCGGGATACATCAACCTCCTCGACGCGCTCAACGGATGGCAGCTTGTGAAGGAGCTCAAGGAGGCGACGGGGCTTCCTGCGGCGACGAGCTTCAAGCACGTCTCCCCGGCGGGCGCTGCCGTCGGAACACCGCTTTCGGACACGCTCAGGAAAATCTACTTCACCGACGGCGTTGAGCTGACTCCGCTCGCCTCCGCATATGCGCGCGCGCGCGGGGCTGACCGGATGTCCTCTTTCGGCGACTTCATCTCGCTCTCCGACGAATGCGACGAGGCGACGGCTCTTCTCATCAAAAAGGAGGTCTCGGACGGAATCATCGCTCCGGGATATTCCGAGAAGGCGCTGGAAATCCTCAAGGCGAAGAAGAACGGGAACTACTGCATCGTGCAGATTGACCCGAGCTACGTCCCGCCGGCAACGGAAGTCAAGCAGGTCTTCGGGGTGAAATTCGAGCAGGGGCACAACTTCCTCAAAATCGACGAATCGTGCCTCACAAACATCGTCACGAAAAACAAGAGCCTTTCCGAGGACGACAAACGGAACCTCGTCATCGCGCTCATAACGCTCAAATACACGCAGTCGAACTCCGTCTGCTACGTCAAGGACGGGCAGGCAATCGGAATCGGCGCGGGTCAGCAGAGCCGCGTCCACTGCACGCGCCTTGCAGGCCAGAAGGCGGACAACTGGTGGCTCAGGCAGTCGCCCAAAGTTCTCTCGCTCGAATTCGTCGACGGAATCAAGCGCGCCGACCGCGACAACGCAATTGACGTCTACATCGGCGAAGAGTACGAGGACGTCCTCGCGGAAGGAAAATGGCAGGCGATTTTCAAGACGAAGCCGTCCGTCTTCACCCGCGAGGAAAAGAAGGAATGGCTTTCAAAGAACACGGGCGTCGCTGTCGGCTCCGACGCGTTCTTCCCGTTCGGCGACAACATCGAGCGCGCGCGGAAGTCGGGCGTCACGGTCGTGGCCCAGCCGGGCGGAAGCGTGCGCGACGACCAGGTAATCGAGACGGCTGACAAGTACAACATGGTGATGTGCTTCAACGGAATAAGGCTTTTCCACCACTAATTCCATATCCGAAAAAAAAGAAGGGGCTTGAAGCGGAACAACTTCAAAGCCCCTTTTTCGTCACACGCGCAATCACAGCGGCCGGTCAGTTCCGGCACGGACAATGTCATCTCCGCTCTCGGCGTTGTACAGCAAAATTCTTCCTACGCCTTCCTTCGCCTTGTCGGGCGTGTATATCGTCGTGAAACTGATTAAGAGGATGCGCTCGCCAATTGTCACGCGCACGTTTTCGCTAACCTTGTAGAATTCGCCGTCGGAAAATCCGTAGGTGCCGCCCGTGTCCCCGACGGAATAATCGTCATTCCCTATTCCGTTCGGAAATTTCGAAACAAGCGCGCGAATTTCTTCTTCCAAATTCCCGTTCAAGTCCCGCTCGTTCTGCGAGAACAGCTGTAAAAGCCCGGAATCGTCTTTATCGTTTATGAAACCGATTACCTTTTCCGAGATTTCCCTGCCGCGCCCGTCCGCGCCGTCCGTCATCTTCGAATACTCGCTCTCAAAAAAATCCGAGCAGCCGAAAAACGAGAACGCGGAAACGAACGTCACCAAAAAACCAAAAAAAATTCTGACTCCTTTCATGGGAAAATTATAAAGAGCGGAGCGCTCCGTGACAAATCGTTTCCGCCGCCGACAAAAGAAAACGGAATATGATAGAATGGGCGGATGAAATACACGCACCTATTATTCGACCTTGACGGAACGCTCACGAAATCGGGGCCGGGAATAACGAACTGCGCGAGGTACGCGCTCGAAAAATTCGGGATTGACGAGCCGGACACCGCAAAGCTCGAAAGGTTCATCGGGCCGCCGCTCGTCGATTCTTTCATGAATTTCTACGGTTTCTCGGAAGAGGACGCCAGGAAGGCGATGGCGATATACCGCGAGCGATTCGGGACAATCGGGATTTTCGAGAACGACGTCTACGACGGAATCCGCGAGACGCTCGAAAAGCTCCGCGCGCAGGGAAGGAAACTCTACGTCGCAACGAGCAAGCCCGAAATCTACGTTCCGAAAATCCTCAAGAAATTCGATTTGGAGAAATACTTCGAGGCGGCAGTAGGAAGCGACATAGAGGAAACGAGAAGCCCGAAATGGCGCGTAATCGAATACACAATCGCGCAGAACGGGCTTTCCGCCGCACGCGACGAGGGAAAAATCGTCATGATTGGCGACAGGATGCACGACATCGACGGGGCGAAGAAAAACGGAATCGACTCAATCGGATGCCTTTGGGGCTACGGTTCGCGGGAGGAGCTTGAATCGCACGGTGCCACGTCGATAATCGCGCGCCCCGAGGAACTGCTCGGATTTTAGGACGGAACGAACGCGCGGAAGCGCAAGGAGTTTTTTTATGGAAGAGAACAATCAGGGACAGAAAAGAATCGCCCTTCTCATAGACGCAGAGAACACGCAGTACGACAAGCTCGAACTCGTTCTCCAGGAAATCTCGGCATACGGATACATCATCACGAAAAGGGCTTACGGCGACTGGACGGCAAACGCGCTCAAGCATTGGCCCGAAGTCCTCAACAGGAACGCAATCCAGCCGATTCAGCAGTTCTCGTACACGAAGGGAAAGAATTCGAGCGACAGCGCGCTCATCATCGACGCGATGGACTTGCTCTACACGCGGAAATACGACACGTTTGTCGTCGTGTCGAGCGACTCCGACTTCACCAGGCTCGTGACGAGGCTGCGCGAGGACGAGATGTTCGTAATCGGCGTCGGAAAAATCACGACGCCGGAATCGTTCGTCAAGGCATGCAACGATTTCCTCTACCTCGAGACGCTCGAAAGCGAGGACGATGCCGCCGATTTCCACGAGGAGCAGAACGCCGGGCAGAACACGAGGAAGAAGGACAAAACGGACAGGTTCAACGCGGACAAGGCGAAAATTATCGGAAAGCTCAAAAAGGCTGCCGAAAAATACGGCGACGACGAGGGATGGACGGAAGTCAGCAAGGCAGGCTCGCTGATAAAGCGCCAGGTCTCATCTTTCGACACGCGGAACTACGGATTCTCGACGCTCGTGAAGCTGATTGAGGCGCTCGGAAAGAATTTCGAGGTCGCGCGGACCCCGACGGAGAACGGAAAGTCGCTGATGATAGAATACCGCGTCATCCAGAAGAACTAGCGCGGAGCCGGGCAAACAGCCGCCATACGTTCCGGCGGGCGGGCACGTTTTCCGCTTCCGCCGGAACATTTCCAAAAAAGCGGCATTTCAGACGGAATCGCCGGCGGATTTTTCCGTTTTCACGACGTTCGGTATGTCGTCGCGGCTTTCTTTCAGGAAAAGGTATTTGTAAGGATGGATGTCGAGCGCGTTGACGAACCATCCGCCGACGCGCGCGGGATTCAGGGCGTGGAGCGAAATCGAATGGCTCACGGGCATCACCACGCCGTCGTCAAGAAGGACGCCTTCCGCCGCGGCAAGGAGCTTGTAATGCTCGAAGGAGCCGTTCTCGCGCGACGCCTCGTCAAGAAGCTGCGTGTAGCGCTCGTTGCTCCACTTCGTCTGGTTGAGCGTGGAGCCCTCGCGGAAAAGCTCGAGAAACGCGAGCGGGTCCGCAAAATCCCCAATCCACGAATACACGAAAATATCGGCGTTCCAGCCGGGAATCGACTCAATGTAGCGGTAATCCGACGCGACCTGAACGTCCACATCGACGCCGAGCGGTTTCCACGCCTCGGAAAGAAGCTCGGCGAATTTCTTCTGCCGCTCCGAAAGCGCCGAAATCCCGAACGAAATTTTGAGCTTCTCGTTCTCCGGAATTCCCGCACTCTTCCTCGCCTCCCTCATCATGTCCGCGGCATCCTCCGCAGAGGTGTCGGTCAGCCCCTCGACCTGCGGATACCCCGAAAGCGGATAGACGAGCGTCGTCGCCTGGACAAGCGAGCTGCGGCGCAGCTCCGCCCACGGGACAGCCTGTATGAGCGCGTTCCTGAAATCGGCGCGGTTCCACGGCTCGTTACGACAGCTGAAGAACAGGTATTCCGTCCCGAAAATCGCAGAAAGGCGTATCGCGTTCTTGTTGAGGATTACGCCGGCATCGAACGTCGAGCTTATCCAGTCGGCGTCCCCCACGTTGAACGCGAACGAATTCTCCCGAAGCTCGTCGGAAGTCGTTATGCGTATCGCGGGAAGGTGGACGTTCGCGGCGTCCCAGTAGTTGTGGTTCTTTTCGAGGAGAATCGAATTGTCCGTGCGCTCCTTTATCACGAACGCCCCGGAAAAAACGTTGTCCGCGGACGTCTTCACGGAAAACGCGTGGTGGCAGATTATCCTCGTGAAATGCGCGGTCGGCGAGACGAGGTTCACGACGAGAGTCCTGTCGTCGCGCGCCGTTATCCCAACATCGCGCTCCGTCGCGCGCCCGTTCCTGAATTCCTTCGCGCCGCGCACGCAATCGAGAAGCGACGAATACGGGGCGTCGGGCGTGGAAAGCAGCATAAGCCATGAATTCCGCACGCTGAACGCGTTTATCGGGCTTCCGTCGCTGAAGCGCGCGTTCTCCCGAATCGTGAACGTGAGCCGCTTTTTGTCGCGCGAGACCTTGCATTCCGTCGCCAGCGCGGGAACAGGCTCCAGCGTCTTCGGCTGGTATGAATAAAGCCCCTCGTACAAGGCGTCGAGAACCTGCGCCTCGCTCGAATACGTCGCCGCATGGGGATTCAGGTTGAACCGCTGAGACGACATCACAATCCGAAATTCGCGCTGCATCCCGTCGTCAACGGAAGGCTCCCCCGCATCAGCCATTTCGGCAAGGGCATCCTCAAGGCTCCCGTCAGGCCCAAGCTCCTGCGCGGAAAGCGGAAAAAAAGCGAAGGCGACAAAGGCCGCCGAAATTACCTTTTTGAAGAATGGATTCATTCTTCTAATGTACCTTTTCTTCGCGAAAAAATAAACGGAAACAATCGCCGCCACGCGCAGACAGCCCTCGCACAAAAAAAGCCGCCCCGATTCATGGACGGCTTTTCGCAATGCCCGCGATGAAGGCTGCTCAGGAGATGCCGAGCTTCTTCATCTGCTCAGCCTCCTCGATGTAGCTCGAGTACTCGGCGCGGTAGGTGTTCGCCTTTATGACGATGTTCTTGAACGACGTGATGTCGATTTTCAGCCCCTTGACTTTCGACTTGTTCGCCGGAGAAGCCGCCGCCTTGAAGAATTCGTCGAGCGAGTTGAGGAGGACAATCATCTTGTTGCAGTCGGTTATGAGCCCGGAAATCAAGTCGAAAATCCCGCTCTCGTTCATCGCGATTATCTTGTTGTATCCGACCGACTTCTTCGCGTTGAATACCGCGAACCGCTTCGTCTTCAGCTCGATGTCGGCGACGAACTGGTTGTAGTTCAGCTTTTCCTGCCGCTTTGCCCCGGTTCCCGCCTCGACAATCATGATGGAATAGTAGAGCGGCTTCTCCTCAAGGTTGAACGCCTGGATGAAAAGGCGCTTTATCTTGTCCATTATGGAATTGTGCTCGCTTTCGAGTAGGTCGTGGTTCGACTTCACCTTCTCGATTATCTGCGTGAGGACGGGCGGAAGCGAGCCGAGCATGTGGGCGGATTCCATAAGCATCGCCTTCGTGTCGACCTTCGTTTCCTGCACGACGGCCTTCTTCACGGAGATGCCCATCTTGTCCATGACCTTCTTCTGCAGCTCCTCCTTGTTCGGAGCCTGGTCTTCCTGCACAATCTCGTCGATGAGCTCGCTGTAGAACGGAACTTTTCCCATCGCCGCGGTGAAATTCTTCTTTATGAGCGCCATCTCGTCGGAGGGCGAGCTGAACGCCTTGCCGAGGTCGAACCCCGGATGCCCGAAAACGTTCTTCCGTATCTGTCCCTTGTAGTACTCGCGCTGGAATTCCGCGAATTCCTTGAGGACGGAATTTATGTCGGACATCGCGCGCGACGCTTTCTGCAGGCTGTCGTTTATCATGCTCGAAGTGAGCGCGTCCGACTTCTGCCTCCCGTCGGCGACGATGTTCGCAAGCACGCGCGTGTTCGTCTTGTTGCTGTTTATCGAGAAATTCGCCCAGAGGAACGAGTTGTTCAGCTCGACGAGCTTCTTTATGTTCTGCATCGTCAGGTGCGCCGTCGAGAATTTGTAGTAGTTGCACAAAAAGTCGAGCATACTCTCGTAGTCGGAGAAGCGCTGCCCTATTATGACGGATTTCTCGTTCTCGACGAACTGCGTCGACTCCGGCGGCGTTATGTCGGAAATCTTCTTGTCGAGCTTGTACGGGTCCGGCGTTATCAAAGATTTTTTCACGAGGAAATCAAACAGATTTTTCACGCAGGTATGGAGAAGCCTGTAGTTGTCCAGAAGTTTTGGAAGAGTCTCCGTATCGTACCATTTTGTCTTCGCGTCCAACGCAGGAAGGAGCGCATTTGTAAAATTGCTGTTGTTTTCCATATTTTATAGTATCGGTCCTTGGCAAATGATAGTTGAGAATTGAGAGTTTTTCTACAAAAGAATAGAATGAATCCCATTATTTTCCGAACATTCCCGCGTTTGCGGGGATGCGACGATTTCATTTCAATTTTTTGGAGAAAAAAATGGCAGAGAATGAACAGCTTCAGATGATTCGCCACTCATGCGCTCACGTAATGGCGGAGGCAATCATGCACCTCTTCCCCGGCACGAAATTTGCAATCGGCCCGGCAATCGACAACGGCTTCTACTACGACTTCGATTTCACCGGCACCAAACCGACAGAAGACGACTTCACCGCCATTGAGAAGGAGATGAGGAAAATCCTCGCCGGAAACCACGAATTCGTCCGCAAGGAAGTGACGAAGGACGAGGCTCTCAAGCAGTTCGCCGACCAGCCCTACAAAGTCGAGCTGATAAACGACCTTCCCGACGGCGAGACGATAACGACATACACGCAGGACGACTTCACCGACCTCTGCCGCGGTCCGCACGTCGCGACGACAAAGGAAATCAACGCGCAGGCGTTCAAAATCGCGAAGATGGCGGGCGCATACTGGCGCGGCGACGTGAAAAGGCCGCAGCTCGTCAGAATCTACGCGTACTGCTTCGCCAAGCCGAACGACCTCAAGGACTACCTCAAGATGCTCGAGGAGGCGGAGAAGCGCGACCACAGGAAGCTCGGCGTGCAGATGGACCTCTTCCACATCGACCCCGAAGACCCGGGCCAGATTTTCTGGCACCCGAACGGATGGGCGATGTACACGACAATCCAGGACTACATGAGGCGCAGAATCCTTGAGGACGGATACAAGGAAGTCAACACGCCCGCAATCATGCCGCGCACGCTCTGGGAACGTTCGGGACACTGGGGACACTACCAGAAGAACATGTTCATCACGGAAAGCGAGAACCGCGTTTTCGCGATAAAGCCGATGAACTGCCCCGGCGCGCTCGAAATCTTCAAGTCGCGCTCACGCTCATACAAGGATTTGCCGATGCGCCTTGCGGAATTCGGCCACGACGTGAGGAACGAGCCGAGCGGAACGCTCCACGGAATAATGCGCGTCCGCGGGTTCGTGCAGGACGACGCGCACATAATCTGCACGGAGGAGCAGGTTTCGGCGGAGGTCGCCAAATTCTGCAAGCTTCTGAAGCGCGTCTACCACGACTTCGGGTTCGACGATTTGGTCGTCAAATTCTCGACGATGCCGGAAGACCACGTCGGAGACCTTGCGACATGGGAGCGGGCGGAGAAAGCTTTGGCGGACGCGTGCCACGAGGCAGGCCTGAACTACGAGATTCAGCCGGGCGAGGGCGCGTTCTACGGCCCCAAGCTCGAATTCAAGCTCTACGACACGCTCGGCCGCGAATGGCAGTGCGGAACGATTCAGGCGGACTTCCAGCTTCCGAGCGCGGAACGGCTTGACGCGACGTACATCGGCGCGGACAACAAGAAGCACCACCCGGTCATGCTCCACCGCGCTGTCCTCGGCTCAATCGAGCGCTTCCTCGGAATCCTCATCGAGAACTTCGCGGGCGCGATGCCGCCGTGGGTCCACTTCGAGCAGGCGGCAATCGTCCCCATCGGCGAGAACTTCAACGAGTACGCCGAGAAGGTCGCCGCGGAGCTCCGCGCTTCCGGATTCCGCGCCGAGGCATACACGAACGGCGACAACATGAAGAGCAACATCAAGTTCATCACGAGCGAGCACAAGACGCCGTACATCCTCGTCGTCGGAGCGAAGGAAGCCGAGACGAACAGCGTCGCGGTCCGCTTCCGCGCCGATTCCGGCCTCCCGCAGAAAACGATGTCCCTCGACGAGTTCAAGGCGTACCTGAAGGACAACGTAGAGAACCACAAAGTGACTCTGTAATCCCCTGAAGAAAAAAAAGCGGCTTCCCCCAACGGAGAAACCGCTTTTTTTGTCCATCCCCGCCACCCGAGCAGGAGCCACATAAATCAAAGATTAACGAGCGTTATCAATGCAAGCCCGCACTCCCCCAAAAAAGGGCGCAACTCGTTGCGCATTCGCTCGCTCCATAACACAAAGATTAACGAGCGTTATCAATGCGAGTCCGCGCTCCCCCAAAAAAGGGCGCAACTCGTTGCGCACCCGCTCGCTCCGTAAATCAAAGATTAACGCGAGCTATCAATGCGAGTCCGCACTCCACCCAAAAAGGGCGCAACTCGTTGCGCATCCGCTCGCTCCGTAAATCAAAGATTAACGCGAGCTATCAATGCGAGTCCGCACTCCACCCAAAAAGGGCGCAACTCGTTGCGCACCCGCTCGCTCCGTAAATCAAAGATTAACGAGCGTTATCAATGCGAGCACGCGCTCCCCCAAAAAGGGCGCAACTCGTTGCGCATCCGCTCGCTCCATAACACAAAGATTAACGAGCGTTATCAATGCGAGTCCGCGCTCCCCCAAAAAAGGGCGCAACTCGTTGCGCACCCGCTCGCTCCGTAAATCAAAGATTAACGCGAGCTATCAATGCGAGTCCGCACTCCACCCAAAAAGGGCGCAACTCGTTGCGCATCCGCTCGCTCCGTAAATCAAAGATTAACGCGAGCTATCAATGCGAGTCCGCACTCCACCCAAAAAGGGCGCAACTCGTTGCGCACCCGCTCGCTCCATAACATAAAGATTAACGAGCGTTATCAATGCGAGCGGCTTCCCCAAGCAGCCTGTTGTCTTCGGCGAACGAGATGCACTCGGCTTCCCATTTTTTGCCGCCGAGACGGTCGAACTCGGCAAGAAAGCTCTTCCAGTTGTCGCGGGAAAGGCTTCTCTTGCCCGTCACGAAGTCGAGGATTCCGTTCTCGTACATCTTCTTGAGCTCCGGGGGCGGCGGGGGAAGCCTGTCCGCTCCCAGCGCCGCAGTCCACGGGCGGGACTGCATGTCGCGGAGAATCGAAAGCGCGCTTATCTTCTTTCCGTTTTTCGTCGTCCACTCCGGATAGCGCGCGGAAAGCTCGCTGTCGCTGTTGTAGAAGACCATGTTCCGAAGCTGGATTAACGGGGCGGCGGCCGTCTTCGAATACGCGAGCTCCGGGTCGGGAAGGCCTTCCGTCGTCACCTTGCCGTCGGAATCGAACATGAAGTTGACGCCCTCCTCCCCGTACGCGACGAGGTAATACGCGTCGGTGCTCATCCACTCAAGGAGGCGCGCAATCGCCGGAAGCTTGTCCAGCTCAGCGGCGCGGCGGCTTACGGCATACGTCCTGTACCCCTGCGTGTAGCAGCCGACGGACTGCAATCCGTTAGGCCCCTTCGGCGGGTTTATGAGAATCCACTCGCCGTCGGGGAATTTCTCATCGAACGGCTTGTAGCCGCGCTCAAGCCCGAAAGCCGCGTTCTGCTCGCGCATTATCCCGAAACGCCCGTTCTTCCACGCCTCGCGGAAATCGTCCTTGCCGTACGCGAGCCAGTTCGGGTCGATTACGCGCTCCATGACCATTTTCTGGATGAATTCGACCGCGTCGTAGAATCCTTCCTTGTATATGTTCAGCCCGGCATTTTTCTTCGTCATGTTGAACGTCCCCGCAACGCCGAACGCCCCGAAGAACGGCTCAAGCCTGCGCCCCAAGCCGCCGCTCATCACCGTCGTCTCGATGAACGCGCCGTATCCGAACGTGTCGTTCTTTCCGTTTCCGTCCGGGTCGTCGGTCGTGAACCGGCGCATGACGTTCATATAATCCTCAAGCGTCTCCGGGACCGGCATGTTCAGTTTGTCGAGCCAATCCTTCCGTATGAAGATTCCCTCGTTGCGCGCGATTGAGCCAGACTGTGAAAGCCCGTACGAAGCCCCGTCGAAGGAGGATGCGGCCCGGGCGTCCTCGTCGTACATGTGCGCGGTACGGTACGGCATCATCTTGTACATTCTGTCCACGCGCGCGATTTCGTTCCGCTTCGCGAGGGAGACAAGCTCGTCGCTCGTCACCATGAACAAATCGGGAAGGCTCCTGCTCCTGACGGCAGCCTCAATCTTCTCGTTCTGGTCGGCGGCGGAAGACGGAAGAGGGACGATGGTGAGCTTTATGCCGAGCTCCTCCCTGACACGCGCGATGAAGCTCCAGTCGTCGGGCGGCGGCGGGGAATCGCTTGAGGAAGGTCCGTACCAAACCGTAAGTTCCGTGACGCTTCCGTCAGCGGAGGCGGAGCATCCCGCAAAAAACGCGGACGAAAAAGCCAGGCACGCCGCCGCCGCAAGAACCTTTCCCGAAAAGCGGCATCCTCTCCGGGAAAAGATGATATCAAAAATCATTTTCTCCTCCTTAATTTTTGTTGCCTTTCTGACAGCGCTTCCGGGCATCCCCGGCAAAGGCAACCTGCTCGGCAACAATCCGAACACGTTTAATATCGGCACTCTTGCCGCCGGAATCGCCCGATACATGTCCCCAAAACAGCGGATTCCGAACAGCATTATTGAAGAAAAATGCCCGTTCTCCGATAATGAATCATTATGCTTTACAATTTCGGCGGTTTTTTGACGCAGTTTTTCGGTCCTGCAAGGCTTTTGCAATCATACACGGTCCTCATAGTCCTCGCGCTGTACGCAGGCTTCATAATCGTAAGATACGGGCTCCCCTCCTTCTACGACAGGCTTCCGCACGACCGCGGAAGGGAATTCACCGTCTCGGCGGAGGCGGCGAAGGGAAAACCCACCGGCTCGGGAGTCGTCTGGGTTTCCGTGTTCGCGCTCCTGTCTGTGATTTTCGTGCCGTTCGACTGGGAGAAGACGGCGCTCATCGCGCTCATATGGCTCATGATGCTCACCGGCTATCTTGACGACGCAAGCAAGGCGTCGTGGGGCGAATACAGGAAGGCAATCCTCGACCTCGTTTTGAGCGTGGCGGCATCCGTCGTCATCGCGCTCTACATGAAGAACACCTCCGACGACGGGACGATAAAGTTCTGGTTCCCGTTCTTCGCGCATTCCGTCCCGGTGGCGCCGTGGCTGTTCGTCGCGATTTCGACGGTGATGCTCTGGGTCTCGGTGAACACGACGAACTGCACCGACGGCGTCGACGGGCTGAGCTCCACGCTCGTACTCGTCGCGCTCATAACGCTCGGCTCGCTTTTCTATTTCGTGCTCGGCCACAAGGACATCGCCGCATACCTCCTCGTCCCGCACATAAAGGACGGCGCCTCCTGGGCGGTCATGACGTTCTGCCTCGCGGGCGTCCTTATGGGATACCTTTGGCACAACGCCTACCCAAGCCATGTCCTCATGGGCGACGCCGGAAGCCGCGCGCTCGGGTTCTTCATCGGAATCGGCGTCATGGTGACGGGAAATCCGTTCATCATTTTGGCGACATCGTCCGTCATCTTCATCAACGGAGGGCTGGGGCTCGTGAAGGTCGCGCTCAAGCGTTTCCTCCACATATCGATTTTCACGACGGTTCGCTTCCCGCTCCACGACCACATGCGGAAAAACCACGACTGGAGCCCGACGCAGGTTCTCATCAAATTCCTGATGATACAGATTCTCGTCACGCTCGCAATCGTCGGCATCATTTTCAAAATCCGCTGAGCAGCCGGAAGAATCCCGCCCGATGGGAATGCGCCTCCCTTCCTTTTCCCTCCGGGCGGGTTTTTGTATAATTGGCGAATGGACTTCAGAAAGATAAAGGGAACGATAATTCTTGCGGCGGCGTGCGCCGTATTCCCGTCATGCACGAAAACAATCGGATATTCCGTCGTACTTTGGGGCGACGAGAGCAACGGGCTGGAAGACGGCGACATCGTAAAGGTCATAGTCAAATCGAACATAACCCACTCATACATAATCGAGCTTCCCGACGGGCAGGGAAACAAGGAAATCCCGATATGGCAGGTTTCCGAGCCGGAAGGAAAGAAATCGGCGCTCAGAATGGCAGCGGCATACGCGGACTTCGCGAACAAATACGCCGAGGTCAAGCTTGACGGACTTCCGATACGGGCGGAGCCGGTGAACACCGCGAAACAGGTCTACCGGCTCCGGGCGAAGGAAATAATCCGCGTGCTGTACAAGGGCAAGGGCGCGGCAGTCTCGAACGGAAAGGGAACGATTGACGGCGAATGGTACCGCGTCCTCACCGCCGACGGAACGCAGGGATGGTGCTTCTCGCACAACCTCGACATATACGATTCGGATAACGGCGGCAGGCGGGAAAAAGCGGCATCGGAAAAAAAGGGCGAGACGGACAAGCTCCTCCAGATTCTGCGCGGGAAGAAATGGGTTCCCGCAGAATACGAGGACCTCATAAAGGCGAAGAGAATCGACCTCGACAGGTTCGACGAGCAGTACGGGTTCACCTTCGACGAGCAGACGGGAAAGCTTTCCATACTGACGGCGGACGGGCAGAACGAGCAGACTTTCACGAAAATCAGGAAGATAACGGGAAAGCAGTACCGGTTCGAGGGCGCTAGCGTCACCGCGACGATAAACGGGGACGACGACATCACCGTGCAGTACATGGAGAACGGAAAGCCGAAGAACGTGAAGTTCTCCACGACAAAGGAGGACATCCCCGCGCTCATAAAGAACGAGCGGAGCCGCAGAATCCGCGAAATACAGAAAATCGCGGGATTCGGCCCGACGTTCTCAAGCTCGAACTACGGGACGCTCACGATAACGCCGGCAAACGGCTCGTTCTCCTTCACCTGGCAGAACACGAAGCTCCTGTCCGACTCCAAGATAATCGAAAGCGGGGCGCGGGGAAGCGGCACAGTCTCCGTAAAGTACTACCTCTCGAAGCAGCTTCAGTCGTCATACGACGGAATCCTCACGTTCAGGTTCGACGGTTCCGCATCGGAGAACAATTTCATCTACAAGATAACGGAAAAAGGAATACGGCTTGAGGACGCGGGCGGCGCCTCGATAAAGAACAACGTCGTCAACTCGCGCGGGCAGTCGCCGGCAGTCATCTTCCTCGAAAAGCGCTGATTCAGGCGGCGCGCTCGGGGAAGTCTCCACCACCAATTTCAAGGCATATCGAAAGGAAAAAGAATGGCATTCGTACAATTCTCGCAGGTCTCGCTCGCATTCGGGGACCGCGACATACTGAAGGACGTTTCCGTGAACCTCATGACGGGAACGAAGGCGGCGCTCACGGGCGCGAACGGAACAGGAAAATCGACGCTCATAAAAGTGATGGCGGGGCTTGTCCAGCCCGACAGCGGAAAAAGGACGGCGGAAAAAGGCGCGCGCATCGCATACCTTCCGCAAAGCGGGCTTACGCACAAGGGGACGACGCTCCGGGAGGAGGCCGACAAGGCGTTCCAGTTCGGCTACGAGCTTCAGAAGGAGCTTGACGAAATCGGCGACGCGCTGAAATCGGGGAACGGGAACCAGAACGCGCTTCTCGAGCGCCACGACAAAATAACAAACGAGCTTGAGGATTCGGGCTGGAACAGGAGAAGCGCGCTTGCGGAGCAGATTCTCGTCGGGCTCGGCTTCTCGCGCGGGGATTTGGACAGGCGGTGCGAGGAATTCTCCGGCGGATGGCAGATGAGAATCGCGCTCGCGAAAAGCCTCATGGTGAATCCCGACATACTTCTTCTCGACGAGCCGACGAACTACCTCGACCTCGACGCGCGCGAATGGCTTGAGTCGTTCCTCGTGAATTTCAAGGGCGGGTTCCTCCTCGTCAGCCACGACAGGTACTTCCTCGACCACACAATCAACGAGGTGTACGAGCTTTTCGGCGGGAACCTCCACCGCTATCCGGGCAATTTCTCCCATTACGAGAAAGTCCGCGAGGTCGAGCTCGAGACGCTGATGAGGGAATACGAGAAGCAGCAGGCGGAAATCCGGCACCTTCAGGAATTCATCGACCGCTTCGGCGTGAAGGCGACGAAAGCCGCGCAGGCGCAGGAACGCCAGAAAATGCTCGACAAGATAAAGGAAAACGAAATCGTGATTCCCGAATCGCTCAAGAAGATACGCTTCAAATTCCCGCAGGCGCCGCATTCCGGGCGTCTTGTCGCGACGATTCAGGGACTGACGAAATCATACGACGGCGAGCGGAACGTCATAGACAACCTCGACCTCGTAATCGAGAACGGCGACAGGCTCGTCGTCGCAGGTCACAACGGCGCCGGAAAATCGACGCTCCTCCGTATGATTGCGGGAGTCGACACGGCGACGGGCGGAAGCGTCAAGCTCGGAGCGGGCGTCGAGGTCGGCTACTTCTCGCAGGACAACGCGGAAAGCCTCAAGGGAAGCGGAACCGTGCTCGATACAATCGAGGCGGAGGCTCCACTTGAGCTGATTCCGAAAATCCGCGACATGCTCGGCGCGTTCCTGTTCCGGGGCGACGACGTTTTCAAATCGATAGACATGCTTTCCGGCGGAGAGAAAAGCCGCGTCGCGCTCCTCAAGCTCCTACTCCGCCCGGTGAACCTTCTGATTCTCGACGAGCCGACGAACCACCTCGACATGCACTCGAAGGACGTCCTCCTCGACGCGCTCAAGGATTTCGGCGGGACGGTAATCTTCGTCAGCCACGACCGCGGCTTCATCGAGGATTTGTCAACGCGCGTCCTTGAGCTCAAGCCGGGCGAATGGCGGGTTTTCCCCGGCGACTACCGCTACTACATGCAGCGCCTTGAGGACGAGCGGAACGGCATCGTCTCCGCCACGGCTTCCCCGTCTGAAAAGAAAACAGAGAAAAAGCCCGAGGAAACGAAATCCGCGACAAAGCTTTCCTGGGAGGAGCAGAAAAAAGCGGACGCCGAACGCCGGAAAATTGAGAAGGCGGTGGAGAAGCTCGAATCGGAAATCGCTTCCGCGGAGGAGGAGAAAGCCGCCGAGGAAGCGAAGATGGCGAACCCCGACGTCTACTCGAACGGAGAGAAAGCGAAAGCCGTCCAGAAAAAAATCGAGGAGCTTTCCGCGAAAATAGACGCCCTCACCGAGGAATGGGAAGCACAAGCCGCCCTCCTCGGGTGATGCGACGCCCGGAATTGACGTGATTCAGTTCCGGGCGTTTTTTTTCGACAAGGCGGCGTTCTGCTGTTAGAATCTATTTTATCCGGACAATAATTTTCAATTTTCCGTTCAGAAAAACAGCCGATTCAAACGAGCTGTCTGATTTTTCGGGCAGCTCGTTTTTTTGATGAAAAAGGAGGACAAAGATGGGACTTTTGAAAGCTGCGGCAGGCGCGGTCGGGGGAACGCTCGCCGACTCATGGAAGGAATATTTCTACTGCGATGCGCTCGACGCAGACACGCTCGTCGCGAAGGCGGAAAAACGGGTCGGCGGGCGCTCGTCGAACAAATCGGGATCGGACAACATCATAACGCAGGGCTCCGTTATCGCCGTTGCCGACGGGCAGTGCATGATAATCGTCGACCAGGGAAAAGTCGTGGAGCTGTGCGCGGAGCCGGGCGAATTCAAGTACGACTCGTCGTCGGAGCCGTCTATTTTTTCGGGCGGGCTCGGAGAGGGAATCATCAGCACGTTCAAGAGCATCGGAAAGCGGTTCACGTTCGGCGGGGAAGCACCGAAAGACCAGCGCGTTTATTTCATCAACACGAAGGAAATTCCCGGAAACAAATACGGCACGGCATCTCCCGTCCCGTTCAGGGTCGTAGACGAGCGCGCGAGAATCGACATGGACATTTCGATACGGTGCTTCGGCGAATACAGCTTCAGGATTTCGAACCCGATTCTCTTCTACACGAACGTCTGCGCGAACGTCCAGACGGAATTCACGCGCGAGCAGATTATGGGGCAGCTCAAGGCGGAGCTTCTCACCGCGCTCCAGCCGTCGTTCGCGCTTCTTTCCGAGCGGGGAATCCGCTACTCCGCCCTTCCCGGCCACACGACGGAGCTTGCGGAATTCCTCAACAAGAACCTTTCCGAAAAATGGCGGAACCTCCGCGGAATCGAAATCGTCTCGTTCGGAGTCTCATCTGTAACGGCAGACGAGGAGGACGCGAAGAAAATCAAGCAGATGCAGGAGATGGCGGCGTACACCGACCCCACGATGGCGGCGGCTCGCCTCGTCGGTGCGCAGGCGAACGCAATGGAGACGGCGGCGGGAAACGCAAGCGGAGCCGCGCACGCGTTCATGGGGATGAACATGGCGGCGGGTGCCGGCGGATTCAACGCGCAGAACCTGTTCGCGATGGGAGCCGCGCAGCAGAACAAGGCGGCGCAATCAGCCCCGAGGCAGGCAGAAAGCCCGAAAAATTCACCTGCATCGTGGAAATGCTCGTGCGGGGCGACGGCAGAGGGAAAATTCTGCCCGGAATGCGGAAAGCCGAAGCCCGCGGAAACGACCGGCTGGACGTGCTCGTGCGGGACCGTCAACAAAGGAAAATTCTGCATGGAATGCGGAAAGCCGAAGCCGGCAGGAGCGCCCCTCTACCGATGCGACAAATGCGGTTGGGAGCCTTCCGACCCGAAAAACCCGCCGAAGTTCTGCCCGGAATGCGGCGATCCGTTCAATGAAGGCGACATCGTAGGATGACAAAAGCGCCCGGGGGATTTTTCCTTCAGGCGGAAAACTGGAGACGGCATGGAAAAGACGAACAACTACAAATGCCCGGCGTGCGGCGGCGGGCTCATATTCAGCCCGAAAACAGGAAAAGTGACGTGCGAATACTGCGACAGCAGCTACACCGTCGAGGAAATCGAGTCGAAGAACAAAGTCGAGGAGACCGCCGATTCCGGAGAACAGGTGAAAGAGGCGGACATCGGAAACGAGGGCGCGGAATGGAGCACCGACTCGCTTTCATCGGAATGGGGAAGCGAATCCGGCTCGATGAAGGAATACTCGTGCCCGTCGTGCGGAGCCTCGATAATCTGCGACAAGACGACAGCCGCGACGAAATGCCCCTACTGCGACAATCCTGCGATTATGGAAAAGCAGTTCTCGGGCGCGCTCAAGCCGAACTGCGTCATCCCGTTCGCCATAACGAAAAAAGAGGCGGTCGCGCGCCTGGGCGATTTCTACAAGAACAAAAAATTCCTTCCGAAACTTTTCTCGGACAAAAACCACCTTGAGGAGACGAAGGGCATCTACGTCCCGTTCTGGTTCTTCGACGGAAAGACGGAAGGCTCGGCCGTTTTCAGGACGACGACGACTAGCCGCTCGCGCAGGGGCAACACGGAGACGATTACGACGAGGCATTTCGAATGCGAGCGGACTGGCTCGCTCGACTTCGAGTCGATTCCGGTGGATGCGTCGAAGAAAATGCCCGACGATTTGATGGATTCCCTCGAGCCGTTCGATTTCTCCGCGATGAAGGATTTCTCCACGGCGTATCTTCCGGGATACCTCGCGGACAAATTCGACGACACGATAGAGGAATGCACGCCGCGCGCCGAGCGGAGATGCTCCGAGTCGTTCGTTTCCTCGCTCCGCGCGTCCGTCAGCGGCTACGACTCGGTGTCGCTCAAGCAGAGCAACATAACGTTCCGCAACGGAAAAGTGAGATACGGGCTTGTCCCCGTCTGGCTTCTCTACACGAAATACAACGGCGAGCGGTTCCTCTTCGCGGTCAACGGGCAGACCGGAAAAGTCGCGGGAACACTTCCGGCGGGAAAAAGCGAGGTATTCGCATACAACGCGCGGAATTTCCTCGTGTCGCTGGCAGTGTTCGCCTCGCTGATTGCGCTCGCGGCGAAATTCGTAATCTGACAACGGAGGAAAAAATGGAAACGAAAACGAAAGCGAGGGCAATCGCCTTCGCGCTCCTCGTCGCGCTCGCCCCGTTTTTGGGCGCGAAAGAATTCATCAGGGACGGCGCGGGAATCCTGACGCAGGTACAGAAGGACGCCCTGTCGGCAAAGCTCGAGTCGATTTCGCTGACATTTCCGACAGACGTGTTCATCGTCACGGCAAAATCGTTCAGCGAATACGGATACGACACGGAGGACGCCGCGGAAAAAGCGCTCCGCGTCATTCCGTTCGACGACAGGCGGGGCTGCCTCCTTCTTTTCATCGCGGTGAAGGACAGGACGTACGACCTCGACGTAATCGGACACGGGCAGGAGCTCTTCTCCCATTCGGCGTGCAACAGGCTTGAGCAATCGTTCCTCAGCGATTTTTCGTCAGACGACTGGAACACCGGCCTCCTCGATTTTACGGAATGCGCGAGCACAATCCTCATGAACCACGACGCGGAAGCCTGTGCGGAAAAGAAAAAGCAAATCGCGATTATGTTCGCCATCGCGCTCATCGTCAGCATCATCATCTCGTTCGCGCTTTACCGCAAGGAAATGAAAAAGCTCGACAACGTAGCGCTTGCCCATGACGCGGACAGGTACGCCTCGGGAAGCCTCGCCCTGTCACGCTCCCGAGACACGTACACGCATTCGACGACGAGGACAATCCACCACAACGAAAATTCCTCGTCCGGCGGCGGAAGCAGAAGCCACTCGCACCACAGCGGGCATTTCTGAGCGCGCGAGAAGAAATCAAAAAAAAATGCTAGAATCCCCGCAGAAAAAAGAAAACGGAGATGAAAGCATGACAGATTTCGAGAAAATGAAGGCGACGATAGCGGGGGACATCCCGCTCATGGTCGAGATGGAGAAAATTCTTACGGCGATACCGGCAATGGCTCCGGAAAGCGGCGGTAAGGGAGAGATGGAAAAATGCGCCGCGCTCGAATCGCACCTGAGAAAGCTCGGATTTGCGGACGGAGCCGTTTCGTTCGAGCGGTTCGACGCTGACGACGAGAGAGTTCCGCAGGGAAAGAGACCGAACCTTGTGGTGACGGTTCCCGGAAAGAAGGACGATTTTTCGATTTGGGTGATGGCTCACCTCGATGTCGTCCCGCCGGGAGACCTTGCTATGTGGGAAAGCGACCCGTGGACCGTCGTCGAGAAGGACGGGAAACTGTTCGGGCGCGGAGTCGAGGACAACCAGCAGGGGCTCGTCTCCGGCGTTTTTGCGGCGAAGGCGCTGCTCGACAACGGGATTGTCCCCGAGCACACGGTGAAGCTTCTTTTCATGGCTGACGAGGAATTCGGCTCCGAATACGGAATCAAATTCCTCCTCAAAAAGCATCCTGCCCTTTTCAGGAAGGAAGACATAATCATCATCCCGGACGGCGGCGATCCGAAAGGCGAGACAATCGAAGTCGCGGAGAAGAACATCCTGTGGCTGCGCCTCCACACGACGGGGCTTCAGAGCCACGGCTCGATGCCGGACAAAGGGAAGAACGCATTCCTCGCGGGCTGCGAGCTTGCGCTGTCGCTCAACGACCTCGAGCATTTCTTCGGGGAACGCGACGAGATGTTCAGCCCCGCGTGGTCGACGTTCCAGCCGACAAAGAAATCAGCGAACGTCGAGACGGTAAACATCATCCCCGGCGACGACGTGTTCTTCATGGACTGCCGGATTCTCCCGCGCTACACGCTCAAGGAAGTCCGCGCCGAAATCGACAAACGGGTCGCGGCAATCGAGGCGAAGCACGGCGTCAAAATCGAGGTCGAGGAGCTGCAGCATCAGGAATCGCCCGCGACAAGCGCCGACGCGCCGGTCGTCAGGCGGCTCAAGGACGCAATAAAGAAAGCGCACGGAATCAAGGCGCGCCCCATCGGAATCGGCGGGGGCACGGTCGGCGCGGAGCTGCGGAATCTCGGGTTCGATGCCGCGATATGGTCGACGATGGACGAGGTCTGCCACCAGCCGAACGAATACTGCATCGTGAGGAACATCGCAACGGACGCGGAGACGCTCGCGGCGCTCTTCACGACGGAATAACGGCCTCAAGCGAAAAGAACATTTTTCCGCCGTTTTCCTTTACGCGCCCCATTTTCCGCCTATAATAAACAGGAGCGGCGCGCGGGTATCATATTTCCGCGCGTCCGCCAAAAAAAGGAGCCTGACATGAATCTTTTTGAAGGAATCCCCACGGAAAAAATCCTCGACGAAAAAAAGCGCGCGCACCTGTTCGACGTCGCGGATATGGTCGTGTCGCTTTCCGAAATCGCGCGGCGCGAAGGGCTTCTCGGCCTGGACGAACGCGCCGATTTTTCGTCGCACAAAATCATGTTCGACAAGGAATGCGGCGATTTTTTGCCGGCGCTACGGGAAATCGAGCTTACGGACGAGGAGCATCTCGTCTTCAGCACGCTCATCCACCTCGTCGTGGACGGATGCGCTCGGGAAAAAATCAGGGACATCGCGAAATACGCGGTAAGCTCGTCCGTTTCAAGCGAAGAGAGAAAACTGTCCCTGAAGATTGGCGCGGAGGGAATCATTGCCGTCTGCGAAGGATTCTCCTCGGAAACCATAATGATTGAAAGCGCCATGATGATGGGCGCGAACGCAGCGGATTATCTATCGCACAAAAAACGGATTGATGACGAGAAAATCGCAAGCGACAATGAAATACGCGCGTTCTTCGCCGAAGAAAAGGAGGAGGACGGTCAAGTCGAGGAAGCCGAAGACGATTCAGAAATCGATTTCGACTTTCTCCTGTTCTTTGACGAGGACGAAATCATGAAAATCATGCGCGCGTCGAATTTCGATGATGTCGTGCTCGCGCTGAAAAACGTGTCCGGCGAGGTCCGGACAAAAGTGATGGGCAGCCTCCCGAAAAAAATCGCCGCAAAAATCCGCGAGGCATGCGAATTTACCGGCCCCGTCCGGCTCAAGGACATCGAAAAAAGCCAGGCCGCGATTATCAGAACCGCAAAGAAAATGCACGGAACAAAAAAATAGCCGCCGTTCATCAGACCTGTGCGGCGGTGATGCCGGTTCCGCGCCTTTTTTGCGCGTTTTTTTTTGATTAAGAGGCGCGGCAAACTTGATTTTTTTCATAGCGCGTTCTATTATGCTTGCCGTTGCGGACAATGGGGTTCGGCGGAAAGATACGTGTATTCGCGTCTTTCCGCCGAACCCTCTTTTTTTTGCCCGCATGGACGATGGCGTTCACCGGAGGGGTTTCCATGCCCGTGCGGGAACGCCATTTTTTTTCAGAACGGCAATCGGGGGTACAAACAAATGGCATTGCTTTTTGAAGGGGAGACGCGCATTCCGTCCGGCTGCGCGATTTCCGGAATTTTCGACGCGTCGGGGAGGCGCATGGACGGAAGCTCGATTATCCGCTCAATCTCCACGATGCACGACCGCTCGAACGGGCTTGGCGGCGGGTTTGCGGGGTACGGAATCTACCCCGAATACAAGCAGTATTACGCGCTGCACATCTTCTACTCGTCGCTTTCGGCGAAACACGAGACGGAGCTTTTCCTTGAGACGAAGTTCGACATCGTGAACCTGTCTAAAATTCCGGTGAGGAAGCACCCGCGCATCCACGACGAGCCGCTTATCTGGCGGTACTTCGTCGCGCCCCTCCAGACGAAACTCGCGGCAAGCCAGCTCGACGAGCTTGAGTACACGGGAAGAGCAGTGAACCATGTGAACTCGATGATTGACGGCGCGTTCATATTCTCCTCGGGAAAGAACATGGGCGTCTTCAAGGCGGTGGGCTACCCCGAGGACGTGGGCGAGTTCTACCGGCTCGACGAATACGCAGGCTACGCGTGGACGGCACACGGGCGCTATCCGACGAACACCCCGGGATGGTGGGGCGGCGCGCATCCGTTCGCGTTCCTCGACTGGACGGTCGTCCACAACGGCGAAATCTCAAGCTACGACGCTAACAGGCGCTTCGTCGAGATGTTCGGCTACAAATGCAATCTCCAGACCGATACCGAAGTCATAACGTACATAATCGACTACCTCGTACGAAAACAGGGGCTGACCCTGACGGAGGCGGCGAAAGTCATCGCGGCCCCGTTCTGGGAGACAATCTCCAAAATCGAGGACGAAAAACAGCGGCGCGAGGCTGAATTTTTGAGAAGGCAGTTCAGCGAACTGCTCGTCACCGGGCCGTTCTCGATAATCCTCGGGTTCAACGGCGGGCTCATGGCGCTCAACGACAGGCTCAAGCTCCGCTCGATGGTCGCCGCGCAGAAAGGATGCGTGACGTATTTTGCGAGCGAGGAATGCGCCATCCGCGTCGTGGAAAGCGACCTCGACAAAATCTGGTCGCCGCGCGGCGGGGAACCTGTTGTCGTAGAGCTTAACGAGGAGGGAAAGAGAAATGTTGCCGGTTGATTACATCGCCCCGGAATTCGAGGTTTTGAGGAGCGCGGCGTGCGTCAACTGCCGCAAATGCGAGAAGGAATGCGCGAACGAAGTGCACAAATTCGACGAGCGCACGAAAACCATGTTCGCCGACGAATCCAAGTGCGTGAACTGCCAGCGGTGCGTCGCGGTCTGCCCGCTCCACTGCATAAAGATTGTCCGCTCGGAGAACCGTTTCAAGGAAAACGCGAACTGGTCGGAGCAGACGATGAAGGAAATATACAAGCAGTCGTCTTCGGGCGGAGTGCTCCTTTCGTCGATGGGAAACCCGCTCTCGAACCAGCCCGTCTACTGGGACAGGATTCTCGTGAACGCGAGCCAGGTGACGAATCCGCCGATTGACCCGCTCCGAGAGCCGATGGAGACGCGCGTCATGCTCGGAAAGAGAAACGAGAAAGTCGAGCGGAACGCGGACGGCTCGCTCAGGACGGAGCTTCCCCCGCACATCGAGCTTTCGACGCCGATATTGTTCGGCGCGATGAGCTACGGCGCGATAAGCTACAACGCGCACAAATCGCTTGCGATGGCGGCGACGGAACTGGGAATCTGCTACAACACGGGAGAAGGCGGGCTGCACGAGGATTTCTACGCCTACGGCCCGAACACAATCGTGCAGGTGGCGTCGGGACGGTTCGGCGTACACAAGGACTACCTTTCGGCAGGCGCCGCCGTCGAAATAAAGATGGGACAGGGCGCGAAGCCGGGAATAGGCGGGCACCTTCCCTCGGCAAAGATAACGGACTCCGTTTCCGCGACGCGCATGATTCCGCTCGGGACGGACGCAATCTCCCCAGCCCCGCACCACGACATCTATTCGATTGAGGATTTGCGGCAGCTCATCTACTCGCTCAAGGAAGCGACTTCCTACAAGAAACCGATAATCGTCAAGATTGCCGCCGTCCACAACTGCGCCGCAATCGCGTCGGGAATCGCGCGCTCTGGCGCGGACATCATCGCAATCGACGGATACCGCGGAGGAACGGGAGCCGCGCCGACGAGAATCCGCGACAACGTGGGAATTCCGGTCGAGCTTGCGCTCGCGTCAATCGACCAGCGACTGCGCGAGGAGGGAATCCGCGGAAACTGCTCGCTCATCGTCTCCGGCTCGATTCGCTCGTCGGCGGATTTGGTGAAGGCGATTGCGCTCGGTGCGGACGCCGTCTACATCGGAACGGCGGCGCTCCTCGCCCTGGGATGCCACCTGTGCCGCTCGTGCCAGACGGGAAAATGCAACTGGGGAATCGCGACGCAGAACCCGGATTTGGTGAAAAGGCTCGACCCCGAATGGGGAGCGAAGCGCCTCGTGAACCTCGTCCGCGCATGGACGCACGAGCTGAAGGAAATGATGGGCGGAATGGGAATCAACAGCGTCGAGGCACTGCGCGGAAACAGGCTCATGCTCCGCGGCGTCGGGCTTCACGCAAAAGAGCTTGAGATTCTCGGAATCAAGCACGCGGGGGAATGATTTTTCCGCACGCAAAAAAAGGAGAACTGAAAAAAATGACTGAGATAAATGCTGGAATAAAAATGGATTTCGGCGAGCTCAACGATAAAATCCGCGAGAGCACCGACCGCGAAATCTCCATAAAAGGATGCACGGGCCAGCGCTACATCGCATCGGGGCTTTCCGGGAAGAAAATCGAGATTGACGGTATTCCCGGAAACGCGCTCGGTTCCTATCTCGACGGAAGCTCGATTACGGTGCGCGGAAACGTGCAGGACGCGACTGGCGACACGATGAACTGCGGCGAAATCGTCATCCACGGGAACGCCGGCGACGCGACGGGATACGCGATGCGCGGCGGCTCAATCTACATCAAGGGAAACACGGGCTACCGCGCGGGAATCCACATGAAGGCGTACAAGGAGCAGCAGCCCGCGCTCATAATCGGCGGCGAGGCAGGCTCGTTCCTCGGCGAATACCAGGCGGGCGGAATCATCGCCGTCCTCGATATTGAGCAGAAAGCCGAGCGGCGCGGGAACGGCACCTTCATCGCGACGGGAATGCACGGCGGAAAAATATACATGCGCCTCCGCACCGGCGCGAAAGTCCCGGAAGTTCCCCCGTACGTGAAGCTCACGCTCGGGCACGGAAAGGATTTGGCGGAAATCAGGCCGTATCTGGAGAAATTCTGCTCGTATTTCGGGGATGTCAACCTCGATTCGCTCATCGAAAGCGACTATGCAGTCCTTGAGCCGAACAAGGACCATCCGTACAAGCAGACGTACTGCCTGAACTAAAAAAACAGCCCGGATACGCGTTTTCCGCATGAATCCGGGCTGTTTTTTCTCTGTTCGGAATGACCGAGGGCACGGTCATTTTTTCCGGCCGCTTTCTTTTAGCTCGCGTTCAAAGGCTTCGGGATTTTTCAGATAATAATCCTGATGCTCTTCTTCTGCCCGGTAAAATGACTTGAACGGCTCAACGGCGATATACGTCTTTTTTCCGCTCCGCGCTTCAAGCTCATTGATTTTTCTTGAGGCGATTTCCTTTTCCTCGTCGGTCTGATAATAAATTGCAAGCGTGTACGAAAACCCTTTGTCGATGAACTGCCCCTGCCCATCAAACGGGTCAACATTCGAAAGAAAAATGTCGAGCAGTTTTTCGTAGCTCACGTTTTTCGGCTCGTATTCAAGCTCAATCGTTTCCCTGTGCCCCGTCTTCTGGGCCTTTACGTCCGCATAAGCCGGATTCACCTCGTCGCCGCCGGAATACCCGCAGACAACGCTGTCAACGCCATAAATTTTATAAATCGGAGTGACGCACCAAAAGCACCCTCCCGCAAAATAAGCCTTCATTCAGCCTCCTCGTATGCGAATGATACACGGGCAGATTCTATCACAAAACATCGCGTCCATGCCCCACACGCTCTTTCGCAGCCGTATAAGGATTTTTGCCCCGGCAACGTGCGGAGACGACGAAAATCCGTCCGCGCCCGATTTTTTCGCATCCGGAACGACAGCGCTCACATTCCCCCTTTCAGCTTCCTTATCAGGCGCTCGACAAGAGCGATGTCGGGATTGTCCTCGCGGTAGATTCCGTAGACATCCCAAGTGTACGCATCCTTTATCGGAACGGCTTTTATCTCGTCCGTATCGCCGAAGAATTTCGGGGACACGCCGATTCCGATGCGGTTTCTCACGAGCTGGTAAATCGACTCGCCCTCGGACACGCGGGCGATTATTTCCGGCTTGAATCCCTTTATCATGCACGCGTTGAGCACGTCGTGGTAAATCCTGAAATGCTCCCCCATGCAGACGAGCGGCTCGTCCTTTATGTCGAGCAGGCTGACCTCGCTTTTGTCCCACAGACGGTGCCCGCCGTAGACGTAAATGACGACGCCGATGCTCTTGAGCTTCACCGATTTCAGGTTCGCGCCCGAGCCGCTTCCCACGACAAGGCCGAACCCAATCTCGTTGTTCAGAACGCGGGAAAACACGCTGTCGTTCTCCTGCTCGCGCCAGCTCGCCAGAATCTGCGGGTTGTCCTCCATGAATTTCCTGACGATTGAAACGTCAAGGGCGCGGATTGTCCCGCACGCGAACCCGATTTTGAACCGCTTCTCCCTCGCGTTTATCGCGCCGATGCACGAGAACATCTCGTTCAAATCCTTCGTGACGATTTTCGATTTCTCATAAAAGACTTTTCCGCAGTCCGTCGGGACGAACCCTTCTTTCGTCCGCACGAAAAGCGGGGCGCCGCACTCATCCTCAAGGCTCTTTATGACTTTGCTCAATCCCTGCGGCGACAAAAAAAGCTTTCCCGCGGCTGTCTGAAGATTTTTTTCCTCGTAAACGGTCTGGAAGCATTTTAGGTTGCGTGTGTTCATCTTTGACAATCCCCTCCCCGCCGCACGATTATATCGCAAATCAACTTAAAACTTGCCATCCGGAAACGGGATTTCTGCGGGCACAGGCTTTTCATCATCACGGGGTTGTAAAACGCTCCTCCACGGGCATCCGCGCGGAAAAGGCGATGATTAAACCTTTTCGGAAACATCAGTTTCAGAAAAGGTCAAATGTTTCTATTTCTGAAAGCTGCATGACGGCGAAACCGAAGCCGCCCGAAAAAAATCAGAGCGTCCATGCGCAATAAGATGCCTTTTTGGGGAATGCGCCACGCCGAATGGTGAAACGGCATAAAAAACTCCGCCCGATACAGTACCGGGCGGAGAAAAAAAGAGGGGTAAGTTATGTTTTCCCGCGCCCGAAGAAACTCCACGCGCGCGGTTCGCATACATATTAGATGTTGTTCGCTACCTCAAAGGCATCCCAGATTGCGTACATGATATTCGAAACCTGCCGAGCGTCGCCGAGAAGGTACACTTCGTCAAGGCAGTCCTTGAACTGGTTGTAAAGCGAATTCTCGCTCGAATATCCAACGCAGAGAACTACGCTGTCGGCCTTGAATTCCTTTTTTCCGCCAGCTGTTTCTGCACAAAGAACGCCGTTCTTGAATCCAGTGACTTTCGCGTTGCAGCAAACGTCGATTCCGTTGAACGGAATAAGTTTTTCAAGCATTTCGCGGTTCGCAGAGCAAAGAGGTCCGTTCACAGCCAAAAGTTTTCCCAAAGCCTCAACGATTGTGACTTTCTTTCCTTTCATCGCAAGGTCAAGGGCAAGCTCGCAGCCAACAAGTCCGCCACCAACCACAACAACAGTGTTTCCGACATCTTTCTTTCCGAGAAGAACTTCCTCTGCGGAGTAAACCTTGTCGTCATCGCCGAGCGAGAATCTCTTCGGGCGTGAACCTGTCGCCATAATCACGGCATCGTAAGACTTGTCCAAAATCTCTTTTTCGCCGGCTTTTGTGTTCATGTGAACTTCTACGCCGAGTCTCTTCATCTCGTCCTCGTACCATTTTGCCAGAGCCAAATCGTCCTCTTTGAACGAAGGAGCGCCACCCGGAATCAAGTTTCCGCCCAAGCGGTCGGTTGACTCGTAAAGAACTGGCTCGTGTCCGCGCTCAGCAAGTACGCGTGCAGCTTCGCAACCAGCCACGCCACCGCCGACGACGAGAACCTTCTTTCTTCTCACAACAGGATTGAGCTTGTTCAAGCGTTCCTTTCCAGCCTGCGGGTTAACAGCACAGTTGATGAGGGAATACGTCTGGATTCGTCCCATACAGCCTTCCTGGCAAGAAATGCACGGACGAATCTGGCTCAAGTTGTTCCTTCGGATTTTGTTTACAATGTCCGGGTCTGCGAGAGTCGGGCGACCGAGCGAAATCATGTCGCAAACATCTTTTTCGAGGCAGCCGAGCGCCGTGTCCGGATTGTCAACGCGACCTGCCATGATTACAGGAATCTTAACGTTCTCTTTTGTGATTCTCGCAAATTCCTTGTACGGAGCCTTTTCCATGTACATCGGCGGATGGTTCCACCACCAAGCGTCGTACGTTCCCGCATCAACGTCGAGAGCGTCGTATCCGTACTGTTCGAGAAGTTTTGCGGCTTCAATTCCTTCTGCAATGTCGCGTCCTTTCTCTTCAAATTCCTCGCCCGGAAGAGCACCTTCGCGCCAGTCCTTAATCATCGATTTGAGTGAGAACCGGAGCGCGACCGGAAAGTCAGGACCGCACGTGCGCGCAATTTCCTCGCGGATTTCGCGGGCAAAACGCAATCGGTTTTCAAGGCTTCCGCCGTATTCGTCATTTCTCTGGTTAAAGAACGAGATTGCGAACTGGTCAATCAAATATCCTTCGTGAACAGCGTGAATCTCCACTCCGTCAAAGCCAGCCCGTTTTGCGTTGAACGCGCCTTTTCCGAAGCTTTTTACGATTCCGTGGATTTCTTCGACGGTGAGCGGACGGCACGTTTTGTCGAGCCATCTGTGCGGAATTGCAGATGCTGAAACCGGCGGGAATTCTCCGAGGTTTGTAGGAATCGTAACGCGTCCGAATCCGCCGCTCATCTGCAAGAAAATCTTTGCGCCATAAGCGTGGACTTTTTCAGTCATCTCGCGGCTCGTGCGCACGAACTGAACAGGATTGTACGTTGAATTCGGCGTGTTCGGGAACGAAGGCTTCTCAACCTCCGTGTCCGAGAACGTAACGCCTGTTATGATAAGACCGATTCCGCCCTGGGCGCGACGTGTGTAGTAATCGATTCCGCGGTCATTCCAGCCGCCCTCGCAGTCGCCAAGACCAAGCGGTCCCATAGGAGCCATTGCGTAGCGGTTCTTGATTTCAAGTTTGCCGATTTTTATAGGCTCAAAAAGTTTCTGATATTTCATTAGATTGTACCTCTTCTGCCCATTCTACCCGCACGACAGCCCCAAATCCATCAACAAAACGTTGAGCGTCGTTTTCAAAAAGGCGATGACGAAAAAACGCCCCCGTCACGCGCTATGGCGAAAAATGTGTTTGTGTTTTAAAATCCCGCGCATGACGACAAAAGAGAAGATTCTTGAAATGATGGGAAAAGGCGAATTCGTTTCCGGCGAGCTTATGGCGCAGGAATGCGGAATATCGCGGGCGGCTGTCCACAAGGCAATCGAATCGCTCAGGAATGCGGGGTACTTCATCGATGCGGTGAAGAACAAGGGATATATGATTTCGCACATGCCGGATGATGTTTCCGGCGAAGAAATCGGACGCATCGCACAGTCGCTCGGCTGCACGATTCCGCCCGTCATGGCGCACGACACAATCGACTCGACGAACACGGAGGCGAAACGGCTCTGCGCGGAGGCAGGCTCGTTCAGGAACGCGGACGGCTCTCTCACCGAGGGCGGAAAGAAACTCAACAGGCAGCTGATTGTCAGCGGGGAGCAGACGGCGGGACGCGGGCGCATGGGAAGGGAATTCGTCTCGAAGGCGAATTCCGGAATCTATTTCTCGCTCATCCATTCCCCCAAAAACGGCGTGACGAATCCCGCGATGCTCACGGCGGCGGCGGCAGTCGCAGTTTCCCGCGCGCTCGACGAAATCTACGGGACGAACTGCCGCATCAAATGGGTGAACGACATCCTCCTCGAAGTCGGGAACGGAAAATTCAAGAAGGTATGCGGAATTCTTACGGAAGGAATCGCGAATTTCGAGACGGGAACGGTCGAGGCGGCGATAATCGGCATCGGAATAAACGTCAGGAAGGGCGAGTTTCCCGGCGCGCTCGGGGAAATCGCGGGAAGCGTCGAGGACATTCTCGGTGACGGCGCGAAAAAAGGCGTGTCCCGCAACGAAATCGTCGCGCGGACCGCGGCAAACCTGCTCTCGCTGTACGACGCGATGGAAAACAACGGTTCGGACGCGAAAAAGGCGATGATGGAATCGTACAAGGAAAAATCGATGCTTATCGGAAGGACCGTGACCGTGAACCCAGCCGCGGGAATGGCGGGCGAGACGTACGGCGCGAAAGTCATCGGAATATCCGACGAGGCGGAGCTTGTCGTCGAGGCGGAAAACGGCGGGACGAAATGCCTGCATTCGGGCGAAGTCTCCATACGCTCGTCGTCGTTCTCGTAATGTTCAGCTTTGTCCGTAAAAACGGCTGCATTATTTTTTCATACGGAACAGCAAAGCGAGTTTTCCGAACAGGTTTAATCTGCCATTCCCCGTTCGGGTGGCGGAACGGAAAAAGCAGTTTTGGCGCATGGACGGGCGTTTCCCCCAAAAAAATCCCCGGCGTGAGTCAAACCTCAAAAACCGGGGAATGTCCCGTCAATCCTCGCCGATTCCTGGGAAGCGGAGCGAATCGTACGGCTCGTTTACCTTGTTGTATTCCTTCAGCTCGTCCTTCGTGAACGTTCCGATTCTGACGGAATCCTTCCTGAACAGGTCGAGGTAGACCATGCTGCGCTTGCTCAGCATCTCGCGGCGCTCCTTGCTGAACGGGATGCTTCTCCAGAATATACCGCGAAGCTCCTTCTCCATCACCTGCGTTCCCTCGATTTCCTTCGTCATCCACGTGACGTAGTCGGCGATGAAGTATGATTTGAGGTCGCCCTTAATCTTCTTCGACTCGATGTACTGGTAATACTGACCGGTGATTCCGTCCTCGGGGTCGGTCCAGTCGACAGCCTTCTCCTTCGCGTACTGCCAGCGGTAATCGGCGACCGCCATGAGGATTGAGACCTTGAGGTTTTTGGGATACATCGGGATTATGAGGCGCCCGCGGCTTGATGAGCGGTTGAGCCTGTCGAACGGCTGCCAGCAGAAACCGAAATCGCCGTATGTCGGGATGCACAGGACGAACGGGAGTATGCGGTTTATCATTCCCTTCGACTTTTTCCTGAAAACGGAGCGGTCGTTCATCTCGACCCAGCGCAGGATGTTCGCGACTTCCTCGCGGAACGCGACGCCGTGCGGCGGGCAATGGAAGAATTCGCGGGTGAAAACGGGGAACGGGTTTCCGCGCTTTCCGCAGGACATCTTCGCCATCTGCCGTATCGTGCCGAATTCGTCGTCGATGAGCGAGCTGTCTATGCTCTCGTCCACGATTCCCTGGTCGCTGAGTTTCTGCTCGAGCGAGATTCCGATTTCGCGCGCCTCCTCAAGCTCCTTCAGATACGTCGAAATGTCCTTGTCGATTTTCTGCAATGCGCGCAGCCGCTCGAATATGTCGGCAAAAAGCCCTTTCTGCGACTCCGTGTACGCCTGCTTCAGCCCGCCGTCAAGACCGATGACGCGCTCGTGCTCGCACAACGTCTCGATTCTGTTCTTGAGCTCGAGCTCCATCCCCTGACGCTCAGCCTGCTTCGCGTTCGCGAATCCCTCAGCCGCCTGGATGCGCCCGTCGTTCTTCGCCTTGAGCTGGAGCAGCTTCTGATGCTCGCCGTCCGCACCCGCGGAAACCCTGATGTGCTTCTCGTCAGTCGCCGAAGGCGCGATGTGGTTCTTCGCGACTTCCTCAAGCCACTCGTCGAGATAGTAAATCGGCTCGCCAATCTCGTTCTTGAACGGCACCTTCGAGAACATCGCCTTCTGCTCGGGCGTGAAGAGCGACGGAAGGACGACGCCAAAACGGATGAGGAAGCGCTTCGCCATGGGAAGCCGCTTGTCGATTACTTTCGGCGACATGACGCGCAAAAGCTCCCACCATGCGTTGACAATCTGCATCCTGTACTGCGCGCGCTCCTTCGGGTCCTGAGTGGTGAGATATTTTTTCAGGAGCTGGTTGACGCGGGCGCCCTGCTGTCCTTCGCCCTCAAGCGCGCTCCTGTAGTAGCTCCCGTTCTCGTAGCTTTTGTCGTCAAAATAATGGGACGGCTCCTCGTCGAAGAATTTCTTCACCTCAAGGATTCGCTCGCGCCTCATGTCAACTTTGTATGGCTCTCTTTCTGGATTTCCGTCGAATACCCTGCCGTCGTCGTCCGCACCGAAGTCGGAATCCGAAAAACCGAAAGCATCGTCACCGAATCCCGACGATGCTCCCGGCTTGGAGTCGTTCACATCCGCAAGCATTGCCGCGATTGTCGGGTCGATTTCATTGTCGATTGAATCCATACGTCTCTCCTAAAAAACAAAAATAATCCCCAAAGACAAACGCTCCCGGAGATTCACACCGATAAAATCGCGCGCGGGAGAAAATTCTTCCTGCGGGCACGCGAAACAGAATCTGATTATATCACAGCTTCGCCAAACATGCCGACCCTGAGCCTTTTTCCCACGGAAATCGGTTTTCATATTTCGGACGCAGATGCGTCATGGTGAACGGTTTTCGAAAGAAAGCGCACCAGTCAACAAACGTTCCATGCCTTTTTCCGGAATACTAAAGCGCTTTCGTCCGCCGCTTCCTGTATTCGAGAGGATTCGTCCCCGTGAGTGCGCGGAAGCACCTGCCGAACTGCGTGAGCGAGCCGAACCCGCATTCCATCGCGATGTCGAGGACGGAGCGGCTCCCGTCGGAAAGAAGGCGGCACGCTTTCGTAATCCTGAGGCTGTTGACGTACTCGACGAACCCGAAATGCGTCGCCTCCTTGAACGAGCGGCTCAGATGGCTCCGGCTTAGCCCGAACATGTCCGCGACGTACGCCAAGCTGACGCTTCCCGAATAATTGACGTTCAGGTAGTCGATTACGGCGGCGATGTGCCCGTTCATCTCGGCGGTGGGCTGCACCGCAACCCCGGCGGACGCTTTCTGGCGCGAGACCGTGACGAGAATCTCGGAAAGATACGCCCAGACCATGTTCTTCCATCCGTCCTGCTCGGAAAGGATTTCCCTTCCCATCTTCGAGAAAAGCGCCGTTATCTCCGACTGCACGTCCGGAAGGAGCGCGATGCAAGGGTCGCATTTTTTGAGAAGCGGCGCGATGAATTTGAAGCGCGGGCTCTCTTCGCTCAGGGGAAGGTTGTCGTCGGCGAAATACACGTTGTACAGGTTGCAGACCTCGCCCTCGGGATTCACCGCGCGATGGAGGATTCCCGGGGCGATGCAGATGAACGTCCCCGCCGTGATGTGGAGCGTCCTGTTCGCGTAGAAGAACGTCCGCTCCCCGCTTTCGATGTAGAGGATTTCCCACCACGGGTGGAAATGGCGCGTGGGGTTCGTTATCGCGTGCGATTTTTTTATGAGCGAGAATCCGCATCCTGTCGAAGTGAGCCTGTAGTCGTCAGGCTCCGCGCGCATGTTCTGCATAAAAACCTCCGGAACGGCACCAATAGTATACGGACGCAGCCGAATGACAACAGCAAAATACGCACAAAAAAAGCAAAATTCAGCAATAACCGTACAGATTTTTCAAAAACCGTACTCTAGAATGTCGCCATGAAACGGATGGATTCGGAAAAAGAGGCGCAGGGCGGAATCGTCCTCGGCGATAAGGAAAAAAAGCGCAGGAAGATGATTTTAGAGGGCGCGGAGGTGCCGACGATTTTCGTCATCGCGCTTCCGCTCGTGTTCTACAACAGCCTTCATCAGGTTTTCCAGCTCGTCGACACGCTCATCGCGGCGAACATGGGCGCGGGCGTCGTCAGCACGGTCTCGTTCATATCGCAGATTGAGACGATGCTGTTCGCGGTCGGCTCGGGGCTTTCCGTGGGCGGCTCGATACTGATTTCGAGGAGCTACGGCAGCGGCGACATGGAGAAAGTGCGCGAGCAGATAAGCACGCTCTTCTTTTCCGCAATCGCGATTGCCGCCGCGATACTTCTTGTCGCGCTTCCGTTCGCGCGCCCGTTCCTTGTTCTGCTCCGGATGCCGGAAGAGCTTTTGGGGCAGGGAACAATCTATTTCATGATTGCGATAACGGCGATTCTCTTCCAGTTCGTCAACACGATATACCTCGCCACGGAAAAATCGCGCGGCAACACGAAGACGATAATGTGGTGCAACATCCTCGTCATGGTCGCAAAGACCGTGCTGAACGCGCTGGCAATCCGGTTGATGAAATCGGGAATCGTCACGGCGGACACGGCGATGCTTCTTCTTCCCGTCTCGACGATGGTCGCGCAGGCGTCTCTGACATCAATCGCGGTGCTGAACCTCACCTCGCGGAAAAACCCTTTCAGGATAAGCGCGCGCTGCTGCTCGTTCAGAAAAACGTTCCTGCTTCCGCTCGCCACCATCAGCATTCCCGTCTTCCTCGAGAAATTCATCTTCGCGTTCGGAAAGGTGATTGTGAATTCCATGTGCGCGGGCATGGGAACGACGGTCGTCGGCGCGCTCGGCGTGTCGAACAGGCTCGGGGGCTTCTCCACGAACCCGCCGGCAGGATTCCAGGAAGCGGAGACGAGCCTCATCAGCCAGAACCTCGGGAACAAGAACCTTTCCCGCGCGCTCGGCATCTTCTACAGGACGCTCGTCATAAACATAGGAATCGCGTCGCTCTTCTTCGCCGCAATGCTCGTCTTCAAGGACAGCATCATCCTGATGTTCGCCCGCGGGGACGCTTCGTTCGCGCGGGAAATCGACGCGATTTACACATACGAATGCTGGGATTCCGTCCTCGTCTCGATAAACGCCTCGGTGATGGGGCTTCTCTACGGGTTCGGAAAAACGCGCATCTCGATGGTGATAAACCTCGTGCGGCTGTTCGTCTACCGCATTCCGCCGCTGTTCCTCCTCCTCCGCTTCACGGACATAGGAATTCCCGCCGTCGGAATCGCGATGCTCGTGTCGAACGGGCTTGTCGGAATCACGTCGGGAATCGTCGCGATTTGGTTCATCAGGAAAACGAAGCGCGAGAATAATAAGCCTGTTCTGAATCTGAATTTTCCGAGCAGGCTACCTTAAAATGCGATGTTCAAAAAATGCTATCTGCACGTTATCGAACAGGTTTAATCTGTCCGACAAAAAATCGCTTTCCGCATAAAAAAATCCCGGAAGGAAATTCCCCGGGATTTCTGGCGGCATTCAGATTCTGTGCATGGACGTGAAGACTTTCTCCGACATTATGTTTATCTCCACGCCGAGTTTTCCGCTCGTTTCGGCGAGGATTGTGCGAAGCGCATCAATCGTAATGTCCGCATTGTCGAAGCTGACCATCATCATCATGACGAAATTCCCCGAGAGGATTGTCTGCGTGATGTCCGCTATATTGATTTTGTGAGAGGCGAGCAGCGCGCTGACCTCCGCTATGATTCCCACTTTGTCGCTTCCGACGACCGTAATTATTGCATTCATGACCGCCATTCTACCCAAACAAAAGGCGTTCAACAAGCGATTGCATTCTTTTTCTCGTTCTAAGTTCGGCTTGGTCGGAGCAATCGTTCGACGGTGCGCGGGGGCGCACCTTCCGTGCCCAGTGGGCGGTTGCATTCTTTTTTCCGTTCTAAGTTCGGATGGGCTGGGGCAATCGTTCGACGGTGCGCGGGGGCGCACCTTCCGTGCCCGAGGGGGCGGTTGCATTCTTTTTCTCGTTCCAAGTTCGGCTTGGCAGGGGCAATCGTTCGCCGGTGCGCGGGGGCGCACCTTCCGTGCCCGAGGGGCGGTTGCATTCTTTTTTCCGTTCTAAGTTCGGATGGGCTGGGGCAATCGTTCGACGGTGCGCGAAGCGCACCTTCCGTGCCCAGTGGGCGGTTGCATTCTTTTTCTCGTTCCAAGTTCGGCTTGGCAGGGGCAATCGTTCGACGGTGCGCGGGGGGCGCACCTTCCGTGCCCAGTGGGCGGTTGCATTCTTTTTTCCGTTCTAAGTTCGGATGGGCGGGAGGAGCTGGAGGATTGAGGTGCCGGCTTCGGAGCTGATTATTTTTACGAAGGCGCGGATGAGGCGCGCGGACTCGTCCCTTATTTCGGGATCGAGGGCGGAGAAAGAGCGGACGATGGTCGCGGCGTTTTTGATTGCGTCTTTCGAAAGCTCGGTGTTCGTCTTTGCGCCGGACGACTCTATCACGCCAAAAAGCGTCTCGACGAACTGCTTCCGCTGATTTTCCGAAAGAGCCGCGAACCAGCGGTTGAAGCCGCGGAAGAAAACCTCGCTGCCCTCGTCGAGCGAATTCTTCCTGACGAACGAGTGCGGGCCGGCTGCCCACGAGAACGGATTGTGCTGCATGATGAATTTCTCGTCGCTTTCGACGACGGAATATCCGCCGAAGTGGTGGAACAGCATCCCGACAATCGAAAACTGCGGGAAGAACGAGCGGATTTTTTCCTTTATCGAAGCGAATTCCTCGCTCGCAAGGTCGGACTCGCGGAAACCGGGGCCGTCAAAATTGAAGATTTCGGCAATCCGCGCCTTTTCCATTTCGGGAAGGTGGGCGGCGGAATAAATCGCGAGGTTCCCGCCTTTCGAGTGCCCGCCGACGCGGACTGTTCCCTCTGTCTCCGCCATCGCGCGGGAAAGATAGCGGAGCGCGGAATCCTGCGCGGGAACGCTTTCCATGAACGCGAGGTTGAAATCCTCCTTCCAGCCGACAATCGTGTCGTCGGTGCCGCGGAACGCGACGAACGTCCCCTCCCCGTCAAGGCTGAACGTCACCGCGGAGAACTGCTCTCCCCTTTTCTCGTCGTACTCATCGACGAACGCCCGCACGACAGCGCCCCCGAACCGCGCGGATTTTCCCGCATCGACGAGAAGGTCGCTCGTCCGCGGGTCGAGAAGAACTCCCAAATCGCGCCGCTCATCGGCATCGGGCGCGGTCTCGAACGCGGCGGCTATTTCGGAAAGACGCTTCCCGCCGGAAAAACCGCTTCCGGCAATCCGCGAGATGTCCGCATACGAAAGCTGGCAGAAAATCAGCGCGTCGATTTCGTTGAAGGGGCTTGCGGAGAACGGGATGTCGCCACGCCATTTCATGTAGTCGGTTATGTCGGATTTCTTTTTCTTGTTTTCCATGCGCCAATTTTATTACCCGACGCGCGTTTTTTCCACCGCCGGGAGAAACGTAGAAAAAACGCCCGATTTCGGCTAGGATTTGTTCCGACGGGCAGCGCGGAATTCAATTCTTCGGGCAGGTCAAATCAAAATTCGGAACCCCGGGATGCAGCAGTTCCGGGATTCTTCTTTCAGGGGCAACATATGGGCGGAATTTTCGGAGTCGTCTCAAAGGACAACTGTTCGCTGGATTTGTTTTTCGGCGTTGACTATCACTCGCATCTGGGAACGAGGCGCGGAGGACTTGCCGTTTACCGCGAGGACGGCAAATTCCAGCGCGCAATCCACAACATCCAGAACTCGCCGTTCCGCACGAAATTCGAGAACGACATCGAGGAGATGAAGGGGCACCTCGGAATCGGGTGCATTTCGGATTACGAGCCGCAGCCGCTTCTCGCCCGCTCGCATCTGGGCGTTTTCGCGCTGACGACAGTCGGAATCGTGACGAACAAGGACGCGCTCGTAAAGGAGCTGATGGAGAACGGCGGACTTTTCATCGAGATGAGCGGCGGCGAAATCAACCAGACGGAGCTCATCCTTGCCCTCATAAACACGCAGAACACGATTCTCGAGGGAATCCAGTACGTCCAGTCGAAAATCGAAGGCTCCATAACGATGCTCGTCGCGACCGCCGACGGAATTTACGGCGCGCGAGACAAAATGGGAAGGACGCCGCTGCAAATCGGTATAAAGAAGGACGCGCAGGGCTCGATTCTCGCGCACTGCCTTTCGTTCGAGAGCTTCGCGTACATAAATCTGGGATACAAGGATTTGCACGAGCTCGGTCCCGCCGAAATTGTCTACGTCACTGCCGACAGATACGAGATTCTCCAGCAGCCGCAAAAGGACATGAAAATCTGCACGTTCCTTTGGATTTACTACGGATACCCGACGGCATGCTACGAGGGCGTGAACGTCGAGGCGATGAGATACAACTGCGGAAAATTCCTCGCGAAGAGGGACATGGACGACAATATCCACCCGGACTGCGCCGCGGGCGTCCCCGATTCGGGAACGGCGCACGCCGTCGGATACGCGAACGAGGCGGGAATCCCGTTCACGCGCCCGTTCATCAAATACACGCCGACATGGCCGCGCTCGTTCATGCCGACAAGCCAGGACCAGCGGAACCTCATCGCGCACATGAAGCTCATCCCCGTCCAGCAGCTCATCAAAGGGAAAAGCATACTTCTCATCGACGACTCAATCGTGCGCGGAACGCAGCTGCGCGAGACGACAGACTTCCTCTACCAGTCGGGAGCGCGCGAGGTGCATGTCCGCCCGGCGTGCCCGCCGATTATGTTCGGATGCAAATACCTCAATTTCAGCCGCTCAAAAAGCGAGATGGATTTGATTGCCCGCCGGGTTGTCAGGCAGTTCGAGGGCGACGACGTAAGCGCGGAGACCCTCGCAAAATACTGCGACCCCGACACGCCCGAATACGCGAGGATGCAGGAGGAGATTCGGAAGCAGCTCCACTTCACGACGCTGCGCTTCCACCGCCTTGACGACATGCTCGACTCCACGGGGCTTGACCACTGCAAGCTCTGCACGTACTGCTGGAACGGAAAGGAATAAGGCACTCCCGCCACGATAACAAAAACTCCCGCCGAACGGAAAATCCGGACGGCGGGAGTTTTTCTTTTTGGCAATCAGACAGCGCTGAAAATGCCCGTCACAGCGCGGCGGCCGCGTCAGAGGCAATGAGCTCCGGCGTCAGGCGGTTGTCCAGAAGCACGTCGTCCGCCTTGAAGCGGTCAAGGAATTCCTTCTTGTATCCGCGGTTTATGACCTTGACGCCGCTTTCGGCACCGAAGAACGACGCGATTGTCTGTCCCCAACCGCCCGAAAGGATTCCGTCCTCGAGCGTGACGATTACGCGGTGCGATTTTGCAAGCTCCTTCAGGCATTCACCGTCGATGCAGGATGCCGAGACGGGGTTCACGAGCGTCGCGTCGATTCCTGAAGCAGAAAGGCTTTCGACGGCCTTCTCCCCAAGCTGGAAAAAATCACCGAGCGCGATGATTGCGACGTCCTTCCCGCGCTTGACGACATCGTATGAAAGGTCGCCGTAGTCCTTCCTGACAGCGCGCGAAGAATGGACGACGCCGTTCGAGGGCTGCCGTATCGCGACGGGAAGCTTGTCCTGCTCTATGCTCCAGTCGAGCATCGAAAGATATTCCTCCACGCTCGTCGGCGCAAGATAAAGGAGGTTCGGGATATGGCTGAGCATCTGGATATCGTACCAGCCGATATGCGTGACGCCGTTCATTCCCCAAACGCTCGCGCCGCACACGACGAACGTCGCCGCGCTTCCGTTGACGCAGACATCCTGCTGAACCTGGTCGTAGCATCTTTGGAAGAACGTCCCGTAAACGCCGAAGACAGGCTTTCCGCCGCGGCGCGCCATTCCCGATGATATCGCCGTCGCAGTCTCCTCCGCGATTCCGACATCGATGAACTGGCTTCCCGCCTCGTCGCGCCTTTTTTTGTCGAACCCGAGAATCGTCGGCGTTCCAGCGGTGATGACGGCGACGCGGCTGTCATTCTTCATTTTTCCGAGCAGGAATTCGGCGGAGATGTTCCCGTAGTTCTCCCCGCCGCCCACGCGTCTCGGCTTTCCCGTCCCGAGGTCGAACGGCTGCGCGTAATGCCACGGCTCGCGGTTCTCCTCGGCAAGCTTGTATCCCTTTCCCTTCTGCGTGACGATATGGACGACGACGGGTTTTGAGGAATCCTTCACGGAGCGGAACGCAGTGAGGAGCGACGGAATATCGTTCCCGTCCTTCACGAAAATGTAATCAAGCCCCATCGCGCTGAATATGTTGTCCGCGGATTTTCCCTCCGTGGCGCGGAGCTTCGACAAGGACGTGTACAAACCGCCGTGGTTCTCCGCGATGGACATGTCGTTGTCGTTCACGACGATTATGAAATTCGAGCCCATCTCGCCGGCAACGCTCAGCCCCTCAAGCGCCTCGCCGCCCGAAAGCGAGCCGTCGCCGATGACGGCGATGACGTTCTCCTTCGCGCCCTGCAAATCGCGCGCCTTCGCGATTCCGAGCGCGAGGCTTATCGACGTAGACGTATGCCCGATGGTGAACTGGTCGTGCTCGCTTTCCGCGGGATTCGTGAACCCCGTCACCTCGTCGTACCGCGCGGAATCAAGCCACGCGAACGCGCGGCCCGTCAGCATCTTGTGCGTGTATGTCTGGTGCGAGACGTCGAAAACGATTTTGTCGGAGGGAGAATCGAAAACGTAATGAAGGGCGATTGTCGCCTCAACCATTCCGAGATTCGGCCCGAAATGCCCGCCCTTCTCCGACAATTTGTTCAGGAGAAGTACCCGAATCTCATCCGCGAGCGAGGGAAGCTCCATTTCACCAAGTTTCTTCAAATCTAACGGCGAATCAATTCCTTCAATAATCATCGAAATCCTCCTAGCAATGGCGTTCGTGGAAAATATATTTGATACAATATAATAGGCGCATATCCGCACGAAAATCAAGTGCCGCACCGCCAATCGTTTTTTTAAGGAAACTGCACTTGAAAAAAATCGATTTGCAATATATTGTACGCAACATAAATGGATAAAATCCGAAAAAAAAGGAGAAACGAATGGCTGACACACTCGTCGTTTACTACTCGCTCGAAGGCAATGTCGATTTTCTGGCAAGGGAAATTGCCGACGAAATGAAAGCGGATTTGCTCAGGCTAGAGACGGAGAAGGAATACCCGAAAAAGGGACTTGTCAAATTCTTCCACGGCGGGAAGGACGCGATATCGAACGCGCGCCCGAAGCTCAAGACCGCCATCCCCGACCTTTCCGGCTACTCCACAATCGTAATCGGGACGCCGGTCTGGGCAGGAAAACCCGCCGCGCCGATAAACACGTTCCTCGCTGGGAAAAATTTTTCGGAAAAGAAAGTCGCCGTTTTCGCATCGAGCGCGGGCGGCGCTGCCGAAAAGACGTTCTCGGCAATAGCGGACGCGTCGTCGGCGAGCCTGTTCGCCACACAGTCGTTCAAAAACCCGCTGGCGAACGAGACATCCTCCAAGGAAATCGCCCGCATGTTCGCGCGGAAAGTGCGCGGGCTTTGAAAAAGCAATAGTAGGAACCGTCGCCGCGCGCAGAATGCTGAAAAACGGAAGGCGCGGGCAAGGAAGCCTCTAAATGGAATTCCCATTCCATCCCTGCTTGCGTCCCCGTTCCCCCACCCAAAAAGCACGACGGCGCGGGACAGTTCCTTTTTTCCGGCTTTTTGGCAATCAGCCCTGAAATTTCGCAATCTGCCGGCCGATTTCGGCAATCGAATCCTCGACGACGGACGATATTTCCGAAAGCGTTTTTCCCGTCGCCGATATCGTCGACGCGCTCCCGTTCAGCTCATCCATTCCCTGGCTCATGACGAGCGTCTCATTCTGGAGGTTCCCGACCTCGGAGCTGATGACACGGCTGCTTTCGTTCATGCTCCGGGACGCATTCTGCACGCTGACGGTGCTCTCGTTCATCTCGTGGAGCGCGCCCGTAATCTGCGCAGAGCCGGATTTCTGCTCCTCCATCGCCGCCTTTATCTGGTGGACGAGGCTTCCTGTCGAGTGGATTTCGCTCGCAAGATGGGTATACCCCTGGACACCACGCTGCGTCGCCTCGACGACGGTTCCGATTGTCGCCTGAATGCTTCCGAGCTGCTCGCCGATTGTCCTCGACTGCGTGGAAGACGTTTCGGAAAGCTTCCTGATTTCATCGGCGACAACGGCGAATCCCTTTCCGGCCTCCCCCGCATGGGCAGCTTCGATTGCCGCGTTCATCGCCAGAAGGTTCGTCTGCTCGGCAATCGAGGCAATCACCGTGTTCGCCTCGCTGAGGAGCTGCGACTGGCTCTCGATTTCGCCAATCTGCCGCTGAAGCTCCTCCTGCGTCTTTGCCCCGCTTTCCGCGTCGGACTCGAGAACGGCGAACGACGATGCCATCCTGTCGACGTTCCTGTTGACCTCGCCGATATTCCCTATCATCTCCTCGACCGCGCTCGACGCCCCCTGAACGAACTGCGCCTGCTCGCCGACGAGCCGCTCAAGCGACGAGATTTCCGAGATTATCTTCGACACGCTTCCCGCAGTCTGCTCGACGCTGCTGTTCTGCGTGCGGAGAATTTCCCCCATGTGGCTGGTGCTTTCCGTGATGCGGGAAATCGCCTTCTCCGTATCGCACGTCCCGTTCTTGAGGGATTCGCCCGCCTGTCCGAGCGAGGATTGGGACTGCTTCATGCTTCCGATTATGTCCTGAAGCCGCTCGGAGAACATGTTGAACCCGCGCGAAAGGACGGACGCCTCGACGGTGACGAAATCGGGATATTTCCGAGAGAAATCGCCGTGCGCAATCAAATCGCAGCCGGAAGCGATGTACTTGAAACATTTCGAGACCCTGTTCGAAAAAACGACGTCAACCAGAATCATGACGAACATTATCGCGGCGAGCGCCACGAGAAGCATCAGCACGTACGCGACCGTCTCCTCGGAAAAATCGGAGACGTCGCCATCCACGACGATGAACCAGTCCGTGCCGCTTATTTTATGGACGCCGTAGAACGAGCCTCTCTCGATAAACGCCTTCGCATTCCCGTCGAGATACGAATTTTTCGCGTACAACCGGAACGAGACGGAATCGAGGTAGTTCTCCGACATTATCGCGCCCGCGTCCGGGTTCGTGAGGAAACGGCCGTCATTCAGCACGAGATATATTTTGCTGCTTTTAGAAATTGTTATGTTCCGAACGGCCTCGGAAAGCGCGTCGAGCACGACGTCGAACCCCGAGACGCCGACCGTCTTTCCGCCGCCGTCAACGACCTTGCAGCTTATCGTGACGATTGTCATTCCCGTGTTCGCGTCCTTGAACGGCTCCGTATAGCAGACGCCAGATGCGGAAAGCGCGTTCTTGTGCCATTGGCGCGACTTCATGTCGAAATCATCTGGCGGAGTCCATCCCGAATTCGAAATCAGGAACCCGCCGTCCCAAATCTGCTCCGCCGTCGAATAATAAAGAAGATAATCGCCGGAAAGGTTCCGGCCCATGCTTTTCACGATGCGCTCCATCGAATCCTTGTCATCGCATATCGGAGAAAGCGCGTTTGACAAGTTCACGACGATATCGTTGTAATCCCCGAGAATTCCCGAAATCTCATTGTTGAGCTTGTCCATCGTAAGATTGATTAAATTCAAGGTCGCCTTGTCGATGTTCTTGAACATGACAAACAGGCAAGAAATACAAAGAAAAACGGCCACAATCAGCATCGAGCCGACATTCCCTATAAGTACCTCCATCATAAGCGATATGTGCTTTTTCTTTTTTTCCATCACTACCATCCTTACTCACAGATTTTTAAAATAAAATCAATACAAGTTTAAGTCACTTTCGCATTTAAATCTAACATTTTTTTTATAAGGTTCGTCAGGAATGCGCGGGCAAAAAAAAAAAGCCATGAACGGAAAAAATAGCGTTCACGGCGCAAAACCCTATTCGTGGACGACGTGCCGGACTTTCCCGACGACGCGGAAATCCTCGCTCGTCCCCCTCTCGAACATCGGCTCGTAGGCGGGGTTGTCGGAGATAATCGAAATGCCGCCGCCGCTTCTCTTCAGGCGCTTGACGAATCCCATTCCCTTGTAATGAATCAGGTAGATTCCCTCGTCGCCGTCATAACCGAGGTTGTCGCATATTATCGTGTCGCCGCTGAAAAGCGTCGGCTCCATCGAATCCCCGCGCACGAATGTCGCCGCGAGATGCCCGTCGAACCTCCTGAGATTATCGGGCGCCGCGATGTATCCCGCGATCTCCTCCTCGTCCGCGAGGAACTGCCCGTGCCCCGCGGAAAAAAGCTGCTCGTAGACGGGAACTTTGAAGCCGCCGTCGTAAAATTCCTTCGGCTTCGACCTCGGCATCCCCGTGCAGCTTCCGGGTGCGCGGCAGAGCGACTCGAGCGGGAGAGCGAGCGCCTCGGAAATGCGCACCGCCTCGTCAAGCCGCGGCTGAATGCCTTTTTTCATCCGGTTTTTCATAGTGCGGAGAGAAAGCCCCGCCTCCTTGCAAAGCCACGACGCGCACCGGTCCTTTTCCGACAAGGCGATGGCGACTCCGTTCCAAAAATAAGAAGCATCCATGGAAGTGACTATATTTCGAAAAGCACCAGTTGTCAAACGTACGGAACATGCGGCTACTCAAAAAGGCGGCTCGTCCACTCAAGGCGGAACACCCCGCGCTCGAGCGTTACCAGATTCATCGCGCAGTTCTGGAAGCTGACCTTCCAGTAGTCGCGGAGGCTCCGCTTGTCGATATGCAGGAGGAGGGACTGGAGCGCGCCACCGTGCGTGACGACCAGAACGTTCCCGGCTTTTCCCTCAAGCGCGCGGATTTCGTTCTCCCAGAAATCGGCGGTGCGGGAAAGAGACGACGAGAACGGCTCGGCACCGTCGCGCGGCTCGTATTTTTCCGGCGCGTCGAAAAAATCATCGAACCATGAAAGCTCCTTCCTGCGTTTTCTGTCCTCGGGCGTCGTTCCCTCCGCGCTCCCGAACGACAATTCTATTATGCGCTCGTCCGTCCTTATCGCGCCGCGCGGGAAGCCGCTCATAATCTCCGCCGTCGCCAGCGCGCGCTTGAGCGGGCTTGAATACACGATGTCGAACGATATCCCCGCTCTCCGCAGCCCCTCGCCCGTCTTCCGCGCCTGCTCGATTCCCGTTGCGTTCAATGCGATGTCTGTGCGCCCCTGAAGCTTCCAGACGGTGTTCCAGTCGGTCTGCCCGTGGCGCGTGATGTAAATGTTCATGGCGACATTGTACCGAAATCCGCCGCGATGTTCTCCCAAAAAGATGCGCGGAAAAGCAAGCGCCCGCCGTGCGGGGAAGCAGCATTTTTTCCGCGCAAATCCGTCATCTATGTATTGTGCGCCTTCTATCAATCATCGAAACGCACTGCTCGCCCAGATTGTCGATTGCGACCCCGACGGCAGAAAAGATGAACGAAAAAACGACCGAGCATCCGGCGACCATAACAAGATTCGAAAAAATCTCAAGCATATCATTCCCCTATTTGAAAAAGATGATGCAGCAGCCTGTCACGACGACAAAAATGACTGCAATCGTCACAAAACTAACCATATAGACTCCATAAACGAGAAAATCATCAGTGCCGCGCGATTGCGGCATTTTTTCCGGCTCCGTCAAGAAGGACAAAGCCGTTCAGTTTGGGAAAGGACTTTTCAGAAAACGGTCTGGAGGAAAATCAAGACGAGAATCGGTTTCGGAAGGAGAAGGACACTCGAAGAGAACAGCACGCGCGCATCGCGAGAAAGAGGCACCGAACGGAACGGAACGGAATCGCTCCGCCAGAAATCCCACGCGGAGTTTTTTCCTTCCGGAAAGGATTTCCGGTGGGAGACCCCCGAACGAAGATGGGGCGAACCAGGCTCGCTCACCTGCATGGGAAGCATTTCGTGCGCTGACGAACGTTCCTCGACGATTTTCAGCCTGCCGCCCGCCGGAGAGAACACTGCCGTACGCACAGTCATCCCGTAATGCGGGAAGAGCAGGACGAGAACGGAAAGAAGAACGGGCAAAAATCGTTTTTTCATCTGCAAAACCGGTTCCGCGGCAATACCTGTCCGATAACTTCGTTGCCGCTTCAGATAACGCGATTATATGTGAAGTCCGCCCAGCCCCACAACGAAACAGCCGCTTTGTAAAGAAAATTTTACATACGGAAAAAGACGTCCCCGTTTCTGAAATCACTGAACACGGCTGCCGCACGCAGAAAGGCACGCCTTTCAATCCCCCGTGAAAATTCTATGATGATGCCGGTTTCGAGACGAAAAAACGTTCCTCAGATTTTTTAATTTCGGAATTATCCCCCTCACGTACTTTTAATATAGGAATCAACTAAATAAATACAGAGGGATAATTCTATGAAAACGAAGAAAAACAGACCGAGAGATTTAGAGAGCATACTTTCCGAAATGCTTGACTTGCTGATGTACAAACAAGTCTTGACAGAAGAAACAGCTGCAGATTATTTTGATTGGTTGATAAATCAAGGCTTAAATGCTGTAAACTGGGAATTAAAAGGTGACAATTTAACTAACGAACTAAGCGATGTAAATACAAGAGAACGATTCAATAATGAATTGAATGATGATATTGAAGATAATTATTTTGAAGATAAATCTTTATCGCAATTCCGAAAAGAGTTTGCACAAATAGTAAAAGAAGCAGACTTAGAAGAGGAACAGAAAAATCACATTTGGCAGATGTTCAATAATTATTGCTATCACTTCGCCCAATCAGTTAGCTCTAAAACCGTAAAACCAAACTTCAGAAAAGCTGCTAACTGGAAAGATAAAAGCAAAGATACTGTTGTTCACGATTATCCACTTCACTGATTTCTTGCAACGATTCCTTCTACAAATCGTTTGTTAGATTCAATACGACTTTTTACATCATCAGGTAACAGATTGTAAGAATCTTCATAACCAAGAATTGCATTTGCAATATTGTACTGTTTTACAAGGTCTGCATCAGCATTTTCTGGACAAGTCAACTTTTCTTTACTTTCCCAATTCATAATTGACAGATAAACGTAATCCTCAATTTGTCTGTTAAGTTCTTTCTGTAATTCAAGATAAATTTTTATGCTTGAAAGGCTTTCATCTGCCTTAAAGTTCCAGCCAAATTCTTTTGCGTACTTAAATGCAGTTTCAAAAGAAATTTTCATATCATGGATATATGGTAAACTAGGCGATTTTCTTGTACGGATTCTAAGAGGTTCTTTTGAATGCGTTTCATCGACAATTACAACATTTGTTTTGTCCCATTCTTCAAAGTTTAACATCTTTGTACCTCCAATCTAGATTATGATTATGATTATAATATAGGTTCTTTTCAGCAAAATATTTCTAAAAATCCAAAACAATTTTTTTCATTTCCACTAATTAACTACATAAAACGAAAGTAGCAAGAACGCCAATTCTTACTACTCTCTAGCACAACCAAAAACAGGACTTTTGATTATGATGAATAAATTAGTTGTAAATGCTGAAATACAGCATAGAGCATTAAAATTACGAATATACCCTACCAAAGAGCAGGAAATCCTTATCAGCAAAACCGGAAGGGCAAAAAAAAGCCCGCAAGATTCGCAAAAATCAAGCGGGCTGTTATGGCGGCTTCGACTGCGCTCAGCCACCAGAAAGATTCATATTAGACCAATCCCTGAGCCATCATAGCTCTTGCAACTTTCAAGAAGCCGTAGATGTTCGCGCCGGAAACATAGTCCACCGTCTTCGAGGGAGCGTATTTCTTCGCAGTCTCGAACGCGTTGTCGTGGATGTTCGTCATAATCTGCTTGAGCTTCGCGTCAACTTCCTCGCGCGTCCATGAGAGGCGCTCTGAGTTCTGAGACATCTCAAGGCCGGAAACCGCGACACCGCCGGCGTTTGACGCCTTTCCAGGAGCGAAGAGAACGCCGTTCTGCTGGAGGAACGCGATTGCGTCGGCACGGGTCGGCATGTTCGCGCCCTCCGCGACGAGCTTCACGCCGTTCGCGACGAGCTTCTGCGCGTCTTCCATGTAGATTTCGTCCTGAGTCGCGCACGGGAACGCGCAGTCGACCTTCACGCCCCACGGCTTCTCGCCCTTGAAGAACTTCGCCTTGGGGAACTTCTTGACGTAAGCGTCAATCTTTTCCTTGCGTCCGCGGAATTCCATGACGTAGGCGAGCTTCTCCGCGTCGATTCCGTCCTCGTCGAGGATGTATCCTGTTGAGTCAGACAATGTGACGACTTTTCCGCCGAGCTGCGTGATTTTCTCGCAGGCGTACTGCGCGACGTTTCCGTCACCGGAGATTGAGCAGACCTTGCCCTTGAAATCGGTTCCGGCAGCCTTGAGCATGCACTCCGCGAAGTAGATGAGTCCGTATCCGGTCGCCTCCGGGCGAATCAAAGAACCGCCGAAGTCGAGACCCTTTCCGGTCAAAACGCCCGTGAACTGGTTCGTAATCCTCTTGTACTGGCCGAACATGTAGGCGACTTCCTTTCCGCCAACGCCCTTGTCGCCAGCGGGAACGTCCGTGTCGGCTCCGATGTGCCTGTAAAGCTCGGTGATGAAACTCTGGCAGAAGCGCATGATTTCGGCGTCAGATTTTCCGTGTCCGTCGAAATCAGAACCGCCCTTTCCGCCACCCATCGGGAGCGTCGTGAGGGAGTTCTTGAGAACCTGTTCGAAACCGAGGAACTTGAGGACGTCGAGACCGACCTCGGGAGAGAAGCGGAGACCGCCTTTGTACGGTCCGATTGCGCTGTTGAACTGAACGCGGAATCCGCGGTTCACGTGGGGCTTTCCGGCGTCATCTGTCCAAGGAACGCGGAACATAATGATTCTTTCCGGCTCGACGAAGCGCTCAAGAACAGCGGTCGCCTCAAGCTCGGGCATCGTGTCCACGACAGGCGAAAGAGTCTCAAGAACGAGACCTGCGGCCTGGAGGAAGTGCTCCTGGTCGGCATAACGAGTCTTCAACTCATCCCACACGCGCTTGCAGTACGCGTTCTTCACATTGAATTCTTTGATAGCCATACAGCGTAACCCCTTTTGCCCCTCGCCCATCGGACGCAGGAAGCAGAATTTCATATTTTTTGCCGGCAGGTATCCCATGCAGGCAAAAAAAAAGACAAAAATGCCTTAGGCAAAAACTCCGTGGACACACCACTGCGAAGCGTTTGCCTCTGACACCTTTGTCATGCGAAGAGTTTTACAAGTTTTTCAAAAAATAGTCAACAGAATCGGACAAAAAATCGAAAACATGCAGAAAAACGGCACAAAAAAATGGAAAGCCGTCAACCTTTTTCAGTTTTCCGCTTTCCGCTTTTTACTATTCAACTTTTACAAAGAGCTTTGGAGAATAGACGTACGAGTCCCCGCTCTCATCGATTACTCCTAAATAGCCTTTTAGTGCCGGCTCCGTAATCTCGGCGACACATTGATAGATTCCGCCGGGGGTAAGGCTTAATGTCATTTCACCTATGTATCGCACTTTGTAGTTTACTTTTTTTCTTGCAACCGGATCCGGTTTTCTTGGTCTTTGCCTTATTTTCATAAATCAGTCTTCCTCCAATTTATATTTTATTTCAAATCTTCCGAAGTTTTTCACATCGTACCAATGCAATTCGACAAAACGCATTTCCGTTCCGTCTGTTATAAATCCGAGCCCTTTTGATTTAGTCCAGTCATCGACTTTTGTTTTTTTGCCGTACATTTTCTCAAATTTTTCTCGCAGAAAATTTACAACTCTGATGGAGCTCCCTTTTGCAAAATGCTGTATATCTGTGACTTCACCGTCCTTTTGCAAAAACCAGCCTTCATCATAACTTCCATCAACAAGAACCGGAGTGTCCGCCTTTGCGATGAAGTACGTGCCCTTACTGTACTCAAAATTTTCGTTTTCACTGCCTTCAAGTTTTATCCAGCCGCCTGAACCTTGGCGAATTTTCATATATTCACCGTCTTTTCTGTGGCTTACATATCCGATTGGGTATGCATCAAGAACTTCCTGAAGTCCTTTTTCGCCATTTTTCATGTAGACGAACATTTCGTTCAATGTAAAATTATTCAAACTGATATTTTTACGCATAAATTATCTCAGCCGTCAAAAAAAAACGGAAAGCATCCAACTTTTTTATTTTCAGTTTTCAGCTTTCCGTTTTCCATTTTCTACAAGTGCAAAACCCTTTCCTTGATTTCCTGCGTGCGCCCCTGGTTCCAGTACTGCGTTCCGATATAGCCGCACGTCCTCCGAGCGACGTTCATCGTGGACTGGTCGGTGTTGCCGCAGTTCGGGCATTTCCACACGAGCTTGTTCTGGCCGTCGGTCACAATCCTGATTTCTCCGGTGTAGCCGCATTTCTGGCAGCAGTCGCTCTTCGTGTTCAGCTCGGCGTACATGATGTTCTCGTAGATGTGCTTGAGAAGCGCCATGACTGCCGGGATGTTGTTCTCCATGTTCGGCACCTCGACGTAGCTGACCGCGCCGCCGGGGGAAAGTTCCTGGAACTGGCTTTCGAACGTGAGCTTCGTGAACGCGTCCATCGGCTCAGTCACGTGAACGTGGTAGCTGTTCGTGATGTAGTTCTTGTCGGTGACGCCCTCAATTTCGCCGAACCGCTTCTTGAGGCATTTTGCGAATTTGTACGTCGTGGACTCGAGCGGGGTTCCGTAAAGAGAGAAATCGATGTTGCTCTCCGCCTTCCATTCCGCGCATTTTTCGTTCATCCGCCTCATCACGTCAAGCGCGAACGGCGTGGCGCTCGGGTCGGTGTGGCTCTTTCCCGTCATGTAGCGGACGCACTCGCAAAGTCCCGCGTACCCGAGGGAAATCGTCGAATACCCGTTGAACAGAAGCTTGTCGATTGTCTCGCCCTTCTTGAGGCGGGCAAGCGCGCCGTTCTGCCAGAGGATGGGAGCGACATCGCTCGGCGTTCCGAGAAGCCGTTTGTGGCGAATCATGAGCGCCTTGTGGCAAAGCTCGAGCCGCTCGTCGAATATCTTCCAGAAAGCGTCCATATCGCGCCCCGAAGAGCATGCGACATCGACGAGGTTTATCGTGACGACACCCTGATTGAAGCGGCCGTAGTATTTCTTCTTCCCTTCCTCGTAGTTTCCGGCGTTCGCGATGTTGCCGAGCCCAGCGCCCGTAAACCTGTCCGGAGTGAGGAACGAGCGGCAGCCCATGCACGTGTAGACGTCGCCCTTGAGCTCCTTCATCTTCTTCTCGCTGATGTAGTCGGGAACGAGCCGCCGCGCGGTGCATTTCGCCGCAAGCTCCGTGAGATAATAGTATTTTCCGTCAGGCTCGATGTTGTCGTCCTCAAGAACGTAGATGAGTTTGGGGAACGCCGGAGCGACCCAGAATCCAGCCTCGTTCTTCACGCCCTGGAAGCGCTGTTTCAGGACTTCCTCAACCACCATCGCGAGGTCGGCCTTCTCCTGCTCGTTCCGCGCCTCGTTGAGATACATGAACACGGTCACGAACGGCGCCTGCCCGTTCGTCGTCATAAGCGTCACGACCTGATACTGAATCGTCTGCACGCCCCGCTTTATCTCGTCGCGGAGGCGCATTTCCACAATCGCCTTCTTCTGCTCGTCAGTGTAATCGACGCCCGTCTGCGACTCGACTTCCGCGATTTCCTTGAAGAATTTCTGGCGGCTCACCTCCACGAACGGAGCGAGATGCGTGAGGGAGACGCTCTGCCCGCCGTACTGGCTCGACGCGACCTGCGCTATTATCTGCGTGGCGATGTTGCACGCCGTCGAGAAACTATGCGGCTTGTCGATTTTCGTCCCGGAAATGACCGTTCCGTTCTGCAGCATGTCCTCAAGGTTCACGAGGTCGCAGTTGTGCATGTGCTGCGCGAAGTAGTCCGCGTCGTGAAAGTGGATGATTCCGTCGTTGTGAGCCTTCACAATCTCGTCGTCGAGGAGGAAGCGCTTCGTGATGTCCTTCGACACCTCGCCCGCCATGTAATCGCGCTGGACGGAAACGACGGTGGGGTTCTTGTTCGAATTCTCCTGCTTGACTTCCTCGTTCTGGCACTCAAGGAGCGACATTATCTGCTTGTCGGTCGAATTCGATTTCCGCATGAGCGCATGCTGGTAGCGGTACGTTATGTATTTCTTCGCGATGGTGAACGCGCTCGCCTTCATGATTTCGTCCTCGACCAAATCCTGAATCGCCTCCACGTTCATCTCCGTGTTGACGGTCGCGCAATGCTCCTCGATACGCTTCGCGATTTGTTCTATCGTCGATTTGCTCAGCTGCTCAGCGAGAGGAACCTCTTTGTTAGCCTTGGATATTGCCGTTATGATTTTTTTTGAGTCGAAGAGAACCTCTTCACCGTTTCTTTTGATGATTTTCATACGCCTTTCAATCCCCGTTTTTTCTGCAAAAAAATGTCCGGAACCACTTGACACAGCCGCGTCGTGTTTTTGTGTATTTTCGGTCATTTTTAGTAAAAAGTACGCTATATCTAGCGTTTTTTTTCATTATTGGATAAATATAGTTTGGAAGTCGGGCGGTGTCAATTATCGAATCTGTGGATAACCTGTGGAAAACCCTGTGGAAAACTGGTGTACAGGCAATGCTGGCGCGCCTTCGCGGTTCCGAAAACTTTTTTTTGTATTTTACTGACATGATTTCCGCCGTTTCCAAATCAGAAAAATCATCATCCGTCTTTTCCCCGGAAGCAGGAACCCCATGCGGAAAAAAGGCAAACGCACTATAATCGGCTCATGAACTATGCGGAAATAAAGAATCTTGATGTCGCGGACGGGCTCGGAATCCGCGTCTCGCTTTTCGTCTCCGGCTGCAGGAACCATTGCAAAGGCTGCTTCAACTACATGACGTGGGATTTTTCATACGGACAGCCGTTCACCGCGGAGACGGAAGAAAAAATCCTCTCGCTCCTCGCACCCCCGCACATAACGGGGCTTTCCGTTTTGGGCGGAGAGCCGTTCGAGGAGGAAAACCAGCAGGCGCTCGCCCCGTTCCTTGAGAAAGCAAAACAAATGTTCCCCCGCAAGGACATCTGGGCGTGGAGCGGCTATCTCCTCGACAAGGATTTGCAGGCGGCGGACGGCAAAAAACGGACGGAGCACACTCAGAGAATCCTCGACTGCCTCGACTACGTCGTCGACGGCAAATTCATCGAGGAAAAGAAAAACCTCGCCCTCGAATTCCGCGGCTCCGAGAACCAGCGCATCTGGAAAAAAACAGCCGGCATCTGGCATCTCGCCAGCGGCCCCGGAAAACAATTCAAATAACTCCACCCCAGCGATTTCCACGCAAAAACAAAAACGGGACGCAAAAACGTCCCGTCATAAAAAAAATCAGCAATTAACGCGCATGAGCCAAAAACAAAACGCCCTCATCCACCACGGTAGGCACGAACGTGCCGGTGAACGTCCCGTCATAAAAAAATCAGCAATTAACGTCGCATGAGCAAAAAACAAGACGCCCACAACCCCACCACGGTAGGCACGCCCACGTGCCGGTGAACGTCCCGTCCCATAAATCAACGGCTAACGCGCAAAAACAAAACGGGACGCAAAAACGTCCCGTCATAAAAAAAATCAGCAATTAACGCGCATGAGCAAAACAAGACGCCCTCATCCACCACGGTAGGCACGCCCACGTGCCGGTGAACGTCCCGTCCCATAAATCAACGGCTAACGCGAAAAAACAAAACGGGACGCCTTTACCTGCACGCGCCTTTCAGCTGCTCCATGACCTGCGCGGGTGTCTCTGCGGCGAGGATTCCGGAGCGGACATCGTCCTTGGAAAGGGCTCCGGTGAGCGCCGCCATGACGCGCATCTGCGGGCCGGACTTTGACGCGGGAGAGGCAATCATGACGAAAATGCGGGAAGGCAGGCCGTCGAGCGAGCCGAAGTCGATTCCGTCCTTCTTGATTCCTATCGCGACGCAGATTTCCGAAACGCCGTCCGTGCGCGCATGGGGAATCGCGATTCCCTTTCCGATTCCGGTGCTCATCGCCTCGTCGCGGGCTTTCATGTCGGCGACGAGAAGCTTCCCGTCCGTGACGCAGCCGGAATTCGACAGCATCGCCGAAAGCTCCTCGATTATCTCCTGTTTTGTGTTCCCCTTGAGGCTGCACGAAATGCACTTCTCGTCGAGAATCTTGTACGCGAGCTTCTCGACCCTGTTCTCGGGGCTGGCGAACCCGTACTGGAGCTTGTCCGTATTGCGGAGCGAGCCGAGCGTCGCGAGCGATTTGTTCAGGCGGAGCATGACCTCGTAGATTTCGCCCTTCACGAATCCCATGTCTGCCTGCGCCGCCTCGATTGTGAGGACGCTCCCGTCCTGCTGAATCGAAATAGAGATGTTCTCCTTCCGCGCGTGCGTCAGCCCCTCGTCCATGTTCATCGTCTGCACGTAAAAGCTTTCCGCGCGGAGGTCGCGTATAAACGAGTCGAGGACAAGGCGCGCAATCTCGAAATCCTTGAAATCCCAGATGAACTGCTGGCTTTCGGAAAGCGAGACCTCCTTTTTCGTTCCCCTTCCCTTTATGCTCAGCGAGATGTTGAGGATGGGAGGCGCGATGAGCGTCGTGACAAGCGTCATGAGGATTACGACGTTGAAAAGCTCCGGCCCGATTATCGGAAGCCCGTCCGGACCTTTCGCCGCAAGCCCGATTCCCGCGATGATGAGCGCGACCTCTCCGCGGGGAATCATTCCCGCGCCGATGCGGAACCCTCCCTTAATGTTGAACCCGAGCGCGAGAGCCGGACCGCCGCAGCCGATAAGCTTCGACACGACGGCGACGACGGTGTAGATTCCGCCGCAGACGAGGACATCCCGCGTGAAAAGGTGCGACACGTCGACGCTCATGCCGGTGACGGCGAAGAAAAGCGGCACGAAGAATTTGTAAAGCCCGTGGATTCTCTCCTCGATGACGGGCGCGATGTCCGTTCCCGAAAGCGCAAGCCCCGTCGTGTACGCGCCGATTATCATCGCGATGCTCTGCTTCTCGAAGAAGCCGGCGAGGAGGAACGCGACGCCGAGCGCCGCAATCGAAAAGTCATACGTGCCTCCGAAAAGACGCACGAATTTCGCGATTTTCTTGGAGATGGCGATGAAAACGACGGTCGCGACAAGCCAAACGCCGAACGCCTTGAGCGCGATAAGCCCGATTTTCCCGCCGGAAAGCGTTCCGCCGGTTCCGAGCGCCGCGACGATTCCCATGACAATCGCGAGGAGGACGATTCCGAGAACATCGTCGAAGACCGCCGACGCGAGAATCGTCACGCCCTCGGGGGAATCCATCTTCTTCTTGTCCGAAAGTATGCGCGCCGTGATTCCGACGCTCGTCGCGGTGGACATAATTCCGAAGAAAAGGCACTTTATGTCCATGAATCCCGAGCAATCCGCGCCGAGCATCGGAAGAATCCACAGCGCGCAGATGTCGCCGAAAATGAACGACACGACGACCCCGCCAAGCCCGATTATTCCACCGGAAACGGAATACTTGAGGAAAAGGGACAAATCCGTCTCAAGCCCGGAAGAGAAAAGAAGGATTATGGACGCAATCTGCCCGAACGCATACAGCTCCGGGCTTACGGCGCCCGCGATTGAATTCTCGACGCCGAAAAGCCCGTGCGGAAACCCGGGAAACGGAATTCCGCCAAGCGCGAACGGCCCTATTACGATTCCCGCAATCAGCTCCCCCAAAACCGACGGGATTCCGACTTTCGCCGCCAGTTTTCCGAACACGCGGACGGCAAAAATGATGACTGCCATCTGGAACACGAGGTTCGTGATAACCTCCGTGATATTCTCTTCCATAAAAAACCCCTTAAACTTTTAAACTCGCCGAAAACTATACAGGCTTTTAGAAATAAAGTGAACGACGCACGCGGAGTTTTATGAGCGTTTAGCGTTGCCAAGTGGAGCATGCGTTCGCAGCCTTCCGCTTTGCGGAAGGTGCGCCATGGTGGAAGGGCGCGTGTTTTTTCGTGCTTTTGTCGTGTTTGGCGGAGCGGGCGTTCGCAGCCTTCCGCTTTGCGGAAGGTGCGCCTGAACGGGCGACGCGGAATTTTTGAGCGTTCAGCTTTGTTGAATGGAGCGCGCGGTCGCAGCCTTCCCTTTGCAGGAGGTGCGTCTGAACGGGCGACGCGGATTTTTTGAGCGTTCAGTTTTGTTGAATGGAGCGTGCGTTCGCAGCCTTCCCTTTGCGGAAGGTGCGCCATGGTGGAAGGGCGCATGTTTTTTCGTGCTTTTGTCGTGTTTGGCGGAGCGGGATAAAAAACCGCCCTCCGGGCACGGAAGGTGCGCGCCACGCGCACCGGCGCACGCTTGCTACAACAAATGCCGAACTTAGAACGACAACAAGCTCGGCAATCACGCTCTCCCCCACTGCCCTCCGGGCACGGAAGGTGCGCCACGCGCACCGGCGCACGCTTGCTACAACCAATGCCGAACTTAGAACGACAACCAGCTCGGCAATCACGCTCTCCCCCACTGCCCCGCCGGGCACGGAAGGTGCGCCAACGCGCACCGGCGCACGCTTGCTCCGATGAAGCCGAACTCAGAACGCCAAAAGCCCCGCAAGCGCAGGCGCACGTTGAAAAAAACGGCGGAGAAACGTAGAATGAACGCCTATGAAAAAAGCTATTCAACTGCGGAAGGGTTTGTGCACGCTGCTCGGATTCTTCTGCCTTTCCACGTTCACATCGTTTCCGTCGCAGTGCTTCGCGCAGTCGGGCGACGAGCAGGAGCAGAAGAAGGGAGTCGCATCAAAAAAGCAGATAAGCGAATATATCAACAATATCTATTACGCGATGGAGGTCCTCAATCAGTGCTACGTCGATGACCTCGACATGGAGCAGATTTACAAGGGCGCGATGAAGGGGCTCCTCGACGCGGCGGGGGACGTCTACACGGCGTACCTCGACACGACGGCAATGCGCGGGCTGAACGACACGACGGAAGGAACGTTCGGCGGCGTCGGGCTTTCGATTTCGAAGGCGTTCGAATCGACGGACGAGAAGCCGGCATACGTCGAAGTTGTCGCGCCGATTGAAGACACGCCGGGCTTCAAGGCGGGAATCCAGCCGGGCGACCTGATTGTCACCGTCGACGGAACGGACACGTCCACGATAACGATGGACGATGTCCTCGACAAACTCCGCGGGACAATCGGCGAGAACGTAACGGTCGGAATACGACGAGGCGGCGCCGATTTCGACATCGTGCTGACGAGGGCGGAGATTGAGGTTCCGACCGTCAAATTCGGGACGATTCCGCTCGACTCGAAAACGGAAATCGGGTACATGCGCCTCATCGAATTCACCCCGCTCACCGCAACGAAAGTCCAGGAGGCGCTCGATTCCTTCGATTACGGAAAGACGAAGGGAATCATAATCGACTTGCGGAACAATCCCGGCGGGCTCATATCGAGCGTGCACGCCGTCGCGGACAAATTCATAGACGAAGGCCCGATTGTCTCGACAAAGGGGCGCGTCAAAAGCGAGAACAACGTCTACTCCGCATCAAAAGCGAAGACGACTTTCAAGGCAGGCATCCCGATTGTCGTCCTCATAAACAAAGGCTCGGCTTCGGCTTCGGAAATTCTCTCGGGCGCGCTCAAGGACAACCACCTCGCGTATCTCGTCGGGCAGCGGACGTACGGCAAGGGTCTCGTGCAGCAGGTCTGGCAGCTTTCGAAGACGGAGGGATTCAAGTACACGGTCGCGCGCTACTACACGCCGAGCGACGTCTGCATCGACAAAATCGGCATTCCGCCGGACCGGGAAATTCTTTTCCCCGAACTTTCCGAGGAAGGCGCGAAGCAGTACGCGGAGCTTTACAAATCCGGCGAGATTTCGAAATATGTGGAATCGAACAGGAAATCGTTCGAGAAAAACGAAGAGAAGCAAATAAAATCGTTCTCGAAATCGCTCAAGAAGTCTTATCCGGAAATCGACGAGCCGACATTGCGGAAAATGATCCGAAACGAGGTGAGGAAATCGAAAGGCTCGATGCTCTACGACCTCGACTACGACATCCAGCTCATCGAGGCGATAAAAATACTCGACAAGGAAGATTTCAGCTCGCTCGTCAAGAACGCAAAGACTCTCAAGGAGCTTCAGGATTCCGCGCTGCTTGAGGAGAAAAAAGAGCCGGAAGGAAAAAAAGACAAGAAATGAGGCAGTTCGTTTCAGCAGAGGAGCCGGAAAACGGGATGATTCGCGTCCGCGGGAAGGATTTCCGCTACCTGCGCTCGGTACTGCGACTGAAAGCCGGAGACATGCTCTCCGTGAGGACGCCGTCCGGGGCCCTTCTTGCGACGACCGTCGCGGGAATCGACGACGACGCGCGGAAAATCACGCTCTCCGTATGCTCGACAATCGGGGACGGGGCGGACTGCGCGAACGGGGAGAACATCCCGGCGGAGCGGCTCAAGGAAATCACGCTTTTCATGTTCGTCCCGAAGCCGTCGAAATTCGAGCAAATCGTCAGGCAGGCGTGCGAATGCGGCGTTGCGAGAATCGTTCCCGTCGCCTCGGAATTCTCGCAGAAAGGCGCCGAGCGGATGGACTTCAAGGGCGAGCGTTTCGCGCGGATTCTCAAGGAGGCGAGGCAGCAGAGCGGTTCAGCCGTTGAGACCGTCGTCGAGAAATGCGTCTCGTTCGACGGCGCCATATCGATGTGGAGGGAAATGCGCGGTGATGGTTCCGTCGCGTTCGTCATGTACGAGAGAAGCGAATTCACCGTTCCGATGGCTGAGGCAGTCGCGGGAAAGGATGTCGGGAAAGCTGCCCTTTTCGTCGGCGCGGAAGGCGGGATAAGCCCGCGCGAGATTGATGCGCTCCGAAACGAAGGCGTCATTCCCGTGCATTTCAGGACGAACATATTGCGATGCGAGACGGCCGCCATTTACGGAATCGCCGTGATGCAAAATTTGATAGAAGGAATGTAGATATGGCTTTAAAAAGGATAGAACTGCTCGGGGTTCCGGTCGATGTCTGTCGTCTGAACGAGCTTGACGGCGAAATCATCAGGATTCTCGAAAAGCCGGGAACGAAGCAAATCGTTTTCCTGTCGGTCTGGGATTTGCTCAGGGCGCGCAACAAGAAGAAGGATTTCTGCGAATGCCTGAAGAACGCCGACCTCATCCTCCCGATATCGAAAAGCATCATAAGCGGCGCGAAATTCCTGCGCTACGAAGACATTCCGGTGCGCTACAACCCGTTCGACGCGACGATTCTCTTCCTCTCGGCAGTAGACCAGCACTACAAATCGATTTTCCTCCTCGGCGGACGTAAGAAGACGCTCCAGCAGGCGGAGCGGAACGTGCACGAGACGTTCCCGAACATACGGATTGTCGGGCGTTACGTCGGCTATTTCCCGAAGGACTGCGAGGCCGACGTCATAACGGCAATCCACAAGGCGTCGCCGTCGCTCGCGATTATAAGCGAGGGAATAAAGGAGAAGAACCTTTGGGCGTTCCACAGGCGCGACAAATTCGCCTCGAGCATATTCCTCTATTACAACGACTGCCTCGGCATTTTCTCCAAGCGAATCAGGCGCGTGAGCGAGAAGACGTTCGAGCGCGGGCACGAAATCTGGAGCGAAATCGCCCACAACCCGTTCAAGATTTTCCTCATCTTCCCGTTCTCTCTCTACGTCCTGCTTCTTCTTTGGAGCAGGTTCTTCAGGAAGCCGAAGAAGGCGGTCGGCGGCATCATCACGGAGCAGAAAGAGCCGGAACAAAAGGCGGAAGAAACGCCGTCCCCGCTCGCCGCACAAAAAACAGACGACGCCGAGGACCTCGAGCTGGAATAACGGCAATAGAGCGATGTCGGGGATTCTGTACCTTTTTTCAAGGGATTCAGAGGAAATCGTTGCGTTCCACAACTTGTTCTCCTCCGATTATTCGATTTTTGTATGCAGCGACCTGCACCAGCTTGAGGGGATAAACGACGGGACTTTTTTCGTCGGAAAGTCGCTTGCGTTCGGCAAGGACAGGGACGAATTCCTCAAAGCGGGAAAGCCGTTTCTCTTCGGGGGATTCGGCGCGCCATCGTCGCGGACATGCATCATCGGCGAGAACGTCCCGAAAAAATGCCTCGATGGACGGCTCGGAATCGTCGGCACCTCGAAAATAATGGAAACGATACGGCGGAAAGTCGAGCTCGCCGCCACGACGAATCTTCCAGTCCTCATCCTCGGCGAGAGCGGAAGCGGAAAATCGTTCATCGCGGAACGGATACACGAAATATCGCCCAGGTGCGGGATGCCGTTTTTCGGCGTGAACATGGCGTCCGTCATCGATTCCGCCTGCGAGAGCGAGCTTTTCGGCGTCGAGGCGGGAACGTTCACGGAAGTCCGCGAGCGCGAGGGTATATTCAGCGCGGCATCGGGCGGAACGCTTTTCCTCGACGAAATCGGGGACGTGAGCCTCAGAATGCAGGGGACGCTTCTTGACGTAATCGAGCGCGGGGAATTCCGCCGGGTCGGCTCGACGGAAAGCACGAAATCGGATGCGCGGCTCATTTTCGCAACGAACGCCGACCTCAAATCGAAAATCGCGGCGAAGGAATTCAGGCTTGACCTTTTCTACCGGATAGCGAACATCGTCATCGAAGTTCCCCCGCTCAGGGAACGGCGCGAGGATATACAGATGCTCGCGGAAGTCTACCTGCGCTCGGTGGGAAGCGGCGTCTCGCTGTCCCCTTCTGCTTGCGACGTCCTGCGAGAGTCGGACTGGCCCGGAAACATACGGCAGATGCAGAACACGCTCAACCGCGCAATCCTCAACTGCGGAGGAACCGGCGAGATTCTTCCGCAGCACATCGAGATTTACTGATTTTCCGCGGGAACGGCTCCGTTTTTCGACGCAAGCCCCGCAATCTTGTCGAACGTCCGCTCGATGAACGCGGTCTCGCCCTCGCTCAGCGCCGCCCTCGAAAGGATATCGCGCCAGAATTTCTCCATGTCGCCCCGTCCGGCAAGTTTGAAGAACCCCACGCGCGCGAGGTCGTCGGCAATTTTTCCGACGGCAGACGAAAGCCTTCCGAGCGTCACGGGAACGCTTCCGCTTGAATGCTGGGACGACTCGCGGAAAATCTGGTACGAGACAATCTGCACCGCATGGGAAAGGTTGAGCGACGGGAATCCCTCGTCAGACGGAATCGTAACGCCCATCGTGCATTCGTCAATCTCCTCCTCGGTAAGCCCCGTCCGCTCGTTCCCGAACACGACGGCGACAGTTCCCCCGTCGGAAACGCCGGACGCGAAGCGGGCGAATTCTTCAGGAAGAAGGAGCTTTCCCCGTTTTTTTCCGCGCCTTCTCGTCGTTCCGGCGGCGACAACGCAATCCGCCGTCGCTTCCGTTATCGAATCGAAAAATTCCGCGCGCTCCCACAGCTGTCCGGCGTGTATCGCAAGAATGCGGACGCGCTCGTCGTCAAACAATTCCCTTTTCCCCACTATGCGGAGGCGGGAAAGGCCACAGTTCGCCATAGCCCTGCACACGGCGCCGACATTCCTTGACTCGTCCGGGCGTGCAAGGACGATTACGATGTTGTTCAAATCCATGCTTTCCAATTTAATGAAAAGAACGATTTTTAGAAAGGACGGAACATGATGGATTCTCTCAGCAAAATGACCGCGCTCGTCGTCGGCGGAAGCGGCGGAATCGGAAAGAGCATATCGGAACACCTTGCCGGCGAATGCGGAAGGCTTGTCGTCCACGGCGGCCACGGCTCTCCAGCGTTCGATGAATTCGCGCGCGCTCTCCGGGAAAAAAGCGGCGGCAGGACGGAAATCGAGACGCTCGTCCAGGATTTCGGGACGGGATTCTGCGGAATCGGCTCCTCGGAAATCGCACGGAAAGCGGCGGAATCGGACATTCTCGTCGTCTGCTACGGTCCGTTCCTTCAGAAAAAGCTCGACGAGATGGATGCGGGCGACTGGATAAAAGCCGCGCTGCACGACTACGCGCTTCCCGGCATACTTCTTTCCGCCGCCCTCCCCAAAATGGTCGCGCGGAAATTCGGCCGGATACTTCTTTTCGGCGGGACGGGAACGGCGCACCGGACGGAATTCTTCACGAACGCGGCCTATGCGGGCGCGAAGACGGGCGTCGGGACGATTGTCGAATCGACGGCGGCATCATACGCGCGATTCGGAATAACGTGCAACGCGATTCTTCCGGGATTCACGAAAACGCAGTACACGGAAAAAATCGACGCGGTCCTCGACGCAAAAATGCCGTTGGGAAGGCAGATTTCCGCGGATTCCGTCGCGGACGCCGCGCTGTTCCTCCTCAAAAACCCCGACGCGAACGGCGTTCTACTGCGCCTTGACAGGGGCTGGTCCCCGGCTTTCTAGCAAAAGGCAACTTTTTCGGGCATTTTTTATTTTGCTAGACAGATTTCTGAAAATTGTAGTATTATTTCAACGGCATACTTTAAGAAAAATTAAGTTTCGCAGGAGATATAGAATATTATGGGTAACAACAATAATTTGGTTCCAGGTTTCAACGACGAACGCGACGACAGCCTAAAAATCAACCTTGAGAAATTGAACGATGTCGAGAACGGACTCATAATCTATCTCAATGGGTACATCGACACCTACAATTCAAGCTTCTTCCAGAAGAGGATACAGAAAGTTGTCGAAGCGGGTTTCATAAACCTCGTGTTCAACTGCGCATCGCTGAACTATGTATCATCGACGGGAATCGGTTCATTCACTGCGTTTCTCAAGATGATAAAACCGAAAGGCGGAGACATCGTCCTTCTTGAAATCCAGCCGAAAGTGTACGAGGTCTTCCAGCTCCTCGGATTCTCCCAGTTCTTCAACATCAAGGATTCAATGCAGGAAGCTTCGATGTTCTTCAAGCAGGGCGCTCCTGTCGCGGACTCGATTTTCCCGAAGATTTTCAGCTGCCCCGTCTGCTCGAAGCGGCTCAAGGCTACAAAAAGCGGAAGGTTCCGCTGCTCGGAATGCAAATCCATTCTTGCCATCAACCCGCAGGGACAGGTTTTCCTCGGCTGAGACGGGGACATAAAAACGCACGAGAAAGCCGGCATCGCGCCGGCTTTTTTCATGCCCGCCGGGACATGAGTTCGCCTTGAATTTGCGGGAAAATTCACCGAAAATTTCAATAAAATGCGATGCCCGAAAATGCCCGTCACGGCGATTCCGGGCGCGCCTGCCTGAGCGGCGGAAAACTCGCCGAGCCAGGTTCACGGTATCGTAAAAACGATTTACATCTGGGGTTCTTATGAAGACGGCACTGAAACTCATAATTGCTTACATTCTGATGTGTGTCTGCGGCGTTGCGTTCTGCGGATTCTTTTTTATGGTCTGCGGGGAGCTGAATTTCTTTGTCGCGGGAAGCGAGCTTGAGATTTCGTCATTCAACCTGTTCATAAAGGGAATGTCGTTCTCGATACCGGGAATATGCACGGTCGCCCAGCTCATGCTCATACTCTACGTCATACGGCATCCGGAAAGCCCCATCCACGCGCTGGTCGTATACATCCTCATCGGATGCGCAACGTGGTGTCTCGCGTTCCCGAAGCTCATAAGCTTCTCGGCGGGGAACGGAATCTACACCGACACGCGCATCGAGCAGAAGCAGCTTTCGGCGGGCTACTTCAGGCGGGGAAACCGGGGCATTTTCTATTATTCGAAGGTGCGCGAGAACGGAAACGCTGACGGAATATTCATCGACGAGAAAAAGAGCGACGACATCGTATCGCTTTTTCAGGACAAGAACACGTACCAGGTTTCGGCATACCCGTATTCCGACGTCCTCATCCGCGATGCCGTCGAGCCGCCGAAAATTGTCTCGGTGCCGCTCGGAATATACCGCTCGCTCATGGACGTCGCAAAAGAAAAATGGGCCGGAGGAAAGATGGAATGGCTTTCGTTTGCGTCGCTCGGGTTCGTCCTGCTTTCGATATACGGACTGCAGTTTTTCAGCATGTGGAATCTCGTGAATTCGATTGTCGTTATTTTCACGGCGCTCGTGGTGATTCTGCTCGACTATATCGTCCTTCTCGAAAAGCTTCCGGGAATCCCGTCCGGCGCGGGCGGAAAAATCGCACTCGTGATGAACATCGTCCTTTTCGCGCTGTTCGTCGTCTACGGCTTCTCAATGAAGCTGTACCGGATTTGTATGCAGAAACAGGAATTGGAGCAGGAATAGCATGAAAAAAGTTCTGTTGATTGTATTGTCGTATGTCATTTTCTCATTCTTCGTGGCGTTTGCCGTCGTGGCGTTCTTCCAGACGCGCCCCACGATTCTGCCCGGAGACGTCAGGGCATACATTGCGCTGCAGGCCGCCCTGCTCTTCTTCGGGATGTTTCCGGCGGTCGTCTGCAGCGGGTTCCTTGTCGGCTGCGCGGTCTCGTTCGGAAGGGAAATCCACGACGACGCGATGAGGACATTCTCGCATCTCCTTTTGAACTCGATTCTGTTCGTCTTCCTCCTTTTTTCCGTCGGGGAGGCGTTCGTCCCGTTCCTCCAGAAGAAACAGGCGGTGCTTGAGGAAGCCCCGGTGGCGTTCAGCAAATTCATGACGCTCAGCCGGAAATGCTATGCCGACGGGCGGATGCTCGAATCCGCGAAATACGCGAACGAGGCGCTCCTGCTCAATCCGTCGAGCGAGGACGCGATGTCGCTCAGGGAACTTGCGCTCGCGAACGAGGATTCGGTGGCGGAAGCGCAGCGGGAGAAGAAGAAGAAGGAGAGGAGAACGGCGGCCACGGCTTCCGACAAAATCCCGTTCCTCGCGCACAAAAAGGAAACGCCCCAATCGCTTCTCGAAAAGGCGCGCGCCGCGGAGCGTGACGGAAAATGGTTCGACTCGCACTACAACGCGCGCCTCGCGGAGTCTATTGCGGGAGACGACAGCGCTGTAATCGCCGAGTCAGAATCGCTCGCTCAGAAAGCTTGGAAAGAGCTCCGCGCGCCGAATGTGTTCGTCGACACGCCGGAAATCGTCCTTTTCAGGCGGAAGCTCAAGGCGTACACGATGTTCGTTTCCGGCGACAATGTCGGCGCCTACTACGAATTCCTCGCAATATCGAACAGCTCGCCCGCAGCATCGCGCGACCCTGACGTGATAAAATACCTCGCGCTGTCCTCGGAGGAAGTTCAGAAGGAGCGTTTTTTTATCGACGACATGGAGAACCTCCAGCGGTTCGAGTCGCAAACAGGCGTGCATTTCTCGCTGAAGAAGGCAGACGGGACGGTCGATGTCGTCTACATCCAGGGCATAACGTCGGTGAAGGACGCGGGAAGCGTCATAAAATACCTGCGCGGGCTTTACATATACGAATTCGGCGCGGACGGCTCTTTCAATATGAGCATCCATGCGCCCTACGCGAAGCTGATGTTCGAAGACGTCGGCTCTTTCGACAAGAAAACGAAGGAGCGGTTCTCGCTCCCCGAGATTCAGTGCGCAGTCCCGAAGATTCTGCTCAACGGAATCGACTCGCGCTTCTCCGACAAACGCTCCGTTCCCGAATTCAAAATGGCAGACGGAAGCGAAATCGACAAGGACGAATGGAACTACGTCGTCCTCGGGCTTTCGTCGGATGATTTCAACCTGCTCTGCGACAGCTCCATCGGCTCCGACAGGATGAGCCTTATCTCTCTGTGGCGGGTTTTCGGAATGGCGCGGCAGTTCGGCTACTCAAGCGAGGTTTTCGGCGCGAGCCTTCTCCGCCGCATCACCTACCCGCTGACGCTGCTCATCCTGTTCGTGTTCCTCGCCTGCATCTCGTGGAACTACCGGCTTGCCGAGAACCAGATTTTCAAATTCAAGTGGATATACATTCTTCCGATAAGCACGTTCATCCTTTATTTCTGCCTCGAATTCATAAAATTCGCGCTGAAACTGATGAACTACGTCTTCATTGCCTTCGCGGGATACGCGTCCGTCGCAATGTCGCTCGCGTGCCTTATAGCCGTGTTCGCGATTGTCTCCGCCGCATTCGTGAAAAAAGTCAGCAAATCAATAAGGAACGGACATCGGTAATCCGTTTCCACGCGGACGTCGGATTCGGATTCAAAAAATGAGGAACGACGCCCGCTTTGGAACAATCCTTCTGCGGGCGCCGTGTCCGGAAAATCAGTCGTCTATTTCAATCCGCTCGATATGCGCGCCGAGCGACTTGAGCTTTTCAACGAGATTCTCGTATCCGCGCTCAATCTGATAAACGTTCGATATCATGCTTTCCCCATGCGCGCACAGCGCCGCGATGACCATCGCCATTCCAGCGCGCACGTCCGGCGACACGAGATTGTCCCCGTGGAGCGTGCTCGGGCCGGAAACGACGGCGCGGTGCGGGTCGCAGAGCGTTATCTTCGCGCCCATCGAAATCAGCTTGTCGACGAAGAACATCCTGCTCTCGAACATTTTCTCGAAAATAAGGACTGTCCCGTCAACCTGCGTCGCGACGACGGTCATTATCGAAGTCAAATCCGGCGGGAACCCGGGCCACGGCGAATCGTCAATTTTCGGAATCATTCCGCCGAGGTCGGGATTCACCTTCATCTCCTGGTTCACGGCGACGGAAAGGACATCAGAATTCGGTTCGCTTCCCTCGGTTATCGTCCATTTTATGCCCAGCTTCCCGAATGCGACGCGGAGCGGCCTCATGTCGCGCGCGTTCACGCCTGTTATCGAAATCGAGCCGCGGGTCGCCGCAGCAAGCCCTATGTACGAGCCGATTTCCATGAAGTCTGGGCCTATCGCGAATTCCGTTCCGTGAAGGTTCCGCACGCCGTCAATAGAAAGGATGTTGCTTCCGATTCCCTCGATTTTCGCGCCCATCGAGACGAGCATCCGGCAGAGGTCCTGAACGTGAGGCTCGCTCGCCGCATTCGTTATCGTCGTATGCCCCTCCGCGAGGACGGCGGTCATCACGGCATTCTCTGTCGCGGTCACGCTCGTCTCGTCGAGGAAGATGTCGGCGCCCGCAAGCTTGTTCGTGGTAAAGTTGAACGCTCCGTCAATCTCAATCCTGACGCCAAGCTCCTGGAGCGCGAGGAAGTGAGTGTCCACCCGTCTCCGCCCGATGACATCGCCGCCGGGAGGAGGAAGGACAGCCTTTCCCGTCCGGGCGACGAGCGGTCCCGCAAAGAGAATCGACGCGCGTATTTTTTTCGAGAGTTCCGGGGGAATCGACGAGTTGCTGATTTCGGCAGATTCAATGCGCCATTCGTGGGCTGACGTCTTCGTGACCGTCGCGCCGAGCGCCTGGAGGATGTGGAACATTACGTTCGTATCCTCTATTTCCGGAATATTCCTGAGCATAACGGCGTCTTTTGTCAGCAATGTAGCCGCTATGCACGGAAGGGCGGCATTCTTGTTTCCGCTTGCCGCAACGGTTCCCCTTATCGGAATTCCGCCTTCAATTTTGTATTTGTGCATCAGTTATTTCCTTTCCGCATCGGAGACGAGGTTCACCAGAACGAGGACGGCTTTCTCCATCTGCTCGAGCGACGCCCATTCCGTGCGCGAATGATAATTATGACCGCCCGTGAACATGTTCGGAGTCGGGATTCCCATCTCGGTGAGACGAGAACCGTCAGTCCCGCCGCGAATCGGCACGAACACCGGCTCGACACCGGCTTTTTTGTACGCGGCGACAAGCGAATCGACGACACCCGGATTCTTGTCGAGCCTGTCCCTCATGTTTTCGTACTGGAACGTGTGGACGACCTCGGCCTTCCCCCCGAACGACAGCGCAGCCGCGGACGCGAGCGCATCGACGACGCGTTTTCGCCGCTCGATTCCGTCTTTCTCAAAATCGCGGAGGAAAACGCAGACATGCGCGCTCTCAATCGTGCCCTCAATCGACATCGGGGCGAAGAATCCCATCTTTCCGTCGGTCGTCTCGGGTGCCTCGTTTCTCGGCAGGCTCGTCACGAAGGAGGACGCCATCGTCAGCGCGTTCACCATTCCGGGACGGGCGCTTCCCGTATGCATCGAGCGGCCCGTGAACGTGACGTCGCTTTTGTACGCGTTAAAGCATTCCGTCTCAAGCTCGCCGATATGGCCGCCATCGACCGTATACGCTTTTTTCGAGGCGATAAGCCCGAGCGGAACGTTGTCCATCCCGTGCCCCGTCTCCTCGTCCGGAGAGAAAATCACCTCAATCACGCCGTGCGGAAGCCCGCCTGCAATAACTTTCTCGACCGCGCACATTATTTCCGCGACGCCCGCCTTGTCGTCCGCGCCGAGGAGAGTGCTGCCGTCCGACGTTATGACGGTCTCGCCGTTCTTTCCCGCCTCAAAAAGCGCGCCGTCGCAGGCAGGGTCGAGAACGACGCCGGAGGGAAGCTCAATTTTCCCGCCGGAAAAAGACGCGTGGACTATCGGCTTCACGTTCTCGCCGGAAACTTCCTCAACCGTATCGATATGCGCGAGCAGCGCGACCGGCTCGGCGTCTTCCATCCCGCTCGTGGCGGGAAGTTTTCCGTAGACGTAGCAATGCTCCGTGACAGCGACATCGGAAAGCCCGATTTTCTTCATCTCGTCCGCAAGCAGATTCGCAAAGTCGAACTGGCGGGCAGTTGACGGCTGCACGCCGCCGTCCGCGCTCTCTGAATCTGACGTGGACCAAATCCTCACATAGCGAAGGAAACGCTCCAAAAGCATTTCTTCCATTTCCATTTCTCCATAATTAGTTGTTTCGATTTCGGCTGCAAAGTATAGCACGGATTGGCTTTTTTGAAATCGCCTGCGCCCGTTCCCTTCCCGAGCGAAGCCGACGACGAATCAAAAGACAACAGGGCGGGGATTGTGGTATAATCACGGCACTATGCAAATAATTCCAGTCGCAAGCGGAAAAGGCGGAGTCGGAAAGAGCCTCCTGTCCGCAAACTTAGCAATCGCACTCGGCAAGGCAGGAAAGAAAGTCGTGCTTGCCGACCTCGATCTCGGCGCGTCGAACCTGCATCTGGTCATCGGTCAAATGTCGCCGAAAAAGGGAATCGGGACGTTCCTCACCGGAGAATCGAAATTCGAGGACATAATAGAAAAAACGGAGTACGAGAACGTCAGCTTCATCGCGGGCGACTCCGAAATCCCGGGCTTGTCATCGCTCAAATTCGCGCAGAAAAATTCACTGATAAAGCATTTCCAGAACGTGGACGCCGATTATCTCATCCTCGACCTCGGCGCGGGAACGCACCTGACGATACTCGACCTCTTCCTTCTTTCACCGCAGGGAATAATCGTGACCGCCCCGACCGTAACGGCGACGCTCAACGGCTACCTCTTCCTGAAGAACGCCGTGTTCCGCCTTATGGCCGCCACATTCAAGAAGGGAACGAAGGCGAACGAATACCTCGCCAAACTCAAGAACGATTCCGCGTCCCTCCAGCGCCTCTACATCCCGAAACTGATAGAGACGATTTCCGGAATCGACCCGGAATCCGCGGAAAAATTCAAGAACAGGATACGGAAATTCCACCCGCGCCTCATCATGAACATGATTGACGAACCGAAGGACGCGGACAAGGCGCAGAAAATCCGCCGCTCGTGCCAGCAGTACCTCGGGCTTGAGGTCGAGTCGCTCGGCATAATGTACCGCGACACGATGCAGGACAAGGCTCTCTCGTCACGGCTTCCCGTCTCCGTCTACAAGCCGAACGCCGTCCTGTCGCAGGCGATTTTCAGAATTGCGGAAAAAATCATGCAGAGCGAGACGATTGCGTTCGACCTTGAGTCGGCGGACGATTCGTTCGACATCGCAACGGAAGAGGCGAACGACGACTTTGCCTCGAAGATGTCGTTCGTCGAGGACCTCGTGGGAACGGGAGCGCTCAGCGTGAACGAGCTTGCGGAAGTCGTCAAGCAGCAGCAGTACGAGATTACGACCCTGAAACGGGAAAACACGCTCCTGAAGTCGAAGATTGTCAAAGCGGCAGCGCTCGGCTTCAAGGTCTGACAGGAGAGAAAAGCGATGCCTCTCTATATCGACTACCCTTCCTGGATTCATCCGGAGATTTTCCCGAACGTTCCCGTGCTCGGACTTGTCCGCTGGTACGGGCTCATGTACATACTCGCGTTCTCGACGGCGTTCCTTGTCCTCAAAAAAGTCATGAAGGAGGGCGCGCTCGACTCGGACGGAACGAAGGCGACGGAAGACGACATCTTCTCGTTCATCGCGACAGGAATCATCTTTCTGCTTATCGGCGCGCGAGTCTTCTCGACGCTCGTATACGACACGACCGGCGACTACCTGAAAAAGCCGTGGCTCATATTCTGGCCGTTCAAGAACGGGCATTTCACGGGCCTTGCGGGAATGAGCTACCACGGGGGATTCATCGGCGGGCTTCTCGGCATGATTTTCTGGTGCTGGAAGCACAAACGCCCGACGATGAGATGGATTGACGCGATGTGCACCGCGATTCCCCTCGGATACACGTTCGGGCGCATCGGGAATTTCATGAACGGAGAGCTTTACGGAAGGATTACGACAATGCCGTGGGGAATCGTGTTTCCCGGAGTTCCCCGCGCGGAACGGTTCTCCTCAAAAATCGAATGGGTTTCGGCCTTCATGGAAAAAATCGGAATGGAGGCGACGGGCGGGCTTGTAAACCTCCCGCGCCACCCGAGCCAGCTCTACGAGGCCCTTTTCGAGGGAATTCTCCTGTTCTGCATTATATGGCTCGTCCACAAGAAGAAGCCGTTCGACGGATTTATCGGCGGTCTCTACACAATCGGATACGGAACAGTGCGGTTCTTCATCGAATATTTCCGCGAGCCTGACGCGGACATCGGCTACCGGTTCAGCGTCGACGGAGCGCAGATTTACGAGAACACTTCGCTCTTGAACATTTCGACAGGCCAGATTCTCTGCTCGCTCATGATTCTCGGCGGAATCGGAGTCCTCATAACGTGCTGGATTCTCGACAAAAAGCGGCGAAAAACTGCCGGACAAAAATAGACAGATGAAAAGCGGAGCCGAACAGCCCCGCTTTTTTGTTCACCGGTACCGTATCTCGTATTTTGCGGAGAGGTTCTTGCGCTTCATCCATTCCTCTATAACGCCCTTGTACCTCGGAAGAATCGGACCGTTGCAGGCTCCGCTCGCCTGGACAATCTCATACGCGAACGTCTCATTGTTCTGGCGGATTTCGAAGCACGCGCGAAGTTTTTTCAGATGCGAGAGGACGACAATCGCGCACTTCCCGGAAAGAACCTTGCTTCTGTAAAGATAACCGACGCAGTTCCTCAGCTCGGTGCTTATCTCGTACATCTCGTCCGTCGTCCTCGGAAGGATGAAGAAGAAATCGCCGTCATTCCCCCGTTTCATGAGATTCGAGCCGAGCCCCGTCTTCCGCTGTATTTCGGGCAGCTCAAGCTCCGCCTCAAGAAAAGGCTCATCGTAGTCGTCGCCGTCTTCGGAAACGCCATCCTCCATCATGTCGTCGTCAAGTTTTTCCGCCATCCGCGCAGCCTTCGCCATCATAAGCTTGTTTTTCCGAACGTCCTCGCTCGTGTATTCGATATTCTCAAACCCTTCGGCAACTTCATCTTTTCGGATTATCTCCTCAAGCCGCTCCGTTTCTTTTCCGTATTTTATATCCTCGTTCACGACATGCGGCTCGTTGCTCGTATAGCCGCCCCAGAAATCGGGCTGGAAAAGATTGAGCATCTGGTCGTGCATCTGAGCTGTCATTCCCTCCTTGAGAATTCTCTCGTGGAGCGGAACGGGCAAATCGCGCGCGTTCTTGTCGTACAGCTCCACGGCGTCCTTCATAATGTCGAACGGCTCGGACGACATGAATTTCACGAACCGCTTCGCGACGACAATCTGCGTTTTGTCAGTGAGCGCATTCTGAACCCAAAGCCGGAGCCCGTTGAGCATGTTGAAATTGTACGACACGCCGTGAACGGAATAAAAAGCGTCGCGCACGTAGACGCAGCGCCGGACGATTGAGAACCGGAGCTGCCCGCTTTCGGCGAAACGCTTGTACAGTCTCTCGTTTCCCGCAATTACCTTGATTGCGTTCGCGTCCCTGAACCCGACAAACTGCGCCATCGCATGGAGGAGAATCGCCCGCGGTTTTTTCTGGAAATCTCGGCGGAGCTGCTTGCTCTCGCGGATTTTCATTATCGCGCAGAAATCCTTGAACAAATTTATGTCCGTCCTGAACGAAAATTTCCCGATTCCGTCAACGAGCGGCGCAATTTCCGAAAACTGCGGGCACGACGGAAAGCGCACGAACTCGGCAAAAAGACCTTTCGGGACGTGCAGCTTCACGCCAAAAAGCCGCGCGCAGAACGTCTCGAGGATGCACTCGATGCGCCGCTGGAGGAATTCCGGGATGTCGGTAAAATCGAAATCGCGCCGGTGATAAATCCGCCCGCTCATAAAATCGAAATACTTGGTGAACGAATTGTTTATCTGATAAATCCTGCCGTCGTGTATGTCCGAATAGCTCATCAGCTTGCTCGCGCTCAAAAAGAACGCGTCCGGATTCGACTCAAGAATCATCTGGTTGTCAGTCCACGCGCGAAGAAGGGAGAGATGCCCCGCCACGGGAAATCCGCATGAGAAAACGCTTTTTCCGCCGACAATCGTCACGATTTCCCATTTTCTGTGGACGGCACACCAGCCGCTTTTCCGAATATTGTCGAACGGAACGAACGCCTGCGGAACGGCGATTCCCGCGACCGGCTCGTTCCATCTGTTTTTTTCGGTGTCGAAATTGTAGAACACGTTCATGATATGAATGATATGGCATTTTCACGGAATCGTAAAAAAAATCCCGCCGAATCCGACGGGATTTTCCATCCAGCGAATCATCAAATGCGACGATCCGCCTTTTTTGTTTTACGACTCGATAAGCGAGGCGAGGTTTTCCGCGGTGAAGCCGAGCGACTCTGCGACTTTCTTTGCGGGGCCGCTCTCGCCGAACCTGTCGATTGTGAACAAGTCCTTGCGGTCAGAAACGTAGAATTCCCAGCCGTTTCTCACTCCGGCTTCCACCACGATTTTCCGCGACGACTTTCCGAGAACGGAATCCCTGAACGAATCGTCCTGGCGCTCGAAGAGCGTTTTGTCGAGAACGGAAACGACGCGGACGCTTTTTCCGGAAACCTTCGCGGCAGCTTCCAGCGCCATCGAAACCTCGGAGCCGGTCGCGATAACCGTCACGTCGGGATTGTCGCCGCCCTTCTTCACGACATACGCGCCGCGGGCAGCATTCTCCTTCCATGATGAATCTTCCTTCGCGTAAACGGGAACGTTCTGCCTCGTGAGCGCGAACACGACAGGATGGTCTTTCGACGCCATCGCCATGTTCCACGCGACGACAGTCTCCTCCGCATCGCCCGGGCGGAGAACTTGGACGTTCGGAATCGCGCGGAGGGAAGAAAGGTGCTCGATCGGCTGGTGTGTCGGGCCGTCCTCGCCGACGTAGATGGAATCGTGCGTCAAATCGTATATGACGGGTTGCTTCATCAATGCGGCAACGCGGATTGATGGGCGCATGTAGTCGGAGAATACGAGGTATGTCGCCACGAACGGCCTGATTCCGCCGTGCGCGCTCATTCCGAGGGCGATGCTCGCCATTCCGAATTCCCTGATTCCGTACTCGATTGAGCGTCCCGCGCGGTTATCGGGCGTGTACGTTCCGCCGTCGCACTTCATGCCCGACTTGTTCGAGCCCTTCAAGTCAGCGGAGCCGCCGACGAGATATGAATAGCGGAGCCCCATGGCGTTTATCATGTCGCCCGAAGCGGTTCTGGTCGCCACAGATTTTCCGACCTCGTATTTCGGGTCATCGGCAGTTCCGTCCTCAGCCCCATCGAAGCTGGCCTTCCACTGTTTCGCAAGCTCCGGATTCTCTTTCACCCAAGCGTCGAACTCTTTTTTCCAGTCCTCCTCTTTCTTCGCGAAATCCGCCTTCTTGACTTCGAAATATTTGTACGCTTCCGGGTCCACCTGGAAGAATTCGTCAGGATTCAAGCCGAGGTTCTTCTTTGTGGCGGCAACGTCGTCGACGCCCAACGGCTCGCCGTGGACAGAAGGAGTTCCCTGCTTCGGCGCGAATTTGCCGATGACGGATTTGAGCATGATGAGAGTCGGCTTCTCGGTCTCGGCTTTTGCCTGCTCAACAAGCTTGGCGATGCCTTCGACATCGTACATGTCGCCCCTCAAAACCTGCCATCCGTACGCCTCGTATCTCTTTCCGATGTCCTCGGTAAACGTGATGTCGGTGGAGCCGTCTATAGAAATTTTGTTCTGGTCGTAGAATACGATAAGTTTTCCGAGTTTGTTATGGCCCGCAAAAGAAGACGCCTCGGAAGAAACGCCTTCCTCAAGGCATCCCTCGCCGGAAAGAACATACGTGTAGTGGTCTACAATCGTGCGCTTTTCGGTATTGAATTTCGCGGCAAGCATCGTTTCTGCGAGCGCCATTCCGACGCCGATCGCGATTCCCTGCCCAAGAGGTCCCGAGGTATTTTCGACGCCGTCAGTCCATCCGAATTCCGGATGTCCCGGGCATTTTGAGCCGACTTGACGGAACGACTGTATGTCATCAAGGCTGACTTTGTATCCGCTCAAGTGAAGAATCGAATACAAGAGCATAGAACCATGTCCCGCAGAAAGAACGAAACGATCGCGGTCTGCCCACTTTGAATCAGCCGGATTGTGTTTCAGGATTTCTCCGTACAAAACAGCAGCCAGCTCTGCGCATCCGAGCGGAAGTCCAGGGTGGCCTGAGTTCGCCTTCTGGATGGCATCGATTGACAGGCTGCGGATAGATTTTGCAACAGCAGCAATTCCATTCAAGTCCATAAAAAACTCCATAAAAACAAAAATAAAACCGCAGAGAAGGCGGAAGCTCCGCCCCCGAACGGCTTTTTGCATGAGGAAGCACACGCATTGCCCGAAACCCGCGTTCCGGGACGGATTCACGACAAAAGGGAAAATCTTCCGCGTCTCACGCGCTCATACGATTCAAGAAGGACAGGGCGGATGTCGTAGAATGAAAATTCCATCCCCTCCAAAGAAATCTGCGCGGAGCTCATCTCCTCATCCGAAGGCTCTTCCCCATCGGGATCGCCCGCCTCGTCAATCAGGTCGAGCAAATCCATCGTGTGCGAGTACAATTGGGCGAGCATCACGAATTCATCGCGCGGGAACGACTCGAATTCCGATTCGGTGCAATCGAAACTGAAAAACAAGTCCCGAATATCGGAATACAATGCGATGGAACGGTGCCGGAACTCACCAAATGCGAAATCCGCAAACCAATTGTAAGATTTTCGTAGTTTAGCACGTCTATTTTCGATTTGCAACGAATATGTTGACTGCATCCGCGGCGACAAATCCATCGATTCCGGTATTATCCGCTCGATAAGCTCCTTGTCGGAAATGTTCTCCTTGCTGAAAAGCGAATCCATGATGAACGAATCTATGACGAAATCCGGGACATCGTAAAACGGCGTGACGATGCTGTTCACGTCGATTTCCACAATCTCCCCTTTCCGCCACAGACGCCTTTCGACGCCGTAAAACTCGATTCCAATATTGTCGGTCCATTCCAGGAATTCAGCAATCGAGCCGCCGAGCGGGACGCACAGCCTGTTCGCGTTCTCAAAGAAAACGAGCATAAGCTGCATGTCGATGCTCTCGCACGGCCCGTGCCTGTCGAAGCTTTCAAGAAGGAGTTTTTCCAGAAGCTCGAACCACGACTTTTTCGCCAGTTCCAAATCAATCCGGCTCACGTTCCCCATGCGCCGCTCGAAAAAAATCTTGAGCGGAAGAATTTCGACGATACCGCGATCCCAATCGCTGACGTACGCGAGCATCCTGTCGCCGGGCCGGAATTTCGTAATCCTGAAAATCTCGCCGAAATCGAATCCGGTCATGCCGAAATTGTACGGCAACATGTAATCCATGTCGGCGATATGGAGATTTCTGTTCACGGGATCCGCGTCGAGATACTGCGAGAATATGTCGATATCGGTCAATGAAAAATAATCATAGACGGAATTCGCATCGACTTCGAGTTTCTTTTCCGGAAGGACGTTTTTGTTGAATGAGAAGATTATGTCGCACGGAAAAAGCTTCTGGTCTACAAACGGGATGCACCTATCCCCGGGAACGACGACCCCCTGCTCTATTTCCTGCACCGTCGGAACGAAAGTAAAGAACTGCCCGGAAAAAGCCCCCGCACGAGTGATATACTGACCGTCCTCAAGGGGAATCGAATAGCAATCGGACTCAAGGCATTCCTCAACTTCCTCCGACGTCGTTCTGATACCGCCTTCACGGAACATTGCGACGACGTCGCTGACAGAAAAAGTCTCCAGATAGTTGCGCATGAACCTGAGATATGCGCTGTCAAACAAATCTGTTGAATACATGCCGTCAAATATAACACAAAAAGAGAACCTCGCCCTTAAAATGGACTGCGCCCCGACGGCAACGACACCCGCAAAAAAAATAAAGCCACCCTTGAAAAAGGGTGGCATGAACAAAACAAAATGCGATTACGCCTGTTCTGTTGCAGCAGCTTCGGCCTTCACGGCGCGAGCTTCTTTCCTGGCAATATTCTTCAATGCGGCATTGCAAACCTTACAAATCTTCACAGAATTGCCATCGATTTCTTTTTCATAGAGAACTTTTACGTTCTCGTTTCCACAGCGTGGGCATTTTCCACGACCGTGATTGACTTCGCTACGAATACCTGTTCCGCGATGTGCCTTAGACATTTCTCACCCCTTATTTTGAAGCTTCAGCTGACTCTGCTTTTGGCGCAGCCTTCTTTGCCTTCTTAGCAGGCTTCTTCTCTGCCTCGACATTCTCATCAGACGGCAACTTGTAGTCAACCAACTCAAGGATGACGACATCAGCCGCATCGCCCTGCCTGAAGCCGAGCTTGAGGATGCGAGTATAACCACCGTTGCGCTCCTTCATGCGAGGACCAACTTCCGTGAACAATTTGTTCAAGATTTTCTCGTCCTGGATGAATTTTGCAACGATGCGGCGGTTGTGAACACTGTCAACCTTCGCACGGGTAATCAGCTTCTCAGCTGCTTTGCGAACTTCCTTAGCTTTTGAGCTTGTTGTCGTGATGCGTTCAAATCTAAGGAGTGAAGTAACCATATTACGCGACATAGCACGGCGGTGTGCTGTTGAGCGTGAAAGTGGATTAAAACCATTCTTATGATTCATTAGAGTTTTCCTTTTGTGCAGGTTTTGAATTGACGATGCTCTTCAACTGGCTGTAGTCAGTCATGCCGAGCGACAATCCTTCCCTAGCAAGTCTCTCCTTGATTTCCTCAAGGCTTTTCTTACCAAAATTACGGGTTTTTGCAATTTCCTCTTCTGTTTTCTTCGTCAACTCGCCAAAAGTGCGGATATTCGCATTTTTGAGACAATTCGCGGAGCGAACAGAAAGCTCAAGTTCCTCGACGGACCTATTGAGGAACTGACGAACTTTCTCATCGTCCTCATCCAAGTCATCGCTCGATGAAACATCAGAGTCGTTGAAATTGACAAAAATCGAAAAATGCTCTTTTGCAATTTTCGCGGCTTCAGCCAAAGCATCTTCCGGCTTTATCGTTCCATCAGTCCAAATCTCAAGAACGAGCTTGTCGTAGTCATTTCTCTGACCGATGCGGCAAGGCTCAATCTGATACTTGACCTTATGGACAGGAGTAAAGATTGAATCCATGGGGATGGTACCGACCACCTCGCTATAGTGCTCATGCACCTCAGCGGGAACATACCCTCTTCCCAAATCAACCTGAACCTCGATATCCAAACGAGCGTTCTCCATCATAGTGAAGATAGGAACATTCTCGGAAAGAATCTCAAGCTGACCTTCTTTTGCGAAATCATTGCTGCAAACAGTTCCCGGACCCTTGAATTCGAAATCAAACGTACCGTGTTCCGCATCGTCAGCAAGGCGCAAACGAAGCAATTTCAAGCTGTTCAAAACTTCCAAGGTATCTTCTGAAATATCCGGAATCGCTTCGAATTCACTCGAAATGCAATGAGGAACCTCATCCGCATCATACCAAGTAATTCTCACCGCAGATATAGCATACCCCTGAATCGAGGACAACAATACGCGACGGAGAGTGTTCCCAATCGTCGTACCGAATCCAGTCTCAAACGGAGAAGCTTCAAATTTCCCGTAGTTAGGATTATTTTCAAGATGATCAAACTGTATGCTCTTCGGCTTTTTGAAGCCCTTGAGCAGATTTTGACGAGCCATCCGAACCCCTTTTATGTTGTTATAAAACCAAAAATGAATGAAGACAAAGTTGCAATCGTCCGCATTGCATGCGAACGAGAGACTTCGCTACATACGGCGAGTCTTTCTTGGTCTACATCCATTATGAGGAATAGGAGTTACATCCGAGATGGATTTCACCTTCAATCCCAAAGCGCCCAATGAGCGAACAGCATTCTCGCGACCGACACCAGGTCCCTTCACGAAAACATGAACCTCGCGGATACCATAGCTGACAGCCTTCTGAACAGCAGTTTCCGTAACGGTCTGAGCTGCGAAAGGAGTTGACTTCTTAGCGCCGCGGAATCCAAGTCCACCTGATGACGCCCAAGAAAGCGCATTTCCTTTCATATCTGTAATGGTCACAATGGTATTGTTGAACGTAGCCTGAATATAAACGTTACCTTCGTATACGCTCTTCTTTTCCTTTCGTTTCTTTACGTTAGGCATTTACTCTATCCTCCAACTACTCAGACTGCCTTTTTCTTGTTAGCAACAGTCTTTTTCTTACCCTTGCGAGTACGAGAATTCGTGCGAGTCCTCTGTCCACGAACAGGGAGACCCTTGCGATGCCTCAATCCTCTGTAACATCCGATATCCATAAGTCTCTTGATATTGAGACCAATCTCACTTCTCAGATGTCCCTCAACCTTGTACTCCTCATCAATGATAGTACGAAGTTTCGCCTGCTCATCCTGATCCAAATCGTTCAACATTTTGTTCGGATCAATTTTCGTCTTCTCGCAAATAAGTTTTGCAGATGACCGACCAATTCCGTAGATGTAGGTCAACGCAATAACAACATGCTTATTCGGAAGATCAACTCCTGCTATACGAGCCATCAATCACTCCTCAACCCTGTCTCTGTTTATGCTTCGGATTAGTGCAAATGATACGAATGATACCATTTCTCTTAATAACCTTGCATTTATCACAGATGGGCTTAACACTTGTACGAACTTTCATAAAGTCCCCCAGATAAATAAAAATACAACCAAACCATAGCGACTTGCAATAAGTCACAATTTGGAAGTTTAGTTTACCATAAAACGAGAGATTTGTTCTACACTTATCATGCAAAACAAATCTCTTTTCTTAGTCAGAATAATGAAAAACACGCAATTTTACAATCGGTGAGATTTCAAGCTACCCTTCTTCACCAATCCATCAACATGATGCATTTTCAAAACAGCATCAACCTGATTCATCGTATCAAGGTCAACACCGACAAGAATCAGCAAGGAAGTTCCGCCCATCAACATCGCTATCGACTGCGGGAATTCAAAAATATTCTGAATGATAGTAGGCAAAACCGCTATCAAAGCAAGATACAGCGAACCGGGAAGAATCAAGCGATTCAAGACGCGCTGCATATACTCTTCCGTTTTATCAATCCTGATACCGGGAATCGAACCGCCATTCTCGCGAATCTGCTTCGCAATTTCCGTCGGATTCAACGTAACCTGCGTATAGAAATACGCAAAGAAGATTATCAGAAGAACCAAAAGGATATTGTACCACCAGCCTGTCGGAGTCAAAATCACTGAAAGCTTTGAAATCCAACGAGCCGATGCCTGATTGTTACCGATGCTGGAAACAATCTGAAGCGGGAACGTCAAAAATGAAGATGCAAAAATAACAGGAATCACACCGGACGGATTAATCTTAAACGGTATGTACGTGCTTTGACCACCATACATTTTTTTACCGACCACGCGTTTCGCATAATGCACAGGAATACGACGCTCACCACGCTGCTCGAAGACAACCAAGGCGATGATACCTGCAAACATCAACAAAACGACAATAACGAAAACAGCATTGATTTCGCCCTTACTAACCTTGTCACCAAGCTCAATAACGGCATTCGGGAGACGCGCGACGATACCAGCGAAAATGAGCATCGAAATACCGTTGCCAATTCCGTGTTCCGTAATCAAATCTCCCAACCAAACTGTCACCATCGCACCCGTGGTCACAGTGAGCATTGCCAACAATCTGAATGCCAGATGATTCTCGATGATAATCGCACCGGGAATGCTGTCCGCATAAACAGTCACAGCGAGGGACTGGATGAGACATACGAAAACCGTACCAATCCGAGTCCACGCTGCAATTTTTCTCTGACCTCCGTCTTCTTGAGCAATCCTCTTCAAAGACGGAAAAATAATCAGTGCTAGCTGCAATATAATCTGTGTTGATACATAGGGCATAACCCCAAGCATAAACACAGAAAAATTAGAGAATGCTCCACCGGCAAAAAAGTCCATATAACTGGCAAACGCATTTTTATTCTGTTTTACGAGCTCATCAAAGTAAGTAATCAACGCGCTTGCATCTATGCCTGGAATGGTCAAGACGCATCCCAAGCGAAAGACTACAAAAATCACAAAAGTAAAGAACAACTTATTGCGAAGTTCCTTAATTTTGAAAATGTTTACTATAGGATTATTTGCCATCAGAATCCCCAACGCTACCTTTATTTGGCCTCGGTTGAAGAAACGACACTACCACCAGCGGCTTCAATCTTAGTTTTTGCAGATGCAGAAACCTTGTCGACATTAACCGTAAGTTTCTTTGTCAATTCACCGTTTCCGAGAATCTTCACGGCAACCTTAGCAGAGTCGATCAAGCCCTTTGAAACCAAAGAATCTTTGTCTACGGTCTCTCCAGACTCGAAAACCTCGTTAAGGATGCAGACGTTGATGATTGAGAATTCCTTCTTGAACGGGTAGTTAGAAAAACCGCGATGAGCGATTCTTCTGTAGAGCGGCATCTGTCCACCTTCGAAACCGACATAGGTTTTTCCACCTGAACGAGACTGCTGTCCCTTGTTACCCTTTCCAGCTGTCGTACCATTTCCAGAAGAAGAACCGCGTCCAACAATAAACTTTTTCTTGTTAGCACCCTTCGGCGCATTCAAAATAAAATCTGCCATTAGTTTGACTCCTCTACTTTCACAAGGTGAGCGACAGCCGCAACCATTCCGCGAATGACGGGTGTATCTTCCTTGACAACAGAAGAATTGAGCTTCTTGAGACCGAGACTGCGAACGGTAGCCTTTTTCTCCGGCTTCTGTCCAATCGGGCTCTTAACAAGCGTAACTTTAATCGTCTTTGCCATGATCAACCCCACATATCCTGCAAAGACTTGCCCCTGTTAGCAGCGACAGCCTTCGCATCCATCAACTTTGAAAGAGCGTCAAAAGTCGCCCTCACAACGTTGACCGGACTACAAGATCCCAATGACTTCGAGATGACATCAGTGATTCCGATTGAATCCATAATTGCGCGAACCGTACCACCAGCGATGATTCCCGTTCCAGCGCAAGCCGGCTTCAAAAGAATTGATGAACTCTTGTAGTTACCGACCATATCGTGCGGCAATGTTCCGTTCTTCACGGGAACATTTATCAAGTTTCTCTTCGCACGATCAATACTCTTCCTGATAGCCTCAGACACGTCGTTTGCCTTGCCGAATCCGTATCCAACGCGACCTTTTCCATCGCCGACAACAGTCAACGCTGAGAAAGACATTCTGCGTCCACCCTTCACAGTCTTCGCAGTGCGATTCAACTTGACGAGCTTCTCGACGAATTCCTTCTGGTCTTCTTTTCTATCTCTATCGAATTTATTCTGGCGTTCCATAGAATCTCCTAGAAAATGATTCCCGCTTTGCGAGTTCCATCAGCAAGGGCCTTTACAACACCATGATACAGATAACCGTTGCGATCAAAAACGACAGTTGTGATGCTCTTATCCTGCAGGCGTTTTCCAAATGCCTCACCGAGTTTTGCAGCCCCTTCAGTGTTCGGTTTGATGTCGGCAAACTCTTTCTCCAATGTAGAGATTGAAGCGAGGGTCTTACCTTCCTCATCATTGATAACCTGAACATAAAGGTTTGTGTTGCTGCGAGTAACAGTCATGCGAGGTCTCTCAGCAGTTCCGTAAACTGACTTACGAATGTGAACCTTACGATGCAAACGCTTTCTAGCTTTATCATTAAGTTTCTTAAACATGTGTTACACCTTATTTTACGCCAGTCTTACCGACTTTGCGTCTGATAACTTCAGTCTCGTAACGAATACCCTTGCCTTTGTACGGCTCCGGCATACGCAACTTTCTAATCTGAGAGCTGAACTCGCCGACCAACTGCTTGCTGATACCGCTGATGGTGATTTTTCCCTGAGAATCAGCGACAACAGTAAGACCTTCGGGAATGATTGCGATGAATTCGGAAGAGTATCCGAGGTTCATCACGAGATTCTTTCCCTGAACTTCAGCACGGTAACCGACACCAGTGATGATGAGGGACTTTGAGAAGCCCGTCGTCACGCCAGTAACCATGTTCTGAATAAGGTTGCGGTACAAACCGTGAGCAGCATTCGCCGCCTTTGAATCGTTAGCAACCTTGACGCAAAGCTCACCGTCTTTTGTCTCGACAGTAACCAAATCTCCAATTGACTGCTTCAATTCGCCCTTGGGACCTTTAACAGTCACAAGACCAGAATTCACAGAAACTGTAACTCCTGCCGGAATAGCAACAGGAAGTTTTCCGATTTTTGACATCTTTTACTCCTATTACCACACTTTGCAGATAACTTCGCCACCGACCTGCTTCTCAGCGGCCTTCTTTCCAGTCGTTACACCGATTGACGTTGAAACAATCAGAGTACCGAAACCGTTGTAAACGCGGGGCAAATCTTTATATCCAGAATACACACGGCGACCAGGTTTTGAAACCTTCTCAAGACCGTGGATTACGGAAGCATTCGAATCATCGTATTTCAAAACGATACGGATGAGATTTTTGTTCTCCTCCTGAACCTTCTTGAAATTCTTAATATAACCTTCTGTCTTCAGGATTTTAACAATTTCCAGCTTGAGTTTTGATGTCGGAACATCAACATTCTCGTGGCGAGCCTGAACAGCGTTACGAACCTTAGTCAGCATGTCTGCGATTGGGTCTGATACACTCATTTCTTTTCCTCCACTACCAGCTAGATTTTGTTACGCCTGGCAACAGGCCTTCACTTGCCAACTTGCGGAAGCAAAGACGGCACATTTTAAACTTGCGCAAATAACCGCGGGGGCGACCACAAATCTGACAGCGATTGTACTCGCGTGTCTTATACTTGGGAGTGCGGTTCGCCTTGATAATCATTGATTTCTTAGCCATGACTTCCTCACTACTTTCTGAACGGCATTCTGAACTTAGTAAGAAGAGCACGAGCTTCAGCATCTGTACGTGCACTTGTAACGATAGATATATTCATACCAGCAATCTTTGTGATCTTATCAAAATCAATTTCTGGGAAGATAATCTGTTCAGTAATACCAAGAGAGAAATTTCCGTGTCCATCAAAACCAGTAGCTTTGATTCCGCGGAAATCCTTTACACGGGGCAATGCAACATTTATAAGGCGGTCCAAGAATTCATACATGACATTACCGCGCAATGTAACCATTACACCAACTTCATTACCCTCGCGGAGCTTGAAGTTCGCAATGCTCTTCTTCGCTCTTGTTTTTACCGCATGCTGCCCAGTGATCTGAGTAATATCAGCAACTGCGGCATCAAGGAGTTTCTTGTTTGCGAGAGCTTCGCCGACACCCATGCTCACGACCACCTTTTTGATGACCGGAATCTGCATCACAGATGTGTATCCAAGTTCCTTAAAGAGCTCGGGAGCGATAGTTTCTTTGTAGACTTTCTTAAGCCGTGGTACGTAATTATCCATTACAGAGCTTCTCCACATTTACGGCAGACGCGAATCTTCTTGTCGCCGTCAAGTTTATAACCAACTCTTGTAGGACCGCATTTCTTGCACACGATCGCAACGTTAGAGATATGCAAAGGAGCTTCGATTTCGGCAATGCCGCCCTGCTCCTGCTGGCTACGTCTTTTCATCGTCTTCTTGACGATATTAACACCCGATACAATAACTGCATCTTTCTTGGTAAGAACGCGAACGACAGTTCCGCGCTTACCCTTATCTTTTCCTGCAATTACCTGTACCGTATCATCCTTACGGATTTTGAATTTTGTGTCCATCTCAAATCCCCTTATACGAAATACAGAAATTACAGAACCTCAGGAGCCAATGAAACAATCTTCATGTAATCCATATCACGAAGTTCACGGGCAACAGGTCCAAAGACACGTTTTCCCTTCGGGTTCTTATCTCCATCGACGATAACGCACGCGTTGTCATCGAAGCGAATATAAGTTCCATCCGGGCGGCGGTATTCCTTCGACACGCGAACGATTACAGCCTTCTCAACTGAACCTTCCTTTATTGTAGACGTCGGAATCGCTTCCTTGACAGCTACAACAACAACATCACCGATACTGGCATAGCGGCGGTGAGAACCACCAAGCACCTTGATTACCTGAACAAGTTTAGCGCCAGAGTTGTCGGCAACAACCAGATTTGACTGCATTTGAAGCATACTTAACTCCTAGCTTATTTAGCACGTTCAATAATCTCGGCAAGCCTCCAGCATTTATCTTTGCTGATGGGGCTGCACTCAACGATACGAACGGTATCTCCAATGTGAGCCTCGTTCTGCTCGTCGTGAGCTTTGCACTTCTTAGTACGTGTAACGTACTTCTTGTAAAGAGTGTCCATTCTCTTTGTATCGATGGATACAACAATCGTTTTATCCATCTTATCGCTTGTAACGATACCTACAAAGGAACGCTTTCCACCCTTAGTCTGAACAATCTGTTCTTCCACGGGTCAACTCCTATTTATCCAATCCCGAAATTTCTTTTTCGCGGATAAACGTATTAAGTTTTGCAATCTGGCGGCGCAACAAACGCTTCTGCATCGGATTATCAACATGTCCAATCACTGACTGGAAGCGAAGATCCATGTACTCCTGCTTCACTTTGTTGCGCTCAGCAATCAACTCGGCGTAAGACAAATCCTTTACATTCTTCTTCTTTGTATCAGCCATTTCTTACTCCTAGTCTTTCGTCGGTTTGAAGGCGATTCTCGTTTTGATGGGGAGCTTGCTTGCAGCAAGCTTCAAAGCCTGCTCAGCGAGATTGATATCAACTCCACCAACCTCAAAAAGAATCACGCCGGGCTTTATGACAGCCGCCCAAAACTCCGGTGCTCCCTTTCCCTTTCCCATGCGGGTGTCAGCAGGCTTCTTAGAAACCGGCTTATCCGGGAAAATCCTCAACCAAACATTACCTTTTCTTTCAAGTTTGCGGTTGATAGCGACACGAGCAGCTTCGATGTGCTTAGCGTTGAGCCAAACCGGTTCCATAGCTACGAGAGCAATATCACCGAAATCGATGTAATTCGCACGTGTTGCACAGCCATTAATTCTACCGCGCTGGACTTTGCGGTGAATAACTCTTTTAGGACTAAGCATTTACATTACTCCTTAGAAGTATTTTCTGCAACATCTACAGCACGATTTGTCTTTCTTGTTCTGCTCCTGTCGGAATCAGAACGATCATGGCGAGGTCTGCGAGCGAGCTGACCAGCATCGTCATTCTGCTCATGACCATATTTCATTCCGTTGTAGACCCACACCTTGACACCTATCTTTCCATAAGTTGTGTGAGCTTCGAACGTACCATAATCGATGTCAGCGCGAAGCGTGTGAAGAGGAACCCTGCCCTCTTTGTGCTCTTCGCTGCGGCGCATATCCGCACCACCAAGACGACCAGACAAACGAATCTTGATTCCCTGTGCGCCGTTCTTCATAGCGTTTGAAGAAGCCTGCTTCAACGCCTTTCTGAAAGAACCTCTTCCAGCCAACTGACGACCAACATTCTGAGCAATCAAAGAAGCGTTGATGTCCGCCCTCTTGATTTCCTTAATCTTGATCTGAACTTTCTTCGTCAGCTTCGACTGAATCTCAGCAGAGATTTTCTCGATATTCGCACCTTTTACGCCAATGATGACGCCAGGGCGTGCTGTGTGAACGACAATAGTAACGCGCTGAGGATGCCGAACAATCTCGATTTCAGCGATATCAGCATTCTGGCATTCCGGCAAAGACCTGACCAACTCGCGAATCTTCAAATCTTCCAAGACCCAGTTCGCATAATCTTTCGGAGCCGCATACCAGCGAGACTGCCACGTTTTATTGATTCCAAGACGCAAACCAATAGGATTTACTTTCTGACCCACTTTATTCACCCGCCTTTTCAGCAACGATAACAGTAATGTGACACATACGGCGCAAAAGCTGGTCAGCACGACCGCGCGCCCTGAACCACACTCTCTTCAGCCTCGGACCTTCGTCGATACGAATTTCCTTCACATACAGAGAATCCTCGTCGAGGTTCTTGTTCGCATACAACGCATTAGCAATTGCAGATTTCAAAGTATTCTTGATCAAAGAAGCACCTTTCTGGGGCATATTGTCAAGAATAGCCAAAGCCTCTGTACAATTCCTTCTACTTACGACGTGAGCTACAGGACGAACCTTTGTAGGTGACGCGATAAGGAATTTTGTAGTGGCTACATAACCTTTTACTTCAGCCATAATATCCACCCTCATTTACCAGCAGACTTGTCTGTTCCGCCATGTCCCTTGAAAGTACGGGTCGGAGAGAATTCGCCAAGCTTGTGACCAACGAGGTTCTCTGTTACGTACACGGGAATCCATGACTTTCCATTGTAGACCGAAATAGTGTTTCCAACCATTTCAGGAATGATAGTAGAGCAACGAGAATATGTTTTTATCATCTTCTTATCACTCTCCTTGTTCATCTCAATAACCTTTTTATAAAGGCTCTTCGCAATGAAAGGGCCTTTTTTAACAGATCTTGACACCGTTAACTCCTATCTTACTTCTTGCGACGTGAAACAATAAAGCGGCTAGAAGTCTTTCTCTTGTTACGAGTTTTGTAGCCCCTACACGGCTGACCCCACGGAGTAACAGGAACATGTCCCTTACCGGCACCTTCACCACCACCGAGCGGATGGTCAACAGGGTTCATAGCCATACCACGAACAGTCGGACGAATACCAAGCCATCTCTTGCGACCTGCTTTACCCAACTGAGTATTCATTCTCTCTTCGTTGCCAACGACACCAATCGTCGCATAGCACTTTCCGAGAATGCGCCTTGTCTCGCCAGAAGGAAGGCGAACGATAACGTAATCGCCATCTTTTGCAGCTACCAATGCGCTTGCACCTGCAGAACGAACCAACTGTCCACCGCGACCCAAAGTGAGCTCGATGTTGTGGATTGTGAATCCGACAGGAATCGTATCGAGCGGAAGTGCATTTCCGACAACCGGAGCAGCATTCTCGCCAGAGTAAATCTTCTGTCCGACAGTCAATCCTTTCGGAGCGATAATGTAGCGTTTCTCACCATCAGCATAGAAAATCAACGCGATGTTAGCGCTTCTGTTCGGATCGTACTCAATGGACTTTACAGTTCCAGGAATACCATGCTTGTTGCGCTTGAAATCTATCTCGCGATAACGCCTTTTATGTCCACCACCCTGATGACGAACAGAGATGCGACCACCCGCACCGCGTCCGCCCTGAGATTTCAATCCTGATACCAGACTTTTTTCGGGTTTATCAGTTGTTAGTTCATCTCTTACCAAATCAATACGAGTACGAGTACCCGCTGAATATGGTTTAAAAACTTTAAGAGCCATCTGGTTCCCCTTAATAAAAAGGCTTAAACGCCTTCAAATACCTTGATTACTTCACCAGGAGCGAGGCGAACAATCGCCTTTTTCCAGCTGGAAGTCTTTCCAAGCTTTCCACGAACCCTCTTGACCTTACCAAGGACATTGAGAGTTGTACAAGACAGCACTTTCACATTGAAAAGTTTTGTCACAGCATCCTTTATCTGAAGTTTTGTAGCGGAAGGCTGTACTTTGAAAACATACTTTCCTTCTTCGCGCAAAGCTGTTGCTTTTTCAGAAAGAACAGGAGCAATAATAATATCGTGCAAGTCAGTCATTACTTACTCTCCTCTTCAGACTTGAAAAACTCAGAAAGATTCTTTGCTGCACCTTCCAAAAGGATAACTTTCCTTCCGTAGTAAAGGTCATGAGCGCGGAGCCTGTTGTAAGAAAGGAACGACAAGTTCTTCACATTGCGTCCAGCTCTCTTAATATTCTTGTCATCATCTTTGAGGATGATAACGGTCCTCTCATCTTTTGCAAAAGCGTTAAGAATCTTTACCAAATCCTTCGTCTTGCCACTTTCAATCGTAAAATCCTCAACGACAGTAAGTCTGTCAGCCTGAGCCTGAAGGCTCAAGATAGACTTCATCGCAAGGCGTTTAGCCGTCTTAGGGATTGAGTAGCTGAAATCACGAGGTTTCGGTCCAAAAATCGTTCCACCACCACGAGTGATAGGAGACTTTTTGTCACCACGACGAGCGTGTCCAGTTCCCTTCTGCTTATACGGCTTTGCATTGCTTCCATGAACCTCAGAGCGAGTCTTGGTGCAAGCAGTACCAACACGTTTATTTGCTAATTCATTTGTGATGGCATAGTAAATAACATCTTCATTAACCGGAAGGCCGAAAACATTATCATCAAGAGTAATTGAACGCAGCTCTTTACCATCGATTGAATAGACTTTCTTTTCCATCTTATTCCTCGACCTTATTTCTTAACCGCGGACTTGATGACCAGCGTGCAGTTTTTATTTCCAGGAACAGCACCACGAACCATAATAACTTTCAGTTCTGGGTCAATCTTCACGATTTTAAGATTCTGAACAGTAACTCTTTCAAAACCCATATGTCCCGGCATCTTCACGTTTTTCAGACAATGTCCAGGTGTTGTAGAATTTCCTGTACCACCAGCTTCACGATGAAATTTTGAACCGTGAGAAGCACGTCCACCGTGGAATCCCCAACGCTTCATAACACCCTGAAATCCCTTTCCTTTTGAAGTCGCAGTCACATCGAGGAAGCCAACTTTCTCAAACAACTCAAGACCAATCTGATCCCCAATTGCAACTTCCTTCTCGAAATCCCTAAATTCTTTCAAATGCCTTTTCGGGGATACTGCTTCAGGAAACTGACCTTTGTATGACTTTGATATTCTTGTTTCTTTTACATCTTCCAAACCAAGAACAACAGCGTCATAGCCATTCGTTTCTTTTGTCTTAGTAGCGACAACGGTATTCGGTTCAACATGGATCACGGTTACTGGTGTCAGATTACCGTTTTCATCGAAAACCTGTGTCATTCCTACTTTTTTTGCAATCAGACCTTTCATTCTGATTCTCCTACATTTCTAGCCGCCATCTCTGATCCAAGAGACCGTACTATTTTTTAGCAATCAACTGCAACGCAGTATTATTGCTTAATTTCAACATCAACACCCGCAGACAATTCCAACTTCATCAGAGAGTCCATAACCTCTGCAGAAGGGTCAAAAATGTCTATCAAGCGCTTGTGAGTCCGCATCTCGAACTGCTCGCGAGACTTCTTATTGACGTGCGGTGAGCGCAAAACCGTCACCTTGTTGACACGAGTCGGAAGGGGAATCGGTCCCAAAACCTTTGCTCCAGCCTTCTGCACAGTCTGCACAATAGCCTTTGCACTCTGGTCAATAAGCTCCACATCAAAAGCACGAAGACTGACGCGAATTTTCCTGTTAGTCATCTTTCCTCCAAAATGGAGGAAAAGAAACCCTTCCCTTCCTCCATTTTCAATTCAATTACGAATTACTATTCGATAATTTTTGTAACCTGTCCAGAAGCGATTGTGCGACCACCTTCGCGGATAGCGAGTTTGAGACCCTCATCCATAGCGATCGGGTGGATAAGCTCACCGATAATCTTGACATTGTCACCCGGCTTTACCATGTCCGTTCCAGCCTCGAGCTCGACCGTACCAGTGATATCAGTCGTGCGGAAGTAGAACTGCGGGCGATAGCCAGTGAAGAACGGGCTGTGGCGTCCACCCTCTTCCTTAGAAAGAACGTAGATCTGAGCCTCGAACTTTGTGTGCGGGTGGATTGTTCCAGGAGCCGCGAGAACCTGACCACGAACAACGTCCTTCTTCTCAACACCGCGGAGAAGGATACCAACGTTATCACCAGCCTGTCCCTGATCGAGAGTCTTCTGGAACATCTCGATACCAGTAGCTGTTGAAGAAGCAGTCGGGCGGATACCAACGATTTCAACGGGGTCGTTGAGGTTGATAACACCGCGCTCGATACGACCAGTAACAACCGTACCGCGTCCAGAGATCGTGAAGATATCCTCGATCGGCATCAAGAACGGCTTATCAGCATCGCGAACCGGGTCATCGAACCAAGTATCCATAGCATTGAGAAGCTCATCGATGCAAGCAGTATCAGCATCTGTAGCTCCATCAGCGAGAGCCTTGAATGCAGAACCCTTAATAATCGGAGTATCTTCAGAGAATCCGTACTCTTTAACAGTGTCCTTAACCTCTTCCTCAACGAGCTCGAGAAGATCGGGATCATCGACGAGGTCGACTTTGTTCAAGAAGACGATAATCTTCGGAACGCCAACCTGGCGAGCGAGGAGCAAGTGCTCGCGAGTCTGCGGCATGACTGAATCAGGAGCAGAAACAACGAGAACAGCACCATCCATCTGAGCCGCACCAGTAATCATGTTCTTGATGTAGTCAGCATGTCCCGGGCAGTCGATGTGCGCGTAGTGGCGCTTGTCAGACTGATACTCAAGGTGGCGAGTATTGATTGTGATACCGCGCTCCTTTTCCTCCGGAGCGTTATCGATTTCATCATACTTGAGAGCCTTGTCACCATACTTTTTAGCGCAGTGCATGGTGATAGCAGCTGACAATGTTGTCTTACCATGATCAACGTGACCGATGGTACCAACGTTCATGTGAGGTTTAGTTCTGACGAACTTCTCCTTTGCCATGTGTTTCTCCTTTGCCGACTTTCAATTCGGCATTCTTAATTATATATGTGTTGCACTTTAAGCCAGAACACAACCACATCATACAGAAGAAGATCGTGTTCGCAGACACCAGATTATAGAAAAATTGTTTATCAGGATTGGATTATTCAAGAAAAAAGGCATCTCATCTATTCAAGACACCAAACAACTCCTGGAACTACCAAAACCATCAAAAACAACCGATAGTAAAATGGCATCCAGAGCCTTTACCGGAACCCCTACCCCACAAAACGGGCAAAGATGCGCAAACCTGAAAGCGAAATCGCTGACTTTACGGCTCCCGCCAAACTTGACAAAGCGAAGTTCGTCCCTTCTTTCAAAGAACTCTGCTATGCTCTTTATATGTTCCCACTTTATACAATATTGAGAAATTAAATTCAAGGGGAATTCGAGCGTTTTTTTCATAAAAAAAGCCCCCGACCACAAATGGGCGGGAGCCTTCATAAGAGCGGGGAGAACTACCAGCGGTAGTGAGCGAACGCCTTGTTCGCCTCTGCCATCTTGTGCGTATCTTCCTTCTTCTTGTATGCAGAACCTGTTGAGTTGAATGCATCAAGCAATTCAGCCGCAAGCGTGTCAGCCATTCCGTGGCCGCTGCGAGAGCGAGCTGCAGCGATAATCCACCTCATTGCGAGAGCCTCTTTGCGGGCATCGCGGATTTCAACCGGAACCTGGTATGTCGCACCACCGACGCGGCGAGACTTAACCTCGACAGCCGGCTTCACGTTGTCGAGAGCCTTCAAGAAAACCTCGAGCGGATTCTTGTCTGTCTTAGCCTGAAGCTTATCCAACGCCTCGTAGACAATCTTCGTGCATGTATCCTTTTTTCCGTCCAACATCATTCTTGAGACGAACTTAGTGATGACCGGGCTGTTGAATTTTGAATCCGGCACAATCGGACGATTGATTGACTTCTTATGTCTTCCCATAGTATTCCTCGGTTATTGTATTTTTTTAACGGTTGCAATCAGGCGGGATTACGCCTTCGGCCTCTTCGCACCATACTTAGAGCGAGCGCGCTTGCGTCCATCAACACCAAGAGTATCCTTCGTACCACGAATGATGTGATAGCGGACACCAGGAAGATCCTTAACACGTCCACCGCGGATAAGGACGACAGAGTGCTCCTGCAAATTGTGTCCGATACCGGGGATGTAAGCTGTAACTTCAATTCCGTTGCTCAAGCGAACACGAGCAACCTTGCGAAGAGCCGAATTCGGCTTCTTCGGAGTGACAGTCATAACACGAGTGCAAACGCCGCGTTTCTGCGGGCAAGACTCAAGCGCGGGAGCTTTAGTCTGGTTTGCAACAGACTGTCTACCTTTTCTAACCAACTGATTAATTGTAGGCATCGCCTATTCTCCTATTTAACACCGGTCAGCACTACCGGTAAAATTGACAAAACCGACAGCATCCGACAGGCGAACACCCACCGAAATGCTATCGGAAATAGTATTAAATTTCCAAACACAATGTCAATGAATTCGACGATTTTCATTGAAATTCAATCGAATTCATTCCATTGCGAACCTGCTTACTCGTCGGAACCAGCGTTGTCGAGGAACGATTCCTCGATAATCTGCTCGGCTTTCTTCTCCTCGCGCTGCCTGTCAAGGATTTCCTGCATCTTCTCGTCGAGGTCGTTGTGCGCGTCGTCGAAAAGCTTGATGTCCTTGTAGTTGCGGATACCCGTTCCAGCCGGAATCCTGTGTCCGATGATGACGTTCTCCTTCAGACCGTGGAGGCTGTCCGTCGCGCCGGAGATAGCGGCATTCGTAAGAACGCGCGTTGTCTCCTGGAACGAAGCTGCGGAAACGAACGAATCCGTAGCGAGAGCCGCCTTCGTGATTCCCTGGAACATCGGGCGCGCGACAGCCGGCTGGCCGCCTTCAGCCACAATGCGGGCGTTCTCCTCATGGAAGTGGTATTTGTCAACCTGCTGCCCGAAGATGAACTTCGTATCACCGACAGAAACGACCTCAACCTTGCGGAGCATCTGGCGGACGATTACGCCGATGTGCTTGTCGTCAATCGAAACGCCCTGCGCAGAGTAAACCTGCTGGATTTCGGTCATAAGGTATTCCTGAAGGGCATTCTCACCAAGGATGGCGAGGATGTCGTGTGCGCTCGGAGCGCCGTCGCAGAGATGCTCGCCAGCCTCGACCTTGTCGCCGTCGCGCACGAGCATTCGCCTTGTCATCGGAACGAGATGCTTGAATTCCTTGCCGTACTCGTCCTCGACGATAACCTGCCTCTTACCCTTCACGACATTGCCGAATTTGACAGTTCCGGAAATCTGAGAAAGGACGCACGGAACTTTCGGCTTCCTCGCCTCGAACAGCTCGGAAACGCGGGGAAGACCACCGGTAATATCGTTTGTCTTCGCGGCAGCGACAGGCATCTTCGCAAGGATGACGCCCGCCTCGACCTGCTGGTTGTCCTCGACAGAAAGGACAGCCTTTGCCGGAAGGAAGTATGACGCGAGAGAGTTACCAGCCTCATCGGTGATGAGGATTTTCGGCTGCCTCGTGTCGAGGTGGAGGTCGCTTATGTAGCGCTCGATGTTTCCGTTGCTCTGGTCGACGTTCTCGACGAGGGTAACGTTCGGAATGACGTCCTCAAAATGGACGACACCGGAAACCTCGGCGATTATCGGCTCAGAGAACGGATCGAACGTTCCGATTACGTCGCCCGCCTGGACGACGTCGCCGACATTCACCTGAATCTCGGAACCGTTGCTGATTTCAACCTTGAGGTCGTTTCCGGCGAGATAGACCGTTCCGTTCTTCACGATGATGCGTCCGTTCGCCTTTGCAACGATGTCGCCGTTCTTTCCAGTCGCGATGACGGAACCCTTGGGAACCTTGTCACCGTCGCGAACCTTCACATCGCTTCCGTCCTCAACTACGTCGAGGATGCGCGTGACTTCCATGATACCCTTTCTCGTGAAGAGCCTGTTGCCCGATTTCGTCGGAACGTTCGTTCCCTCAAAACCGTTCACTAGAACCGGATACTTGAGCATGATGCGGTTATCCTCTGTCTCCTTCGAAGCCGTACCACCGACGTGGAACGTACGCATCGTAAGCTGCGTACCCGGCTGACCGATTGACTGCGCCGCGATTACGCCGACAGCCTCGCCAATCTCGACGAGCTTGTTGCGCGCAAGGTTCTTTCCGTAACACTTCACGCACACGCCGTGCTCGGCCTCGCACGTAAGGACGGTGCGGAGCTTGACCTTCTCGACGCCGGCATCCTCGATTTTCTTCGCGAGTTTGTCGTCGATATACCCGTTGACGTCGCAGAGAAGCTCGCCCGTAACGGGGTGGACGACGCGCTCGCTCGTGAAATGGCCTGCGATGCGCACAGAAAGCGGAGTGATAATCTCGTCGCCGTTCTTTATGGCAGTGTAATCGAGACCGTTGATTGTTCCGCAGTCCTCCTCGTTGATGACGACATCCTGCGCGACATCGACGAGACGCCTTGTCATGTAACCAGCATCAGCCGTCTTCAAAGCCGTATCGGTAAGACCTTTGCGGGCACCGTTCGACGAAATGAAGTACTCGATGACCGAAAGACCTTCCTTGAAGTTCGACTTTACGGGAAGCTCGATAATCGCGCCGTTCGGTTTCGCCATAAGTCCGCGCATAGCCGCGAGCTGGGAAATCTGCTTCTTCGAACCGCGGGCACCGGAATCAGCCATCATGTAGATTGTGTTGAATCCGTCCTTGTCCGCCTTGAACTGCTCCATCATTATGTCGGTGAGCTTGTCGTTCGTGCGCGCCCAGATATCCGTGACCTTGTTGTACCGTTCCTCCGCGGTGATAGTTCCCTTGGAATACTGGTTCACGTATTCGTCGACGCGCTTGTTCGCCTCGTCGACCATCTGCTTCTTTTCCGGCGGGATGAGGATATCGTCCATCGAAAGCGTCGCGCCGAAGAACGTCGCGTTCTTGTATCCGACGTCCTTGATGGCATCGAGCATCTTTATCGTGACCCACGCGCCCTTGCTGAGATAGACGGTGGAAATCATCTTCTTCAAATCCTTGTCGCCCATACCGGTCGTGACGCGCTTCTCGAGGTCAGCCTTCGTGACATGCGGATTGATGAAACCGACCTCGTCGGGCATCGCCGCGTTGAAGCGGATGCGTCCCGCAGTCGTGTCAATCCTGTCGCCCGCCTTGAATTCGCCTTCATTGAACGAATCCTTCGGCGCCGGAACCTTTATGAGAGCGCCCCATTCGATGTAGCCGTTTTCGGCAGCCATCGTAGCCTCGTCGGCGTCGCTGAACCATTTTCCCGTTCCCTTCGCGTTCGGCTTCACGGAAGTCATGTAGTAGATTCCGAGAACCATGTCCTGCGACGGGAGGACGATCGGATTTCCGTTCGCCGGGTCGAGGAGGTTGCGAGCAGAGAGCATGAGCGTCCAGCACTCCATCTGCGCCGCCTGCGTCAGCGGAACGTGGATAGCCATCTGGTCGCCGTCGAAGTCGGCGTTGAAAGCCTTGCACGCGAGCGGATGGAGCTTGAGCGCCTTTCCCTCGACGAGAACAGGCTCGAATGCCTGGATTCCGAGGCGGTGCAATGTCGGGGCACGGTTGAGCATGACCGGATGCTCTTTGACGACCTCATCGAGAATGTCGAAAACTTCGGGGGCTTCCTGCTCGACGAGCGTCTTTGCCTTCTTGATATTGAAAACGACGTCCTTGTCGACGAGCTTCTTCATGATGAACGGCTTGAAAAGCTCAAGCGCCATCTTTGTCGGAAGACCGCACTGCCAGAGCTTGAGCTCCGGACCGACGACGATAACCGAACGTCCCGAGTAATCGACGCGCTTTCCCAGAAGGTTCTGGCGGAAGCGGCCCTGCTTTCCCTTGAGCATGTCGGAAATCGACTTGAGCGGCCTGTTCGAAGCGCCCTTGACGACCTTCTTGCGCTTTGAGTTGTCGAACAACGCGTCGACTGCTTCCTGAAGCATCCTCTTCTCGTTGTTGATGATGACGACAGGAGCCGAAAGTCCCTGGAGGCGGCTCAGGCGATTGTTGCGGTTGATTACGCGACGGTAGAGGTCGTTCAAATCGCTCGTCGCGAACCGTCCGCCCTCAAGCTGAACCATCGGGCGCAAATCCGGCGGAAGGACGGGAATGACGTCGAGAATCATCCAGCTCGCCTTGTTTCCTGACGTGCGGAAATTGTCGACAATCTCAATTCTCTTGAGGAGGCGCTTGTCCGTCTTCGTTCCCTTCTCGCGCATCTTCTCGCGGAGATTCGCGGCAAGTTCGTCGAGGTCGAGCGTCTCAAGAAGCTTCTTTATAGCCTCCGCGCCCATTCCCGCCTCGAACGACTGGCCGTAGCGCTCCTCCGCCGTGTTGTACTCCTCCTCGCTGAGGAGCTGCATCTTCTTGAACTCGGTTTCGCCCGGATCGATGACGATGTACTTCTCGTAATAGAGGACGGAGCGGAGAGCCGCAACCTGAAGGTCGAGGAGCAGTCCCATGCGGCTCGGAACGGAGCGGTAGTACCAGATGTGGCTTACCGGAGCGGCAAGCTCGATGTGGCCCGTGCGCTCGCGGCGAACCTTGAAGTGAGTGACCTCAACGCCGCAGCGGTCGCATATGACGCCCTTGTAGCGGATAGACTTGAATTTTCCGCAGTAGCATTCCCACTCCTTCGTCGTTCCGAAGATTCTCTCGCAGAAGAGACCGTCTTTCTCCGGACGGAGGGTGCGGTAGTTTATTGTCTCAGGCTTCTTCACCTCTCCATACGACCATGACCTGATGTCGTCCGGTGAAGCCAGCTTTATCTTTATAGAATCGAAATCCTGAATGTCGCGCATTATTACTCGTCCTCCTTTTCAAATCCGGCACTTGCCTTATCGATGAGCTCCTGGTCGCGCTCGGTGAGGGCAATTCTCTTGCCCTGCGCGTCGTAAATCGTGAAGTCGAGCGCAAGACCGCGCATTTCCTGCACGATGACGTTGAACGATTCCGGAACGCCCGGCGTCGCCGACGGGTCGCCCTTGACGATCGCCTCGTAAATCTTCGAGCGTCCGTTCATATCGTCGGACTTTATCGTCATCATCTCCTGGAGCGTGTTCGCCGCGCCGTAAGCCTCGAGCGCCCAAACCTCCATTTCTCCGAGACGCTGTCCACCGAACTGCGCCTTACCGCCGAGCGGCTGCTGCGTGACGAGCGAGTACGGACCCGTAGAGCGCGCGTGCATCTTGTCGTCGACAAGGTGATGCAGCTTGAGGTAGTAGATTACGCCGACGAAAATCGGGTTGACGAACGGCTCGCCCGTGCGCCCGTCGCGGACAACCTGCTTGCAGTCGCGCGAAAGACCAGCCTTCTCAAGCTCGTCGGCAATCTGCTCCTGGCTCGGAGTCTGGAATGCCGGGCACTCGTAGTACTGGTTGAGATAGCGTCCGGCGATTCCGAGCTCGGACTCCATAATCTGACCGATGTTCATGCGCGAAGGAACGCCGAGCGGGTTCAGACAAACATCGAGCGGTGTTCCGTCCTCAAGGTACGGCATATCCTCTTCGGGAAGGATGCGCGCGACGACACCTTTGTTTCCGTGGCGTCCAGCCATCTTGTCGCCCTCGCGGAGCTTTCTCTTGTTCGCGATGAGAACCTTGACCTTCTCCTCGACGCCCGGATCGAGAGCCTCCTCTGCCGTGCGCTTCTGCCTCTGGACATCGATGACGACGCCCTCGACGCCATGCGGAACGCGCAGTGACGTGTCGCGGACTTCCTTCGCCTTCTCGCCGAAAATCGAGTTCAAAAGCTTGAATTCCGGAGTCGTCTCGGTCTCGTTCTTCGGAGTCGTGCGGCCGACGAGAATGTCGCCGGTGCGGACTTTCGTTCCGATTTTTACGATTCCTTCCTCGTCGAGGTTCCTCAAGTCCTTGTCGCTCGTGTTCGGGATGTCGCGGGTGATTTTCTCCGGCCCGAGCTTCGTCTCGCGGAGCTCCATCTCGAATTCCTTGATATGGATGGACGTGTACATGTCCTCCTTGACGACCCTGCGGCTGATGAGAACAGCGTCCTCGTAGTTGTACCCATTCCACGGAACGAATCCAACAAGAAGGTTGCGTCCGAGCGAAAGCTCGCCGTTGAACGTAGCGGGACCATCGGCAAGGACTCCGCCCTTCTTCACCTTCTCGCCGACCTCGACAGTCGGGCGCTGGTGGTTGCACGTATCGTTGTTCGTGCGCTGATATTTGAGAAGCGGATACTCGTCGATTTTTCCGGTCTCGTCAGCCTTGACCTTGATGAGCGTGCTTGAGACGTATACGACCTCGCCGTCGTGCTTCGCCTTGATGAGAACGCCCGAATCGTAAGCCGCGCGCTGCTCCATACCCGTTCCGACATAAGGCGGCTCCGGGAAAAGAAGCGGAACGCCCTGGCGCTGCATGTTGCAGCCCATGAGCGCGCGGTTGGCGTCATCGTGCTCGAGGAACGGAACGAGGGATGCGGAAACGGAAATAACCTCGCGCGGAGAAACGTCCATGTACTGGATATCGTTCACGGAACGCGTAGAGTAGTCGCCGCAGTGGCGGCAAGAAACCATCTCCGTCGGGAACGAGCCGTCGGCTTTCATTCCTTCCGTAACCTGACCGATGTAGTATTTGTCCTCGTCCATCGCCGAAAGGTACTCGACCTCGTTCGTCGCCTTTCCGTTGACGACCTTGCGGTACGGCGCCTCAAGGAATCCGTAGTCGTTGATTTTCGTGTAGATTGCGAGGGAGACGATAAGACCGATGTTCGGGCCTTCAGGAGTCTCGATCGGGCACATGCGTCCATAGTGCGTGTAATGTACATCGCGGACCTCGAATCCAGCACGGTCGCGTGAAAGACCGCCCGGTCCCAACGCGTTCAGACGGCGCTTGTGCGTCAGCTCGGAAAGCGGGTTGACCTGATCCATGAACTGGGAAAGCTGTGACGAGCCGAAGAATTCCTTCACCGCAGCGGTAATCGGCTTGTTCGAGATGAGCTCCATCGGCTTCATCGTCGCCGTTTCCTTGTTGCCCATGCGCTCCTTGGCGATGCGCTCCATGCGGAGGAACGCGGACTTGAGCTGGTTCGTCATAAGCTCGCCGACGGAACGGATGCGGCGGTTTCCGAGATGGTCGATATCGTCGAGCGGCTCAACGTTGTTGTAGACGTTGATGAGGTGCTTCATCGTCTGGATGATGTCGTCCTTTATGAGCGTATGTACGTCGACGGGGTCTTTGTAGCCGAATTTTTTGTTGAGCTTGTAGCGTCCGACGCGTCCGAGGTCGTAGCGGCGGATTGTGAAGAACATTCCCTCAAGGTCTTTTATGGCATTCTCGATTGAAATCGGCTCGCCCGGCATGAGGACGTTGTAGACGGTAGAGATAGCGTCCTCGCGCGTCGGCTCCTCGTTCTCTGAACCTTCCTTGACGAATTTCATGTCCTCGCGCTCAAAGCAGTTGATGATAATCTCGCTGTCGAGCGACGGGTTGACCTCGTCCTTGTTGTCAGGGTCTTTTCTCGCGTTGAATTTGATTACGTTGATGCTCTTGACATCCTGCGCGATGAGGTCGTCGATGTCGTGAAGGCGGAGCTTCGTTCCCGCGCGGAAGAGGCGCTTCGTCTCGTCACCGTCGGAAACCTCGACAGCCTTTGCGAGAACCCTGTCAACGAGCGAATCCTTGTTTGCCGCGTCAATCGCGACGTCCTCTGTCACGTAGAAGCACTTTATGATTTCCTCGCGAGACTCGTATCCCAGCGCGCGGAGGAAAATCGTTCCGAGAATTTTCTTCTTGCGGTCGATTTTCGCGAAAATCAGCTCTTTTTTCTGGTCGATTTCGAATTCGAGCCATGAGCCGCGGTACGGAATTATCCTTGATGAATAGACGCCCTTCTCGTGGTTGAAGATAACTCCGGGCGAACGATGAATCTGGGAGACGACGACGCGCTCCGCCCCGTTTACGATGAACGTTCCGCGGTCTGTCATGAGCGGGATGTTGCCCATGAATATCTTCTTTTCCTGAACCGCGCCGCTGTCCTTGAACGTCAGGCTTATCCACGCCTGAAGGGGAGCCGCGAACGTCCTGTTCTTCTGCTTGCACTCCTGCTCAGAAAGAGCCGGCTCGTCAAGCTCGTATTTCTCGAAGTTGAGAATCATTCCGCCATCGGGGCTTTCAATCGGGAATGTAGTCTTGAAAACTTCCTGAAGACCTTTCTCCTCAAGAGGCTCACCGCGCTCCAGCTTCTCCTTCTGCAGGAAGGAATCATACGACGACGTCTGGATGTCGATGAGGTTCGGAATGTCCATGAAATTCTGGATGTCTTTTCCGTAGTACTTACGGTTAATCGTTCTGCTTTTGGCGAACATCAAATTCTCCCAATGGGTATGTTTTAGCCCTTGTATTCTGCTACATGACACGACAGTTCGTATGACATACGGAACGCTCGAACACAGCACAGAACCAACGGCGGTTCGGCAATGTATCGGGGCATCGCGGAAAACCTCTTCCGGCGCCCCCGCGATTCGCGCAAAGGACATTTGCGGGAATCGGAAAAACAAAAAACAGCTGCCTGCAAAACGGCAACTTCATCGTCCCGAGGGGAAGAAAATCAGCATAGGGAACAGTCCCGAACAAATCCCCTCGGAGAAAAATAATGCTTACGCCCAGAAAACCGAAAAGATAATCCGAAACGTAAGCATCCTGTGAACAATCGTCATGAAAAAATCAGATTGTTCAAAAGAGAACCTCTGATGAAAACCTCCTGACGGAACGTTCTCCGCAGACGGTTCCTTTTTTGTCGGCAGCGCGATTGCTCACGCCGCCATAGATATGTTTTCTGGAAAACCAGAAGGCTTATTTTGCAGAAGCCTTTCCACCAGCCGCAGCGATGTCGGCGATGATTTTGTCAGCGTCAGCCTTAGAAACACCCTCTTTGAGAGCTTTCGGAGCGCCTTCGACGAGAGCCTTAGCCTCACCGAGACCGAGACCAGTGATAGCGCGAACAGCCTTGATGACAGCGATTTTGTTTCCGCCAACCTCGTCGAGAGTAACGGTGAACTCAGTCTGCTCCTCAGCAGCAGCAGCCGGAGCCGCAGGGCCAGCCGCAACAGCGACAGCAGCGGTAACACCGAATTTCTCTTCCATAGCTTTGACGAGTTCAGAAGCCTCGAGAACTGTCATTGACGCGATTGCGTCGAGAATCTGATCATTTGTAAGAGCTGCCATATTATCTTCTCCTTGAATAGGCACGTCCGGAAAGATGATTTGCAATCCGAACTAAAAAAATTGTCATGCGGTCAGAACAAACTGAACTGATTTTTCCGCATTATATGATGTCGCGGGGACAATCGACAGCAATGAAGCTTGACCCCGCCTCACAAGCGCAGACCGATTACTCAGCAGCAGGAGCCTCAGCAGGGGCTTCAGCAGCAGGAGCGGCACCGCCTTCCTGTGATTTTTTATCCACGTAAGCCTGCAACGTAGCGGCGAGTTTCTGAGCCGGTCCGTTGATAGCAGACATGAGCATTGCGATGAGCTGCTTCTTTCCGGGAACCTTCGAGTAAGCCTCGATTTTCTTCTCATCGTAGATTTCATTCCCGATATAAGCGCCCTTTATCTTGAGCTTGTCGTTGTCCTTCGCGAAGTCGAAAAGAACTTTTGCAGCCTCGTTGGAATCTTCTTTCGCCATAACGATGGCAGTCGGTCCCTTGAGGTAGTCAGCGACGTTCTCAATCTTCATCTCGTCGAACGCAACGCGCGCGAAGTTGTTCTTCACAACCTTGAGCGGCGCATTCTTCTCGTAGAGCTTCTTGCGGAGAGCGGTAATCTGCTCAACCGTCAAGCCGCGGTACTCGGTGAAAATGAAGTCGTTGTAGTCCTTGAAAGACTCTTTTGTAGCCTCGATAGCCGCAGTTTTAGCGGGCTGGAGTTTTTTAGCCATGATAGCCATAGATTACGCCTCCTCCTTAACGTCAACCCAGACGCCAGGTCCCATTGAAGAGCTGACAGAAACAGAGCGAACGAAATCAGCCTTGGCATCAGCCGGCTTCTTGCGGTCAAGCTCGGTAAGGAGCGTCGTGATGTTCTCGGCGACCTTAGCAGGCTCCATGGAAACCTTGCCGACAGCGATGTGGATGATTCCAGTCTTGTCAGCCCTGAATTCCGTGCGGCCCTTCTTGAGCTCGTTGATTGCAGAAACGATATCATTCGTAACGGTTCCGGTCTTCGGGTTCGGCATCAAGCCTTTGCGTCCGAGAACCATACCGAGACGGCCGACGTCCTTCATCATATCAGGCGTAGCGACAGCGACGTCGAAGTCGAGCCAGCCGCCCTTTACCTTCTCGATGTACTCAGCCGCACCAGCGTACGCCGCACCGGCGTCCAAAGCCTCTTTTGCCCTCTCGTCAGAGCAGAACACGAGAACTTTCTTCTCAGCCGTGAACTGGTTCGGGAAAACGAGCGTGTCGCGGACTGTCTGGCTCTTTCCAAGGCGGAGAGCAACGTGAAGCTCAACCGTCTCGTCGAAATTGACGTAGTGAAGCTCCTTCACCAACTCACAAGCTTTCGCAACTTTGTAAGACTGCTGCGGATCGTACTTTTTGAGCGAGTCACGATATTTCTTGCCGTGTTTCATTAGTTAGCCTCCACTTCAACGCCCATACTGCGAGCAGTTCCAGCGATGATTTTCTTTGCAGCCTCAAGATCATTTGCATTGATGTCGGGCATCTTCTGTTTTGCGATTTCCTCAAGCTGAGCGGCAGAAAGCTTGCCGACCTTGTCGCGGAGAGGATTTGCAGAACCTTTTTCCAACTTCAAAGCCTTCTTGATGAGAACCGCAGCCGGCGGTGTCTTGAGAATGAAGGTGAACGACTTGTCTGCATAAGCCGTGATGACGACCGGGATGATGAGTCCCTTTTCCATGTTCTTCGTTCTGTCGTTGAATTCCTGAACGAATTTCGGCGCGGGAACGCCATGAGGTCCGAGAGCAGGTCCAATCGGCGGAGCAGGAGTAGCAGCTCCTGCCGGGCACTGAAGTTTAATTACTGCTGTAACCTTTTTTGTAGCCATAATAAGCTCCTTATTTGGTATAGCGAAACACTTTCATCCGACGGATATGTGTTTCTCCCAAAAATAAGACACACCGTCCAATCCAAAAAGAACTGAACGGTGCATCCTTATTGTTCATTTTACGAGTTTTTCCACCTGCGAGGCATCAACCTCGACGGGAGTGACACGGCCAAAAACCTGAAGAAGAACCTTGAGCTTGTTCTTCTCAGGATAAATCTCATCAATCGGCCCGCTGAAATTGGCGAACGGACCATCATTGAGCTTGACCTGATCGCCGACGGAATAGTTCTGCTTGATGCGGACATTCTTCTCGCCGGGCAAATCGCCAGTCCTTCTGAAGATATTGCGAACCTCGGCCGTCGAAATCGGACGGGGCTTCTGCGACGGGTTCGTCCCGACGAAATCGGAGACGCCCTGAATGCGATGGATGACGGAGCACGTCTCCTTCCATCCAACCTCAGGCAAATCCATCTCAAGCATTATATATCCGGGAAGAATCTTGTTCTTGACGACCTTTTTCTTCTCGATTTCCTTCCCTGTCTTTCTGTCTTTTGCTTTGACGAATTCTACGACTTCTTCTTTCGGAACTTTTACACTGGTAACGATATCAGAACTGATTTCGCCACTCTCTATCTTCATATTGAGGAGTTTCTCGATTTTATCCTCATACCCTGCATACGTGCTGATAATGTACCAATTCTTTGACATAATTACCTACGTTTCTAACAAAAATCAACCGAAAACTAAAAAACGAGGCGCATCGCCGACGTGAACAGAACGTCAAGCAACCCAAGAATAACAGCGATGATTACGGTAGAAATGAAAACGACTTTCACAGAGGCAACAACATCGTTGCGAGACGGCCAAACGACTTTTCTCAACTCGACGCCACATTCCTTGAAAAACTGAAAAATCTTTTTCATGTCAATCCTCTTTCTTCTAAATAAAAAACAGGCGAGGCAGGACTCGAACCCGCGACAACTGGTTTTGGAGACCAGGACTCTACCAACTGAGCTACTCGCCTAAAAAATACAATCAAAAGTGAATAAAAAAGAACGGAAGTCAAACCGTTGCGCAAAACAACGGTTCAACCAAAGCGAACATTATTTCGCTTTTGTTTCCTTGTGAAGAATTTCCTTGCGGCAGAACGGGCAGTACTTGTTCTTCTCAAGCTTGCCGGTTATGTTCTTGCGGTTCTTCGTCGTCGTGTAATTCTTGCGCTTGCACTCCGTACACTGAAGAGCGATTATGTCAATTGCCGTCTTCTTCTTGCTACCCATTTTATTTCATTCTCCTAAATTTTATGAAGTAAGCTAAAGCTCCCGAGCGGAATCGGACCGCTGACCTCCGCACTACCAATGCGGTGCTCTACCGACTGAGCTACAAGAGCGAATGTTTGCAAAATATACAGAAACGCGCGGATTACGTCAAGCGGAAAAAAAGAATTCATCGCAAAAAACTCATTCCTGATGGCGAAACCCGCGCGAAAAACAGCTGACGCCAGGCGGAATCAGTAGCTCGCAAACGCCGACGACACTGCCGATGCCTGCGGCGCCGAGCGCGAATTCACCACATCGTACACGAAAAGCGCCCAGAGACGCCCGTCACCCTGGTTGAAATAGAAGACGAGGCTTCCCGCCTCAGTGCACGAGATGTCGAAATCGGTGTTGTTCTTCAGCTCGCCGAGCGGAGAGCCGTTCAAATACGCCATAACGGACTTCCCGCTTGGAATCTTGAAATTGAAGCGGCACGTGTCGCCCACGACAATCTGGTCGCTCAGCTCTATCTTGTTCACCCTCACGCCGGCCTTTCCAGCCATCGTTATGACGTTGTCGTACGATTTCACGCGCCACGCCTGCGGATGAGACTTCGTGAAGTTGATTATGTCCTGACCGACGAATCCCGCAAGGATGTAGTTCATCTTCATGCCGGGAAGCGCGCGGAACATCGCCTCGGAAATAGGCTTCGACAAATGCTGCTTCTCGGGCTGCGGCGTCCTCGTCTGGTTCACGCTCGGCGCGGGGAAATGCGTGAAGACGAACGTTCCGGGATCGCAGTCGAACCAGCAGTCCTGGAGTTCGGGAACGCCCGTCCCGTCCTGCGACTCGGCGGCTCCCCACGTCACGTCGATGAGCATCTTGCTGTTCCCGACGGTGACCTCGTTCCATCCGTGGCTTCCGAGTTTCGGGTCGGCGACAGTGTGCCCGCCAACCTTGCCGTATCCGCTGCAGTATTCGGAATGGAGCCCGACAGCCTCGCCCATTTTTATGAAGAGCTTCGAATATCCCTCGCAGACGCCCATGCGACGCTGGAACGTCTTGTCCGGATCGTAGATTCCAATCTCGCGCTTCTCCGAGGACGAAAGCGTCGTGCTGTAATACGTATCGTTGTCGTATGCGATGTTGTATCCAATCCACGCGAAAATGGCGCGCGCCTTCTCCTTGTCGTTCTTGGCCGTCTGGCAGACTTTCCGAGCGACGGTTTCTATCGAATCGGACGCGGAAATCGGCAGCGTGCGGACATATTCGTCCAGCGCCGAATAATCGGTCCGCGACGGAGCCTGCGACGAGACGGTGAATGCAGTTGCGGACGAGACCGACTGCGACTGCGGAGCCTGCGCCTGCTGCGCCTCCTGCTCAATCTCCTGGTCCTGCTGCGTCCTCCCCGCGGATGACGAGCGGGAAATTCCCCTGATGCGGACGAGGTCGGCAACGGAGCGCGACGACGTTATCTCCGAGACCGTGACCTTGCGGACGGCGACGACGTTCCCGAGAAGGCTCGCGGAGCGCTTCCCCTCAAGCGCGGCGAGCTTCGAATTCTTGCTGAGCTTCGCGTTCGAAGCGTCGAATCGCGCGGGAAGCTTTCCGAGCGTGCGCTTCTTCGTCTTTACGTCGAAGCTCATCCCGACGGTTTTCTTTCCGCCGGAGACGTAATACCGTCCGGGCGGAAGCATTCCCTTCGGGTAGCCGAGCGCGGAAATGAGCTCGTTCAAATCGGACTCGCCGGGAACGAACCAGTCGGATTTGTTTCCCGCGCGGAGCTTGCTGACGAGTTTCGCGCCGTCCTCGTACTTTACGTTGAACAGCTCATCAGACCAGTACGCCTCAAGATAGCGCCACCCGTCGCTCTTGTAGTTCTTGTTCTCCAAAAAGATGAATCCGCCGCCGGGACCGATATCGCCGACGTTGTAATCGCGGACGCGGCTCGCGACTTTTTTCGTGACGGCGGAAGCTTTTGCCGATTTCGCCGTCTTTGCCTTGACCGCCGATTTCTGCGCCGACGCGATTCCGCCCGAAAGCAGCCCGAATGCGACGAATGCCGCAATCAGTTTCCTCAACCTCATGGTATCTCCTTGGCAGTTTTTCCTCTTGCCGGAGGACGCAAAAAAGCAGGTTCAGAACCGGCGCTTTTGTGCGCATAGCCGAAAACAAAAAAAAACACGACAAATCGATTCTATCAGCAAAAACGCGGAATTCAAAAACCAATCTTAAAGCACGGCGAAAAAAAAATCAGGCGGGAACGTCGGAATCCCGCGTTTCCAAAAAAAAAGAAAAATGCTACTGTTTGCATAGGGAATCCGCGGAAGACGGAGTTTTCGAAATTCCATAAAGGAGACTGCCCCGGACGAGGCTGTTCGGGCAGTTCCTGTTTCAGAGGTCAAAATGAGCATAGACGAAACAATCGACAGGATACTCGTGTCCTACGAGGAGACGGGCGACATAAACAAGAACGGAAGCAGGGCGTTTCCGAACAAGGAGAACGTCGTCGAGGTTCTCCACGACCTGCAGAGCCTTATTTTCCCGGGATTCAAGAAGGCGGAGGACATCGACGCAGACAACCTGCGCTACATCACGGGGCAGAAGGTCAACAGGATAATCACGATGCTGACGAAGGAAATCCAGAAGGCGCTCGTATACGAATGCGCGTCGTGCGACGACAGGGGCGCACCCGAGAAATCGCACTGCTACGCGCTTTCGGAGAAGACCGCGGTCGCGCTCATCGAGGCCGTCCCCGAGCTGCGGAGGGAAATCCACCTCGACGCGCTCGCGGCATTCGCCGGCGACCCCGCCGCGAAGAGCAACGAGGAAGTCATCGTCTCGTACCCGGGGCTTGAGGCAATCGTCACGTACAGAATCGCGCATTTCCTTTTCGTGAACGGCGTCCCCGTCATCCCGAGGATAATGACCGAATACAGCCACAGCCGCACGGGAATCGACATCCATCCGGGCGCGGAAATCGGCGAGAGCTTCTTCATCGACCACGGGACGGGCGTCGTCATCGGAGAGACGACCGTAATCGGAAAGAACGTCAAGATTTATCAGGGGGTCACGCTCGGCGCGCTCAGCGTAAAGAAATCGCTCCAGGACAAAAAGCGACACCCGACAATCGAGGACAACGTGACGATATACGCGAACGCCACCATCCTCGGGGGACAGACCGTAATCGGTGCGGGCAGCACCATCGGCGGAAACACATGGGTGATGCGGAGCGTCGCCCCGAACACGATGGTCACGCAGTAATTCCCCGCCGGCCTACTTTGCGAAAACGGCGGCGAGCATCTCCTTCACGGACGAGATTCTGCGCGCCCCGTCCTCATCGTCGGGGGCAAGGACGTCGCGGAACCCGAGCTCGCGGGCAGTCTTCACGCGCTGCCTGACTCTCTGGACGGGACGAACCTCGCCCGCAAGCGAAACCTCGCCGATGATGACGGAGCCGTCAAGAATCGGGACGTCAGTGCGCGCGGAATACAAGGCGGCGGCAAGGGCGGCATCAATCGCGCTTTCAGCAAGGCGGACGCCGCCGGCAACGTTGATGTACAAGTCCATGTCGGAGAACCTGAGCCCAGTCCGTTTTTCGAGGACGGCAGCGACGCGGGCGACGCGCGCGGAATCGATTCTGTCGGAATAGACGCGGCTCATGCTCGACTTCGCGGGAACGGTCAGCGCCTGAATCTCCACGACGAAAGCCCGGCTTCCCTCGAACACGCACGTGTTTGCGATTCCGGCGGGCGTTTTTCCCGTGCGCTTCGTGACGAACATCGCGCTCGGGTCGCCGACGCACGAAAGCCCGTCCTCCCCCATCGCGAAAATCCCCAGCTCGTCCACGGAGCCGAACCTGTTCTTGCTCGCGCGCAGGAACCGAACCTCGTCGTCGTTCCGCTCGAACGATATGACCGTATCGACCATGTGCTCGAGGCTTTTCGGCCCGGCAATGACGCCGTCCTTCGTCACATGCGCGGACATGACCATCACGCTGTCGCGCTCCTTCACCCATCCGATAAGCTCGTTCGCGCAGAATTTCAGCTGGTTGACTGTTCCCGGGACGATTCCCGCCTCGACGGAATACACGGTCTGAATCGAGTCGATGACGACGAAGACGGGATTCAGCGAGACGAGCGCGTCCTTTATGTCCTCAAGGCGCATCGTGCAGAGAATCTCGATTCCCGACGTGTCGAGCGAAAGCCTGTCCGCCCGCCCCTTCACCTGCCCCGCGCTCTCCTCGCCCGAGACATAGAGGACCTTTCCCGGCGTCGCCTTCCGTATCGCGGCGCACGCCTGCACCATCAGCGTAGACTTCCCGATTCCAGGCTCCCCGCCAATCAGGATGGCGCTCCGCCTCATCGCGCCGCCGCCCAAAACGCGGTCGAATTCCTGGATTCCCGTGACGATTCTTGCATTCTCCTGCGCCGAGACGAGCGACAGCGGCACGGGCTTCACCTTCTCCGTCGCCGAATTCCCCGTGAACGCCGCCGTCGTCGAGTTCGGGTCGACGATACATTCCGCGAGCGTATTCCACGCGCCGCACTGCGGGCACCTTCCAAGCCACCTCGGCTGCGAGTACCCGCATTCCGAGCATTTGTAAACGATTTCCTTTTTCTTTGCCATGACTATAAATTACACGAAAACATGCGGGAATGACAAAAATCGGCGGAACAGTCACGCGAGCGCGTCGACCGGGTCGAGCTTCGAGGCGCGGCGCGCGGGGCTCAGCCCGAAGAACACGCCGACGAGCACGGAGAACGCGAACGACACGGCGCACGCGGGAAAATCGATGGCGAACTGGAGGTCGGGGACGACGTACTCGATCGCCAGGCTTATCGCGATTCCGATGGCAATCCCGAGGATTCCGCCGAGGAGCGTTATGCACGCGCTTTCGACGAGGAACTGCCGGCATATCGCGAGCGGGCTTGCCCCGAGCGCCTTCCTGATTCCGATTTCCTGCCGCCGCTCCGTGACGGTCACTATCATTATGTTCATGATTCCGATTCCGCCGACGAGAAGCGATATCGCCGCGATTCCCGAAAGCATGAGCGACAGCGCGCCCATCACCGAGCTCATCTGGTCAATCATCGACTGCATCGAGAAAACGTAGACGGAGCCTTCCGTCCCCGAACGGTCCGTGCAGAACGACTCGACGTCCTCCGCTATCGACGAGCAGAACTTCTTGTCCTCCGCCTGAACGACGACCGTCTCAGCGGCTGGGTTCGGCTTTATTTTCTTCGAGTAGAATCCCCGCGGGACGTATATTCCCGTCGTCGAGGACTCCATCCCGCCTGCCTGCTCCTTGAGGACGCCGACGACGCGGAACGAGAACGGAACGTCGCCCGAAACGGCGACGACGCCCTTCCCCACCGCATCCCCGTCCGGGAAAAGCGCGCTCGCGACCTCGCTTCCGATTACCATCTTCTGCGCCCCGAAAACGTCGTCCGTCACGGTGAAATACGAGCCGTAATCGAGCGAAAGCCCGCACACGTCCAGATATCCAGGCTCCACCGCCGTCGCCGACGAGGAAACGCTCGTCTCGCCGTAGCTCACCGTGAAGCTGGCGGAATTCTTGAACCAGACCTTGCGGATATTTTTGACCGCGCCGAACAAATCGGAACGGAACTGCTCGTCGAACGAAAGCTGCACGGCGTTCCGGCTCCGGCGCATGAATCCGGACGATATGCTGACCAAATCAAGCCCCGTCGAGCCGAATTCGTCGCGGATTTTCCTTGTGGAGCTTTCTCCGAGGCTCGTTATGATTATCACGCTCGCGACGCCGATGATGACGCCGAGAAGAGAGAGGAACGTCCTCGTCTTTGCGCGGGAGAAATTCCTGAACGCGTCGATAAAATCCTCAAACATCTGCTCCTCCTGTCAGAACAGGACGTCGTCGGGGAGCCGGCTCACGTCGATTCCGAGATGGTAGTCGGGCGGAACCTCCTCGCCCGGCTTCCTGTCGTCTCCCTGAACGAGCCCGTCGAGAATGCGGATGCACCTTTTCGTGCTCCCCCCGATTCCCGGGTCGTGCGTCACGATTACGATGGTCGTCCCGCCGCCGTTTATCTCGTCGAAAAGCGCCATGACGTCCTTTCCCGTAGCGCTGTCGAGCGCGCCCGTCGGCTCGTCGGCAAGGATGATGCTCGGCTTCGTGACGGTCGCGCGGGCAATCGCGACTCGCTGCTTCTGCCCGCCGGAAAGCTCGTTCGGAAGGTGGTTCACGCGCCCGGAAAGCCCCACGCGGGAAAGCGCCTCCAGCGCGAGCGCGCGCCGCTCCTCCCGCTCGATTCCCTGATACCGCAGCGGGAGCATGACGTTCTCGAGCACGGTCAGCGCCGGAAGAAGGTGGTACTGCTGGAAGACGAACCCGACCGTCCTGTTCCTCAGCGCGGAAAGCTCCTTCTCCGACATTCCTGCCGTCTCGCGCCCCCCAATCCGCACGATTCCGGACGTCGGGCGGTCGAGGCACCCAATCATGTTCATGCACGTCGATTTTCCCGAGCCGCTCGGCCCCATTATCGAGACGAATTCGCCCTGCATGATGCTGAACGTCACGCCCCGGAGCGCATGGACGACCTCCTCGCCCATCGCATACGTCCTCACGACGTTCTCCATCCGAATGATTTCCATTAGCGCGCCCCCATCAGAACGGGCGCGGAGGGTCGTTCCGCCCGCCTTTCTTGTCCGAGCCCTTCTTGAACGTCCTCATACGCCCGCTCTTCGACGCCTCGCTCTGCGCCGCAAGACGCTCGCCGCCGGAAAGCCCGCCGAGAATCTCGACGAAATCGGTTCCGTACGGCCGCACCTCGACGTCCACGCGGCGGATGTTCCCAGAGCGGTCGACGACATCCGCGAACGCGCCGCCCTTCTCGTGCCCGATTGCGTACCGCTCCACGACGAGCTTCTCCTCCGGCTCCGTTATCTGGATTTTCCCGGTGAACGAGAAATTCGGGAGGATGCCCTCGGGAACGTCGTCCAGGCGGATTTTTGCCTTCACCACGGTCGCGCCGCGGCTCGTCACCGTCCCGATTGCCGGATACGAGACGAGGAATCCCTCCGCAGACGACGAAGAGGCGGGAAACGAGAAGATGACCTTCTGCCCGACAGCGAGCTTCGACACGTCCGTCTCCGCCACCTCGACCTCCGCCGTAAGGTAGCTCGTGTCGACGAGCGTCCCTATCGAATCCTTCGCCTCTAGGTAGTCGCCCGTCTTCACGTCGAGGCTCGCGATGATTCCGTCGAACGTCGCGACGATTTTCCTGTCGCTCACCTTCCTGAGGAGCGACTTCCGCTGCGTCTGCATCAGCGAAAGCTTCCCCGCCGTCTGGTTCTGCCTGGCGACGCTTATCTCGTAGTCGAGGTTCGCGAGGTTGTAGAGCTGCTCGGAGTCGTCGAGCTGCACGATGAGGTCGCCAGCCCTCACGCTGTCGCCCTCCGACTTGAAAACGCCGACGACCGTGCCGTCGTTCAGGCTTTTGAGCGACTGGCTCTTCGCCGCGCTGACGGTCCCCGCAATCTCGATTACGTTCTCGTAGGACTCGGTGCGGACGGTGTAGAAAACAGCGTCGTTTTTTCCCGAGCCGACAACTTTCCTCGCAGCGACGACGGCAGCGCACAGAACGGCTGCGCTTCCCGCGGCAACGAGCCAGACTTTCCTCATTTTTTTCGGCACAGTCATTCCTCCACGAACATCAGCCTTATTTTGTCGTTAACAATCAAAAGCTCAACATCGCTGACAAGCTCGTTGAACCTCGCCTGCTCGCATGAATTTTTCGCGTCCAGATAATCCTTCTCGGTGACGCTCCCCTGCCTGAGCCACTGCTTCATGTCGGATTCGAGGCTCTTGTTCGTCAGGTATTCCTCGTGGCGGGCTTTCTTCTTCCATTTTGCGTCGGCAAGGGAGGTCGCGGCGTCGAGGACGGCTGAATCGTAGCCGTCGTCCGCGGAATCCACGCCGAGCGACTCAAGGCGCGCGGAAAGCTCGTCCTGCCTGCGGGAAATCCCGGCAAGGCGCCACTCGTCGGGGGAAAGCGAGAGCGAAAGCACGCAATACGGCTCGTTCTTCCCGCCCGATTCAGAATCCGCGCCGAGGACAGTCCTGCCGGTCGGAACGAAAACTCCCGCGCCCGCAGAAACGCCCCTCCACGAGAAAGACAGGCTTCCGCCCGCAGAATCGGAATTCCCGCCGTAGAACGAATCGTTCATCTTGTATTCGCCGGAAACTGAAAGCGTCATTTCCGGCTCCGCCTTCCTAGACAGCCCGCCTATGAACTGCTTCCAGCGCGCCTCCTCGCTTTCGGCGTACAGCGAGCGGTCGCGGGAGAAAACGTCCTCCGCGTCCTGCTCCGGAACGGACGACGGAAGGAACGCCAGGACGTCGTCGAACGTCGGCTTGGCGCCGTCCTGGCCGAACGCGGCGCCGCATTTCCGCGCGAAAATCGCCGTCTCCCGAACAAGCACGCGCTCCTTCTCGCCCACGTTGCGCCGGTCCTCCTCGACCTCGAGGCTTTTCCGGCGGAACGAGGCCGACGAGCGCGAATAGCCCTGCGCAGAAAGGACGCGGAGGTCGCTCTCGTCATCGTAAAGGTCGGAGCGCGAGTCGAGCACGGAAACGACCCTGCCGTAAAGCGATTTCAGCGACTCGTAGAATTCCTTCTCCGCCGAGTATGCGCGCATCCTCACGTCCCGCCGTGCCTCAAGGAGCGCGCGCTCCGCCTCGAGCACGGAGACCTTCTTCTTCAGCGCGCTTCCGGAAAGTATCCCCACGGTCGCCGAAACTGTCCCGTCGGAAAACGTCCGCCCGCCGTCCTCGACGGTCACGGGGAGCTTCGCGGAGACATCGAGCGCGGACGCGGAGGGAACGGAGACGCCGACGGACGGGGATGCCGTGATTTTCGTCTTTTTTCCCGACGAATAGACGCGGACGTTTCCCGTCGAAAGGCTCACGGAGATTCCCGCATCGATTTTCGCGGAAGAGAGCGCGAGCGATTTCGACTCCGCCGTGACGGAATATTTTTTGAGCTGGATGTCGTTCTCGAGATAGCCGGAAAGGAGCGCCCCGGCATCCTCCGCAAAAACGGCGGCGGAAAAAGCGAGGACGAAAATCGGGAGAAATCTCATGCGCGGAATACTAGCAGAAACGGCATTTCGTTTCATCAAAAAAAAGCCCGCGGCGAAAAACCGCGGACGAGAGAAAAAATAGCAAACCTGTTCGGAAAACGCAGTTTCAGAACAGGTCTATTTTGCTACGAGAAAAGCCCCGACACCGCCTGCGTTATCCCCACGACGAACTGCGAGCCTGCGACGAACGTCCCGACGGACGAGCCGAGCGACGAAAGGAAAAACACGAGCAGCACGCGGAGGAGCCTGTTTTTGTAGAACCCGCGGACTGACGATACGTCATCGAGGACGGCCTCCATGTCGGCGACCTTCGGCTTGCAGAAGAACGCCTGAGCCGCCCCGGAAAGCATCCCCACGCCGATGAACGGGCAGAGCGACGTGAACGGCGCGCCGACAACGGAAACGAGGATTGCCAGCGGATGCGCGAGCGCCGCGACGGCGCCTACCCCCGCGAGCACGCCGTTGCAGACGAACCACTTCACGATTGAGTCGATTCCCGCCTTCTTCCCGCCGATGAAGAACCCGGAAACGATGAGCGCGACGATGAGCGCGGGCACGAGCCATTTTGCGACGCGCGCCGAGCGCTTCTTCTCGGGGACGGAGCAAAGCCCCGAAACGTCCGTCGAATATCCGCCTGCAATCTCGGAGAGCCGCCGCTCGACGCCGGGAAGATGACCCGCGCCCAGGACGGCGACGACTTTGTTCCGGCTTCCGTTCTCGCCCGAGACGCTTTCCCAAATCTTCGCCGCGAGGTATTCGTCGCGCTCGTCGATGAGGACTTTCTTCACGGAAGGAAGCGCCTCCGAGACCTCGCCCATCATGTTGTCCATCTCGCTCGAATTCTTGAGCGCCTCGATTTCCCCCGTGCTGACCTCGTTCGTGTCGAACGCGCTCGAAAGGAGAACGGCAAGTAGCTTCATCCGGCTTCCCGCGGGAGCAGTCGCCCACGCGCGCCGGAGCGTCGTCTTTATCGGGCGGTCGACCATGACGGAGGGAACGCCCATTTCCGACGCCGTACGAATTCCTGCGCGCATCTCGTCGCCGGGGCGGGTACCCGACGGCGCCCCCATCCGCCTCTGGAAAGACGCCATGATGAGGTTCGCCAGAAGGAGGAATCCATTCCCGTCCTTGAGAACCTTGACGATGTCGATATCCTTCCAGCCGTTCTCGTCGTCAAGGGACGAAAGCCGCTCCTCGTCAAGCTCGATGGCGACGCAATCGGGCATCTCCTCGCGGATTCCGCGCACGACGTCGTCAACGCTTTCCTTCGAGACGTGCGCCGTTCCTATAAGGACGAACGTCTTCCCGCACAGCTCCACAATTTTCTTCGTCTGGGACATCCGCTTACCCTCATTTTTTCCCGACTTCGCGCGCGGCCTCGTCGCTGTCCGGATTGAGCGACCATTTCGCGAGCCGGTACTCGAAGAACATCGGGCTTTGAATCGCGCAAATCTCCGCGTAGAATTTCTGCGCGAGCGAGACGTCGCCCTTTATGTCGTAGTAAAGCGCAAGATAGTAGAGGTATTTCCCGCGGTTCGACGTGATGTTCCCCTTCTCCGCGTTGTTGCCGAGCTTCTGCACCGCGAGCGTGACGTCGTTGTCGCCCATCTGGTCGTGGTACATCCTGAGCATCTTGTAGTCGACCGACGATTTGTCCTGAATCTTCCTGTACACGGACTCCGAATAATCGCGCGCGTCCTTCACCTTGTTCTGCTTGTAAAGGCATGCCGTCACCATAAGCGGATACGAGACGTTCTCCGCATTGTACTTCGCCGCCTCAAGGAATGCCTTCCGCGCGAATTCGAAATCGCCGGTGCGCCATGCGTGCATTCCAATCGACTCGTACGCGTAGTAATATCCGGGATTCTTGAGGACGACCTGCTTGTAGCATTCGAACGCCTTGTCCTCCTTCTCCTGCTCGTCGTACAGCCCCGCGAGGTACGCGTACCCGAGAAAATAGTTCGGGTCGAGCTCAACGGCGCGCTGCCATGCGCCCTCCGCCTCGTCGTACTTGCCGAGGAAGCGGTCGTACGTCCCGAGGTCGAGGTAGTAGTCGGACGAATTCGGGTTTATCGCGATGGCGCGGTCGATGTACTCCTTCGCGCTCTTGTACTTCTTGTTCTCGCCCTCAAGCTTGCCGAGATACGCGAGCGCCTGGTCGTTCTCCGGATCCATCGTGAGAATCCGCTCGAACGCCCTGCGCGCGTCCTTGTCCTTCGAGAGGTAGTAGTTCATCTTCCCGTACCCGAACCACGCCGTCGTGTTCGTCGCCTCGCTCATCCACGCCGTCCTGTAATAGCCGAGCGCGCGGTTGAAGTCCTTGCGGAGCGCCTGCTCGTCGCCGAGCTCGATGTTCGCGTCCGGATTCTTCGGGTCGAGGGCGATTATCTTCCTGAGGCACTGGTTCTTCTTCACGGTGTCGCCGGACTGCTTCGCCGTCATCACGTTGAGCGTCAGGATGTCGATATCCTCGGGATTGTCCTTCAAGAGCTTCGACGCGAGAGCCGACGCGGACTTCACGTCGCCCGACGAAAGAAGAAGCGACGCCTTGAGGGAAAGAAGCCCGGGGTCGTCGGTGCTGTGGCTCTCAAAAAGCTTGAGCGCGTCCTCCGCCGTTCCGTTCTCAAGCGCGTTCCCGAGCTCGGCAGCGAACTGCGCGTCGGAAGGCGACGAAACAGCCGCGCCGGAGACGCGGTTTACGGTCTTCACCCCGCCCGACGAAATCGACGAGCTTGAATTCGATGCGCCGAACGCGCCCACTGCAAAAATACACGCGGAAACGAACGCCGCGCATGATTTCCTCACAATTTTCATACGAACCTCATACAAGAGCCGCCGGAAAAACGATGCAATCCCGGCGCGCCTATTAAAACTGCCCGGAAGCCATTTTCCGGAACAGAATGTCTTGAAACGCAATGCCCGGAACCGCGGCAATCCCCGCCGTCCCGAGCCCGAAGCCGCCGTCACGGAAAAAAAATCTCCGCCGGGAAAATTTCCCCGGGAAATCATGCCTGTCATGGCGGCTGTCATATTTATTTTTTGCATGGGATTGATTACACTATCCGAATGTATTTCCATCCAATCCGAAAATCAATCGGGCTTCTTATTTTGTATAGTATAATCATTGTCGGCATATTCTTTCTTCAATTTAGAAATGAATCTGTCATCTCCCAGAATTTCGGGGCGCTGAGGATTGCATTGGCGCAGACGCAGGACAAGGACGGGGGAACATCCCTCAAGAATTCCATGCAGGTCTCGTTCAAAGGCATATCGTTCACCGCGGACGAAGTTCACCCCGCGATTCTGACAAAAAAATCGGAAGGAAACAACACAGTTACGGAAAATCTGTCGCTGCTTTCATACGAGCAGCAGACGCAGGGAACCGTGACGTTCAAGTTCAGGACGGAGGGCGAGGACGAGGTTTCGCTCACCTTCGCGCACAATGAATCCGACGACGAGGCATCTCTTTCGATTTTCGCCTCGCTCCCGAAAGACGCGGAATCGGTGTCGTTCAGCTTCAAGCCGTCGACCGGGTATTCCGTGACGGAGCGGACGAACTCGCGGCAGATTTTCACCTCGAAGAATTCGACATACTCGTTCACCGCGTCGAAGCTTACCGACGAGCAGATTTTCATCTCGCAGAAAAGCCCTTTCGCGACGTTCTCGCTCTACGACCCGTCGACGATATTCACTTTCGCCTCGCTCAGCCCGACGCTGGATGTTGCAGGAGAGCAGCTCTATCAGGAAAAGATGCGCGAATTCCGGGCGAAGCTCGTGTCGGGCACGGCGGAAGCGATGAAGATGCCGTCGCAGCTCACGGAAAGCATCGTCGTCGCATACATGGCGGAGATGGACGCGCAGGGAAGGTTCGAGGAAGCGCTCGCGTCCGTTCCGGAATCGTTCAAGAAGGGGAACAAGCGGACGTACCTTTCCGCGCCGTATTTCGGCTCGCTCAGCACGATGCAGCCGAGCCTTTCAATGAAGCTCAGGAACATGGAGGAGATGATAGAGAACGCCGCGGGTCTCACGTCGCTCTCGTCATCGGCGCTCAACATTTTCACGATGGAGGACCTCGCCGAATTCATCGAGGTAATCGGTCCCACGGAAAGCGTGAAGAAGCTCCTCTCGATTCCGAGCGCCATCATGAGCGGAAACGCGACGAACGCTGACGGGACGGAATTCAAGGCGACCGTCGCGCAGGCAGCGGGAATCATCAGGACGTACATCGCGCTCTCAAAAAAGAACAGCCAGCTCGCCGAATACCTCGCGCCCGCAATGGAATCGTGCGTCTCCGCCATCGAGTCGTCGTGCTCGCTCGCCGCAGACGCAACCGTTCCCGGCGGACAGGCAATTCTTCTCGCAGAGAACGACGCGCCCGTCCCGCCCGTCACCGCGATTGAGGCAGGAGCCGCGCTCATCTCGTACGGGGAGCAGGTAACGTCACCGGAGATAACGACCGCGGGCCGCGCCATAACGTCTTCCGCGCTCATCCGCGGGGGATTCGACCTTGCGACGGCGGCGGACATCTACCCGTCGGTCGTGAGCAACGTCGATTACCCGCACTGCTCGCTCATCCTCAGAGACGGCTCAATCTGGGCGTGGACGGTCGCGGACATCTCCTACACGCAGAGGAACAACGTCGGGACGATGCTCCTCAAATCGGACGTGGGGAACATCCACTACACAATCCTCATGAACATGCCGGAATTCAAGAACATGAACATCTACGGGCTGTCGTATCCCTCCGACCCGCGCTTCGAGAACTACAACTCCGCGGGCTACGTCTACCGGAAGCAGCTGAAGACGCTCTTTCTCAAGATGAGGAACAAAAACGAGACGGAGACCGTCCGGTTCACGTTCTAGCGCAGGAAAAAGAACCGGGGATTTTTACAAATCCGGACTGTTGAACGGTGAATTCCGTCCGATATTTAAATTCCCGATTTTTTTTAATAATTTCAATGTATTTTGTGGTATACTCATTCCGCTAAGGAATTTTTATTTCCAAAATTTGGAGTTTTTGTGAACAAGAAAGATTTTCCTAAAATCCATTTTTACGACCAGGATTTCGTAGACATCTACGACAAGACGTGGAACTGGATCGCATCGTCATGGCTTACACCAAAGGTTGCAGATTCGACGTCCCCCGAGGCGGTGTCGAAGGACGGATACTTTGTGTTTCCCCCGACAACTCCCCAAGAAAAACTCGTAATCGACCAGTTCGAGTCGATTTTCTCGTCGTTCTTTCTCGTATACTCTAACAAGAATTACGAGGCGAGCCAGAACCTGGACTACCTCTACGACAAGCAGGAGGAGAACGGCGCCATAAGATGGAAGTACGACCTCAAAACTGGGGAACCCATACTCGACGAATCGAACCCCGAGGGAATCGGGCTTCCCCTCTTCGCGTGGGCGGAATTCAACCTGTACCACAAATCCGCAAACAAGCGCAGGATTAAGGAGGTCATGCCCGTACTCCAGAAATACATGACGTGGATAGACGAGACGTTCAAGCAGCCGAACGGACTGTACGCCGCGCCGCACCAGGCTTCGACGATGTTCAACTCGCCGAGGGACGGGACGAAATTCCCGGTCGATTTCAACACCGCGATGGCAATCAATTCGCTCAACATGAGCTCGCTCGGCGACATCCTCAACGACAAGGAACTGAGCTTCCAGTTCAAGAGGAACTATTTCAGCCTCAAGACGCGCATAAACAACCTCATGTGGGACGACGAGACGGGGTTCTACCACGACCTCGACGAGGACGGGAACAAGCTCCCGCACAAGACAATCGCGGGATTCTGGCCGCTTCTCGCGGAAATCCCGAACGCGGACAAGGCTGACCTTCTCATCGCGCACCTGTCGAACCCGAAGACGTTCGGCACAGACCATCCGTTCCCGACGCTCAGCGCGGACAGCGCCGAATTCAGCGCGGACGGAGAGGGATTCCGCGGCGGAGTCTACCCGGAATTCAACTTCATGGTCATAAAGGGGCTTGAGAAATACCAGCAGTACGGGCTTGCGCGCGAATGCGCAATCAGGCACCTGTATTTCGTGCTGGAATCCCTCTCCCCTGCGGACGGGAGCAAAGGCGACCTCTACGAGTCGTATCTCCCGTGCAAGGAGGGAATCGCGCGCCTCACGGGAAGCGACGGGCAGCCGGTTCCGGGCTTCCCGAGAAAGCACTATCTCCTGTCAATCGGGCTCTCGACAATCGCGCTCATGATAGAGAACGTCATCGGGCTTGAGATTAGCCTGCCGCGGAAAACCGTCGACTGGATGATTCCGAACCTTGAGATAATGGGAATCGAAAAGCTTTCTCTCAAGCGGAACCTCATCACGATACTGAGCAACAAAAGCCCGCGCGGATGGGAAATCCAGATGGAAAGCGAGAAGCTCTACTACTTCACGATAAACATCATCGACCAAAAGAAGAAGACGCTCCCCATTCCGTCCGGAAAGTGCTCAATGCTTATAGACAAACTGTAGGGCTATGCCCTCCGGGGCGCGGCTCTTTTTCAGAAAAGGGGTTCGGCGGAGAGCCATGACACCAGAATCCCGCTCTTTTCTTCTTGTCGCGACCGCATTGCCCTCCTGCGGTCGTTTTCTTTTGTCGGAGACGCAGTTATGCCAAAAATGGAAGCAGCCGTCGAGATAGGCTCCACGGGAATCAGGATGCTGATAGCGGAGGAGCTTGACGACGGAACGAGAAACATCCTTGACCGCTCGGAACTTGCGGTCTCGCTCGGGCGGGACGTGTTCACTACAGGCACGATAAGCCGGGAAACGCTCCTCCAGTGCCTTCTGATACTCAACAGGTTCAAGGAGCAGCTCGCCGGATGGAGGATTTCCGAGAAGGACACGACCGTCGTCGCGACAAGCGCGTTCCGGGAGGCGAAGAACCGCGACTCGGTTCTCGACCGCATCATGGTGAAGACGGGCTTCCGCGTGAAGGTCATCGACGGAATCGAGGAGAACAGGCTGATGTTCCTCGCCGTGAACGAATGCCTCAAGGGCGAGGACGGACAGGGGCTCATCGACAGGAACGGGAATTCGGTGATTCTGGAGGTCGGCGGCGGCTCGACGGAGATAATGCTCCTAAAGGACGGGAAAATCGCGGGCGCGCACAGCATGAGGCTCGGAACGGTCATCATCGAGCAGCAGCTCAGGCGGATGGGCTCGATGCCGGACGCTAAGCGGTACATCGACGAATTCATCAACAACACGAAAATCGCGCTCGACGACGAGCTTGATTTGGGCAAAGTGCGGAATTTCATCGCAATCGGAAGCGACATGCAGCTTGCGGCGCTCTTTTCCGGGCGGCCCGTCTCGGCGTTCCTGTGGGAGATGACGAAAGGCGAATTCGACGCGTTCATGGAGGAAGTTCAGAAATACTCGACGGAAGAAATCGCCGCACGGTTCAAGATTCCGTACAACGAGGCGGATTCCCTTTCGATGAACCTGCTCGTCTTCCAGTTGTTCCTCAACCGCACGGAGGCGGAGCGCATCCTCGTTCCCGAAACGTCCCTGAGAGAGGGCATCTTCATCTCGAACCAGAACATACAGAACGTCAGGAAGGAATTCTACTCGCAGATTCTCGCCAGCGCGCTCGCCCTCCTCAGAAAATACCACGGCGACGAGAAGCACGCCCAGCACGTCAGGCACATGTGCCTCACGTTCTTCGACTCGCTCAAGGACGAGCTCGGGCTTGAGGAAAGCAGCGCCCAAAGCGAGTCGCACTGCAGCCCGCGCCTCCTCCTCGAAATTGCCGCGCTCCTGCACGACATCGGCTCTTTCATACGGACGCACGACCACAACAAGCACTCCAAATACATAATCGAGCACTCGGAGATTTTCGGGCTGAACCGGGAGGACATACAGATTGTCTCGCAGATTGCCCTCTACCACAGGGAATCCAAGCGGATGAAAAGCGACAAGGAATTCGTGTCGCTTCCGAGGGACGCCCGGCTGACAATCCTGAAGCTGACGGCAATCCTCAAAATAGCGGACTCCCTCGACAGGGCGCACACGCAGAGAATCGGGAAGTTCCGCCTCTCGTTCACGACGGACACGATGACGATTGTGACGGACGGCTCCCACAACAACGTCCTCGAGAAAATCGCAATCGAGGAGAAATCGGACTTGTTCGAGTCGATTTTCGGATACAGGGTTATGCTCCGCTAAAACCGGGAGGAACGGAAGATGAAGTATTTCAACCGCGACCAATCATGGGTGGAATTCAACGCGAGGATTCTGAACGAAGGGATGAGGAAGGACAACCCGCTCATGGAGCGCATCAAATTCCTCGGAATCGTCTCCACAAATTTCGACGAATTCTTCGAGGTGAGAATCGCGTCGATGAAACGGGCAATCGCCGACGGGACTGCCGAAGAGGGCACGGAAAAAATTCTGTCGAAAATAAGCGGGCGGTGCCACAAGCTCATCGGGCACCTTTACGACGAGCTGTACCGAGACGTCATGGAGGAGCTTCCGAAATTCGGCGTCAGGTACATCTCCGTGAACGATTTTTCCGAGCAGCAGCGCGCGTTTGCCGGGACGTTCTTCCAGAACGAGATTTTCCCGCTCCTCACCCCGCTCCGCTCGGAGGGACGATTCCCGCATTTTCCGGGGAACGAGGTTTTCATCGCGTTCAAAGTCTCGATGATAGACGGCGTGAAAAACCAGTCGGCGTGGCTCGACGGGGCGGAAAAAAGCCCGCGCGTCTCGTTCGTGCAGATTCCGCGGAGCCTCGAGCGGATAATCTGGCTTCCGAGCGATGGCGACGAGAAGCACTTCACGATGATTGACGACATCATCCTCGAATTCGGGACGAGCCTCTTCCCGGGATTCTCCGTCGAAAGCGCGATGCTTTTCTCGATAGACAGGGACGCGGACATGGGCGTGGATGAAGAATCGAGCCAGTTCATCGAGGCGATGGAGGACGTCATCGCCAGCCGCCACAACTCGTTCGCGGTGCGGCTCATCTGCTCGAAATGCTCGGAGGAGGACGAGGAGCTCATATGCACGCTCGCGGAAAACCTCGGGCTGTCCGACGAGGACGTGTACCGCATAAAAGGGCCGCTCCACCCGGAGGATTTTTCCGTCGTCGAGGAGACGGCAGCGAGAAACGCGCTCGTGGGAATTCCCGCCGTGTTCGAGCCGTGGAAAACGTTCAGCCCGATGAAGAAATCGAACAAGTCGGTCTGGGAGCTTGTCGAATCGGGCGACAGGCTGATATTCCTCCCGTACGAGTCGTTCGACCCCGTGACGAAACTCATAGAAAGCGCGGCGGACGACCCAAAAGTCCTCGCAATAAAGATGACGCTCTACCGGACGGAACGGAATTCCGCGATAGTCAAATCGCTCATCAGGGCGGCGCGGAACGGAAAGCAGGTCACGGTTTTCGTGGAGCTCAAGGCGAGATTCGACGAGGAGAGGAACATCTCTTGGGCAAGCCAGCTCGAAAAATCCGGCGCGATTGTAATATACGGAATCGTGAACCTCAAAGTCCACGGAAAGGCGATGATGATTATCAGGCGGGAAAGCGACGGAATCAGGCGGTACGTCCACCTTTCGACGGGGAACTACAACGCGAAGACGGCGAAAATCTACTCCGACCTCGCCCTTCTTTCCACGAACCCAGAGATTGCGAACGACATCACGCTTTTCTTCAACCTCATCTCGGGATATTCGGCGCTCCAGACGATGAAGCAGATTGCCGTCGCCCCGATAAACCTGAAAAGCCGCCTTCTTTCGATGATAAAGCGCGAGGCAGAAAGCTCCACGCCGGAAAACCCCGGAATGATAGTCGCGAAGATGAACGCGCTGGGGCACGAGGAGATAATCGACGCGCTCTACGAGGCGAGCAGAAAAGGCGTGAGGATTCTGCTGAACATCCGCGGAATCTGCCAGCTCGTGCCGGGCATTCCGGGGCAGAGCGAGAACATAACGGTCGTCTCGATTGTCGGGCGGTATCTTGAGCACGCGCGCGCCGTATACTTCAAGAATTCGGGAAACGAGGAGATTTACCTTTCAAGCGCGGACTGGATGCCGCGGAACCTCGACCGGCGCGTGGAGCTTCTCTTCCCCATCCTCGACAAAAAGTGCTTCTCGGAAATAAAGGATGATTTGATGATGTATTTCGACGACGACACGCATTCGAGCATACTCCAGAGCGACGGAACGTGGCTTCCCGCACCCGCCGGCGGAAAATTCTCCGTGCAGAAGCAGCTTCACGAGAAATACCGGATGCAGAACGAAATCGCGAAGAAGAAGGCGGTCGAATTCAAGATTCGGCGGAAATAGTTTCGGAACAGGCCTAATCATCCGCCAAAAAGCGCGTTCCTGACCGTCATGAGCGCGTCGTCGAGCGACTTCATGTCGATGTTCGAGTACGCGAGTATGAAAAGATGCTCGCGCTCGCTTTTTCCGGAAAGGCGGTAATCGGAAACAGCCCTTATCCTGATTCCGCGCGACAAAAGGAGCGACTCGACCTCGGAATCGGAAAGCGCCGTCCGGAATTCGAGGAGGAAATGAAGCCCCGAGTCGTTCTTTATGATTGCGCACTCGTCCTCGCCGAAAATGCTCCTCACGCTTTCGATTATGCGGCGCCGCTTCCTTCCGTACTGGAGGCGCATCCTGTTTATGTGCTTCTCGAAAAACCCGCGCGAGATGAATTCGGCGAGCGTGTACTGCTCGAACGTCGGGACCGTGCATGAATAGAACGAGAGCGTCCTGTAGAATTCGTTGGCGAGCTGCACGGGCAGGACCATGTAGCTGATTCGTATCGTCGACGCGAGCGATTTAGAGAACGTGTTCATGTAGATGACCTTCCCGCGCGAATCGATGCTCTGCAAAGGCGGCACAGGCTTCCCGTTCAGGCGGAATTCGCTGTCGTAGTCGTCCTCTATGATGAACCTTCCCTCATCCTCGAACGCCCATTCAAGAATCTCGTAACGCCGTCCTATCGGCATCGTTATTCCCGTCGGAAAATGGTGGTTCGGGCTTATGTGCGCGATTTGCCCGCCGCATTCCCTGAGCGACTGCGCGGAAATTCCGTCCGCCCCGATGTCGACGTCGCGGCACTGGATTCCGTTCGCCTCGTAAATCTGCTTTATCTTCCGGTATCCGGGATTCTCCACGCAGTAAATTTTGTCGCGCCCGAGGAGCTTTATCAGAAGCCCGTAGAGATATTCCGTTCCCGCGCCGACGATTATCTGGTCGGGGTCGACTTCCATCCCGCGGAACGAAGAGAGATGCCCCGCAATCGCGCGCCTCAGCTCGATTGCGCCCGAACAAACCGGCATCCTGAGCAAATCCTGCCCGCGCCCCGAAAGGACGCCGCGCATGAGCTTCGCCCATACGGAGAACGGGAAATTTCTGCTGTCCATAATCCCCGACGAAAAATCGAACGCGCACGGCGGATTCTGCTCGGGAAGGACGACTTTCCCCAAAGCGCGCGGAATCGACGAATGCGCGACCGAGACCCGCTCCGGAATCTGCGCGACGAAATACCCGCGTTTCTCAATCGCGAAAACATACCCCTCGCTTATGAGCTGGTCGTACGCGCTCTCAACCGTTATCGTGCTCACGCCGAGATTCTTCGCGAGCGCCCGCTTCGACGGCAGCCGCTCCCCCGTCGAAAGCCGACCCGAAACGATGTCGTCCCTCACCCGTTCATAAATAAACCTGTACATCGGGACATCCGCCCCGCGAAAATCATACGTCAGCATACAGCCCTCTCCCCAGATTATAAGGAATCCCCGCCCCGCAATCGACCCACCCGCTTGCGCAAAAAAAATGTCCCAAGCCCCACTAAGGAACCTGGAACATACCAATACAAAATCACGCCATCAGGGAAGGTGCGCACTCCCGCGCACTGGCGCACGCTTGCTCCGACAATGCCGAACTGAGAACGGGAAAACGGTCGGCAAGCGCAAGCGCTATTTCAGCCCCATCCTGTCCTTGAGCGTGGCGATGTTGTTGACCATGAGAATCGGCTGGCCGGTCGCGTCTAGGGCATCGCGCCAGAGCGAGCCTTCGGGGTCGACGGTGTTGCGCTTCCTGACGGCCTCCGTTATCGGAATGTAGACGTATTTGTCGTGGACGAGACCGACGACGCACTTCGTCTTTCCTGCCATCGCGGCGTGGACGGCGTTGTTTCCGAGGCGCTCGCAATAGATGGAGTCGTTCGCGGTCGTGACTGACGCGCGGACCTGATAGCTCGGGTCGACGTACTTGAGGTTCGTGTGGATTCCCTTCTTGTCGAAATACTCGTTTATCTTGTCCTTGAGGTAGATTCCGATATCGGAAAGCTTCTTGTTTCCGGAAGCGTCCGTCTCGTTCGTCGTCTGAAGAAGCTCCTGTCCGGCTCCCTCCGCGACGATTACGACAGCGTGGCCGCGGCTCTTGAGACGAGCCTCAAGATGCGCGAGGAATCCGTTCGGGCCGTCGAGGTCAAACGGAACTTCGGGAATAAGACAGAAATTCGTCTCGTGAGAGGCGAGCGCCGTAGCAGTGGCGATGAATCCCGATTCGCGTCCCATAAGCTTCACGAGACCGATTCCGTTCACCTGTGAATGCGCCTCCATGTGGATTGCCGCGACAGCCTCGCGCGCGCGCTGGACGGCAGTCTCGAATCCGAACGAGCGGTCGATAAGAGTCAGGTCGTTGTCGACCGTTTTCGGGATTCCGACAACGGCGACCTTGAGACCGCGGCGGGCAACCTCGTTTGCGATGTCGAGAGAACCGCGCTGGGTTCCGTCGCCGCCGATTACGAAAAGCATGTTGATGCTGAGCGACTCGATGCAGTCAACGATGTCGGAGACCCTGTTTCCGCCGCCGCGCGACGTTCCGAGGAACGAGCCGCCAATCTTGTGGATATCGTCGACAAGCTCCGGCGTAAGGTCAACAGTATCGTACCCGCTGTCGGCGAAGAATCCCTTGAAACCGAAGCGGAAGCCCTTGATTTTCTTGACGCCGTAGCGGTAGTAGAGACAGCGGACAACGGCGCGGATGACGTCGTTGAGACCGGGGCAGAGACCGCCGCACGTGCAGATGGCGGCCGTGACGTGCGCAGGATTGAAATAGATGAATTCGCGCGGTCCAGCCTTCTGAAGGAGGTTGTCGGGAGTAAGATTGTTCTCCCTGTAGTTATCCTCGAAGACATTAACCTTGTTGCGGACAAACGAAGTGTCCTTAACGTAGTTCGCCCTGAATTCTCCGTGCTGCTTCGAAAGCTCAATCGGGGACGGCACCTTGCATTCCCCGAGCTGCTCGATTGTGAAATCGATTTTGTCCGACATAAAAACCTCGCTTTAAAGACCCTCCACATGCGGTCAGCAAGCCCCGCAGAGGCGAAGGAAAAAAGATATGTCTCATTTTATGGATTTGCCACATGATTTTCAAATGGAATTCGACCAAAATGAAAGAAAATGCACGCACTTCCCGCCCGAATCCCGATTCAAAGAGCACGTCGCCACAATTCCGGACGTTCCAGCTCTTTTCTCCCACAAAAAGCCCGAACAACCTTGACGCACGACAGGGAACGACATTCCTTCACGCAAAAAATCCGGCAAACACACAAAAGAATCAGAACAACGGAGCCGACGCATCATCGGCAGACGCGAACGGACCTGCGACAGCTCCTCCGAACCTCCGCCTGCCGAGGAAATCCTCGTCGAACACAATCGCGCTTCCGTCGCTGTTCTCGTAGCGCTGCTCAGGCTCAAACGCAGGCGCGATATCTTCCGTGCGGAGAATTTTCCCGGCTCGGTCAGGAACAAAGTCGTAGAGGTTTGTCCGGAGATGCAGCCTGCCGTCTTTCTCTTCCAGAGAGAGCGTCACATGATTTGTTCCGTCAACGTATGCGTCGTGTTCCTTTTCCATTGGCCGCGCGCCGTTGAAGTAGAGGTTTCCGCACGCCCAGACAGGAAGCGGCTTGTAGTAGCGGTCTGAAGGGGACGAGCCCATTCCGCAGTATCCGCCGAACGCGGATTTCCACTCATCGAACGACGGGCAGAAATCGAACGGGAACGTCCCTGCGCTCGTGTTACCGTCGTCCCATTCGTTGTCGCGGCTCTGCTTCTCATGTTCAGAAAGAGCCGGACGGACGCTCTTTTGCACGAATATATTGGAGAGAAAAGTGAAATCCCCGTGGAGAATCGTCATAAAACCGGCAATTTCCGTGCGGTGCGGAAGATGGTACGGCGTGTATCGCGGAGACGGCATCGTCGGAGAACCGTTGTCCACGCCACGCCCCACGGTAGTAAAACTTCCCGCAATAAGATTGTGCACGAGCGCGACTCCCTGTGCGGGAAGCTTCATAGCCCGGTCGGAAAGGAATATGTTGTTGTCAACAAGCGTCGGCCCGTGCGAGACCTCGATGAACAAATCCTCGCCGCAGCCGCCCATGCTCGCCTCGTTCATGTTGCGCTCGTCGGGAAGCGTGTTGCTGTGGAAGAGATTCTGCGTAACGCGCGTTCCCTGCGCCTGCCAGTCAAGCCAGATTCCGCGGGTGCAGTGATGGATGTCGTTCCGCCGAAACGTCACGTCGATTGCCGCGTGCAGTTTGATTCCGCCGATTTCAGCCCCGGCAAGATTTTGCTTGTTGTTGATATGATGGATGCGGCACCCCTCGATGACGGAGAACGCGCCGCCCATGTTTCCGGCTATCCCCGCCTGCCCGCAGTCGTGGATATCGCATCGCCGGATTGTATGGGAGCCGACCGTCTCGCGCGACCATCCGTCGATGACAGCACGGCAAACGCAGTCGCGCTGCGTCTGTGTTCCGTCCTTGAATTTCGTGATGAGCCACTTGTTGTCGTTCCCGCGCTGAAAATATTTTCCGAGGGAGATTCCAACGCACTTCGACTCGAAAATCTCGCAGTCCTCGATGACCCAGCCTTTAGACCAGCGCGGCGCGACCATTCCCTCCTGAAACGCAGTCGGCGGCGCCCATTGCGTGGCGGCTTTTGAAACCATGAACCCGCTCAGCGTGATATACCCGACGCCCTCCCTCGACGGAGAGAAGCAGAAGCTCCTCACGGAAATCTCGACGTTCTCGGAATCGGGATTCTTCCCGCGGAAATTCGCGTGTATTACGGTCTCGTCCGCGCGCTCGTCCTGTTCGGCAAACCACTTGAACACGGAGAAATCCTGCTCCCACGACGGAACGAACACCTCCGCCTTCCGAACTTCATCAAGGCTCCGCGCCTCGTACATCGACTTTCCGTTCAGAAAAACGTCCCCGATATGCGCGGCATCGGACGCTATGAACCAGTCGCCGCTCACGGACGTGGAAAACGGATTTCTCCCGCCGAAAATCCTGTTCGGGACGCGCGCGACAAAAACATCCCCGTCCTCGCGCTCCCACCCTTTCAGCTCCTCCGCTCCCGTAATGTGCGCGCCGCCGATTTTCTCCGAGCGAAAGACGACAGGCTTTCCCGGCTCGCCGCCGTTTTTCGGGACGACGGACTCACGGTAAATTCCCGGGGCGACGATAACCTCGTCGCCCGCAACGGCACTGTCTGCCGCACGCTGAATCGTTCGGAACGGATTTTTCTCGGAACCGTCCCCGCCGTCAGCAGCTCCGGCATCAACGTAATATTTCATGCAACTCCTCCAAAATGAGCCGATTCTTGCGCAAAGGAAAAATAAAATCAAGGAAAGCGATGCCGCGAAAAAAAAGCCCGCGCCTGATGAAGCGCGCCCGAAAGTCAGGAAACGATTTTCGGGATGCCTCATAAACGCGGGCTGTTCCGTATTCGGACAAAAACGATTTCTATCTCAAATCGGGCGTCTTAATCCAGTCCTGGTCGGTGTACGTCCTGTTCTCGCCGCCCATGCTCCAGATGAACGTGTAGTTCGACGTTCCGCATCCTGAGTGGATTGACCACGACGGATTGATGACGGCCTCGTCGTTGTGCATGACGATGTGCCTCGTCTCCTGCGGCTCGCCCATAAAGTGGAAGACGACCTGGTCCTCGGGGAAGTCGAAGTAGAAGTAGACTTCCATGCGCCGCTCGTGCGTGTGCGCGGGCATCGTGTTCCAGACGGAGCCGGTCTCGAGGTGCGTCATTCCCATGGAAAGCTGGCACGTCTCAAGGATGTCGGGGTGGATGTACTGGTTTATCGTGCGGTCGTTCGACTCGGCGGCGCTTCCCATGTGGATGTGGTTCGCCTGCTCGTACGTGATGATGCGGCTGGGGAACGTCTTGTGCGCCGGAGTCGAGTTCATGTAGAACTTGGCGGGCTTTGACGAATCCTTGCTCTCAAGCGTGACGTCCTTCGTGCCCGCGCCGAGATAGAGCGCGTCGTAGTGGTTCACCTCGTAGCGGACGCCGTCCGCGACGACGATTCCGTCTCCGCCGATGTTTATCATTCCGATTTCGCGCCTCTGGAGGAAGAAATCAACGCCGAAATCCTTCATCGCGTCGATGTTCTTGTCGAGCCTGACGGCTCCGCTCACGGGCATCGCGCCCATCGTGACGATTCTGTCGATGTGGCTGTAGACCGCCGTAACGTCATCCTTCTTGAAAATGTCCTTGACGAGGAACTCGTCGCGCATCTCATCCGTCGTCATCGTCCTGAACGGGATTTTTCCCGTCGAATACCGTATGTCCATTCTGCGTCTCCTAAAAAACAAAAAAATGCGATTACCGCTTTGCCGGCAAAAATCCGCCGACGGTTTTCAGTATACCACAAGCCCAGCACCCGTTCGAGTTACAGTTCCGACGCACTTTAGAGATTAGCCGACATCGAATCCATTCCGTCCCACCCGTCATAAAAAGCGCCGGAGGCCGATACGATTGCCCGACATAGCAATACAATTTCCGATTCATGATAGAATCAGATTCGCAAAACAAGGAGATTACAATGAATTTCAAGAAAAACGATGTTTTCGTGTTCCTGTCGTATTTCAGGGGACACGCAGGGCTTTTTGCCGCCGACATCGCTTTTGCGGTCGTCATTTCCGCAATCGACATAGCGTTCCCGGTTCTTTCGCGGCACACGCTCAACGGGATTCTGCCGCGCTATTCGTCTGCGCCCGAGCAGACGGCAAAAGCGTTCGCAATCGTCGTCGCGGCAGGATTCGCGCTCTATTTTTTGAGGACGGCGGCGCAATGGTTCATAAGCTATTTCGGGCATCTGTTCGGGGTGTACGTCGAGGCGGCAATGAGGCGCGACGTTTTCACGCACATAGAGAACCAGGGCTTCGGCTTTTTCGACAAGAACAGGACGGGAAAGATAATGAGCCGCGCATCCACGGACCTTTTCGAGATTGCGGAGCTCGCGCACCACGGACCGGAAGACCTCATAATCTCAGTCCTCACGCTCGGCGGCGCGTTTTTCGTGATGATGAGAATACGCTGGCAGCTCGCGCTCATCGTCTTCGTCTCGCTTCCCGTGATGGTCCTGATGACGCATTTCTGCAAGAAAAGGCTGATGAAAACAAGCAAGGAAGTCAAATCTCAGACGGCGGAGATAAACGCCGCGCTCGAAAGCTCCATCTCGGGCGCGCGGATAACGAAAGTGTTCACGAACGAGGAATACGAAATCAAAAAATTCGCGGAATCGAACGCATCGTTCGTCTCGGCAAAGAAAATCTATTACAAGGCTATGGCGGGATTCAGGAGCGGAATGGATTTCGCGACGCACATCCTGAACGTGCTCGTCCTCGCCGTCGGAGGTTTTTTCATCATAAAGGGAAAGATGACAGTAGGCGACCTCGTTGCGGCGAACCTTTTCGTCGCGGCGTTCCTCCAGCCGATACGGCGGCTCACGAATTTCGTCGAGCAGTTCTCCACGGGAATGGCGGGATTCGCGCGCTTCCGCGAGCTTATGGAGACGCACGAAGAAATGGCGGAATCCCCCGACGCCGCCGAGATAAAAAACTGCCGGGGAGACATCGAGTACAAGAACGTCTCGTTCGGGTACGGAAGCGGAACGGACGTCGTGGAGAACGTCTCCCTTTCGATTCCCGCGGGAAAGACCGTCGCGCTTGTCGGGCTGTCCGGCGGAGGAAAGACGACGCTCTGCCATCTTCTTCCGCGCTTCTATGAGCAGCGTTCCGGCGAGATTCTCCTCGACGGGACAGACACGCGGAACATCACCCTCAAAAGCCTCCGGAAGCAAATCGGGTTCGTTCAGCAGGACGTTTTCCTTTTCGCGAGCACAATAAAAGAAAACATCGCATACGGAAAACCCGGCGCGAGCGACGAGGAAATCGAGGAGGCGGCTCGGCGCGCGGAAATTCTCGGCGACATACAGGAAATGAGCGGCGGGTTCGACACAATCGTCGGCGAGCGCGGGATAAAGCTTTCCGGCGGGCAGAAGCAGCGGGTCGCAATCGCGCGCGTGTTCCTCAAAAATCCGCCAATCCTTGTCCTCGACGAGGCGACGAGCGCGCTCGATTCCGTGACGGAGCAGAAAATCCAGGGCGCGTTCAGGGAACTTTCGAAGGGGCGCACGACGATTGTCATCGCGCACAGTCTCAGCACGATAAAACACGCCGACATCATCGCGGTCGTCGGCAACAAGGGAATCGTCGAGCAGGGAACGCACGAGGAGCTTATGAAAAAAGGCGGCGAATACAGCATGCTTTACAAAGCCCAGATGCACACTGAAATGGAGAACGAATTGTGAGAAGACTGTACAATGCGACAAGGGGAGCGGGAGATTCCGTGATGTCGCTTTCCGAAGACGAATGCTGCACGCTTGCCTTCTATCTCAGCAGGATTTTTGCGGAAAGCGAGAACGGCGACATCGTCGGCGATTACGCGGAGACTTTTTTCAAGATTGTGCGGCGGGCGAACAAAATCCAGTCGCTCGAATCAGTCGTCGCGGACGAGGTTTCGTCGATGGAATCGCGCGGGCTTTTGACGCCCATATCGAAGAACGGCGAGCGGACGACGGCAATCGCAGAGAACGGGACGGAGATTCAGATTGCGCTCCCGACGTTCCGCGGCACGAAGACGAAGTACAAATTCGCCGAGGACTCGGAAATAGACGACGAGATTCCGCACGAGAACATCCCGCACAAAGCCTACGAAATCAATTTCTACCGCGCGCTGCTTCTTTCCGACCGGCACGAGGGCATGTTCGCCGAGATAATTTCGCGCGTCTTCCAGTTCGGCGGCGGGAAGAAGATGTCGGACGGCGCCGTCAGGGCAGTCTGCGACACGAGCCCGGTCGCGTTCATAAAGGACGCGGTGAACCTTTCCGATAACGAGTCGCGCGTGCTGCTTTTCATCTACAGGATGAACGCGATTTCGGAGATGAGGGACATCTACACCCGCGAGGTTTTCGACAGGCTGAACGTGGTCTGCGAGAAGACGCTCGACATCGGCGCGGCAGAGATGAACACGATACTGCGGATGGACCAGAAACTCAAAGCGTTCGGCTTCCTTGAGGCGGACTGCGACATCCCGCAGGAGACGCTCGAATGCATCCGCTCGGGGAACATGGACGCGTTCTTCGCCGAAATCCTCAAGGAGGAGGATGTCTCGCATTCGTTCAGCGCAGGAAGCTACGCAATCCCGCCCGAATCCATCGACATCGCGCAGATGCTCCTCAAGAACTCCAAGAACGTGAACATCCTGCTCTACGGCGCGCCCGGCTCGGGAAAGACGGAATTCGCAAAGACGCTCGCAAAGGAATGCTCCCTCCGCGCGTTCATTTTCAGGAACGACATGGAGCTGGACATGCTCGACAACCTGTTCTGCCGCCTCACCTGCCTTCTTTCGATAAACAAGGAGAATTCGCTGATTATAATCGACGAGGCGGACACGTTACTCGAGACGCGGAAATTCCTCTTCTCCATGTTCATCGACGGAAGCTCCTCGGCAAGGAAGGGAACCGTCAACAAGATTTTCGAGAACTGCAACAACAAAGTCATCTGGATTGTGAACCACACGCAGCAGATTGAGGAATCGACGAAGCGGAGATTCACGTACTCGATTCTGTTCAACGAGATGCCGGAAAAAATGCTGCGCTCAATCGCGGACAACGCGCTCAGGAAAGCATGCCGCTCGCGAAAAATAAGCCGGCACATGCACGGCATGATTCTCGATTTGTGCAGCCAGTACCACGTCACCGGCTCCTCCATCGAGAACATCGCGAAAACGCTCGAATGCATACCCGACGGCTGCTCCGACGACGAAATCCTGCACGACGTGCGCAACGTCCTCGAATCGAATTCCGCGCTTCTGTACGGGAAGGCGAAGATGCGGCAGTTCGTCACGCCCTCATACGACGAGACCGTCCTGAACACGAGCGTCCCCGCGGAAAAAATCATACGCATGGTGGAGAACGCGCGCAAATTCAGCGAGCAGAACAAATCCGCGCAGAACGGAATACGGATGCTTTTCTACGGCGCTAGCGGGACGGGAAAAACGGAATTCGCGCGGTACATCTCGCAGAAAATCGGGAAGAAAATTCTCCTCAAGCGCGTCTCCGACATCTCGGACAAGTACGTCGGCGAGAGCGAGAAGAACATACGCGCGGCGTTCGAGGAGGCGGAGCAGACGGAGCAGATTCTGCTGTTCGACGAGGCGGATTCGTTCTTCACGTCGAGAAGCGGCGCCGAACACAGCTGGGAGCGGACGCAGGTGAACGAATTCCTGACGCAGATGGAGGAATTCTCTGGAATCCTCATCTGCACGACGAACATGAAGGAGACGATGGATCCCGCGATGAACAGGCGGTTCCACATTTGCGTCCAGTTCAATCCGCTCACAAAAGAAGGAATCGTGCGCCTTTTGAAAACTTATTTCGGGAAATACAAATTCAGCGCAGGAGAAATCGGGCGGCTTTGCTCGCGCGGCACCGTGACCCCCGGCGATTTCGGCTCGCTTGCCGGAAGAATCAGGTTCATGGACGAAGAGGACGTCGACGCGCCGTTCATCGCCTCGGAGCTTCTGAAAATCCAGGACGACAAGAACGGCTCGAAGAAAATCGGCTTTTAGCAGAAACGCCCGTCAGACTTCCTCAAGTTCCTCGACGGTCTCGGCCGGCTCGTCGGACGAGGAAGCGTTCATGCTCTGGCGGCTTTCCATCTTGCGCCGCTCCTCCTGCGCGCGGTGCTCAAGATACGACTCGATTTTCGGCTTCAGGTGCATGAACACATCGACGATGTCGGGATCGAAATGCGTCCCCGCCTCATCCGCAATCATGAGGAACGCTTTCTCGGCGGGAATCGACGGCTTGTACACGCGCCGAGAGACTAGTGCGTCAAAGCAGTCGGCGACCGCGAGGATGCGCGCGCTCAAGGGGATGTTCGAGCCGACGAGGTTGCTCGGATATCCTTTTCCGTCCCACCGCTCGTGATGGAACATCGCCACGTCGAGCGCCATCTGGAACGCGTCCTTGTCGACGACATCCTTGAAAATCTTCCTGATTATCATGCCGCCCTGAATCGTGTGCTGCCTCATGACCTCCATCTCAATCGGGTCGAGCTTGGAATCCTTGAGGAGGATTTTGTCGGGAACCGTAATTTTCCCGATGTCATGGAGCGGCGCGGAATCGCAGATATTCTTCACGAAATCCTTCGTCACGATGCCGGGGAACATCCGCTTGAGGTAGAGCATCTCCGCAATCCACTGCGAATAGACTTTCGTGTTCTTTATGTGCTCGCCCGTGTTTCCGTCGCGCTCCTCGATGAGCGTCGCCATTCCTTCGATTACGCACGTCTGCATTGATATGAGCTTGTTCGACTGCTCGATGCTCTCCGCGTTCTTCGCCTCGACTTCCTTCTCAAGGCGCTTTCGCTTGTTGTACGAGACGATGCACGAATACAGGACGAGATAGATGATGATTACGATGCCGATTGCGTTCAGCACGATGCTTTCCATCAGTTTCCCGAAAAGCTCCGAATACGGAACGACGATAACGACGTACCAGTTGCTGATATCGACCTGGCTCGAAAAGACAATCGACCTTTCTTCGCCGAGCATGACATCGAAATGGACGCCCGATTCTGTCGTCTTCTTCGACGATTCGATTATCCGCCCGACGAGCGCGCGGAAGTTCTCATCCACGTTTGCATCCTTGAGGACATGGCGCCCGATAAGGCTCGGGTCGCGGTGCGTTATGATGAGAGAGCTTTTGTCGAGGATGAAGCCGACGCCCCTATCGTTCATCGAAATGTCGCGCGCGATTTCCTGAATTGCCTTCATAGAAATGTCGATGCAGATGACGCTCGAATAATCGGAAAGGAGGCGCGACACGGAAACAATCAGCGAGTGCGAAACCGGATCGATGTACGGGGACGAGATGACGGGCTTTCCGCCGGCACGCACCGCGGAGATGAACCAGTCGTCGTTCTTCGAGAAATAATGCTCGGGAACGTTTTCCTTGAGCCCGTTGATGAATTTTCCGTTGACGATTCCGTGGATGTTCAGGAACGAGCCCGACTCCGAGCTGAGGTTCGCCATCGTCATCGAGCGGATGTATTTTTCTATTGTGCCATCAGGCGCGCCGTTCCCGACCATAAAATCGACCGTGTTGCAGGTCACTGAAAGGACATTGAATCCTTTGAGGAGGAAATTGTTGATTTTCTCGCTGACCTCGTTGACGGTCTTGCTCCCCACAGAGATTGAGTCGGCGCGGGAAATGGAATAGAACGAAAAGAACGTATAAAGGACGAGGAAAATCAGCGCCGATGCGAGCATCAAGAGCGTGATTACGAACGAGCGGAGGCTGTCCTTTTCGTTTCTTCCGCCCGATTTGCTTTTGGAACACTTTTTAAACATGCGCCATTATATCACCGTTTTCGCCCTATTTGAACAAACAACCGCCATCGAACAAGAGCAAAACGTCACGGAATTGTCAGCGCGGGGATTTGCAATGCGCGCATTTTCCCGATTTGTACGCCGCGCAGCCGCAGCAGCCGACGGGAACCCCGGAATCGCGGGCTTTCTTCTGGTCCTTCATGATGAGATGCACGGCGGCAAAAATCCACGCGGCGATAAAGGCGACGGCTATAGCGTTCGCGACCATAAAAACCTCCATATCATATTTCCCAAAAAAACGCGGGCGGATGATGGATTTTCCGCCCGCGATATCATGTCACACCATGCCGAAAAACAGCCGGACAGGTTACCTCAAAATGCTATCTGCACGTTTTTGAACCCGTCGACCTGAGCGATAACGAAATTATCGAACAGGTCTATTTATTATCTTTTTGAATCGACCTTAGCGTAAGGATTCGGCCTGAAAAGCATGAAGAGAATCGCCGCGATGAAGAGAATCGCAACGACGAGTCCCGCAGTAGAGGCGCCGCCCATGTTTCCGTGGCCCGCAATGACGGAGCCGACCTGGAAAACGCAGAACGTCACAATCCACGCGAAACCGTTCTGGAACAGGATTGCGAACCAGAACCACTTGCGGTTTTTCAGCTCGGAAGCCATCGTCGCGATTGCGGCAAGGCACGGAGAGTCGAGCAGGTTGAAAAGCAGGAAGCAGAATGCCGCGAGCGCGCTCGGGAACCATTCGGCGATGGCGTTGACCGCGTTCATGGCGTTTCCGCCCTCTTCCTCGTCTTCTGCTTCCGCGCCGTCTTCAGCTTCCGCCCCGCCGATGATGTCGCTCACGTTCTCGGCTTCCGCCATCGCGTCAACATCATCCTGCGAAACTCCCGAAAGGACGCCCATCGTTCCGGCAATCGCCTCCTTCGCCGTAAATCCCGCGATAGAGGAAGCCACAGCCTGCCATCCGCCCTTCTCGTTTCCGAATCCGAGCGGAAGGAACACATAGCGCAGCCCGTTTCCGACCGTTGCCATAAGCGAATATTCCGACGGGTCGGCAAACGCAGACTCAAAACTGTCGCCCGCCTTCTCCGCATCCTCCGCCTCGAAATCCTCGATTATGGAAGCGCACAGACCGAACGAGCCGGAATTGCGCGCCTCGGGATTCTCCGTGTTGACGAACCCGTAGCTTGAAAGGAACCACATGACGAGACATGCGAGGAAAAGGACAGTTCCCGCCTTGATGATATACCCCTTAAGGCGCTCCCACGTGTGGAGAAGAACCGTCTTGAGCTGCGGAAGATGGTACTGCGGAAGCTCCATGATGAAGGGAGCGGCAGGACCGTGGAACGGCTTCGTCTTCTTGAGCATCACCGCAGAAAGAAGGACGGAGCAGATTCCGATGAGATACATGAGCGGCGCAACCCAGCCGCCGTTCGTGCCGGTAAGTTTCGTCGCGACGATTGCCGCAATCATGGCGATTACGGGAAGTTTCGCGCCGCAGGGAATCCATGTCGTCGTGATGATTGTCATGCGGCGGTCGTTCTCGTTCTCAATCGTGCGCGACGCCATGATTCCGGGAACGCCGCAGCCTGTTCCGACGAGGAGCGGGATGAACGATTTTCCCGAAAGCCCGAACTTTCTGAAAACGCGATCCATGACGAACGCGATTCGCACCATGTATCCGACATCCTCCACGATTGAAAGGAGGAAGAAGAGGACGGCCATCTGCGGGACGAACCCGAGAACCGTTCCGACGCCGCCGATTATTCCGTTGACGATGCAGTCCACAAGGACGGCATTCACGCCGACGCCGCCGAGGAATTCGCCGAATTTTCCAATCAGAAGCTCGCCGAAGAGCGTGTCGTTTGTCCAGTCCGTCATGAACGTTCCGACAGTCGAAATCGAAAGGTAATAGACGAACCACATGACGCCGAGGAAAATCGGGATGCCGAGGAATCGGTTCGTGACGACGGAGTCAACCTTGTCGGACGTCGTCATCTTCTTTCCGGATTTCACCACGACATCGCCGAGCAAATCCGTTATGTAATTGTATCGCTCGTTTGTGATTATCGACTCGATGTCGTCGTCGTTTTTCTTCTCAAGCTCCGCCGTGACCGACTCCGCCTTCGCCTTCGCCTCGTCAGTCATGTCGAGTTTTCCGAGAACGACGGAATCGCGCTCGATTACCTTTATCGCGGTCCACCGTTTGAGATTGTGCGCGACAGAGGACGGCAAAAGCTCCATAACGTCGGAAATCGCATTCTCGATTTCGGAAGAGAAGCATTTCTTTATCCCGCCGTCATTCTTCTTCGCCGCATCAACGGCAGCCTGGACAGCCTCCTTGACGCCCCTGTTGTGGAGCGCGACCGTCTCGACGATTTCGATTCCCAGCTTCTCGCCGAGTTTTTTCACGTCGATTTTGTCGCCCGATTTCTTGAGCGAATCGACCATGTTGAGCGCGAGGACGACGGGTTTCCCCAATTCGAGAATCTGCGTCGTCAGATACAAGTTTCTCTCGATGTTCGTGGCATCGACGATGTTTATCACGGAATCAGGCTCATCGCTCGCCAAATAATCGCGGCTGACGATTTCCTCGCTCGTATACGGAGAAAGCGAATATATTCCCGGAAGGTCCGTGACGACGACATCATCGAACCCCTTTGCCTTTCCCTCTTTTTTCTCGACCGTTACGCCAGGCCAGTTTCCGACATACTGTGACGCCCCCGTCAGGGAGTTGAACATCGTCGTCTTTCCGCAGTTCGGATTTCCTGCCAATGCAATCTTTATGCCCATTTTCTTTACGCCTCTATAATTTCAATGTTCTCAGCATCGTCCTTGCGGACGGACAACTCATACCCGCGGATGGTGATTTCGACAGGATCACCGAGCGGAGCTACTTTCCTGACGGAAAACGGGCATCCGTTCGTGAACCCCATGTCCATCAGGCGATGCCGGAGGGCACCTTCGCCATTGAGTTTCTTAACTTTGTAAGAACAGCCAACTTTTGCTTCTCGCAATGTCATTTTTTATATTCCCCCATAAATTAAATACGAACCGACAAAAAAAGCGGAGAATTCCGCCCGAAAAAAACACCGACCCCGCTAAAAGGGTCGGTTCATGAATCAAACCATGATTTTTGATGCCATAGATTTGTCTATGGCAATCCTTGATTCCTTCACTTTGACGATAAGCCCCGTGGAAATTTTCTGGATGACGGTTATTGAAGCACCAGCATTGAATCCGATTTCGTTCAAATGCTGCTTGACATCCAACGAGCCCCCAACATTTTTCACGACGACCTCATCACCAACAGATGCAAACAAAAGCGGCATAGAATGACCTCCTCCCATATATCCAAAAAGTTACCTAAAACTAACTATAGTAATTTACCAATAATGAACATCACTAGTCAATAACATATGTTGCACGCTGATAACAATAAGAGAAAAAAAAATTCAACAACCAGAAGGACAGGAAAACGGGAAGAGCGCGCGGAAAACAAGAAAGCCCGCCGCAAACGGACGAGCTTTTCTTTACAAGGCTAAATCAACAACGTTGATTTTTATAAAATTGTTTTTGGTAGAATTAAAAAAGCACTTCTACCGAAGTGCTTTTTGTGGCTCAAAGCCTTTGTGTCAAAGCACTAAACCGCAGCCTTAAGACTAGCGGAGGAGTGACATGACGTTCTGGCTTGACTGGTTAGCCTGCGCGAGCATAGCCTGTCCAGCCTGAGCGAGAACCTGATTCTTTGTAGAATCAACAACTTCCTTAGCCATATCTGTATCGCGGATGCGAGACTCAGAAGCCTGGAGGTTCTCAGCGCTGTTGTTCAAGCCAGCAACTGTCTTCTCGAGGCGGTTCTGATAAGCACCGAGGTCAGCGCGCTGCTTGTTGATCTTCTTGAGAGCCTCGTCGAGAGTTCCGATAGCGCGGTTAGCTGAATCCGGATCCTCGAGGGAGATGATTTCTTCATTTCCAACAGAGCGAACTCCGAGAGCAGCAGCAGTCATCGTGCCGATGAAAGCCTGGATTCTCTGATCCATGTTGGCACCAACGTGGAACCACATAGAAGAAGTAACGGTGTTCTCACCTGTAGACTGTGCGAAGCGGCCAGTAAGCATGTTCATTCCGTTGAACTGCGCCTGAGAAGCGATGCGGTCAACCTCAGCGACGAGAGCTGAAACCTCGACCTGAATCTGCATCCTGTCCTCATCCGTGTAGATACCGTTAGATGACTGAACGGCAAGTTCGCGGATTCTCTGAACGATGTCAGTTGTCTCCTGGAGGTATCCCTCAGTTGTCTGGATGAAGCTGATGGCGTTCTGAGCGTTCTCTGAAGCCTTGTTCATACCACGAATCTGAGCTCTCATTTTCTCTGAAACTGCGAGTCCAGAAGCGTCGTCTCCAGCACGGTTGATCTTCTCTCCAGAAGAGAGCTTCTCCAAGTTCTTAGAGTGGTTCAACTCCGTGACTCCACCCTGGCGCTGAGCAAACATTGCGCTCATATTGTGATTGATAACCATAAAATATCTCCTTATAAGATTGGTTAATTATCGACAGTTAATAACTGTGCAAGGTCGCACGAACCTTACATATATAATTTCGGCGGCAATGTGCAAAACTTTAAAATTTTTAAATTTATTTTCCAAGAAAAAATTCGGAAAAGGCAAGCGCGGGGCGGCTTCCGAACGATTTTTAAGGAAGGAAACGAATCAAGAGGCATGTCAGAAAGCGGCAGTTTCGGGACAACGGCGCCGGCGGACGGGCCTAATCCCTCGCGCGCGGGGACATGCACTTCGAGCAGCCGAGAATCATGACGTGCTTTTTATTGTCCGCCCTGTTGAAAAGGCGCGCGACAAGCTCGTCGTCAAGGGAAAGCGGCTTCCCGCATACCGGGCATCTCCTCGAAATTCCCGGCATGACGCGCGGGTAGCAGTGCGGACAGCCCTGAACCGTCATCCGCTGGTCGGGAGTCGTCATCGGGCGGAAAATCTTCGAGTGGAGGTTCTCCCCTTTTGAGAGCGGCATCCCGCACACCGGGCACGTCACGAATCCCGGGGCAGGCGGAGCGCTTTCATCCCCCGTTTTTCCCGCTTTCGTGAACCGGCTGAGAATCATGAACGCCAATACGAGAATCGCGATTCCGACAAGAAGAAAGAAATATTCCATAAACAAAAAGATGCGCCTCCACGCGGGGAGGACATACTATCCTCAATCCGTTTTTTTTAGAATCCGGATGCGCGGAAAAAACACCGGGTCACAGCGAAAATTCTAATTTGCCTTATGAAACTATATACCATATAATTTACACCAAAAATCGAAGAAGGATTATTTTGGAGCCATTCAACAGACGAAGAATAAGCGACGTCTCCTTCATAATAGACAAAGACCTGAACGCAAAAGAAGGAAACCGCAGTTTCATGAGGTTGTTCAATGTCACAGACCCCAAAATCTGCATTGCGAATTTCATGAGCGACGCCGACAGCGACACATTCCGACGATTCCTCACGAATTTTCCGTCTCAATACGTTGACGAGGCGGACGGGAATCCTTATTTCATTGCGCGGCTGGAATTCAAAGGGCGCGGCTCGCTCGTATTCGACACGAAACGGAATTCCACGGAGATAACAAGCAAAAACTGTCTCTTCCATGTCGAGAACGCCGAGAACGGGCTGTTCAGGGTGGACGTGAAGGAGCTTTCGTACTCGCGGCAGCTTCTGGACAAGGCGCTACTCCAGTCGCGGGAATACAACGCGCTCCTGCAGAACTTCGACGCGAATTATTTCGTCTACAACGGGAAGACGATAATCCTCAAGAACACGCAGGACACGACGTACATCTTCGAGGGACGGCCGGACAAATTCTGGAATTTCTTCGCCGAGTATTTCAAAATCGACAAGACGAACGGCGATTCCGAAAAGCAGTTCTACGCGCTGATTGATGACACAAAGCGGTTCGTCTCGAACAAAATATACAAAATGCTCCAGACCGACTCAAACCTGATTACCGTCCACACGGTGAAAACAAGCACGAGAAGCAAACGGAGCCTCGTCGGAAGCATAACGCTGGGCGACGAGCGCACGCCGATGCACAACGCCTACGCGGAGACGAAGGACGGCCTGACCGACCTCTACAACAAAAAGGCGATTACGGAGCTTGCAATCCAGAAAATCAACGAGCGGAAAACGCCGACGACGCTGATAATAATGGACGTGGACAAATTCAAGGAATGCAACGACACGTTCGGGCACGCGTTCGGGGACAAGGTGCTTTCGGCAGTCGCATCTTGCATAAAGGACTCGATACGGAACGTCGGGATTGCCGGCAGAATCGGCGGCGACGAATTCCTCATCCTGCTCGACAAAACGGACGAATCCGACATAAGGAACATAGCGCGGAACATCAGAATCGGAATCCAGTGGAGCATAACGGCGGCGGAACCGTCAAGCATCGTCACCTGCTCCATGGGAATAGCGCGCTTTCCCACGAACGCGAAAAACTACGACGAGCTGTTCAACATCGCGGACAAATGCCTGTACATCGCGAAGGACAAAGGGCGGAACTGCTACATAATCTACAAGCCGGAGCTTCACGACGAGATAATCGTGAACAGGAAGAAGAACGAGAACGCGATTTCAAGCGGCGAATTCCTGAAAAGCGCGGCGAAATCGGAGCGGGAGATAATACGCGCCCTTTCCGGGGAAGGAAAAATCGACACGGCGATAGAGATGCTGCGCTCGTACATGGGCGTGAACAAGATAACGGTGTACGACGAGCATTTTTCGGTGACGCACGAATGCGAGACGCTGACGCAGGAATCGCAGGAAAAACACGGCGACATACGGGCGGAACGGCTCAAGGAACCGAAGGAATATTTCAAATTCTTCAATAAATTCGGTTTTCTGCACCTCGACAACACGAACACGTTCGAGACGCTGGACAAAAAAACGTTCGACATGTACAGGGGCGCGAGCATATCGTCAACGCTCGAAGTGAAATCGGAAAAGTCGCTCATCTGCATGGACCTCTACCATCCCGCGCGGACGTTCCCGAAGGAGAAAATCATTTTCGCCCTCCTCGCCTCGTCGCTCATCTGCGAGCGCATCGAAAAACCTGGCTCCGCCTGCTGACAATCCCCCGCGCTTCGGCTTCGCCCAGCAATCGGGGATGCGGAAACGGGGGGGAACATCGCGGAGAACGGGGACAACTTAATGACAAATTCGCAAAAATCCACCACTATTCTGCAACAAAACAAATTTTCTTGGAGAGAATATGAAAGTTTTAGTCATCGGTTCGGGCGGTCGCGAGCACGCGATTTCCCACAGGCTTGCGCTCAGCAAGAAGGTCGGCGAGGTCATCTGCGTTCCCGGAAACGGGGGGACGGCGCATGAGGAGAAATGCCGGAACGCAGTTCCGCCCGCAGGAATGACGCTCGTCGAAGGCGCTGTCGAAATCGCCAAAAAGGAAGGCGTCGATTTTGCCGTCATCGGACCGGAAGACCCGCTCGCGGACGGAATCGCCGACGCCCTTTGGGACAACGGAATCCCGACAGTCGGCCCGAAAGCGAAGGGCGCCGCGCTTGAGGCTTCGAAAGATTTGTCAAAAGTCTTCATGAAGAAATACGGCGTCGCCTGCGCCGATTCGGAAACTTTCACGGACAAGGAAGCGGCGCTCGCCTACGTCGAGAAAAAAGGCGCTCCGATTGTCATAAAGGCTGACGGTCTTGCCGCCGGAAAAGGCGTCGTCGTCGCGAAGACGAAGGAAGACGCGCTCAAAGCCGTCTGCGACCTCATGGACGGAAACGCAGTCGGCGACGCGGGAAAGAAGCTCGTCATCGAGGAATACCTCCAGGGCGTGGAGATTTCAGTCCTCGCGGCTGTCTCGGTGAAGCCGGGCGACGAGAAGAACGCGACAATCCGCCCGTTCCTTCCCGCCCGCGACCACAAAAGGCTCCTTGACGGCGCGCAGGGGCCGAACACCGGCGGAATGGGAGCCGTCTGCCCGCTTTCCGACGTGACCGCGGAGACGATGGCGCAATTCGAAGAGAGAATCATGAAGCCGACGCTCAAAGGGCTCGTCGCGGAGGGAATGGATTACCGCGGGTTCATATTCTTCGGGCTGATGATTACGAAGGACGGGCCGAAAGCGCTCGAATACAACGTCAGGCTCGGCGACCCGGAAACGCAGGCCGTCCTACCGATGATGGACTTCGACTTTGCGGACATGTGCCTCTCGATAATCGACGGCTCGCTCGGTTCGTTCGGCATGAAATGGAAAAGCGGGTTCCAGGTCGCGCCCGTCGTCGTCTCCGGCGGCTATCCGCTCAAATACGCGAAGGGAAAGAAGATTTCGCTCGACGAAAAGAAAATCGCGGAAGCCGGCGCGAAGGTGTTCATCGCCGGTGCCGTCGAAGATTCCGAGGGCGCGCTCGTGACAAGCGGCGGCAGGGTCCTCGCATGCTCCGCGCACGGAGAGACGTTCGACGACGCGTGGAAAAAAGCGTACTCCGCGATTGACGGAATCTCCTTCGAGGGCGCGTTCCACAGGAACGACATCGGACTTCCCGGCGCCGCAGAGTCCAACTGATTCGCGTTTTCCTTCATAAAAAAAGTGCCCTTTTTCCGGGCACTTTTTTTTGCGCCTATGGCATTTTCGCTCCGCCATTCAGAGCTTGTTTCGGAATACCCGGTCGCAAAACGACACGGATGCGTAACCGTGCTTCCTTACGAAAGCCGTTCGGCATCGACAAAAAAAAGGCTTTTCCATGAGGGAAAAGCCTTTTTTGTCAGGAAAAAATCCTCAGACTAGAAGTTGAATTTGAGTCCCGTTCCGACCTGATGTTTTGCCTGATCCTTGTCCGTAGAGATTGAGGCGAAGACGTGAGCCTCGGCACCCTGCGCGGGCTTGAAATAGAAGGCAGGAACAATTGTGGCGTATGTCTTTTTGACATCTCCGAGTTCCTTCTCGTCCCAGTTTGAAATCGTGACGGTTCCCTCCAGAGAAGCCGCGAAAAGCTCGTTGATGTCGTAGCGGACAGCCGGGTTGATTGTGACGACAAGGTTGTCCTTCTTTCCCGTACTGTCGATGTCGCGGTCGTTGAGGAACTGGTAAGAAGCAAGTCCGAGCGTGAGGTTCTCGATTCCCGTGTACTCGACCTGCTCGACGAACGTGAGCTGGGCGTCATAGAGGAATCCGTCATCTCCGTCAGAAAGGGCGTCGAGCGCGTCGTCGGAAGCGTAAGAAGCCTCAAGAGCGATGAGCAAATCCTTCACTGCAGTGACGTTGACGTTTCCGTACAAAGCACCCGCGAACTCGTATGCGGCAGCAACAGAGAACTGGTCGTTCGCATATTTCGCTCCGGCATACGCGGCGTTCTTGCTTGCGCGGTGAGACTTCTTATCTTCAACTGTTACATCGTCAAGATAATCGACGACGGCACCGCCACCGATTACGAGGCCGTCAACAGGAGCGACACCCGCGAAGAAGCCTGAGTTTCCGTCGAGGAAAGAGAATCCTTCCCAACCGTCAGAACCGATGTAGTTGTCCTGAATTTTTCCGGCGGCCATGATGACCTTTCCGTCGAAGCCCTTGAAATACACGTTCGCATACTTTACCGCAGCGATGTTCCAGCTCTCAGCCGCGCCCGTGTACTGAAGGCGAACGAATGCTCCCGCCGTGTCGTCGGCGTTTGACCATCCGAGGTTGAGGCGGCTGCGAGTGTTTCCGCCGAAGTAGTCGCCTGCGAGCCATTTTACGGTAGAAGCCTCAGCAGTGTCGCCCTTCCCGTCCGCGTCCGTGTCGAGCGCGTCGATTGTATTGCTCCAGCCGGCCCTCAAAAAGCCGCTGAGCTTGAAACCTTCCGCAAATGAAGACGAAGCAAGCGCGATTCCCGCCAATGCCAGTGCGATTTTTTTCATTTTAAATCTCCTTGTTTTTTTTCATGCCCCTTTTCAGGGCAGTGTGATTTTTTTATGGGGACAGGAACGTAACCTTTTACGGCAAAGATTGTTCTGCCGCCTCCTAAAAAATTACGCGTATATATATGAAAAAAATGGAATTTTAGTCAATGGATTTTTTGCGCCTTTTTTCTCAATATCGCAAAAAAAACAGGTTCAATTTGAAAAATATCGCGACGCAAAACAGCATCAGGCACCCGCCGCGACGCATTTTATGGAAGAATCAGACATTTTTTACAAGATTTTGACACCACGCGCCCCCGCCATCACCCGTTTCTCATGCGCGTTTTTTTTCAGAAACGGGATTTTCCAACATGCCAAGAACAACCATTCCGAGGGAAAACCGTCAGTCCGAACTTGTTCCGGAATTTACGTTCGCCAAACGACGCGGACGCTGAAACATGCTTCCTTGCGAAAAACGTTCAGCATGGAGGAATGGACGGGCTACAGGTATTCCATGATGAATTTCTTGATGACGGTCTCGATTGTGGGCTTGAAAAGCTCGACGAATTCGTCCTTGTCGTATTTGCTGTCGTACATCCCGTGGATTTTGACGCGCTCTGCAGACTCCGCGACGAAATCATGCGTGACGACGTTCTTTCCGGAGGCGTCGAACAGGCGGATTTTCATCTTGACGACGGCGACGACTTCCTTTTTTTCGGTGCGCTTGTCGAATTCGAATTCGGCGGAGACAAGCCCCTTCGCGCCGGTTTCTTCCATAAGAAGGCGGGCTTTTTTCGCGCCGAGCGCGAGCATGCCTTCTTCGTAGCCCGTCGCGGCGATGTTCGTGTTCATGAACGACAGGACGTTCATATTCGCGTATTTGTACGAATCGCAGCCGGCGACCGTCTCCATGTCAATCACCTCGATTCCCGCCAAATCCTCAAGGAGATGCCGGAGCGCATCCGCCGCGAAGTCAACCCTGTCCTGCGCCGTAACAATCTCGGGGTTCTTCCCGTCAAGCGCCTTGTTTATCGCGTTCGACAGAACGCCGCCCGCGTCCTCGTCCGTCTCGTTGTTGGAGTCCACTCTCAGGACGGTCGGGTTTCCCTCCACGCCGATGATTGCAATCGGCGAGAAATCGGAAATAGACGTACGCGTCGTCGAGGCGCAGCTCGTGATAACCGCCGGAATGACGAGCGACAATGCCAGAAGTGCTATTCTTTTCATATTTTTTCCTCATTTTTGTTACGAAAATTGCCGCATGATACCACAAATCACCGAGAATTTCTCCGGCAAACGATAAGCGAACTCACAGAGAGCGAGGACACAAACTCCCGGAATTTTCATTTTTCCGAACAAAGGAGCGCCCCACCGAGGAAGCCCGCCATCGCAAAAAAGTCACTGAGAATTTTCAAAAAGTCACTGAGAATTTTCAAAAAGTCACTGACTTTTTCAGCAAAAGTTACTGAGAATTTTTCCTGTCGTATTTTGGCGGCAGGGCTATGGCTCTTTGCCTGCATAAGCCCGTCCTAGAGATTTGCGATTTCTTCGGGTGTTAATCCTGTCCACTTTGCAATCTGAACAGCGGAAATCCCATCAGCAAGCATTGCGCGGGCAGTTGCAATCTTTTCTTGAGCAATTCCTTGTTGCAATCCCTGGGCAATTCCTTGTTGTATTCCTTGGGCAATTCCCTGCTGCATTGCGGCGTTGAGACCGGAGCGGATGTCGCGCTCAAAAGATTCTTGTTTCCACTGCGCTATCCAGAGCGCCTTGTTCTTGCTGATGTTTGACAGTGATTTCTTTGCCTGCATAAGCCCGTCCTCCTTGCCGGTGAGATTAGAGGCTCTGAAGTTCCGTTTCTGACAACCCGGTCAGTTTAGAAATCTGCTCGAAAGGTATTCCAGTGGAGAGCATATTTTTTGCCACTTGTGTTATTCCCTGTTGTATTCCCTGAGTCATTCCCTGAGCAATTCCCTGTTGCAATCCCTGAGCAATTCCCTGTTGCAATCCCTGGGCAATTCCCTGTTGCAATCCCTGGGCAATTCCCTGCTGCATTGCGGCGTTGAGACCGGAGCGGATGTCGCGCTCAAAAGATTCCTGCTTCCACTGCGCTATCCATAGCTCTTTGTTTTTGCTGATGTTCGAAAGCGATTTCTTTGCCTGCATAAGCCCATCCTCCTTGCTGGTGAGATTTTGTATGAATTCCTGCTTTTTTGGGTTGTCGGCGTCTTTTAAGAACAATGCCCAATTTTCAAGTTTCGAGTTCGTGTCTATGGTTTTTTCACGTTTCGAGATTTTGGGAAGCTCTATAAAAACGACGTTCAGCGTGTTGGAAAGCTCAAGCCCGTCTTTCGTGCGCATTGCATAGCGGTTTATGGCATTCCTGCTCTTCGGCGTGTAGTGGAAGTTCAGGACCGTAATCTGGAAGACAACGGGCGCGGACTGCCAGTCATCGCCTTTTTCGAGGTAAGTGGTCTCAAGGCGGGCGACATGGTATTCGGCACGCTTTCCGTAGTCATATTGCTGGTCGAACGCCTGCATCTCAATCTCGGCCATTCTCCCGTCGTCGAGCACGCAGGCTATGTCGTAGCTCACGTTGCGCTGGCCGTTGTACGAAACGGGCGCGTCGTTCGCCGTCAGCTCGAAAGATTTTATCTTCTCTTCTGTAGCCGCTTCCAAAAACGAGTGCAGGGCCGCCCGCGACTCTTTCGTCGGCTGAGTGAAAAGCGCCTTGAAGGTCGAGTCGATTCGCGGGTTGAGCAGCGCGCCTGTGCGCATCTGCGAGACATATTCTTCTTCAGTTTTGAACTTTCCGATATCCATACCGCAATTCTACTTCAGTTTCCGCGATTTGTGGAGGTTCCGGAAAACCGGCATGAACGCAAAAAAAACGCCGCCCCAGAAGGAGCGGCGCCGTATTGCGTCAGGCTAAGCCTGAATTACATCTTGATGCGGAGAACGACCGGGATGTCGAATGTTCCCTTTGCACCGCCGTCAGCAGGGTTCAAAGTGTGAACATAGCGGAGGGCTGTCGTAACAGCAGCGTTCTTTCCGGCAGAGAACTTAGCGCGGCCAGAAACGTTGATGTACTGTGAGCCGTCATCTTTGTTGTCGTCGTTGTCATCGAGGTCTGTGTTGAAGTATCCGAAGTCAAGAGCAGCTGTGAGCAAGTCGTTGACTTTGTAGCTGAACTCACCAGCAACCTGCATAGCGTTTTCTGCGTCTGCATCTTTAGCAGAGAGAGATTCGTATTTTGCACCGAGAGCGAAAACTGCTTCCGGAGTGATGTTGTACTGAGCGCGGAAGTCAACAGCGAATGCTGAGTCGATGACGTCCTTCATCGTTCCGTATGTGAAACCAACTACAACGTTCTTTGTGTTCGGAATCACGAGCGGTGTGATGTAGAGACCGAATCCGTATGCTTTGTTGAGCGGGTTCTTGAAAACGAAGTCGAATTTCGCCAAGTCGTCCTTCGCCCATGCAGCCTCGAAAACGTATCCAGCTGACTGAGCGAATTTGTTTCCGTCTTTGTCAGTGTAGCTGTCATAAGTTTCTGAAGAAACTGAAGTAGTAGCTGGAGCTGCGTTTTCTGTGAGACCTGCGCGGAGCAAGAGCTGTCCGCCACCAATGTCATCGAGAGTGTACTCACCGAGCACTGCGTGGTTCTTCTCGCCGTTAGGACCTGCGACGTTACCGAAGTCAACAAGCCAGTTCAACCATGCAGTTTTTGCAACAGTAACCGACTTCTTATCCTTATCTACGTCACAGAAAGTATATTTGTTTCCACCAAGACCGTTCTTTGAAGAGAGACCCATTGTCTTAGAGAACTCTTCATCGAGGATACCCTGCTCTGTTGCAGTGTAGTTTCCGCGGTTTGTGTAGCGGAGGTCGAATTTTCCGCCAGTCAACTTGAATGCGCCCCAGTTGAGCCATCCGTAGTAGTTGTCGACTGCAACAGTGTTGTCGGAGCCGTTGATTGTAAGTTCTGTTACCACTCCAGCATAGTCAGTGCTTCCTTTGATGCCGAGTGTATCTTTGCTTCCGCCGAATCCGTCGAGATCCCACAATGTTGAGCTGCTGTAAGCATCAGTTGTTCCTTTTTCTGTGTAGTTCGTGATGCTGTAAAGATTTGGGCGAACACGAATGTTATTTGTTACTGTTACTTCTGCAGTAGCCAATGAAGCTGCAGCAGCTGCCAATGCAGCGGCACTAACGATTTTTTTCATAAAAAATCCTCCTAGATTTTTTCATATTTAACCAAGTTTTTGTTGGTTCACTTTTTTTATCGGAGCGCTTTCCGCTCCGTTCAAGAAAATTATAACAATTTCTTCATAAAAATTACAACTTCATTTTGAATAGAACCGACAAAAACAGCAAAATCGCAAAAAAGCAACATAAATATTTATTTTTTCTTATTTTTCTCTAAAAATACACTTATAAATTCGGAAAAACGCGCGGCAAAAGCGCATATTCCGAGCCGGATATAATGGAATTATCCAATTTTTGTCGATTGCCGATAAAATCAGACAATCGTATTTTTGCAAAAAAGCGTTTTTACTGCGCGCAAGAGTCATTTTCCGAAACAGAAAAATTAGCTTAAAACGGGCAAGTTATTGGATTTATCGCGCTTATCATGATAGAATCGCTTCCATGGATTCATTCAGAATTTTACCAGGAAAGCCGATTTCGGGAGGGACAAGCGTCACCGCCCGCGGCGTCAACTTTTCAGTTTTCAGCAGGAATGCGACGAAAATATTCCTGGAACTGTTCGAGAACGAGGATTCATCGGAGCCGTTCCAAACGATAGAGCTGAGCCCGAAGACGAACAAGACGGGAGACATCTGGCACGTTTTCGTCGAGGGGCTCAAGGCGGGCGCGCTCTACCTGTACCGCGCGGAAGGGCCTTTCAATCCGTCACACGGGCACCGCTTCGACGGGAAGCAGCATCTTTTTGACCCGAAGGCGAAATGTTTTTCCGGAGGTTCTGTTTTCAGGCACCTGCTTTCCGACAAGACGGGGCCGCTCGAGAAGATGCCGAAAAACGTCGTAATCGACGACGAAGCGTTCGACTGGGGCGACGACATGCCGCTCAAAATCCCGCTCGGAAAAACGATAATCTACGAGGCGCACCTCAAAGGGTTCACCGCCTCCCCCACGTCGAAGGTGGAGCATCCGGGAACATACGCGGGATTCAAGGAGAAGATTCCCTACCTGCAGGAGCTTGGAATCACCGCGGTTGAGTTTCTTCCTATATTTGAGTTCGACGAATACGAGAACACGAACGTGAACCCGATGACGGGCGCGCGCATGAAGAACTATTGGGGATACTCGACAATCGGGTTCTTCGCCCCGAAAGCGTCGTTCGCGGCGGACAAGACGCCGGGCGGCGCGGTCAGGGAATTCAAGGAGCTTGTGAAGGCGCTCCACGAGGCGGGAATCGAAGTCATCCTCGACGTCGTCTTCAACCATACGGCGGAAGGGAACGAGCACGGAATCACGCTCAACTTCCGCGGGTTCGACAACTCAATCTATTATCATTTGGTAAACAATCAGAAACAGTACTACATGAATTTTTCGGGATGCGGGAATTCGCTCAACTGCAACCACCCCGTCGTCTCGGATTTCATCATCGACTGCCTCCATTATTGGGTTCTCGAAATGCACGTCGACGGATTCAGGTTCGACCTCGCGTCAATTCTCACCCGCGACGAGCGCGGGTTCCCCCTCCAGCAGTGCCCCCTCACGGAGAGAATCTCGGAGGATCCCGTCCTGCGGAACACGAAGATTATCGCGGAGCCGTGGGATTGCGGCGGCGCGTACCAAATCGGAGGCTTCCCCGGCGGCGCGAACAACCGCTGGTGCGAATGGAACGACAAGTACCGTGACGGGATACGGCGGTTCATCCGCGGCGACTCGCACCTTTCAACGGAGGCGGCGACGAGGATTTCCGGCTCGAGCGACCTGTTCGCGCTTTCGGGAAGGAACCCGACGCATTCGATAAATTTCATCACGGCGCACGACGGCTTCACGCTCAACGACCTCGTGACGTACAACCACAAGCACAACGAGCAGAACGGCGAGGACAACCGCGACGGAAACGACAACAACCTCAGCTACAACTACGGGTTCGAGGGCGCCGTCATCAATCCGAAGATAAACGAGACGCGCGAGCGGCAGATAAAGAATTTCTTCACGACGCTGATGATTTCACAGGGGACGCCGATGTTTGTCGCAGGGGACGAGGTAAGAAGGACGCAGGGAGGGAACAACAACGCCTACTGCCAGGACAACGAGATTTCGTGGTTCAACTGGGACGACGTGGCGAACAACGCGAAGACGCTCGACTTCTTCAAGAAGCTCATCGCGATACGGGAGAAGCATCCCGTCTTCCAGCGGAACAGGTTCTTCTGCGGCCCGTCATCGACCGTCTTCACGAACCCGCCGGACATCTCGTGGTTCAACTTCGACGGGACGGTTCCCGACTGGAAGAGCATGGAGAAATTCCTCGCGCTCAGGCTCGGCGGCTGCGCCACGAACATCGGGGACGCGAACGAGCTGGGGCTTGAGGACAACGATTTCTACATCGCGTTCAACATGGAGATGCACGACACGATGGTGACAATCCCCATGCCGAGCAACAACTCGGACATGACGGGGCGAAAATGGTACCGGCTCATCGACACTTCAATCGACGGGATGAACAGCGCTCTTGCCGACGGCGAGGAAGAGGATATAATCTCGCAGGACAAGTACGTCGTTCCCGCAAATTCAATCGTTGTCCTAATCTCCAAGTGAGGTTACGGAAAGACGGCCCCGGGGAAGAACGGGGCAATTTTTTGCTTGAATCAATTTCATTACAAGGAGAAGAAATATGAAATTTGACGCTGAGAAATTCAGAGAGAACCTTGCCGCGCGCCTTCGCAGGCAGTACGGCAAGGACATTTCCCAAGCGAACAGGCACGACCTTTTCGACGCGGTGTCCGCGTCCGTTCAGGAAATCATCATGCCTGCATGGATGGCGACAAGAAGCCAGTATGAGAAGAACCCCACGAAGCAGGTTTACTACCTTTCTGCGGAATTCCTCATGGGGCGCGCACTCTCGAACAACCTCATCAACCTGGGAATCAAGGACGAGGTTATCGAAGTTCTCAAAGGAATGAACATCAACTTCAACCTCATAGAGGACGAGGAGCCGGATGCTGGACTCGGAAACGGCGGTCTCGGACGCCTTGCTGCATGCTTCCTCGACTCGCTCGCCACGCTCGACTACCCGGGCCACGGATACGGAATCCGCTACCAGTACGGCATGTTCGAGCAGAGAATCGAGAACGGCTATCAGGTCGAGCATCCCGACAACTGGCTCAAGCACAGGGATCCGTGGGAAGTGAAGCGCTCAGACCTTGCCGTCACGGTAAAATTCGGCGGCGAGATTAAATACGGAAAGACGCCCGACGGCCAGGACCGCTTCTACATCGCAAACGCGGAGGAAGTCATCGCGACGCCGTACGACATGCCGATTGTCGGCTTCGACACGAACACCGTCAACACGCTGCGCCTCTGGCAGGCGTCAAGCCCGGACGGATTCGACCTCCAGCTCTTCAACGATATGAGATACAACGAGGCTGTCTTCAAGCAGAACGAGGCGGAGAACGTCAGCCGCGTCCTCTACCCGAACGACAGCGGCCCGCAGGGAAAGGCGCTCCGCCTCAAGCAGCAGTATTTCTTCTGCTCGGCGTCGCTTCAGGACCTCGTGCACCATTTCGTGAACAACTACGGCACGGACTTCGCGAAGTTCCCCGAGCTGCACGCAATCCAGCTCAACGACACGCATCCGGTCGTCGCAATCCCCGAGCTCATGAGAATCCTCATGGACGAGTACGGCATGGGATGGAACGACGCGTGGTCGATTATCGAGAAGACGTTCGCATACACGAACCACACGATTCTCGCCGAGGCGCTTGAGAAGTGGGACATCCAGATTTTCCAGTCGCTTCTTCCGAGAATCTACCAGATTGTCGAGGAAATCAACCGCCGCTTCCTCATAGAGCTGCGCGCGAAATTCCCGAACGACTACGAGCGGCAGAACAGGATGTCAATCATCCACAACGGCAAAATCTACATGGCATGGCTCGCAATCTACGCGGGATTCAGCGTGAACGGCGTCGCGGCGCTCCACACGGACTTGCTCAAAAACGTCGAGCTCAAGGACTGGTACGAGCTGTACCCCAAAAAGTTCAACAACAAGACGAACGGAATCACGCAGCGCCGCTGGCTCTGCTCGTCGAACCCCGAGCTTTCCGAATTCATCACGAAGAGAATCGGGCACGGCTGGGAAAAGGACCTCACGCTCCTCAAAGGGCTTGAGAAATACGTCGACGACAACGAGTCGCTCGAGGAGCTCATCGCGATAAAGCGGCACAACAAGGACAAGCTCGTCGAGTATCTCAAGCACAAGCAGAACGAATTCCTCGACCCCGAGTCGATTTTCGACGTGCAGGTAAAGCGTCTCCATGAGTACAAGAGGCAGCTCCTCAACGTGCTGCACATCATGTACCTCTACAACCGTCTCATAAAGGACCCGAGCTTCAACCCGCCGCCGCGCACGTTCATCTTCGGCGCGAAATCGGCATCCGGCTACAGAAGGGCGAAGTCGATAATCAAGCTCATCAACACTGTCGCGGAGAGAATCAACAACGACAGGCGCGTCGGAGGAAAACTCCGCGTCGTCTTCATCGAGAACTACCGCGTCTCCGTCGCCGAGAAAATCTTCCCGGCAGCAGATGTCTCCGAGCAGATTTCCACGGCAGGAAAGGAAGCGTCGGGAACGTCGAACATGAAGTTCATGGTGAACGGCGCGCTCACTCTCGGCACGATGGACGGCGCCAACATCGAGATTTTCGAGGAAGCGGGAAAGGAGAACGGCTTCCCGTTCGGTCTTTCCACCGAGGAAATCCAGAAGATGGAGGAAGAGCACACATACAACCCACAGCAGTATCTTGAGCGCAACCCCGCCCTCGCCGAGGTCGTCGAGCAGCTCATCGACGGAACGTACGACCCGTCGCACCAGATTTTCAAGGAGCTCCACGATTCCCTCGTCTACGGTGTCGAAGGTCAGCGCCCGGACGTATACTACGTACTCGCGGATTTCGACCTCTACGCGAAAGCGCAGGAGAAAGTCGCCGAGGCATACAAGGACAAGATGAGCTGGGCAAAAAAGGCGCTCATCAACATCGCCAATTCCGGAAAATTCTCTTCAGACCGCACCATCGAGGATTACGTCCGCGATATATGGAAGGTAAAGAAAGTCGTCGTTGCCGACGAGGACATAAAATAACGTCCTTCCGAACGCATTGATGACGCACGCGCGCAGAGCGAGAAAAAGCCTGCGCGCGTTTTTTTTCTCAACAAGCGGGAAAAAAGGAAAAACGCGCAAAATGTTGTTGACCTAAAACATTTGTTAGTTTATTCTAACATCAGTTCAGCTTACTGAGGCAGCCGGAAAAACTCCTGCCGAAGCGTTGCTAACTAGTACCTCTGAAGAAGCCTTCTGAAAATCAGCTCTTTTCGGCAGGCGCGTGACGCGACGCACGAGGATGCCGCCCCGAAACCGCGGAGGCTGTCAGCCCACCGGGCAACGGGAATCCGACGGCGCGCATCACAGTAATGACGGAAGCAAAAACGTTTTAGACTGTTTCGCGGTTTTGCTTCCGTTATTTTTTTTTCACGGCGGTGAGCAAATGAGTTTTGACGAGACGATAATCCATTGTTCGGCGCCCGCGCTTTGCGGAATCAAGCCGGCGTCGCTTTTTTCGATGAATTCCGAATGTTACGACACGGGGCGCGGGAAGCTCTCGGAATGGCGCGGTGTTTTCGCGAAGTCGGGGCGATACCTTGTCCCGCTGAGGAAATCCGACGCCATGGTCCTTTTCTTCGTGTTCGACAAGATTCTCCTCGACGGCGTTTTAGGCGACGCGCTCACGGAATCGTACCTCAAGGAAAAAGGCTATCCCGTAGGGCGCGGAAGCGGGGCCGTCCTCGCCGAGCTTCTCCACCGGCTCGCCTTCCAGGAATCGTTCCCGCACGAAGTCGGCGTTTTCCTCGGGTATCCGCTCGGAGACGTAATCGCCTTTGAGCGCGGGGAGAAAAACTGCAAGCTCGCCGGGCTTTGGAAAGTCTACGGAGGCGAAAAAGAGGCGAAAAGAAAGATGGCGCTGTACAAATCATGCACCGAATTCTGCGCTGAGCTTATCAGAAGCGGCGTCTCCGTTCCGGCATCAGTCCAGAAATTCACCGGAACGCAAGGAAAATAAAAACGGGTAAGGCCGGACGGCGTTCCCGAATATAAAAACAAGGAGCTATAAATGGCAAAAGTTGCAATCGTCTACGCATCGACGACAGGAAACACGGAAGCGCTCGCAAACGCGGCAAAAGAAGCCGCCGGAGCTGACGCGTATTTCTCCACGGCTGACGCGGCGGATTCCGCGGAAGTCCTCGCATCAGACCTCATCCTCCTCGGAAGCCCCGCCATGGGCGCGGAGCAGCTTGAGGATTCGCAGGAATCATTTTTCTCAGGAATCGAGGGGCAGCTTTCGGGAAAGAAAGTCGGGCTTTTCGGCTCGTACGATTGGGGCGACGGCCAGTTCCTTTCCGACTGGGCAGACAGGGTAACGGCCGCCGGAGGAACAGTCGTCGGCACGGTAAAAGCCCAGCTTTCCCCCGACGAGGCTGCCCTTTCCGCGGTAAAAGAACTCGCCTCGCGCTGATTTCCGGGCGTTGCCTCGTAGAAATCAGCAGCTGCGGGGCGGAGCCGTCACTTTTTCAGCTCGAAAACGACGACGACTTTCTTTTCTGACGAAAGGATTCCGGGCGCGACGACGAATCCGGACGAGCGGTTCAGGCTCTTGTTTTGCGCGACGAGCCCGTATCCCGTCCCGTAGAACACCGGCTCATCCGCGTCCACGTCGGAAATGTAAAGCACGTCGCCGATTCCGACGCCCATCCGCTCCGCCATCTTCTCGGCGGCGGACTTCGCGTCGTCGAGGGCGAGCATGTTCGCCTCGCTCTCGAATTTGTTTTTTTTCGAATGGCTGTACTTCAAGTCGCCGAGGGAATACACCTGAAGCGCGAGGATTTCGCCGGTGAATTCCTCCATCCTGCCAAGCTCGCGGAACGTAATCTGCACGGACTGCTCCGAGCGGAATCCGACAAAAACCTCGCTCCCGTTCTTCCATTCGTATTCGCGTCCCGACTGCGCGAAGCTCGTCTTTACGTCCTCGTCGGAAACGGAATACTTTTTGCACAGCTCAAGAAGCTTTTTGCTCGTCGCGTTCGTGTTGGCGATTGCATCGCGCAGGACGGGCTTCACGTTCTTCACGTTCACGGTCATCGTCACGATGTCGGGAATGTACGTCACCTCGCCGCTCCCGAACACTTTTATCGTCCGTGCTTTCTCCGAGCACGAGACATTCAAAAAAAGCGCGCACGCGATAAGCGCGCCGGCAACCATCTTCCTCATTTTTCCCCCTCATAAGAAAACCGACAAAAACAAAGGGAAAAACCGCCCGCGCGTGCCGGCATGATTTTTCCCTTCTTTTCTTTTTTCCCGGAATTACTCGATTGTGATTCTTCCCTGCGGAGCGGCATACTCGCTTCCGACGACGCCGCCGAGGAATTCGCTCATGTACGTCATCAGAACCTGATAATCGGACATCGCGCTGTCAACGAGAACGGGCGAATCCTTGAACATCGTGTGGCCGTCGCCGCTGTTGAGCAGCATGTAGTTGTGGCTCGCGACGGTGTACGTCTTCGCCGCGTCAATCGGAGCCCATTCGTTCCCGGAAAGGACGAAGACATCAGAAACGCGCCTCTTTCCGCCGACTTTGACGAACATATTCTTCTCGTCAGTCTCGACGGAGCTTGGAACGGACGTATCGATTTTGAATTTCAATCCGGAAACCTGCATGAAGCCGCCGAACTCGCCGACTGCCTTTCCGTCTGCGGAGGCGATGTTCTGCACGCGGTGCGCCGCGAATTCGATGCAGTCGAGAATCTGCGCGCCCGTCGCCTGCACGACAGTGAGCATGTTCCCGAACGGATGGACGGCAATCACGTCGCTGAACGTTATGTCGCCCGCGTTGAGCGACTTCCTGATTCCGCCGCCATTCACAAACGCGACATCCGATTTCGCGACGGCGCGGTAGGCGTCGGCACACAAGTCGCCGATTGCGGTCTCGCGGCTTCTGACAAGGCGGATTCCGTCATCGCCGGCAATCGGAAGGGCAACTTCGCTTTTCGCGACGACTTCCTGCAATTTCTCGTTGTAAGACGACTGGATTTTCTCGATGTACGCTTCGATTCCCGCGTCCTTGCCGGTGAATTCCTCGCCGACGAGAACCGTGGAGAATTTTCCGTCGCGGGAAATCGTCAGCTTTCCGAGCTTCTCGAATTTCGTACCCGTCGAAGAAAGAAGCACTTCCTGCCCCTTCTTGTTCGCGATTTTCTCGCATTCGATTACGCTGTGCGAGTGCCCGTCGAGGACGGCGCTGATTCCGTACGTGTTCTGTATGAGCGCGCGCGATGAAACAGCGTCAGGAACACCGTTGTCGCCGAGATGCGAGAGGACGACGACGAAATCGGCGCCCGCCTTCTGGCATTTCTTGACCGTCTTCTGCACGAGCGAATAGAGCTTCTTGCCGTCCTTTCCCGCGCCGAAATCGTAGACGACCTTGTCGTTCTCCATGAAATAAGCCGGAGTCGAAGTCGTGATGCTTGTCGGCGTGCAAAGGCCGATGAAGCCGACCTTGAACGCGCCGAATTCCTTCACGACGAACGGAACCGTGTCATCGACAAAGGACGTCTTATCCTTTCCTTTGTAGGAAATGTTCGTGTTGACGTAGGTGAACTGCGCCTTTTTGATGAGGGAGGCGAGCTGCGGCATCGTGTAGTCGAATTCGTGGTTGCCCACTATCGCCAAATCGTATTTCACCTCGTTCATAAGGTCGATGATGAACGAGCCTTTTGAAATAGAGCCCATCGCCTCGCCCTGAATCGCGTCGCCGTTGTCCACGGTCAGGACGTACGGCGTCTTCTCAAGAACCTCGTTCCGGTAAGCGACAAGACCGGCATACCCGATTTTCCCGCTTATCCCGCAATGAACGTCGTTCGTGTACAGGATGACGACATCGTTGTCGTTCGTCTTCGCCGACGCGCCCTTTGCGAACGAAGGAATCGCGGCGGCAACAAGAATCGCGGCGGCGACCTTCCTCAAAATTGATGATACTTTCATGAAACCACTCCTTGGATGTTCAAAATCCACGAATAATATCATCAACTCCGATTCTTATCACGCCCCCGCGCGGATGACGAATTCCCGTTTTGAAAACCTCACGACGCCGCGTCCATGATGAACATGTTCTGCATGACGCGCTCGAGCGCCGCGGAGAACGCCGTGTCGGAAAGTTTGAGTTTTCCGCCTTTCGTGACGGAGCGGACGACGCAGGGGAACGATTTCTCGATTTTCGAGATAAGGCTCGACTCGTCTTCCATCCCGCTTCCGCTGTGCGGCATCGGGCCGCAGATGATTCCAGCATAGCCGCCGAAATTCATCTGCGCCGCGATGCGCGGAATTTTGTCGTAGTCGAGGACAAACTCGAAATCATCCTCGACGAACCCGCGTTTTCGTGCGCGGAGGAGAAGCGGATTCTTGCTACCCTCGCCGATGACGAGAATCTTCTGGTTCCGCTGGTAACGCGTCAAAAGCGAATGGCCGTTCGAGCCGTCGAACCCGGCATCGCCAGTTCCGCCCGCGCCAACCTCCTCGGCTGGGGAAGCCCCGCCCATCGCCTCGCCGAGCGCGCGCTGCAACGACGATATTTCCGTGCGCAACTCCTCCACGAGCGAGGAAAGGCGCGCGTTTTCCGACGACAGCCGCGCGATTTCCTCGGAAAGCCCGGAGCCTGACGAGCGTTCCTTCCGGAGTTTGTCGATTTCGGAAAGAAGCTCCTCGATTTTCGCGTCCTTCTCGTAAAGGAGCGACGACACGTCGCCTTCCCCGTCGTTCTTGGGGAACAGTATCGCATCGAATTTGTCTCCGATTCCGAACGATTTCGCGGCTTCCCTGAATTTTCTGACAATCTCGTCCGGCACGGAAAGCGGCTCCCCGCCGTTTTCCTCATTCTCGCCCATACGCCCGAAAAGCCTCTCCGCGACGTGCAGGACGATTTCGTTCCGGCGCGCGATTCCCGCTTCCCCGCGGATTTTCGAAAGGCGCGCGAGGAAATGCTTCGGCTGCCGCAGTATGAATTCGAAATGCTCCGGCGAAAGAACCTGCACGTACGCGTAGAACGAATGAATCCAGTCGGGGATGTCGTCCTCCGGGATGAGCTCGACGAGGTGCATCAGGTAGTTTATCGCAAGCTCGTACCTCCCGTATTTCACGTACAGCCGGGAAATCATCACCGACGCGTCAAGGAAAAGCTCCCTGTCGGAAGTGATGTCCAGCCCCTTCCGGAACGACGAGCGGAACGCGTCGATTATCACGTCCTCGTCAATCTCGTTCGGTTTTCCGTACACGTAGAGAATTTTCGCGCACCAGTACAAATCCTCCCACGACATCGCCTCAGAATCGCGTTCAAGAGCACCGGCGCATTCATCAAAAGAATCCCGGGCTTTTCCGCCGTCGTACAACTGCCTGTATCTGTTCATCACCATCACCGCCATTCGCAAAGCCCTCTGTTCTCCTTGAGTTTCTGCAGGAAATAGTTCCCGTCGTCATCCGCGTCCTTGTAGCAGATGTAAATGTCGCTCGTCGCGCGCGTCAGCGTCATGTAGAGCATGTTTATGTAGGCGTCGTCCTCGATTCCCGCCCTGCTGATGTTGTCGCCGACGACAATCGCGTCGAAATCGAGCCCTTTTATCATCCCGTAGGTGAAAAGCTTCACGCCCGGCTTGGCGAAATCGATTTTCGTGGGGTCGGAGACCTTCTTCTTGTCATCATCCTTGCTGAACCGGTACTGGATGTACCGTCTTCCAAGTTCGTCGCTCAGCGCGTCGTACATTTTCTTTCCCTCGTCGATTCCGTTGACGAAAACGCCGATGCTCACGTTGTCGTTCTTGAAATTGTACTTCGCGGCGATTTCGGCAATCCTGCGCGTCCTGTCGCTGTCGTCACCGCAGCTCACCATCACCGGTTTCTGCCCGTGCCTGAACGATGCCGGATAAATGCCGCTCTCGTTCCAGAAAATGCGCGCGACCGCCGCCGACTCGCACGTGCTCCTGAAATTCACGTCGAGCGTGCGCGCGGATTCCACGTCGATTTCGTAAAGCGCGTCCACGAGCGACGTGTCCGTGTTATGGATGGACTGGTTCGGGTCGATGAGGCAAGTCACCGTATCCGCGACGAGGCGGATGAAGCGCAAAAGGAGCGGCGGAAAATCCTGCGACTCGTCGATTATGACGTTCCCGCGGCAATCATCGGGAACGGAAATGCGATTCTCCTCAAAAAGCGCGATGATTTTCTCGTAGTCGTAGTCGTATTTGCTTTTTCCCGTCGGCGGCTCGAAACCGCTCACCTTGCAAATCCGGTACACCCACTGGTTGAACGTCCTGACGATGCAGTTCTCGATTTCCATCCGCGCAATCTCGGCGTCGATGTAGTTCTTCAGCGGGACGTTGTGGACGAGGATTACGGTTTTCAGCCCTTCCCCGCTCATTTTCTTGGCGCGATGAAGCGCGATGACGGTTTTTCCCGTTCCAGCCCCGCCCTGTATGACATAGCTCCTGTCGGAACGCAGGTTCACGATTTCCCTTTGCGGCTCCGACAAAGTTTCGAATTCGACCATAAAAGTCCCCTACTCTTTTTTCTCTTTCCCGCAAGCCCATCCTTCCGAAAGCGGAAGAACTGTTTTTCCGGGCGCGCCTATTATACAATAGAGAATCCATAAAAACAAAAACGCGATGCGAAAAGGAGGAATTATATGACGTTCGACGAGCAGATTCAGGCGCTTCAGAACATAATCGACAAATCGAGCAGGATAGTCTTTTTCGGAGGGGCGGGCGTATCCACGGAAAGCGGGATTCCCGATTTCAGGAGCCAGGACGGGCTTTATTCGCAAAAATGGAAGATGCCGCCGGAATACATGGTCTCGCGGACGTGCTTCGACAAGCAGACGAAGGAATTCTTCGAATTCTACCGCGAGAAGCTGATAATAAAGGGAGTCGAGCCGAACGTCACGCACATCCGCCTCGCACAGCTCGAGAAGGCGGGCAAGCTCCTCGCCGTCGTGACGCAGAACATCGACGGGCTGCATCAGGCGGCAGGCTCAAAGAACGTCTACGAGCTTCACGGAAGCACGCTCAGGAATTTCTGCATGAACTGCGGCATGCCATACGGAATCGACTTCATCGAAAAAAGCGCTTCCGCCCCCGACGGAATCCCGAGATGCGAGAAATGCGGCGGGATTATCAAGCCTGACGTCGTGCTTTACGAGGAGGGGCTGGACGAGAACGTCATCGATGGCGCGCTTGAAGCCATTTCGAGCGCGGACACGCTGATAATCGGCGGAACGTCGCTCGTCGTATATCCTGCCGCGGGATTCATCAGGAATTTCCGCGGGCAGAACCTCGTCATGATAAACAAGAGCGCCACGAACGCCGACTCGAACTGCGACCTAGTCATCCACGACTCGCTCGGAAAAGTCTTCGAGAAAATCCGCGCGTAAAGGCGCCCGTTCCGTTACGGGAGGGGGACGCGGCGCGTCACCGACAGCGAGACGCGCGAGCCTGATTCAAGCCCGTCGCAGGAAAGCGTCGGGACGTCGGCAATCACGAAATCGCCCGAATCAGTCCGCACGGAAAGACGCGTCGTTCCGCCGAGGAATTCCGCGCTGTCGATTTTTCCGCGGAGCGTCTCCCCGCATTCGCCCGCCCCGTCCAAGCCCGCAACGGAAAACCACTCCGGCCTGACGACGGAAAGCTCGCCGCCGACAGCGATGAAATTCGCCCTGCCCACAAAATTCGCGACGAACCTGTTCGCGGGGCGGAAATACACTTCCTTCGGCGAGCCGCACTGCTGCAGCACGCCGGAATCGATGACGGCGATTTTGTCGGAAAGGGAAAGCGCCTCGTCCTGGTCGTGCGTGACGTACAGCGTCGTGATTCCGAGCCTCCGCTGTATGTCCTTCAGCTCCGTGCGGACGCGCTCTCGCAGCAGGGAATCGAGCGACGAAAGGGGCTCGTCCATAAGAAGGATGCGCGGCTTCAGGACGACCGCGCGCGCAAGGGCAACACGCTGCTGCTGCCCCCCGGAAAGCTCCGACGGAAGGCGCGAGAGCAAATCGGAAATGCCGAGATTGGCAGCGACTTCCCTCACCTCCTCCGCAATTTCCGCGCGTGAAAGCTTTTTTATCTTCAGCCCGTAGGCGATATTCTTCTCGACAGAAAGGTGCGGGAAAAGCGCGTAATCCTGGAAGACCATCCCCACGGAGCGTTTGTTCGGCTCGATTCCGCGCTGGTCCGCTCCGTCTATGAATATGCCGCCGGAATCCGGCTCAAGGAACCCGGAGACAAGGCGGAGGAGCGTCGTCTTTCCGCACCCCGACGAGCCGAGAAGCGTCGTGAAGCTTCCTTCATCGACGTCAAGGGAAAAATCGCGCACGACATCGTCATGCCCGTATGCGAACCTCACGTTTTTTATTGAAAGAATGTGTTTCATAATCTGACTCCTGCACGGCCGGCGGCGCTTTTCCGGAATCCCGCCGCAGAAAGAGCGGCGTTCCCGAGCCCGACGACGGCAAACGTTATCGCCGTAAGGACGAGCGCGAGCGCAGCGGCATCCCCCCAGAATCCCTCCTCCGCGAGGTTCAGTATCTTTACCGAAGCAAGCGGCGTGCTGAACGAGACGAGAAAAATCACGGCGCTCATAGTCCCCACGCCGCGAACGAAATCATAGAGGAACGAATGGAACAGCCCGCCCGCGGAGACGGGAAGAAGAACCGTAAAAAGGACGCGGATTCTTCCCGCGCCGAGCATCGCGGCCCCGTCATCGAGCGACATTTTTATCTGGGCGAACACTGCCGACATCATCCTGTACGAGAACGGCATGAACCCCACCGCAATCGCGATTACGATAAGCGCGGCGGATGAGCGGAATTTGATTGAAGATGCCGCAAGGGAGAACGCAAGCCCGAAAAGAGAGCCGGGAACGGCGGCGGGAATCTGGCAGAGAACGTCAATCGCGCGGGAAAATCTGACGCCCGACCTTCCCACAAGAAAAGCCGCGACGCACGAGACAGACGTCGCAAGAAGCGCGCCGAAAAACGCGAACGCGACCGAATTCCGCATCTCCGCAGAAAAACGCGCGACCGCCTTCATGTGCTCAAGCGTGAATTCGGTGCGGATGCCCCACAATTTCTGGAACGCGCCGAACACAATCGCGGCGAACTGCATGAGGACGGCGAGCGAGACGAGCGCGCAGAAAAGCGTAAGGACGACGCGGGTTATTGGCGACGATTCCTTTGACGGAAGAAACTGCGCCTTTCCGCCAATCGTCGCAAAATTCATCCTGTTCTTTTTCATAATCGAATTCTGCAGGCAGAACAGCGCGACGCTCGGAACGACAAGCACAAGCCCCAAAACGGCGCTCGTCCCCGCGTTCAGCCATCCGGTAAGCTGCGTGTAAATCTCCACGGCGAGCACCTTGAACCGCCCCGCGACAATCATCGGGTTCCCGAAATCGCTCAGGACGGACACCGCGATGAACAAAAACGCGCCCGCCATTCCCTGCGCCGAAAGCGGCAGCGTCACGGTCATGAAAACCCGGAACCGGGACGCGCCCATCGCGCGCGCTGCCTGCTCAAGGTTCGGGTTCATCGAGCGGAGCGTATCCGCGCAAATCAGGTATGAAATCGGAAAGAAGCAGAGAACCTGCGAGATGAGAAGCCCCGGAAAGCCGTAGAGCGAAACGTCCAGCCCGAGGAGCGTGCTCGTTATGAATCCGCGACGACCGACGAGCAGGATGAACGAAAGCCCCCCGACAAACGGCGGCGTGACGAGATGGATTACGGGAACTGCCGCGAAGAAATTCGACAGCGGAATCCTCGTCTTCACCACGGCATACGCGAAAACGTACCCCACGACGACGGAAATCGACGTGGAGCAGATGCATTCGAGCGCGGTGTTCGCCATCGTCCCGCACAGCGCGCCGTTCGAGAAGACGCGGACGAAATCGCCCGGACGCACGGAGAACACGACGCACAGAAGCGGGAACGCCACGCACAGCGCGAGGAAAAGCAGCACGAGCGCGTGGGCGGCGAAAAGCGAGCGGGAGCGGCTCATCTCACTTCTTTCGACCACAATTCCAGAACCTCGTCCTTCTGTTTTGCCGCGAGCGCGGAATCGTATTCGATAAGGTCGATTTCTGAAAGGGGAACGGAGCCGACGGCGCCTTTCGCATCGGGATTGACGGGAACGGTAAAGTCGATCGAGCTCATCAGCTCCTGCGCTTCCTTCGACAGCATGAAATCGACGAACGCCTTTGCGGAATCGAGATTCTTCGAGTTCTTCATTATCGATATGCAGTCGACGTCGCCGACCGATTTGGGCGGGGCGACCGCCTCGATGTCGAATCCGTCAGCCTTGTATTTCGCGAGCGCGTGGATGTACGAGACGCCGAGCGAATACTCGCCCGTTCCGATGAGTTTTGCGGGCGCGCTTCCCGAATCGGGGAACTGCCCGACGAGAGGCGCGAGCGTCTTGAGGTAATTCCAGCCGCCATCCCAGCCGAGACGCTGGAGCTGGTCCTGCACGAAAAGATACGCCGTCGATGACGCGACGGGATTCGTAAGGACAATCTCGCCCTTGAACGCCGGATTGAGCAAATCGTCCCACGTTTTCGGCTCGGGGAGCCCGGGAAATTTCTCGGCAAAGCGGGATTTGTTCACGCCGATTCCGAGGGCAAGCACGCAGAAACCGGTGTACGCCCCGTCCTTCGAGCGCGCGAACGACGGAACGTTCTCGGCAAGCGGGGAATCGTAATGCTCGAGCGCGCCCGCCTCATCCGCCTGGATATGGTAGTTCGTCGCGCCTCCGAGAAGGATGTCCGCCTGCGGGTCGTCTTTCTCCGAGATGACGCGGTTCACAAGCTCGCCTGTTGACGCGCGGAGGAAAACCGCTGGAATCCCGGTCTTCTTCGTGAACAATTCGACGAGGGCGGCTGTCTCCTCCTCGTGGATTATCGAATAAATCTTAAGCTCGGACGATTTTTTTCCGTTGCATCCGACAAACGAGAACGCGAGAACCGCGCTGACTGCACAAGCGATTATTTTTTTCATAATTCGCAAACGTTAAATCAAATCTGGCGTCATCTCTATAACCACATCCGGCAATTATCAGCATGACCAGATTTTTTCCCAAATATCCCCCGGCGGGACAAAAAGAGGGGACCGCAACTGCTCGGGAGATTACTGAGCGGTGGCGGTCCCCAAATATTCCAATCCGCCGGTCAAGCGGAGGGAATGCGTTTTTTACGGATTACTCCTCGACGACTTCGTCGGCAAGCTTGTAATCGATTCTGTTGTAAGTTCCCGTGAGCGAGCCGCCCTTCGGAATCATCGCGTAGAAGCCGACCTGCTTGTCGCGGACTTCACCGGCTGCTTCGATACCGAAATCGTTGATTGTGTTTTCCTGACCATAATGGCTGGTGAATGTCGTCCCGTTAACGGCGTTGAATTCCGTAATAAGGCTTTCGCTGTGTCCGTCACCCGTTGTCCATACCTTGTTGTCGTTGAACCATGATGTTGCAGCAGTTTCTTCCGCGAAGATTCCGAATGCATAGCGACCGTCTTTGTTCGGCTGGCGGAATGCAACGTAAACAGTTGAATATCCTGTCGTAGAATCATACCCGAATGCCTCCGCATCGAGCTTCTTGTACCATTTTGAGCCGCTAGCAGGACTTGGTGAGCCGGAATCAATCAGCGTGAATTCCTCACCGAAAGAAGTGCCGCTTCCGGAAAGCTCGGACTGCTTTACGTCGTTGAACCGAGAGAAATAGATTGACGGGCTTCCAGAAGTCGCCTTGAGACCAAGAAGATAGAATGAATAGTTCTTCTCGGTAGCGCCCTCCGGCGTTGCGTTCTCCTCGTCGAAAATCCATCCGAGAACGCCACCTTCAGAATCCTTGCTGATTGTGAGCTTGTAGACGGCAGCCTTCCATCCAGTCGTTTTTGGAGTCTTGAAGCCGCGGATGAACGTCGCATCCGTAGCAACTTTTCCGTCAGCATCCGTCAAAGTTCCGTCATTTTTTCCTTCAACCGTGGCGTTGTCGCCGGATACAGTAATAAGATTGTACGGATCCTCGTCATCGCTTTTGCATCCGACAAAAGTTCCCGCAACTGCGAGAGCCGCCGCCGCACTGAAAGCGGCGATTACTTTTTTTGAAAGTTTCATTGTCAATTCCTCCATGTTGAACTGATTCTTTTTTGCGGGCGAGACACGTCCGCGCCGGAAATCTTAATTCCAGCTAAAAATACTATATAAAAAAAAAGTACTTGCGCAACTTTTTACCATTCATATTTCCGCTTTTTTCTTGATACGGAAATTCCCCCATGCGAAACCCGCGTTATCGGACAGACTTTTGGGGCGGGGTCATGTATAATTCGATTCATGGACAAGACTAACGAAATCGAAAACGAAGGAAATGACGGCGCAATAGAGCCGGCGGGAGAAAAGACCGCGCTCGTCACGATAATCGGGCGGCCGTCCGCGGGAAAATCGACGTTCCTGAACACGGCGGCGGGAGAGCCGGTCTCAATCGTGTCGGCAGTCCCGCAGACGACGAGGAACGCGATAAAGGGAATCGTCAACACGTCGCTCGGGCAGCTCGTTTTTGTGGACACGCCGGGATGGCACGATTCCGACAAGAAGATGAATTTGCGGATGAGGAACATCGTCTCCGACCAGCTCGACAACTCCGATTTGATTCTCTACATAATCGACGGGACGAGGGCGTGCGCGGAGGAGGAGCGGCTCATCGCGGAAATGCTCGAAAAGCACCAGGAAAAGCTCGTCATCGCGCTCAACAAAACGGACGAGAAGAACGCGGACATCGACGGCGCGAAATCGTTCGCAAGAAAAATGCTTCCCGCCGTTCCCGACTCGCGCGTCATCGCAATCTCCGCGAAAAACGACGAGGGGATAAACGACGTCCTCCGCGCGCTCTACTCGCTCGCGCCGGTCGCGCCGCATCTCTACTCGGAGGAATTCTACACCGACCAGGAAGTCGATTTCAGGATTGCGGAAGTCATACGCGAGCAGGCGATGAACAGGCTCGACAAGGAGCTTCCGCACTGCATCTACGTCAAAATCGCCGACATGGAGATGAGGACGCCCACGAAAATGTGGTGCCGCGCGTTTTTGTGCGTGGAGACGGAAAGCCAGAAGGGAATCGTCATCGGAAAAGGCGCGCAGATGATAAAAACGATACGCGTCGAAAGCATCAAATCGCTCAGAAAAATTTTCGACTGGAAAATCGAGCTTGACCTTCAGGTAAAAGTCGACAAGAACTGGCGTCAGAAGGACATCGTCCTCGACCGGCTGCTCAAATAAACGCGTCTTTCGGTTCGAGCGGCATTCCGCCCGTAACAGGATGCGAAAGCAGTTCGTCATAACAAAAAAAATCCGCGCGGGATTGTCCGGGCGGATTTTTTGTTTCTACAGACGGAATCAGAGGACGACCTTTCTGAGGGCGTACTCGAGAATGTCCGTCGCGCCGAGCGACTGGAGGCGCGGCAGGAGCGTCGGAACCTCGCTCTTCTTCACGGCGATTTTCACGGCGAAACCGTCGTTTCCGTACAGCGGGCTGACGGTCGGGCTTTTCATCGCGGGGATTCCCTTGATGAGCGAGTCGATGTTCTCCTTCGAGACGTTCATCTCAAGCATGACGCGGCTCCGCGCGTTGAGGACGGACTCGAAAAGCATCTTCAGCTCCATGATTTTGCGCTTCTTCGACTCGTCCGCCATCGCCTCTTTCGACGCGTACATTCTCGTCGATGACGTCATGAGCGTGTCGACAATCTTGAGGTTGTTCGCGCGGAGCGACGAGCCGGTCGACGTGTTGTCTATGAGGATGTGCGCGAGCGAATCCTCGTTGTCCTGAACGAATCCCTCGCTCGTTCCCCACGTGCGGAAAATCTGCCCGTCGATTTTTCTCTCGGAAATCCATTTCTTCGAAAGGTTCTGGTATTCCGTGGCGATTGTCACGGGCGTCCTGATGAGCGAGTCGAAATCGACCGTGTTCGGGATTGCAGCGACGATGCGCACGGGGTCAAACCCGAGATCCATAATCTCGACGACATCGTTCTCCACCCCGTTCTCGTACACCCAGTCCTTCCCGCTGAAACCGACGTCCGCCTTGTTCCCCGCAAGAAGCGCGCTCGTTATCTGCGGCTTGACGACCTGAAACGAGAGGTCGTCCTGATTCGTCGTCGGAAAATATGTCCTGTCAGGAAGATGGATTGAAATACCGACATCGTTCAAAAGCGCGTACACAGATTCGTAGATTCGTCCTTTCGCAAGCAAAATTCTCAGTTTGTCCATTGCAGTCTCCAAAAAATTGATTCGTAAAGAGGCGCCCGGAATCACGATTCCCGGACAAACGACATTATAAAGGAATGGGACATCTTGTAGAATGCGCTTGCATTTCTTTTTCCGTTCTAAGATTGGCTTGGCGGGAGCAAGCGTGCGCCGGTGCGCGATGCGCACCTTCCGTGCCCGGGCGGGCGGTACGCATTTCTTTTTCCGTTCCAAGTTCGGCTTGGTGGGAGCAAGCGTGCGCCGGTGCGCGATGCGCACCTTCCGTGCCCGGGCGGGCGGTACGCATTTCTTTTTCCGTTCCAAGTTCGGCTTGGTGGGAGCAAGCGTGCGCCGGTGCGCGATGCGCACCTTCCGTGCCCGGGCGGGCGGTGAGCATTTCTTTTTCCGCTCCAAGTTCGGCTTGGCGGGAGCAAGCGTGCGCCGGTGCGCGATGCGCACCTTCCGTGCCCGGGCGGGCGGTGGGCATTTCTTTTTCCGTTCTAAGATTGGCTTGGCGGAAGCAAGCGTGTGACGGTGCGCGATGCGCACCTTCCGTGCCTGGGCGGGCGGTGGGCATTTCTTTTTCCGTTCCAAGTTCGGCTTGGCGGGAGCAAGCGTGTGCCGATACGCGATGCGCACCTTCCGTGCCCGAGCGGGCGGTGAGCATTTCTTTTTCCGTTCCAAGTTCGGCTTGGCGGGAGCAAGCGTGCGACGGTGCGCGATGCGCACCTTCCGTGCCCGGGCGGGCGGTGGGCATTTCTTTTTCCGTTCCAAGATTGGCTTGGCGGGAGCAAGCGGGCGCCGGTGCGCGATGCGCACCTTCCGTGCCCGGGCGGGCGGTGAGCATTTCTTTTTCCGTTCCAAGATTGGCTTGGCGGGAGCAAGCGGGCGCCGGTGCGCGGGCGGGCGGTGGGTTTCCGCGGTCTCGTTTCAAGAGCGGACTGATTAAGGAATGAAAAAGGGCTGCCCAATACGTTCTTTGCACAGCGTCATTCCGAACTTGTTTCGGAATCTCTGCACAATATGAAGCGTAGCTGCTGAAACAAGTTCAGCATGACAATACTTTTGGGACAGCCCCATTGAGGAAATTAGACTTTGAAGACGTTGACTTCCTTGTCGATTTCCTGGATGGATTTATCCATTGCGGCAGAAATTTCTATGAGGATTTTCTTCGAGTCGTTGATTTTCACGGCCTCGCTGTTCATCAAATCCATCTCCGTCTGCATGTTCGCCGTCGAATTCTTCAGCTCCTGGGCGTTGTTCAGGATGGAACGGCTTTCGCTGCGCATCGTTGACGACGCGTTTTTGACGTGGGCCGTCGAATCGTTGAGGCTTGCGAGCGCGTTGTTTATCAAATCGGAATTCTGCGCCTGCATTTTCATCGAATCGGAAATCTCGACGATGATTTCGTTCGTCATCTTTATGTCGCCGGAAACGTTGTCGAACGATTTCTGCGTCTCGCCCGATTTAATGACGATTTCGGAAATAGAATTCTCGATTGCCATGAGCTGCTCGCCGATTGTGCGCGACTGCTCCGATGACGTTTCCGCGAGCTGCCTGATTTCGTCCGCGACGACGCTGAATCCCTTTCCAGCCTCGCCCGCGTGGGCCGCCTCGATTGCGGCGTTCATCGCCAGGAGGTTCGTCTGCTCGGCTATCGCGGAAATCATCGTGTTTGCTTCCTGAAGCATCGTGCTCTGCGCCTGAATCTCCTCGATTTTCCTGTTGACCTCGCTCTGCATCGTGATTCCGGTGCGCGCGTTCTCCTCCAAATCCTCGAACGAGCTTGTGAGGCGGCTGACGGACGAGTTGACGGTTCCGATAATTCCGACCATCTCCTTGACCGAATTTTCCGCGACGGAAACGTTCGAAACCTGCTTGTCGATTCTTCCGCCCAAATCGCCGATTCCGTTGAATATCCGCTCGATTCCGTCAACAGTCGAAGCGACCCGCCCAATCTGGAACGTTATCGTCCGCTCGAATTCCGCGAGGCTTTCGACAATCTGCTTTATCGATGACGAGGTGTTGTCTATGCTCTCATGGAGGATTCCGCCGTTATCGACAAGGCTGTCCTTCGAGTTTTTCACTTTCGACATTATCGTGTGGACTTTTTCTATGAAACAGTTGAATTCGCCGCAAAGTGTCCTCAGCATTTTGAGCGACTGGAATTTCTCGATGTCGATTCTGCGGGAAAGGTCCGCGTCGCCGCTCGAAAGGTCGTGCGTCATGTACGTAAGAGTCATAAGCGGGTTGAGGAGCCTTCTGTACATAATTACGAAAACGTTCAGGAGCACGAAAAGGAGGACAAGCGCGAGCGGAATAGCCGCATTGATGAAGAATTCCTTGAACGTAAGCTCCTTGCTGACGATGCAGTACCATCCGACATCGGGTAGCGGGCATATGGCATAGACCATATTGACCGTCGATATGAACGATATCGATTTCGGCTGAATTACATCGTCGCTTTTTCCGCGCAAAGCCGGGATGACCTCGAGGATATCCGCCTTCCGCTCCATCAGAGAAGTGTCGAGCGAGGCCGAGACAATCCTGTCGGAATTGTACATGTACATCTTGATGTCATTCGGAAGCGTCCCGTACATTGTCTTGACGAAATCAGAAACGGGAATTCCCGTTCCGATTATCCCGAGGAATTCCCGTTTTGCCCCGCGCACGATGGCGTTCACCCATGCGAACGTCGCGTTGAGCGCCATCTCGTAGTCGATGAACAAATCGTAGTCCTTCGTCATTTTCTCCGTCATGTTGTACCAAGCCGACGAGGCGTCATTTTTGTCGAGGACGTACTGCTCCTTGTTGTTTATATAATAGATGAGGTCCTTGTCGTTTATCATAAAAGTCTGGTTCGAAGAGAAGGAAGTCTGGTAGGAGGCAATCTCGGCAAACGCCTCTTCCTTCAGAATCGGGTCATACGGATTCTGCATGTACGACTTTATGAGCGGGGATTTCGACATCTGAATTCCCAATGCGAGCTGGTCCTTGAACCCGACATCGAATTCGAGCCGCTTCATGCTCACGACTTTCTCCAAATCGGCCGAAGCTCTATTCCCGAAGGAAATTCTGGCTCCAAAATTGACTGCCATAATGGCGGCAACGATAGCACATGCAAAATACAACTTCTTGAGCCACGCATTCAGCCCGCTACGCATAAAGATTCTCCTTTTTGTATAACACTTTTTGATTCTCACTAATCGGCCATACGAAAAACATTCCGCATAGACATACCGCACATGATAACATAAAAACGCCGATTTTAAAAAAAATCACTCCAACAATTTTTTTCTCACAGAAAAAAAACGCCGCCAACGGAAAAACCTGCTGGCGGCGCATGAAAAATCATCGGTATGAAACGCTGTCCGGCAACAAATTTACCGGACAATCATCCTTATTTCCTTCCCGGATAGATTACGGACGGAACGGGTATCTTCTTGGAGCGGACCGTTTTCGAGATGTCCTCGCCAAGATAGAAGCTGAGGCACGGCGGCTGGTTGTAGCCGTTGTTCTGCCATGCGACAGACAAGCGGTAAACGGGGTCGTGCATGAGCGTGTAGATTAGGTATTTCGTCGGCTCCGTCGTCGTATAGATGCGGAGCTCGGTGTCGTCATCGCTCGGAACGACGACCTCCTCACGCCAGTCGCCGAGGATGTCCGCCTGAAGCGACGGATTCGCCTTCGTCGAGTTGTTGCTGTGCGTTCCCGTAAAGCGGACCGTCTCCTTGAGCGTCCGGGAAAGCTCATCGAACTTGTAGAGGTTTATGCAGTCGAGCGGAGCCAAATCGTCGAGAAGCTCGTGGAGCAAATCGCCGTCCCAGTAAATCTTGAAGTTCATCGATGGAACGACGGAACGGTCGACGAGTGTTTCGCCGTAAATATTGTAGACGGAGCCGCCCTTCTCCGAGCCCGAACCGCCGGCACCCCAGAAATTGTAGCCCGGCTCTTTCGTGATGTTCGCCGCCATAGCGCGTCCGGCATCCTTCGCCGCGTAATAGACGAGCTTCGCCTCGCCAGTCGCCGCATCGTGAAGGACAAGGCTCGCGACGGCAGGTTCCTCGCGCGGCTGCCAGACGTAAAGCCCCTCGACTTCCGGGTCGAACTGCCCGATGTGGATTGCGTCGGCATGGGAGCCTTTCTCGCGGAGCATCTCGCCGTCCATCGCGTAGAGAATCGTTCCGTCATCGTCGAGCGTCAAATCGCCGGCGACAATCTCGTCCTTCCCGTCGTTGTCGACGTCCGCCACGGCAAGGTTGTGGTTTCCGAGAGCGCCGCCGCGACCTTCCTTCGCGGAATCGAACGACCAGCGGAGGCGGGCTTTCCCGTCAACGAGGTCGTATGCCGCGTAGGCCGTGCGCGCATAGTATCCGCGCCCGAGAACGGCGCTCGGTTTTGTTCCGTCCAGATATGCCGCGCAGGCGTTCCAGCGGTCGCTTCTGTTGTACCAGGTGTCGCCCCAGCTCGATACGTTTCCGACAGGGAATTCGTACTCCACGGTGTCGAGAATTTTTCCCGTCATTCCTTCAAAGAACGTGACGTACTCGGGGCCGCCCGTAACGTGCCCGCGCGATTTTCCCTCGCGGGAAATCCACTTTCCGTTGTCGGACGCGTTTCCGATGACGCCGATAACGTTGCTCGTGTCGATTTTTCCGTCGGTGACGCCGTACACGGTCGTCGCGTCTGCCGTCTTGAGAAACACCTCGCTCTTTCCGTCGCCGTCAAAATCGGCAACGACAATCTGGTTGTAGTGGGCGCCGGAAGTAAGGTTCAGCCCCATGTCGATTCTCCACAGCGGGGTTCCGTCGAGTTTGTACGCGTCGAACAAAGTCGGGCCGGTAAGCGTCGCCTTGCTCGAATCGATAGCGTCGCTCGGATACCACTTCACGATAATCTCGTACGAGCCGTCTCCGTCGAGGTCTCCGACAGTCGCGTCGTTCATGCTGTAGGTGTACGGGCCGTCGCCGTTCTCACCGCCCTCGGGTTTCTGCACTTTTATGGAAAGGTAGCTGTCCGCCGACGCCTTCGCCTCGGCAGTGTCGGACAACGCTCCGTCCTTGTACGTCTCGACCGTGTAGACGTCGCCCGGCTTTCCCTTTTTGTCGAGGTAATTCGCGACGGAAAGCTTCTTCGCCACGACCGTCCCGTTCTTGAGGACGTTGAACGAAAGCTTCTCCTTGAATTCATCGGCGCGGATTCTCCAGCTGACGAAAATTCCCTTGCCTGCCTTCACCGCAATGACGCCGCGGTCGAGCCATTCAGCCTGGCGCTCGGTTTCCGGGACGGGAAGCCTGTTGTAGACGTACTGGACAGCCTTCTTGTTCAAATCATTGTCCACGATTCCGGAAGCGGGAATCGTTCCCTCGAACGTGTAAACGCCCTCCTTCTCGCAATCCCATTCCTTCCCGACGCTTTTCCACGACGATACCGTCGCGTCCGCCCCAAGCCCGTTCGCGAGCGTGACGGGAACTTTTTTCGGGAGGTTGAGGCCCTTCACGTCCTTTGCCGTTCCAGTGTAGACGCGCGCATACGGAAGCGGGGCAACGGTCGTTATCGAATTCTTCGAGATTGCCTCGACGGCAAAATTCACGTTGTCGAGGAACGTCGTCCACGTGATGTTGTTTCCGCTCGTCCTGATTCCGGTGAGGGTCATCTTCGCGATGACGCCGCTGAATTCACCGCCGGACACTTCCGCCGCAATGTCCGCGGAATTTCCGCTTGACGAATCCTTTACGGTGCCGGAGATTTTCCCGCTCCGCACGTCGAACAAAAGCGACACCGAATACCACACATCGTCGCGGGCAAACGGAAGCGCCACGGGCTTTCCGTTTCCGGCACGGTAGGAAAGGGAGCCGTTGTGCGTGAAGTCGAGCGCGAACGCCGTCTTCCCGTCGGAATCGATGAACGTCACCTGTCCGCCGTTCTCGTCCGGATTCGAGCCTTTGTCGTTGATTTTTCCCGGAAACCAGTCGAACGAGACGGAAATCGTCTTTCCCGTAACTGCGGGCGAGAATTTCTTTGTCGCCACGCGCCCGCCCTTCTGGTTCTCCATGCCGAATTCAAGCTTCGGAGTCGCATTCCCCGCGACAGCCGATTTGCTCACTCTCAATACCGCCCCGCTCGTCGAAAATCCCCACGGCGCATCGGATTTCTCATCGGAAAAATCCGTCCCCATTTCAGCGGAGAATGCCGGAACGACCGACAGCGCGAACACGGACGCGGCTGCCAGAAGAAGTCTTCTTTTCATGGTTCCTCCTATAACTTTCGCGGAAGATTCCGCTTTTTCCACAATAAAATCCGGTTCCATTTCCGGAATATTTTTCATTTTTTCTCAGTATCCTTTTATCAGAAACAGCACAAAGCAAACTGAAAAAACGCCGTTTTCGCGAACAAATTTTTAGGATGCCGAAAAAAATCCCCGCGCGCATATCGTATGATAGCACCAAAATCCACACAGCGAATTCTATGCGACAAACAGTTTCGCAATTAGCAGAACAACGTCATCCATCTTTACGATAACGTCTGGAAGCCGCATTGCTTTTACGACATGTTTTCCCGCGAGTCGGAGCGGCTTCGGCATCACGCGCGATGCGCGTGCGCCCTTGATGGAAGTGCGCGCGATGTTTTGGCAAAAAGGCGACATGTTTTCCGAGCAAAGAAAGCCGCAATGTTCCCGCGACATGTTTTCCCGCGAGTCGGAGCGGCTTCGGCATCACGCGCAGGCGCGTGCGCCCCTGATTGATGTGCGCGGATGTTTTGGGAAAGGACGACAGTTTTTTTAAGCAAATAAAGCCGCATTGCTCTTACGACATATTTTCCCGCGAGTCGGAGCGGCTTCGGCATCACGCGCGATGCGCGTGCGCCCCTGATTGATGTGCGCGGATGTTTTGGGAAAGGACGACAGTTTTTTAAGCAAAGAAAGCCGCATTGCTCTTACGACATGTTTTCCCGCGAGTCGGAGCGGCTTCGGCATCACGCGCGATGCGCGTGCGCCCTTGATGGAAGTGCGCGCTATGGTTTGGGAAAGGACGACATGTTTTCCGAGTAAAGAAAGCCGCATTGCTTTTACGACATGTTTTCCCACGAGTCGGAGCGGCTTCGGCTTCACGCGCAGGCGCGTGCGCCCTTGATTGATATGCGCGGATGTTTTGGGAAAAAGGCGACATGTTTTTCGAGCAAAGAAAGCCGCATTGCCCTTACGACATGTTTTCCCACGAGTCGGAGCGGCTTCGGCATCACGCACAGGCGCGTGCGCCATTGATTGATGTGCGCGCGATGTTTTGGGGAAAGGACGACATGTTTTCCTGCGGAAGGGGGAAGGCATTTTTCATTTTGCGGAAGGGAAAACTGGAAGAATGACAAATTCTTCGCGTCTGTGGTAGAATCGGGGCGCTTTTCAGAAAAATTAACGGAGGAAAAAATGGACGGAAAGGAAGAAATCCTCGATTTGCTGCGGGAGAACGCAAGACTTTCCGCGGAGGACATATCGGCGATGACGAAAAAGTCGGAGGCCGAGGTTAACGCTATAATAAAATCGCTCGAGGACGAGGGCGTCATCCTCAAATACGCCGCAATCGTCAATCCGGAAAAAGACGAGACATGCAAGGACAAAGTTTTTGCCGAGATAGAGATTCAGTGCGCGCCGGAACGGGAGCACGGGTTCGACAAAATCGCCGAGAGGATTTACCGGTTCCCGCAGGTGAAATCGCTTTACCTCATGAGCGGCGGATACGACCTCAAAGTCGTAATCGAAGGAGACAATCTGCGCGACGTCGCGTCGTTCGTCTCGAGCAAGCTTTCCACGCTGAACGGCGTCCGCTCGACAAAAACGCATTTTCTCCTCAAGAAATACAAGGAGAACGATGTCCTTTACGTCGAGGACGAGTCGGACAGGCGCGAAGGCGTGATGGCGTAAGCACGCAAAAGCTGGGCACACAACTAAGGAATCAGAATGAACACGAGAGAAGACAAATTTTCGCGGGCGATGATGGAAACACCTCCGTCGGGAATCCGCAAGTTTTTTGAGATGCTTATCGGGCACGACGACGTAATCTCGCTTTCCGTCGGCGAGCCGGATTTTCCGACGCCGTGGGTAATACGCGAGGAGGCATACTACCACCTCGAAAAAGGGCACACGTCGTACACGTCGAACTGGGGATTGATAGAGCTTCGCGAGGAAATCGCGAAATATATGGAAAAATACGGGATGTACTTCAACCCGAAGAACGAGATACTCCCCACGGTCGGGGCGAGCGAGGGCGTCGACGTCGTCCTGCGCGCGATTCTCAACCCCGGCGACGAGATAATCGTCGTGCAGCCCTGCTACGTCAACTACGTCCCGCTCGCGAACCTCTGCCAGGCAAAGGTCGTCCCGATTGACTCGAGCGTGAACGGATACTACCCGACGGCGGAGCAGATTTCCGCGGCGATAACGCCGAAGACGAAGGCGCTGATGATTTGCTCGCCGAACAACCCGACGGGAACGATGATTCCGAAAGAGGAGCTGAAAAAAATCGCCGATGTCGTAATCAAGAACCAAATCTGGTGCATCTCCGACGAAATCTACTGCGAGCTTGCGTACGACAACGCCGAGCACGTCTCAATCGGAAGCTTCCCCGGGATGAAGGACTACGCGATAATCCTGAACGGCTTCTCGAAAAGCTTCGCGATGACGGGATGGAGAATCGGCTACATCGCCGCGCCGTCCGAGCTTTTGGGACAGATTGTAAAGCTCCACGGATACAACACGATTTGCCCGCCGATTTTCTCGCAGTACGCGGCGGCGGAGGGTCTGAAGCACGGATGGAAGGACGTCGAGAAAATGCGGACGAGCTACCAGCAGAGGCGGAACCTCATGTACAAGGCATTCTGCGACATGAACCTTCCCGTCCCCGAGCCGACGGGCGCGTTCTACATGTTCCCCGACATCACGTCGACGGGAATGACGAGCGAGGAATTCGCGCTCGGGCTGTTCCAAGAGCACAACGTCGCGGTCGTTCCCGGAAACGTGTTCGGGCTTGGCGGCGAGGGGCACATACGATGCTGCTATGCGACGTCAATCGACAAGATAAAAATCGCGCTCGACAGAATCCGCGATTTCGTCGAGTCCAAGAAACGCTGACAAAACGGAAACGGAGATGAAAACATGATTCGCGATATCGTCATAAAAAACAGAAGCTACCGCGGGTTCGACGGCAGCGTGAAAATTCCGCACAGGACGCTCGTCTCGTTCATCGACACGGCGCGCCTCGTCGCTTCCGGGGCAAACGTGCAGCCGCTCAAATACCAGATTGTCGACTCGCCGGAAAAGGTCGGAAAGCTCAACGCGCTGACAAAATGGGCGAAGATGCTCAAGGGCGTGGAACTTCCGCACAAGGGGATGGAGCCGACATCGTACATCGTGATATACGTCGACTCGAACATAAACCCGAACGCCGATGCCGCGAAAACAGATGTCGGAATCGCCGCGCAGACGATTCTTCTTTCCGCGGTGGAGGAAGGATTCGGCGGATGTATGCTCGGCAATTTCAACAAGGCTGACGTCACAAGCGCGATGGGCGCCGACGAGAGCCTCGTTCCAGCGCTCGTCATCGCGCTCGGAAAACCCGCCGAGACCGTAAAACTCGTCGATGTGGGCGCTGACGGAAAAACCGCGTACTACCGCGACGAGAACGACGTCCATTTCGTCCCGAAAAGGCAGCTCGACGACATTCTCCTCTCATAGGCGCGAAAAACGCAATCAGAAAACAAACGTATCAGAGGGGGTCGGAACGCTTCCCTGCGTTTTCGGGCTCCTCTTTTTTTTGGCAGGCTGATATATCATCGGCAAGAGCCATGCAAAACGCGTTCCGGCATCCTTTTTTCCATCAGGATTTTCAGGACGGAGACGGATGGCGGATTTCCGGATGGGAATCAGTAATACATCCGGATGAAACGAAGAATCCTGAGCCCGAGATAGAAAACGACGATGAGCATTGAAACGAGCCGCATCACCTTCATGCTCATCCGCACCTTCGACTTGAACGCGAATACTGTCCTCATGATGAAATACAGCGAGAACAGTATCCATGACGCGATGATGAGCCATTCCTTCCTGAGGACGAGCGAGATGACCGCGGCTGCGGCTGCGGCCGAAAAATAGACGATTGAGAACGCAATCCTGATGCGGCGGAAGCGGATTACGTCATCAGTCAGGCTCTGTGCGTTCTGCATCAGCTTTTCGCGAATGTATTCGAATCCTTCTGTGTCGGCGGGAATGCCGATTGCCGTCCAGTCCGCTCCGCATACCTTGAGCGACGCTCCGTCCACGAAACTCCGGAACGGAACGACCGCCTTTATTTCCGAAAGCGGAATCCGCACCGTAAAACCGCATGCCCGCCGTTCGATGTATTCGTCCGTGAGTTCGATTTCGAGAGAGGAATATGCCTTCCCGCTTTTGCGCGCAATGAAGAACGAGATGACTGCCGCCATTATCAACACCCACGCCGATTCCGCTGTGGCAATCGCAGCGAACGCCCGATGCGACCGCGTTCCGTCCATTCTCAGAAGCAGTTCCGTAAAGAGAAGCGCGAACGCCAGAAATCCGGAAAGGAGAATCAGATGTTTTAAGACGCATTT